>Ga0207707_10000679_pt1 | contig 33760 bp, 33 predicted proteins | sample KBSC83BmetaG_FD_184336 | JGI IMG/M metagenome (GOLD analysis project Ga0207707, IMG submission 184336) | Corn rhizosphere microbial communities from Kellogg Biological Station, Michigan, USA - KBS C8-3B metaG (SPAdes) (version 2) | ecosystem: Host-associated > Plants > Roots > Rhizosphere ... | reverse complement strand
TGCATTGCCGCATCGCCGCGGTTCTCGAGGGCGAATTTCCGGAGGTAGAGAGGACGCAGCCTGAGATCCTTGCCCATCACTGCGCCGAAGCAAGTTTGACGGAGAAGGCGATCGATTACTACCTTGCGGCATCGAAGCGCGCGACGGCGACATCGAACAACACGGAGGCGAGTAGACATGTCGCAAGGGCGCGTACGCTGCTCGACACGCTCCCCGCTTCAGCGCGACAAGCTACCGAGCTACGCATGAGAATCGAGATCGGAGGCTGGTGGTGGTCCGCTTAACGAGGTGATCGCGCAGTATTTTGCATTGAACCAAGGGAGGACGAGATGATCCGTGACTTCCAGCAAAAGGCAGCGTTCGTAACTGGCGCCGCCAGCGGAATTGGCCTCGCCATTGCCCGCGCTTTGGCGTCGGACAACACGAGGGTGATGCTGGCTGACATCGAAGAGAATGCACTGTATGCGGCGCTGGCTGACCTGAAGGCTTCCGGTGCCGATGTTCGCGCTGTCGTTTGTGATGTTTCCGATCGCGCTGCCGTTCAGCGCGCGGCAGAGCAAACCATCGCTGCCTTCGAGAAGGTTCACCTCGTATGCAACAATGCCGGCGTCGGGATCGGCGGACAGTTCGAGATGATTGCCCCGAACGACTGGGAATGGGTAATTGGCGTCAACCTCATGGGCGTCGTCCATGGCATTCAAGCCTTTCTACCCCACATCAAGGCGCATGGTGAGGACGCTCACATCGTCGTTACCGCTTCGCTTGCAGGCATGGCTTGTCCGCCCGGCACGGCCCCATACAACGCCTCGAAATTTGGTGTCGTAGCTCTCTCCGAGACGCTGGCCGCCGAATTGGCGGGAACCCGGATTGGCGTCAGCGTGCTGTGTACGTCATTCGTTCGTACGCGGATCGCTACCAGTTCGCGCAACCGCCCGCAGCGGTTCGGCGGCCCGGTGAAGCAAACCAATGCGCAATTGGAAGCACTCGTGCAGGCGGGATTGAACCCTGAAGGGGTCGCGCGGCGCGTGATGGCGGCAGTGCGCGACAACGACCTGTATATTTTCACGGACCCCGAACATCGCCGCACGGTGGAGAACCGCTTTGGCCAGATCCTCGCTGCCTTCGATAAGGCCGCAAATGCACTATAGCAGTTCGGCAAGGCTGTCGGTGACCAACGTGCTGAAGGTCACCGGCCTAGTCGCTTCCGCTGCTCGTTCAACGCGAGAAATGGTCACTGCGTTGTCGGGTTGACGCTCCACGTGTGCGCCTTGATGCGCAAAGCGGGGCCTTCCTTCTCCGCTACGAGCAAGAAGTTTCCGCTGATGTCCATTGTCTGATGATCGGGCAGGTTGATATTTCCGGTCCAAGTCCCTTGTTCCCAAACCACATTCCCGTCGTCGGAGCAGAGCCCCTGCTGGATCTCGAGATGATTCCAGATCTTGGTTGCCACGTCGCCCCATTCTTCAATGCCCTTCCGGCCGATCACACTAGGCTGTCCGGCTGGCACGAGAACGGCATCTTCGGAAAATAGAGCAGCCCAACGGTGCGCGTCATGACTGTTGACCGTCTCGACAAATCTAGAATTCAGATCGGCAAACGCTTGTGAGACATTCATGCTTGCCTCCCAAAAGGTGCGATGAGATTTGCGCTACCTTAGCCACGCCGGCAAAAATCCCACCCTGATCCGCACGTAGCCAAACCGTCCTTCCGAACATTCGTTTCTCAGGGTCTGAACAGTCTATTGCCACGCCGAGTTGCCGTCGAGTGGCGATAGGGTTTAAAAAATGGCAACGTGTGTGACATTTCCGGGAACTCCAGTAGATTTAGCCCCGCGGCGCTAATCGTGCGATTCATTCGTCGTCCTCTCGCGTTTACTGAAGCTGATTTCCGCTTGGTTTGGCATGTCCGCTCGGGTATCGTACATGCGCAAAAGGCGGCCAAAATATTGGCAAATGCCTGCAATTGTGAGTGGTTGAAAAGGAAAAGCCCTGCGCTACGCTCCAGTCGCAGCAACACACAAACTGAAAGTCTGTCCGCCATTCGTAAGTGCTGCGATCGTCTATTCGATAGTACAGCCGAAGCGGGAGGATCGTCATGAACATTGATGCGGTTCGACAGATTATAGCCGAGGAAAATCGCAGATTTGGTACTGCTGCTGCCGGCAAGGACTATGCCGGTATGGCTGGATTCTATACCGAAGATGCCAAGCTTCTCCCGCCCGATGCGCCGATTGTCTCGGGGCGAAAGGCGATAGAGGAGTTTTGGCGCACCGCGGCGAACGCACTCGGGCTGATCGGTGTCGAGCTCAAAACCATCGATCTTGAAGTCACCGGTGACACTGCCTACGAGATCGGCGAGGCCGACCTGAAACTCAGCTCCGGGCTGGCAAAGGCAAAGTACCTTGTTGTTTGGCTCGGTCGCGATGGCCAGTGGCGTCTGCATCGCGACATCTGGAATAACATGCCGACGAGCTAGAGACGGCCAGAGTATCAGGGGTACCGGCGGTACTCCATGTCCGTTCATGTGAAGGTTTTCGGACATGACGCGATGTCCGACACGAGTCCGCTTTCGGGGGTAAAGCGGAAAACATCTACTCCGAACGAGTATTTCGCCTTTTGACCCTGAACAGACATTCGCAGATCGGCGGGAAATAAACCCGGACCCGCTGGTGTTTTAGTAAACGACCTTGGTCGAAGCCTGCTATATTTCAGTTTGTGGGGGTTACATGCATCGTCGCGAGTTCATCACATTTTTCGGTGGCGGTGCGGCAGCAAACTGGGCACTCGCCGCACGCGCACAACAGGTCGAGCGAACGCGGCGCATCGGCATTCTGATGAATCGAGCCGAAAACAGCCAAGAAGCCCAAGACCGAATTGCTGCGGTTTTAAATGGGCTTCGGAAGTTGGGCTGGAATATCGAACGCGATCTGAAACTGGAGATTCGCTATAGCGAAGACGACCGTAACCTAAGCCGGAAGTACGCAGCGGAATTGATTGGTCTTTCGCTGGACCTCGTCCTAGCGAGTGGGACATTGAACGTAACGGCCCTGCAAAATGCCGGATACGAGTCGCCAATTGTGTTTGCCGCTGTGGCCGATCCGATTGGAGCAGGCATTGTCGATAGTCTCGCTCGGCCGGGAGGCAATGCAACCGGCTTCATGCTTTATGAATACAATCTAAGCGCCAAATGGCTTGAAATCCTCAGGCAGCTAGTACCAACCGCGACCAGGGTTGGCGTCGTTAGAAACGCAGCTAATCCCGCTGGGATTGCCTTTTTCAGCGCTCTCCAGAATGCGGCTCAGTCTGTCAGTGCCGAAGCAATCTCGATCAATGTTCGGAGTCGGGACGAAGTCGACCGACTGATCGCAGACTTCGCGCGAGTGCCCAAAGGCGCGCTGGTGGTGACACAGACCGCATCGTTGTACCGCAACGAAATCATCGCAGGTGCGGCTCGCTACAAGTTACCTGCCGTGTACGGTCTGCGATATGACGTTGCGGCGGGCGGCCTTATTTCGTATGGCCCCGATGTTGTTGACGAGTTTCGTGAAGCAGCCAGCTATATTGATCGCGTGTTGAAAGGTGAGAATCCTGCTGAGCTGCCTGTTCAAGCGCCAACGAAATACCAGCTTGTCATAAATTTAAAAGCCGCAAAAGCTCTCGGGCTTTCGGTGCCGCAAACGCTGCTTGCGAGCGCCGACGAGGTAGTCGAATAACGATACTGTTTGCTGCGGTGCATGAGTCCGGCTCTGGCACAAAGCGGACCTGGTGCCCTGTCTGACGCATGTCTGCTATTGATGGCTAAACGGACTCTGCGAAAATAGCTTCTGGTCAGTTCATGGAGCAAAGTGGCGGTTATGCCACGCGTTGAGTAAGGACCTTCAAGAATTTATTGGGGTCTGTTTCGAGGGCCTTACAGATCTCGATAAATTCCACGACGTCTACACGCCGTTCGCCGCCTTCGTATTTGGCAACGAAGGATTGCGGTCGATGAAGGCGCTTGGCGAGCTGGTGCTGTGTCAGGCCGGCAGTCTTGCGCGCCCGGATCATCAAATCGCAAAAGGCAGCTTGTCCTGCGGAATGGACCGATTTGTCGAGTTTTCGCGCACGTGTAGCCATCGGCGCGGGAGACTGATCCGATCATCGGATTATCCCAAAAGAGGATATATTTTAACCCTGTTGCTCTATTGTTTGCCCTTCCAGTGGACTTCCGGGCTACGGGAAGCGAATTGCCGTCACGGTCAATTCGCAAAGGCAGTCAGATGGCGCAAACAAGTGAGCAGAGGCGAAACGAGCCGCCGGATCCCGCGCATTATGCGGAATCCAGCGCCCGCGAAAACCTCATCGAGCACGTTTTCCTCGGCGAGCTATTGCGCGGGCTTTGGCGCAAGAACATCCGGGATCTGGAGGTCTTGAGGCCCGAGGTCGACAGCGGCGGCTATGATCTGGCGCTGGAATTCAGGGGGCTGACCCGTCACGTCCAGCTCAAGTCGAGCTACCGAGGGGCACGGCGTGCGGACGTGACCGCGAGCGTCAAACTGCTCGAGCGCCCCTCCGCCTGTATCCTCTGGATATTCTTTGATCCGGATACTCTGTCGCTTGGGCCGTTTCTCTGGTTCGGCAGCGCCCCCGGCGAGAGAATGCCTCTATTGGGGGAAAAGATAGCAAGACACACAAAACCAAATGCGATGCTGAAAAAGGCCGACCGTCCGGCGCATCGCGTCATCCCCAAGAGCCGGTTCGCAACACTCGAAACGATTGACCAGGTCATCGAAAAGATGGTCGGGGGTCTAGCGCCTCCGCTATGCAGGGGTCGGTAACCTCGTCTTCAACCGAACGAAACACCGGCACGGTGACAAAAAGGCGGTAGCCGCCTAAACGCCCAGGGAAGCCCGTAGGCGCGATTTGCATCTCGCCGGTACCTCGACAGGGTCGGAATCCTTTGTATTCGCCATTCGAATTGAGAATTTCTCTGCTTGGCTCCACAAGCGAAGCTAAATATTTCAATTGGTTCAGAAGCTTACAAAGCGTCTCCCTGAGCTGACTACGTTGTGATGGGATTCAGCCCCCCAGTCCGAAGGCCCTTCGCTGAACAAGGGGCGGCTTCCATGCCTCGCGTCGCCAGGCGAGACCCTGCGTGAGCGCATCGACCTGATCGTCGTGGCGGCCGGGAAACGACAACAGCTCTGCAACAAACGCGTCCAGCCACGGAGCGTCCTTGGGCAGCAGAACCGAGCCGCCCTCGAACAGATCGATCTGAGAAATCAGCCGGGACAGCTTGTCGCGGTCCGGCTTTACAGCGACGACGTTAATGTGCTTTTCCTGCAGCGATTGGATCAGGCCGTGGCTGATAGGGGATTCCTCGATTACGAGAGAGGCAGCCCTGCCGTAACGCTGCTTCACCTCGATGATCTTCTCTTTCAGCTTGTCGAACGGAAACTTGCCGCGGATGACGTCATGCACTAAGTACGAATCGCCACGGTTGAGCAACACGACACAGGCAGAGTAATCGCCGCCTTCCTGCTCGCTTAAGGCGATGTCCCAACTCATAACAATCCGGTCCGTCGACCGGGGTTCGGCTGCGGAATAGTATTTCAGCATTTTCCGCTTGATGATCTTGCCGCCGGCGGGTTCGGGCGCCTGCTGGTACTGGGCCGAAAATAGCATGGAACCCATGCTCTTCTTGATTTCCCGCAGCACCTCGGCAGGTTCATGGGCGGGATGAAGCAGATCGCCCTTTTCGCGGATATGGGTGCGGCCGCCGCCGAGATCGTAAGTGGTCGTCGATTGCGCGATTGCGGGCAGAATCAATTGTTCATAACCGGCCTCGTTTTCCAAGAGATGGCCGACGAGGTCGTCGACATGGATCCGCTGCATCACGACAATCGTGCGGGCGGCCTGCTTGTCGTCCGGCCTTGTCACCATGGTCGAGCCCCACCACTCGATAACGCGCTGGCGGCTTACTTCGGATAGGGCATCCGTCGGCTTGAGCGGATCGTCAATGATCGTGAGATTGCCACCGCGGCCAGTCAGCGTTCCCCCGATCGATGTGGCATATCGACGGCCTCTGAGAGTAGTTTGGATTTCAGCATCGGTTTCGCGTTCTACTCGCATCTTCGGAAAGATCGCCTGGTAGATTGGGTCGCTAACCACGCGTCGGAAATCATTGGCGTGAGTCTTTGCCAGTTCGGCCGAGTAGGAAACGCAAACTACCCGCTCCGATGGGTTGTGGCCGAGATACCAAGCCGGCAACGCGACCGAAGCGATAATCGACTTCAGATGGCGCGGCGGCACGGCGATGATGAGCCGCTTTAGCTCGCCGGACGCGACCTGGGAGACCTTGTAAGCCATGGCGTCGATGTGCCAGTTGGGTTTGAACGGGGTCCCCGGGCGAAGCACGCCGAACACATACTCGACGAATGACCTGAAATCCGTCGCCAGGATCGCCTGGAATATCCGTTCCGGCGAGGCGTCTTCCGGCGAGGGGGGACGAATGGGCGCGTTCATGACTCTTCCTGATCTTTCTTTTGCTGGGCGAGGTTGCGTTCGCGCTCGGCCTGAATAAACGCGCGGTCGCGGGGCTTAGGTCTTCCGTGCTCATCGAGCTCAGGTTCGAGGGGCTTGCTTGCCGCCGGCTTCGACGGAGGCGAGGCGGCCGGCATTTCATTTGGCTCTGGCTTGGCGACGTCGTCGTCAAGCAAATCGGGAGGCGCCTTGACATGGTCTTCTGGGGATGGCTCGGCGGGGGGTTGCTGGTGGCTCCGCAGGAAGGCGTCCACGATCGCCTGATGGTCGATTCCGAGCGCCTCCGCGATAACCTCCTTGGCCTGCAGATCGACGCCAAGTAGGGGAGCGTATGTAAAGACGTCGCGGCGAGCGTAGCGGTCACCCTTGGCAAACTGGATGGCGAGCTGCTCAAAACCCATGGCGAGCCTTGTCAGTATGATTTTCTTATCGGCCTTTGTGACATGGACTTTTTCGTTCAAGGCGCCCTCAAATATCTTTCTAAGCTCGGGCTTCATCGAACGGACTTTCTTGGGCCGGCCCTGTGGATAAGGCGACGGACAGCCCTTCTTCCATTTGTGTTCGTTCGGCGGGAAGCCCGGTCCGATCTTGTAGGCGTCTTCGTCAGACGGATCGGGCTTCGGTTCGCCCTCCGTCTTGTCACTTTCATAAAACGGATGCGTCGGATCCTTGGCCGTGTCGTACAGCGGATGGCTGGTATCGGTGGGATCGCGCGGCTCGCGTGGCTTTTTGGTCATTGCGGTAACTCCTCGGCAGTACCAGCACGCGATAAGGACTTCGCAGCGCGGGCGGCGGTAGATGCCCGCGCGCCCTCGAAATCCTCAAAGGTGAGGTCGGTCCCTTCGAAGGTCGCCGCCTTGCCTGTGTAGGCCTGCCAGCGCCGCACGATTACGTCGCAATATTTGGGCTCATACTCGATGCACCGCGCCTTTCGACCGGTCTTTTCGGCGGCGATCAGCGTGCTGCCGCTGCCGGCAAACGGATCAAGCACAACCGCGGCGCGCTTTGTGACGTCCCGGATTGCGTCAGCCAGCATGGCCACGGGCTTGACGGTCGGATGCATAGCCAATTCGTCAAGGCGTCCGGTTCGGAAGGTGTTCACCCCCGCATATTCCCAGACATTGGTGCGGTAGCGGCCGTGCTGGCCGAGTTCGAACGTATTGATGTGGGAGCCGTCGCCATTCTTGAACACGAACACCAGTTCATGCCTGGAACGGTAGAACGTCCCCATACCGGCATTGTCCTTGGCCCACACGATCAGGTTCTTGGCAACCAGGCCCTGCTCGCGGCCGGCACATGTCAGTTCAAACAAATGCCGCCAGTCCATGAATACGAACAGGATGGCGCCCTCCCTGGAGTGGGCCTTCGCGCAACCGAGGAATGTGGACAGGAATGCCGTGAACTCGGCTTCCGGCATCTCGCCGGACGCCATCGCGAACTCTTCGTGGCGGACCTTGCCGAGACCGGACACATTGCCGTCAATTCGGACGTTGAATGGGGGATCGGTTAGCACCAGGTCGGCGGTCTCGCCTTCGAGCAGCCGGGCGTAATCGCTATCGCAGCGCGCGTCCCCGCACAACAGACGGTGCGAGCCAAGAATCCAGAGATCGCCTTTTCGCGAAACCGGCGCCGCAATGACCGGCGGCAGATCATCTTCCGGGCCAGGTCCAACCGGCTTCTTCTCGGAGGCCTCGTCCAGGATGATATCGATCTCGCCCAGCGAATGGCCGGTGACCTCGATATCCTCGAAGTGCAGGTCATGAAGATCCTGATATTCGATCGCGAGAATGTCGCGGTCCCAATTGGAGAGTTCGGCGATCCGGTTGTCGGCAATTCTGATGGCCTTCTTGTCAGCCTCCGACAGCGAACTGATGGCGACGACCGGCACGAGCTGCATGCCCAGTGACTTCGCGGCCTGCAGCCGACCATGGCCCGCGACCACTTCGAAATCGTCGGTGACCAGAATGGGATTGATGAAGCCGAACCGCCTGATCGAATCGGCGATCAGCTTGATCTGCTTGCGGGAATGCGATCGGGCGTTGCCGGGATAGGGCCGCAACCGGTCGGGCGAGACGTACTGGATTTGAAGGTTTGACATGGCGGCGTCCTTACCAATGAACAAGTCACCGATATAGGCGCCTAAGAAATAGGTATCAATGCTTCCTGAAACTTCCCTGAAGATATGACTAACGAATCGAGGCCGGAATCCATTGATGCTGCGATTCCAATGACTTATCCCTTTATCAGAATCTCGATCGCCTCCGGTGGGACCCCGAACTGGAGAGCCAAGCCCGCCTTTGCTTCGGCGATGGTCAGGGCTCCGGCCTTGGATCGATCGGGCACGGCAGGCGCTGGCGGGGGTTTTGTGGGGGCCGGCATCGGCTTGAATTTCAGCTTCTTCAGATCAATGCCGAGTTCTTCCAGCGTGGTGTATTTGACCGGATTGCGCCACTCGCCCCAGGCCTCGGGATAATCGACCACGGCGTAATCGCTGATCTCGATGATCCATCGCGGCATGCCTTTTCTATCGACCCCATGGGACTTAAGGCCGCTGATCCTTCCCACCAAAAACGCCGTTCCGTGGGGTTCATGGTCGTGGAAATCCACATCTCGCGCGTTCCGGATGCAGACCAGAAATTCCCGGCGGCGGGCTTGTTTTTCCGCGACGACCCAGGATGCCGACCCACCGATCTCCAGGATCTGGTCGCGGCTGTTGGCGGTGAAAACGGCGATGGCAGAGTGCGGCACGGCGCGAATCCTTTGGGGGCTGCAATAAGTTCTCCTTAGGACAACCTAGCCCGCCTCGCAACCGGATCCACCTCGGACCTCCCAAGAAACGGCCGCGCTCTCCCAGTTCATTAGATGCCGCTCGGTGTTGTAGAAATCGGGCGCTCCCTGTTTCTCCCTGTTATCGAATTAGCGCGATGTTCGAGAAATGCCCGTGCTGCAGGTGTTTTTGGAATTTTCGGTCGCCGGCTCGCTGTTTTTTTCGAAAATCACCCTGATATTGGCCAAATAAACAGGGAGACGGGTTCGCGACAGACTGCACCCACCGCCAGCAAAAAAGTTGTCCGGCCCGGACACGATGCAGTGTTTTCTCCGAGCGATCTAGTTGGCAATAAAGCCAAGTATCCGTAGCTAATTCCAATTTGAGCTCTGGTCTGCCGACTGGCAGGGTCGTCCTATTTTTCTCCGAAAGGCCTGTTCCTCCCTGAACCTCTGGACTCCACACGCTGAGTACGGTTCTGGAAATCCAATTATTTCGAATTAATCGGAGAATCCGGCTCAGATCGGAGTCGTTGCCTTGGCTAGCTCCGCAGCAGATGAATATTCGCCACCCTCCAGCATCGTCCGCCAGCGATGGGCTCGTACGATGGCCTTGAGCAGGACGGTGTCAGCACGCTGAGCCGGTGACCAGGGTGCTAGGCGATAGGTCGCCTGCAGCGGGTTTAATTGAGCGGTAGCCAGACAATGCCGCAAGGTCCGTTACAGCCGTTGCAGTGAGCTGGTTGATCGAAGGTGCTGGCCAGTTGCCATTCCTGCGATTCATTACTCCACTGGGCTACGGCGTGAGAGATGATATCGTCTGACTGACAGCTGGAGCAGACGGGTGTTGATCGCGTCGCTCGCCGGCTGACGATCTGTGCCGGCTCCGGGTTTGAGTCGAACGGATTGAGAAGTAAAGCTTGTCTCATATCTGGCCCCTGACCACCTGAACTCACAGACCTCTGCCCGAACTCTAACTCTGGAGTGATGAGTGTGTCTTGGCCCGGGCTTCTAGTTGCTGTGGATTGTGGCGTTCGATCCCTCGCTGTGGCGCGCCGAGCACAGTGAGCGGTGGCCAGCGATTACCCGAAGATGGGGCGCAAATGAATAAAGAGCCAAACAGTTGCTGCCGTCAAAGCCCCAATTGGTGCCTTTTGCGCGAATTTTGTTTGAACCGCCAGGCATTCCGTGACATTCGATGAGCGGACAGACTGCTTTTCTGCGCAAAGCGGACGTTCGGCAAGGTACCGACCAGTTAAGTGCCTGAGGAGACATCTCGGAGCGAGTACAGCCTGCTCGATCACTTCATCGGTGGCCGGGATGAGCTCATGCTATTGCTGCGCCGCGACGTGCGCGTTAGGCTCTGCCGAATTGGTGCAGGAGGCCCACGTGACTACATCTGACGACAGCAAGGTGGACGACAACAAGGTTTCCGAAGATCGCCGCGAAGCGCTGCGCTACGCCTTCGCGATCGGCAGCGGTGCGGCCCTTGCCTCCGCCCTCGCAAGCCCGGCATCGGCACAAGCAACCCCGGACAACACCCTCGATCGCATCCGCGCCAACAAAGTGCTCCGCATCGCCGTGCTGCCGGGAGAACTGCCTTACTTCAACAAGGACCTTGCTACCGGCAACTGGTCCGGAATGTGTATCGAGATGGCCAACGACATCGCAAAACTTCTCGACGTCAAACTTGAATACACCGAATCGACCTACGGCAACTCGATCCTCGACTTACAATCGAGTAAGATCGAGCTCGGCTTTGCCCTTAACCCGACGCCACAGCGGGCGCTGGTCGTGGATTTTTGCGGCGCCGTATTTCATCATCCCTTTGGCGCTATGCTCAAGAAGGGGCTGCAAGCCAAAACCTGGGCCGACATCAACAAGCCCGATGTCAATATTGCGGTCGACGTCGGCTCCGCCAACGAAACCGTTGCGCGCCGTTTCGCGCCCAATGCGACGATCAAGTCACTCAGGTCACGCGATGAGGTCATGCTCGAGATGTCGTCGGGCCGGGTCGATTGCGTGGTGAATGCGCTGGTGCTCGGTCTGACAGCAATTGCCAAGAACCCAAACCTTGGCACTTACAAGATCCTGCAAACCCCTGCAGTCGCCATTCCAAGCAGCATGGCTGTCCGGCGCGAGCCGGACAAGCGCTGGCGCGATTTCCTGTCCGTATGGGTCGACTACAACCGCGGCATCGGGCAGATGCGCGAATGGTTCATCAAGGGGCTGTCGCTGAGCGGCGTCAAGCCCGAAGACGTGCCGGTCGAACTCAATATCTGACGCGGCTTTCGAACCGGTCAAGCCTTGTCGTAGGTCACGCCGCGCTCGAGCCTGCGTCCAACGAGCGTGGCCGGAAACAGGATCGCGAAGTAGATCAAAGCCACGATCGTATACACTTCCAGCGGCCGATAGGTTTCGGCGTTAATCAGCGTTGCGTTGTAGACGAGATCCGGAACGGCGATAACGGACACCAGCGAGGTGTTCTTCAACTGCGTCACCGACTGGTTGACGTAGGGGGCCAACATCGGTTTCAGCGCCTGTGGCAAGATCACCAGCCTGAGCACGCGCCATGGCCCAAGCCCCAGGGCCCGGGCCGCGTCCCACTGTCCGCGATGCACGCTCTCAATGCTGCCGCGAACGATCTCGGCGTAGAACGCCCCGCCATACAGCGACAGCACGGTGACGGCGGCGACATGCGCCGGAATATTCACGCCAATGACGACCGGAAAAGCGTAATAGAACCAGATGATCTGAACCAGCAGGGGTGTGCAGCGGAACAGTTCGATGTAGGCGAGCAGAAGCCAGTCGATCACGGGCCAGCGCCTCAAGCGCAGGATGCCGACCACCAGACCGAGCAATGTTCCGAGAAGGACGGTGCCGATCGTATAGGCGATGGTCCAGCCGAGCCCGAGCCAGAACAGGTGGCTGTATTTGCCAAGGATCGCGAAATCCCAAACATAGGGCATGCTTGCTCCCGCTTACTGCGACCTTCTTGTTTGCCTTTTGTCGGCCATCAGAGGTAGCGCCCGGGCGAAAACGGCGCTGCGTTGAAGGGTGGCTGCGTTGCCGTGATCATCGCTGCGATCGCAACTCCCGTTGCAGGCCCGGTCGTGAAGCCGATGTGCTGGTTGCCGAAAGCGAGCCACAGACCGGAATGCCGTGGCGCAGGCCCGATCATCGGCAGGCTGTCAGGAAGCGTCGGCCGCGCCCCGCGCCAGGGTTCGCCGACGGCCTCGCCAAATTCGACGATGCTTCGCGCGGCCGGCACCACCTGATCGAGCTGCGCGAACGATGAGGGCGCATCGCGGGCGGTCAGTTCGACCCCGGTGGTAACGCGGATGCCCTGTTCCATCGACGTCATGAGGAAGCTGCCTTCGGCGTCATGGATCGGGCGCCGCAATGAACGTGCCGGGTTCGGCTTGAACTCTTGATGGTAGCCGCGTTCAAAGGCCAAAGGAACATGATAACCAAGCGGCCGCAACAGATCCGCGGACCAAGGCCCTAGCGCGACCACGACATGGCGCGCCGAAATCCCGCCGTCCGCGAGCACCACGCGCCAGCCCTCGCCGTCAGGCACGATCGCCTTGATTTCCGACTGCCGGATCTCACCACCGGAGCCCGCGAACATCCGCGCATAGGCCTTGACCACGGCGCCCGGCGAGTCGACAGAGGCGCTCTGCGTGTGCAAGAGGCCAACCTTGTAGACGGGCACGATGTCAGGCTCGAGCGCGGAAATCGCCTGACGGTCGAGAAGCTCGCTGGCGATGCCATATTCGGCCAGAAAGGCCTGCTCTTCCTTCGCCGCGCCGACGGCGTCGCTACGCCACGCCTTCAGCCAGCCGGTCTCACGGATGCGCTGCGCCGCATCCGCTTTGACGAGCCATTCCCGATGCAGTTTCAAGGATGCCGCGAGCAGCCCCTGCAGAGCCGTCGCCCGCGGTTTGATACCAGACGGTGTCGCATTGGCAAGGAAACGGACGAGCCAACCGATATTCCGAATCGCCCAGCCAGGATCCCAGCGCAGCGCCGCATGCCGGTTGGTCATGTAAGTTGGCAACGCACTCCAGAGCGATGGCTTGTTGAGCGGCAATATCGAACCGCTTGAGAGAATGCCAGCGTTGCCATAGGAGGTTTCGCTGCCCGGCTCATGCCGATCGACGAGGATGACCGACAGGCCCCGCTGCCGCGCGGCATAGGCCGCGGACACGCCGACGATGCCTGCGCCCAACACGATGACGTCCGCTTGCTTGCCCGTGCCGTTGTCAGACATCGACCCATCCCCCAGAGACTCTACATCAGTGTCAGGCCGCCATCGACCGGCAACAGGGCTCCCGTCACGTGTCCGGCCTCCGGCGACAACAAAAAGGCGACCAACGCGGCCACCTGGTCGGGTTCGGCCAATCGTGCGAGCGGATTGGCCTTGGCGGCCAGTTGCCAGCTCTGCTGGTCCAACGCACCCATCAGGCCGGCATCCTTGCGCGTATAGCCGGGCATGACGACATTGGCCGTTGCGCCTGAGCTTGCGAGTTCGATCGCAAGACACCGCACCAGCGCCTCAAGCGCAGCCTTGGCTGCCGCAGACGCCGGATATGTCGCATCGGGCGTGAACCGATGGGCAACGAAACTGCTGATGGCGACGACGCGTCCTTGCGATCCGCGCGTCAGATCCGGCAACGCAGCGGTCGCCAGTTCGTGAAACGCCGTGGCTATGACGGCGAATGAGCGTTCGAGGCCCGCGCGCGGCAGCTGCATGAAATCGCGTCGATCCGCAAACCCCGCGGAATGGACGATCACGTCGACGCTCCCGAACGCGGAGCGCGTTCCGCGAACAAGCTCGGATGCGGTGCCGGCATTTGCCAGGTCGCCAGTGCACCACGCGACGTTGGCGCCGGCCCGCTGACAGTCCATTACGACCGCTTTCAATCGCTCGAGCCCTGCTGCGTCGGCTCCTTGTCCATGCAACATCAGGCACTCATCCCGGGCTGCCAACCGGCGTGCGATCGCAGCTCCGATCCCGGACCCGCCACCGGTGATGAGTGAAACGCGCATGAATCGCCCTGTTCTCGAATGCTTTTGATCGAGCAAACTATAGGTGGCGCAAGTGCGAATGCCAACTTTCCCAGACTTCTATTTTTCGCTTTGCAGCGATTGCTCGCGAAACCGGACTGAAGAGGACCGGAAAGAATATGGACTGTCGACCGGAGCGGTCACCGACGACAGACGCCACTTGGGGCCGAAGTCGAGCGAAATCTCTTGCGTGCTAGCAATCGATGTGACCATTAATTTGTGAAAAAATGCTTGGACGGCGAAACGCAAAGTTACTGTTTGTTATAGAGGGAATGCGCGGGCCGGTGTCAACTTGTGGGAGGGTATGATGCTTTTCAAACGTCTCGTTCAGGCCGCCACTATGGCTCTCGCCGTTGTTGCGGCGGCGCCCGGGTCGGCGCAGCAGGTGCTCAAGGTGGGCTCGACCCCGACCGGCGTGCCCTTCACCTTCCTCGATACCAAGACCAACAGCATTCAAGGTGTGATGGTCGATCTCATTACTGAGATCGGCAAGGATGCCGGGTTCCTGGTCCAGATCGAGCCAATGCAGTTCTCCACGCTGATAGCATCACTGACGTCGAACAAGATCGACATCATCTCGGCCGCGATGTTTGCTACAGCGGCGCGCAAGGAAGTGATCGACTTCTCTGATCCGGTCTACACTTACGGCGAGGGTCTCCTGGTGCCGAACACCGACAAGAAAAACTATACCGCGCTGGAAGATTTGAAGGGCGAGGTCGTCGGGGCCCAGGTCGGCACCGCCTTTGTCGATGCACTGAAAAAGACGGGATTGTTCGCCGAGGTCAAGGTGTACGACACCATTCCGGACATCCTGCGCGACGTGAACACGGGGCGTCTTAAGGCCGGTTTCGCCGACTACCCGATTCTTGCCTACAACCTCAAGCAGGGCAGCTTTCCGGAGGTTCGTCTGGTTGAATCCTACAAGCCGACCATTGTCGGTACGGTTGGTATCGGTGTCCGCAAGAGCGATCAAGACTTGCTCCAGAAGATCAACGCCTCGCTTGCCAAGCTCAAGGCCAATGGCGCCGTCGACAAGATTCTCGACAAATGGGGGCTCAAAGCAAAGAGCACCTGAAACATGATCGGGCGAGGGAGATGTAAGCTTTCTCGTGAAACCGCACCAGCCAGCAAGAGCATGGCGTGACCGCTATTCAAATATGAGCAAGCAGGTGAAACGCGTGATTTGAATCGGATGCAAAATTTTCTACGTGACGCCACCGAGTTCTTGCCTATCCTGCTGCAGGGCGTATGGCTGACGATCGTCGTCACCGTCGGGTCGCTGATCCTGTCGACAATTCTCGGCCTGATCTGGGCGATGATGCGGGTTTCCGGCGTGCGCGCTCTATCCGGGCTGAGCGCCGGTCTGATCAACCTGATCCGCGGCATCCCGATCATCGTCCTGCTGTTCTATCTCTACTTCGTAATGCCGGACTTCGGCATCGCGATGACCGCGCTGCAGGCTGCGATCCTTGGGCTCGGCATCGCCTATTCGGCCTATCAAGCGGAGAATTTCCGCGCCGGCATCGAGGCGATCGACAAGGGACAGATTGAGGCCGCGCAGGCGATTGGCATGGGCTGGTGGTTGACCATGCGTCGTGTGGTGTTGCCGCAGGCCGTCCGCATCGTGCTGCCGCCCTACGGCAACATCATGATCATGCTTTTGAAGGATTCTTCGCAGGCTTCGACCATTACCGTTGCCGAACTCGCATTGCAGGGCAAGCTGATAGCCTCCTCGACATTCAAGAACACAAGCGTTTTCACGCTCGTCGCTGTCATGTATCTGACCATGAGCGTTCCGCTCATACTGTTGGTTCGGCATCTCGAGAAGCGAGCGAACCGCCGATGATCGAGCTTCGCAATGTCCACAAGAGCTTCGGTTCGGTTGAGGTGCTCAAAGGCATTACTGCCTCGGTCGAGAAAAGCGAAGTCGTCTGCATCATCGGCCCGTCGGGTTCCGGCAAGTCGACCATCTTGCGCTGCATCAACGGCCTGGAAAGTTATGATGCCGGCGATATTCTGGTGGAGGGAGCGCGGGTGGAAAGCCATGCTTCTTCGATCGTTGCGATCCGGACACAGGTTTCAATGGTGTTCCAGAGATTCAATCTGTTTCCGCACCGGACCGCCATCGATAACGTCGTCGAAGGACCTATCTACGTGAAAAACGAACCGCGCGCCGAGGCACTTGAGCGTGGCCGTGCTCTGCTGGCGCAGGTTGGCCTCGCCGAAAAGGTCGACGCCTATCCGGCGCAGCTTTCAGGGGGCCAGCAGCAGCGTGTCGCCATCGCTCGTGCGTTGGCGATGCAGCCCAAGGCGATCCTGTTCGACGAGCCGACATCTGCGCTCGACCCCGAACTTGTCGGCGAAGTGCTGGGGGTGATGCGGAAGCTCGCCGACGACGGCATGACGATGGTCGTGGTCACGCACGAGATGGGGTTTGCCAGGGACGTGGCGGATCGGGTGCTGTTCATCGATGGCGGCGTCATCGTCGAGCAGGGGGCTGCGAAGTCCGTGCTTGACCAACCGCAGCATGCGCGGACACAGGATTTCCTGCGCCGCGTGCTGCATCCCTTGTGACGCGGAGTTACCGGATTGTACCACAGTGACTCATAATTCGCTTGCCTTGCCGCCGAGCCTTTATGCGGATACCGCCGTCCCGCCTGTGCCCACGCCGGTTCTCGACGTCGACAGGACTGTGTCGGTCGCGATCGTCGGTGGCGGGTTTGCCGGACTTTCGACGGCGCTGCATCTCGCGGAGCAGGGGGTCGACGCGATCGTACTTGAAGCACGGGAGCCGGGCTGGGGCGCGTCGGGCAACAATGGCGGCCAGCTCAATCCCGGGCTTAAGCTCGATCCCGACACGATCGAGAAAACGTTCGGCGCCGACCTCGGCCGCCGCATGATCGCATTCGCCTACGACACACCAACCTTCACGCTTGATCTCATCCGCCGTCTTGCAATCCCATGTGAGGCGCGACAGAACGGCACGCTGCGAGCTGCTTATCGCAAAACCAACGCAGCTGCCGTCGAGGCCACTGCAGAGCAGTGCCTCCGGCGCGGCATGCCGGTCAGCGTGCTCGACCGGAGCGCCGTTAAGGAGGCGACGGGAACGGACCGATACGTCCGCGCCATGCTGGATCGGCGCGGTGGCGATCTACAGCCACTGAGCTACGCGCGCGGTCTCGCGCGCGCCGCTATCGTCGCGGGCGCCGCCATCCACGGCCAGACGCCGGCGACGTCGTTACGGCGCGAAGCTGGGCGATGGCGCATCGAGACGCCGCGCGCGGTGGTTCGGGCCGAGAAGGTACTGATCGCTACTAACGGTTTCACCGATGATCTCTGGCCCAATCTTCGCCACACGATCGTGCCGGTGTTCAGTTCTATCGCTGCTACCGAGACGCTGCCCGACGACCTCGCGCGACAGATCATGCCGACGCGATCGGTGCTGTACGAAAGCGGCCATATCACCGTTTATTATCGTGTCGATGCGGCGAACCGCCTGCTGATGGGTGGCCGCGGTCCGATGCAATGGATCAGGGATCCATCGGCGGTTGCTTATCTCATGCGCTACGCTGCCCGCCTTTGGCCGGAGCTTCGAGACGTTCGTTGGACACACGGCTGGAACAGTCGCCTCGCCATGACCGCCGATCACTATCCGCATGTACACGAACCGGGTTCCGGCGCGCTGATCTATCTCGGTTGCAATGGCCGTGGCGTCGCGCTCGCGACTGCCATGGGAAAGCAATTGGCGAGACGGCTGATTGAGGGCGGGACCGCCGAGATCGACATGCCGGTGACGGCTCCGAAGCCAATTCGCTTCCATGCATTGTGGCCCGTGGCCGTGAAGAGTGTCGTCCTCTACGGGCGAATTTGCGATCGGCTGGGACTTTAGCGCCCCGGCACGTATGTTTGGGCTATTTGTGCGACGCAAACATCGAAAGGCTCGAAGCGTCAGAACGCTTGACGATCGGACCCTCATCGTGTGCGGTGAACCCATGAGCCCGATCCGGATCATCCTGCTCGTTTTTTTGGTAGCCGTTCCATTGCGGGCGTCGGCGGAGATCATGAATTTCGAGCAGGCAACGGCGATTCTGGGCGCGAGCTGCGGCAAGGACATCGACGATAATTGCCGCGGCGTTAATCTTGACCCCATCCGCCTAAAGGAATGCTTCGTTCGAAACGGGGACAGCATTTCGTCGAAGTGCCAGGGCGATTACCCACGCGCCTTCAGCGCCATCGAACAGCGCGTTTCAGCGCGCGCCACCCTTTCGAAGCTGTGCAATTGGGAAATGAACCATTTGTGCGGCGAGGTCCGACAGGATCCCGTCAAGGGGCTGCAGTGCCTGTTGGAATCGACAAAAAAGTCTACGCCAAACTGCAACAAGGCGATCAGCGCGGCGGGATACCGCTGATGCGGTTTTCAAGAAAACGCCGCGGTATCGGCTTGCTGGCGGTCGCATCGATCGCGTTCGCGTTTCCGATGCAGCCGGTGCGGGCGCAGACGGCCGCTCCGGTTTCAAGCCTGGTCGATCAGCTGGTGGGTTCCGAAACCCGCGCCGATATCGATGTAGCTGCGTTGCGCCAGCAGGCCGTCGATCGGATCAAGTCGAGGGCCGATGCGACGGCGTCGAAGCGTCCGCCGATCGCGCCGCAGCTTCTGAAGCTGCCGCAATTTAATTTCGACGTCGCGTTCGATCCGGATTCTTCTCTGATCAGGCCGCAATCTTACCAGATGATCGGACGCATCGCGGATGCGCTGTCCGATCCAAAACTGCTACTTTACACCTTCCTGGTGGTCGACCACACCGGGGCCACGGGCCGCCGCGACGCCAATTTGACGCTCAGCCAGCGGCGGGCCGACTCGATCCGCGAGGTGTTGGCAGGCACCTTCAAGATTTCACCCAAGCGCCTCCAGGCGCTCGGGCTTGGTGAGGAGCAATTGCAGGATTCCACCCGTCCGACATCGCCGGCCAACGTCAGGGTCCAGATTGTGACCATTGGGGAAGTCCCCGCCGCGGTTTCAAGTCAGCCGACCGCCAGCAGCGTCCCGCCGGCGAAAAAAGGTCCGGCGACCGCGAAGAAGCGCCACTAAATCAGTGCTAAAGTAAGGTGTCCTATTGGTAAGTCTGCTGGCAGGCTCGGACCGAGGGTGGGCACTGAATGCACCAGGTGAACGCCAGGCACGACATCATTCGAGAGTGGCGTGCACTTCCGAAGGAGCTGAGACAAACGGACGAACAGGCCGCAGCGTTCGCGATGCAGATAAAAGACAAATACAAATTCTCCAGCGAAAACGCTGATGCCTATCAAACCGTGAAGGGGTGGCTCCTGAATTACCTGGCGCTTACGCGCGGGCTGGATTGAACGGCAGAGGGCAAAGGGGAAGTGAGCGCGGAATGATTGAGTGGTTTGATGACCTGGCTACAGGGATGCGCTGCAAAAGCGATGAGGTTCAGCGCCAGCCACAGCTGTCGTGACCTGAAGACGGAGGTGCGCTAACTTCCCAAGATAAACCAAAGGGAAACGCCAAAGTGTACGACACGATCATCGTTGGTGGTGGCTCGGCAGGCTCGGTCATGGCCCACAGGCTCTCCGCCAAGAGCGCCAACAAGGTCCTGCTCTGCGAGGCGGGCCAGGACACGCCGCCCGGCAACGAGCCGTCCGAGATTCGCGACAGCTATTCGGGCATGGCCTATTTCGATCCGCGCTTCCACTGGACCGAGCTCAAGGTCACGACCCAGGTCGTCAGCCACAACAACCCCGAGCAGGATCGCCCGCCGCTGCGCAAGTACGAGCAGGCACGCGTGTTGGGCGGCGGGTCCTCGATCAACGGCCAGTTGGCCAACCGCGGCGCGCCGACCGACTACGACGAATGGGAGGCCCGCGGCGCCGCGGGCTGGAGCTGGAAGGACGTGCTGCCCTACTTCAGGAAGGTCGAGCGCGACCTCGATTTCGACGGGCCGTTCCACGGCAAGGATGGCCGCATCCCTGTCCGACGCATCCCGCTGGCGCACTGGACACGGCACTCGCAGGCTGTCGCCGAGGCCTGCAAGCTCGCCGGCTACACGTTCCTGCCCGACCAGAACGGCGAGTTCGTTGAAGGCTACTTTCCGGTGACGCACTCCAATCATGCCGAGCAACGCGTCTCGGCGGCGATGGGCTATCTCGATCGCGAAACGCGCAGGCGCGCCAATCTGACGATCTCGACCGACACCCAGGTCAAGGAGCTGCTGTTCGAGGGCACGCGCTGCGTCGGTGTGAAGGCGCAAGTCGACGGCCGGGAACAAGAGTTCCGCGGCCGCGAGGTCATCCTCTCGTGCGGCGCGATCCATTCGCCAGCGCATCTGCTACGCGCCGGCATCGGCCCGGTCGGGCACCTGAAGGAGATGGGCATTCCGATCGTGACGGGCCTTGAGGGCGTCGGCCAGCGGCTGATGGATCATCCCTCGATCGCGCTGTCGTCCTTCATCCACCCTGGCGCGCGCATGAATGAACACACGCGACGCCACATCCAGGTTGCGCTGCGTTACTCCTCGGGGCTTTCAGGCGTACCGAGCGGCGACATGTTCGTCGCCGTCCTCAGCAAGTCGGCCTGGCATGCAGTCGGCGCGCAAATCGCCTCGCTGCTTACCTTCGTCAACAAGACCTACTCCGAGACCGGGCAGGTAAAGCTGGCCTCGCGCGACCCGCGGATGGAGCCGATCGTCGAGTTCAACCTGCTGTCCGACAGGCGCGACCTCGAGCGCCTGATGAGCGGCTTTCGCAAGACGGCGGCGCTGCAGATGAGCGCGCCGCTCAGGGCGGTGACCGACAGGCCATTCCCGGCTTCGTACTCCGATCGCGTGCGCAAGATCGGCGTGGTCAACGCCAAGAACAAGATTCTCACCGCAATTGCCGCCGCGCTGATGGATGGGCCGGCGGCGCTGCGCCGTTACATGATCGACACGTTCGTTGTCGAAGGATTCACGTTCGACGAAGTCATGAGCGACGACGAGGCGCTGGAAGCTTTCGTGCGCAAGGCAGCGATCGGCGTGTGGCACGCCTCGTGCTCATGCCGCATGGGCCGGCCGGACGATCCGATGGCGGTTGTCGATACGCAAGGCCGCGTAAAGGGGGTGCAAGGTTTGCGCGTGGTCGACGCCTCGATCTTCCCTGTGGTGCCGTGTGCCAACACCAACTTCCCGACCCTGATGGCGGCGGAAAAGATCGCTGAGGCCATGCAGTGAACGACGTCGTGGAGACCGGCGAACGCTTCACTCCCTTGGAGTTGACATCTTATGGTTGTCGCTTGACGACCCCGGTCGGTGTGGCGAACCCGTCAATGGTTCGAATTCGTTTCTCAAGCCACCATCCATATTCGGCAGCCCAATCCTCGAACTTCCGGTTGATGCCGAGATCATGGGCCCAGTGCTGCGCGATATTGGGATTGAACTGAGATTGCCGACCGACAGCGATGAGATCGGCCTGTCCATTCTCCAGGATTGCTTCAGCCTGCTGCGCTTCGAGAATGATGCCGACCGCCATCGATGCGATGCCCACCTCCTTGCGGACCCGCTCGGCGTAGGGCACCTGGAAGCCGAGGCCGCGCGGGACCTGGGCGGCGGTCGCCGAGCCTGAAATGCCGCCGGAAGAGCAGTCGATCACGTCGACGCCGCGGGCCTTCAATTCCCGGGCGAAGGCGAGCGTGTCATCCAGATTCCAGCCGTTCTGAGCGCCGTCGACGGCGGAGACGCGGACAAACAACGGCATCGCTGCCGGCATTTCGCGCCGTACTGCCTCGACAATTTCGAGCGGCAGACGCATGCGCCCGTTGCGATCGCCGCCATATTCGTCATTGCGCGTGTTGGAAATGGGGGAAAGAAACGAGGCGAGTAGATAGCCGTGGGCGGTATGGATCTCGATCACGTCGAAGCCTGCAGCGACCGCATTTCTGGCGGCGGTTGCCCAGGTGCGCACCATCGCCCTGCACTCTTCGGTAGTGAGCTGGCGCGGGGTAAGCCATCCCGGCGCGACGGGCTCGCTCGTGGGGCCCACAGGCTGCCACATCCTGGCGCCCGCCTCGATATCTTGCGGGGTGAGCGGGCCCATGCCGTCCATAGCTCGCTGCGAGGACGATTTGCGCCCACCGTGGGCGAGCTGAATGCCGATCGCAGTCTTCTCACCCTTCATGAAGGCAATGAGGGGATTGAAGCTTTGCGCTTGTGCATCATTCCAGATGCCAAGGTCATGCTCGTTGATCAGGCCAACCTCTTCGACGGCAGTTGCCTCGACAAAGACAAGCCCAAAACCTCCCAGGGCAAAGCGGCCGAGATGCACATTGTGAAAGGTGCCGCACGTGTTGCCGGGTCCGGCGCGGTAGTGGACCATAGGCGGCACGACCAGGCGGTTCTTGAGGGTCAGGCCGCGGATCTTAAACGGCTGGAACAACATTGGCCGTGCAGAGTCATTGCTATCGGTGACCGGGGCTGACATGGGTTGCCTGTTGAGTTAGGTGGCATATGTGCCGATCGAATAATTCTCTATTTTGAGTCGCTGGTCCAGCAAGCCTTTGCGAGAAGCCTTCTGCCCCCAAAATGCGTGCCTGATCATGGCACAATGCTGACGTTACCGTCCCTAGGTGAATGTTCGCTGTTGAGGGAAGAGCGGACATCGACGTTCCGTAACCTCTGATGGACGAATGGCCGCAGTTGACGCCAAGCGGACCTTCAAACGCAAAAGGCATCTCGTGACTGATAATGAGTGATTCGAAATGGAGTTAGTTCGCACTGATAGGAAAATACCGAAAATCGATCATAAGAAAGCATACGAAAGCTATCCAGCTATTGACTGATAATGTTTTGCAGAACTGCTTATCAATCGCCATCCGGATAGATTTCGAAACAAAGGCCTATCCGTCGGCAAGCGTATAAGGTTTCCTCAGCTAATTTATTGCTTTAGGCCGGTGCTCGTTGGTGGCGGTGTTGAGTTGCTCCTTGTGGATTGCCCGACTTGAGTAAATATCTGACCATTTCCGGAAGGAAATAACGCCGAGTGGCTCCGCTATTCGCCGCAGTTGAAAGTCTCTATCCGCACGCTTGAGCAAGAATTCATTTGGTCCTGGTCCTTCGGGTGCTGCCAGCGGAATCCGCTGCCGCTGCAATCGCCTGTTCCCGGACAAGTGCGAACAACTCTGCCTTGACCTTCACAAATTCGGGGTGTCCGAGAACGGAAAAGTCGCGCGGCCGAGGCAGATCCGCACGGACATCTTCCAACACGCGCCCGGGCCGGCTGCTCATCACGACGACGCGGCTGCCCAGGAATAGGGCCTCTTCGACATCATGGGTAATGAAAAGCACCGTTCGGTTGTCGTGCTCCCAGATTTGAAGCAGCGTTTCCTGCATGAGCACCCGTGTTTGCGGATCGAGAGCACCGAAGGGTTCGTCCATGAGCAGCACCGGCGGGTGATTCATGAGCGCACGGGCGATCGCGACGCGCTGCCTCATGCCGCCCGAAAGTTCGGCTGGCAGATGTTGCGCGAACGCCGATAGCCCCACCTCCTCGAGAATGGCATGGGCCTCCGCGAGATAGCGCTCGCGCGGCACCTTCAGGCGTTTCGGCCCGTAGCAGACATTGTCGAGTACACTCAGCCAAGGAAACAGTGCCCCTTCCTGAAACACCACGCCGCGATCCGGCCCGGGGCCCGTGATGTTGACACCGTCCAGCAAGACGTCACCAGACGTCGCTTTTTCAAACCCTGCGATCAGGTTTAACAGGGTGCTTTTCCCGCACCCCGACGGACCGATCAGGCACACGAAGTCCTTTTCCGCGATGTCGAGCGACAAGCCGTCGATCGCCTTCATAGCAGGACCGCCTGCCTGTGACACAAACTCCTTGGTGATGTTGCGAAAGCTTATCTTGGCCGACTGATCGTTTGAACGCGGCACTGTTATCACCGGCGCACTGGCTGCAACGACACCGGTCATCTGACGTCCATTCTGAGTATCTTGGTCATAAAGAGCAGCATGAGCCTGTCGGAGATGACGCCCAATCCCCCGATCACGGCCATGAGCCCGATAATCAGCGATGTTTCCATGGTGTCGCGGGACTGTAGCAGCAGGGCGCCCAGGCCGTAATTGACCCCCGTGAACTCTCCCAAAACCATGTAGATCCAGGAGTAGGAGAGGCCAAGCCGCAGGCCGCTCAGGATCGAGGGAAATGCCGCCGGCAGGATGATGGTGTAGAGCAGGCTCGACTCGGTCGCGCCAAGCGATCTGCCGGCCCGCAGCAAAACGGGATTCACATAGCGTACGCCGCCGAGCGTGCTGAGGAAGATCGAGTAGAACGAACCGAGCGCGATCAGAAACACACTCGTGCCGGTTCCGATGCCGAACCAGATAAGCGCCAATGGAAGCCAACAGATTCCCGGGATTGAGCGTGATAATTCGATTGTCGGCTCAATGAATGCGCCGATCTTGCGATTGTATCCCAGCACAATGCCTAGGGGGATACCGAGTACCGCCCCGCATGCGAATCCACCTGCCACCCGATAGAGGCTCGGCAGAAAGTGCGCCAAGAACTTGCCGGAGAAGGACTGCTCCGAGCCGCCGAAAAAGAAATCCACAAGCGTCGCCAGAACAGTGCGCGGCGACGGCAGCACGTAGGCTGGGACCGAGCCTGTCTCTGTAACCAACGCCCATATGATGACGATGGCCACTGGCAGACAAGCTGCTTTGCCGAAGGCCACAAGGCGATCGAGATTCTTCAATTCCAGCTTCTCCGACGCCGGAGCATCGCGATTCTCTGGGGAAAGCGATGCAGCCAGCTAGGCCTTGGCGAAGTCTCGGACCACCAGCTTGTTGATGTCGGGCACCACTGAAATGATACCAAGATCCTTCATCCGCGCCATGTAGTTGCCCAGATCGCTCATGAACGCATCGTCAAGGGCCCAGCGCAAGTCTACATTGTCGAGCGCCTTCCGCGACGTTGCCAATGGGAACCCCCAGCTTTTGAAGGCAAGCTCGGCCGCTTCGTCCAGGTTGCCGCGAAGACGTATGACGGCGTCACGATGCCCGCCGACAAATGCCCTGAGCATGTCGGGGTTGTCCTGTACCGTGGTCTCGCGCGCCAGGATACCTGCGTTGATGGTGCCGACGGGCGTATCGTAGGGATACTTGAGCAGCCGGCCATAGCCATCCTCGATGGTCTTAGTGGACGCCGGCTCGCCACCGCAGAAGGCGTCGATGCTGCCGTTTTGCAAAGCTGCTGGGAGGTCGGCGAAGGAGATAGCGATCGGATTGACGTCCTTCATGCTTAGTCCCACCATTCGGAGCTGCTCACGCAGCTGGACGTCCTGGATTCCACCGACCACCTGGCCGATCGTCTTGCCCTTCAAGTCCTCGACCTTCTGAACCGACGTTTTCGTGCCGACTATGATGGCGGTGCCCTTGCCAGCCGAGCTCGCCACCATGACGATCGGTTGCCCCTTTGAACGTGCGATCGCAGCGATGGTTACGCCGGTATAGCCGACGTCGATGCTGCGCGAGACGATGGCGTTGGCCATATCCGCCGGGGAACCGAAATACGACAGCTCTACATTCCAGGCAGCCCCGAGGATTGGCTGGAGGAGCAGCGACGGGACGAACACCACACCCTTGTGGACGCCGACGCGCATGGTCTTCGGAGTCTGCGCGGCAGCGCTCCTGGCCGCTGCGGTTCCAGCGATGGCCATCGCCGCTCCGCCAACGATCAGGCGCCGGCGCGATGCGGAAAATACGGTCGAATGATACGGCTTTGAAGACACGTCGTCCATTCTGTCCCCCCTGATGGTTGTTCAACTGCCAGCGCCAACTCTCGTCGAGAGTAGGGGCGATGGGGGCATCACGGCAAATTCAAAATCAGAGTGACTTCATAATAATTTGGAATACCTCGTCGCTTTGTCTACTCCTGCAATCCAAGCGCTTCAACTTCCATTTGCAGCCCGGGTACGCGATCTTGGTTGGTCGGCGACCGCCAAGCGCCTGAGGATTTTCTTGAAGGCGGGAACGAACGGATTGGCGGTGTCTTTGGGATAAAAAAAGCCGTAGGTCAGCACACCAGACGACTTCCATGGGACGATCTGGAAGCCGTCCGTCTTCGCAACCACCGGGCTATACGCATCGACCACCGCGAGACCAACACCCTGCGCCACCAGTGCGCAAGCCGTCATGGGAGTGGATACCTCGGCCTTGACGATGGGGTGCGCGTTCGACTGGATCAAATCGGCATCCACCTGGGATCGCAGCAGATTGGAACGGGTCAGACGGATGAAGGGTTGACCGTCCAGGTCGCGCGCGCTGAGCGAGGCCCGCGACGATAACGGGTTGGCCGTTGGAACCACCGCGACGGGAGCGCGCGTCAGAAAAGGTTCGTAACCCAAACCACTCCACGCCATCGGCAGCGCGCTGACGCCAAGATCAAAATTCAACCCGCTGATCCAGCGATCCGCGTCGCGTAGCGGAATAATCTCAAGCGATACGAACACATCGGGATACTTCTTCTGAAACTCCCCGATCGCTCGAGGGAAGAGCGTTGTCGAAAGTAGCGAGGTAGCAACCAGTCTGATTTCACCCAGCCTGTTTTCCGCAACGTTTCGCGCGATTGTCGCGAGTTCCTCTATATCAGTCAGAATGCGCTGCGCGCGCTGGTAGAACGCCGTTCCCTGGGCCGACGGGGTCAGCCGCCCACTGGCCCGATGAAAGAGGGGAAAGCCAACTTCGAGTTCAAGAGCCTTCAGCAGTTTGCTGACCGCCGGCTGGGTAAGCTTGAGATCATCAGCCGCCGAAGTGACGGAGCCGGTTCTCATAATCGCCTGAAAGGCACGGAGCCTCTGCATGTTCATGCGTCACCACCCAGAACGGAGACAATCGCGTCCCCCTTAAACACAAACCGTGGTGACATTACATAACCATGTGGAATGCAGTGCAAGCAATTTGGAATTTGCCGGCATATGCTGTGCAGCCTAAAACTGCCTTACCACCGGTTCGAATGGGTGACCTGTGGCTCCCGGCGAGGGCAATGGATTTACCGTGATGGATATGACCGCGATCTCTGGCAGCACCGAAGCGGCCCGCGCCCTGGTCGAGAAATTCCTGCATCCGCGGATGACCAGCGAGCACGTGAATTCTGGCGGGGGTGCCTGTATGTCGCCACGCATCCAATCACTTCTACCGGGGCTGCGTTTTGCAGGACGTGCCCTGACCGTGCGCACCTTGCCCGGATTTACCCGCCGGACCATCGAGGCGCTTTCGCTCGCCAATCCGGGCGATGTTCTGGTGGTCGATGCAGGCGGTCCATCCGAGCTTTCGGTCTGGGGGAGCATGGTCCACTGGAACGCAGCTCGGAACAACCTGAGAGCCGTCGTTATCGATGGCATGGTGCGAGACCTGCTCGAAATCGAGACACAGGCCGACCCGATTCCTTTGTTTGCCTGCGGTCGTGCTCCCGCCATCGCGGGCTTCGGCGCGCCGTCCTTGGGCGCAATCGGCGAAACCGTCATTTGTGGCGGTGTGTCGGTGAATACCGGTGACCTGATATTTGGAGATGACGATGGGTTGACGGTGGTGCCCTGGGGCAAGGCGGGCGAGGTACTTGACTTGGCGATGCGCAATATCGTCTTTGACGACAAGGAGCGAGCTTGGATCGAATCCGGCCGCAGCGTCTTCGACCTGCTGACCATGCTCTCAGGCAAGGACGGCACGCAATATAAAGAACGGAAATTTCGTTGGGCTGACCAGGCGTCCATTGATCCGCTGCTGGATTGAAGAATTGATGCCGGGTCGGCGCCCTTAAGCGCACAAGAACATGACGAGTAGATCGCTCGCGCACGAGATCGTAAGGCGATTCGGTGGCAGTCACGGCCATGCGAGGCCATTGTCCATTTTTCGCTGCGAAGCCAGCATCCTCGATGGTCAGCCGGAGGTGGTAGCAGATGCGGGCGAGTCCGATCCGTTTCCGTCTTTTGATCCTATCCGTGCGCGTTGCTGCACCTTCATAGTTGCGTGGCATGCTTAAGAGTGGGATGCGCAGCCAGATGAATAATTGAGCGGGCTAGGAACATGCAAAAATGGAGTCGCTTAGCTGACCGATAAAGAGTGGCATAAAGAGGAGTCAGTCAGCGACTGATAAGCAAATAGCAAAAGGCTTTATCAGTCCCTGAACGACCGCTTGTGGCGCAAAGCGGACGTTCACCTGCCTTTCGCTGCATTTGCTCGCGGGCTCTCGTTCGCTGGACGGCGTTTTGATTGACAACGTGCAGGCGCTAGATCGCATCCAGGGTGTGAGCCCAGGCCTCGGGACAAAGCGCGTAGGCGTCGCCTCGCCGTGCAAGCCGCGAGAACGCCGGAAAATGCAGGTGCATCCCGGCGATCAGGATACCGTCGGCGCAGACGCGATCGAACATGCGTTTGCGCGAAGCCGCGGCCGCGGCGAGGTCGGTATCGAAGGCCATGCCGGCTTCTGGAAACGCGGCTTGAACTTCCGGCACGTGCACCGTGTCGCCCCAGATCATCAACTGATCGTTGCCAGATGCGATGAGATACGCGGTGTGGCCCGGCGTATGCCCGAGGCTCGGCACGGCGGTCACGCCTGGAAAAAGCTCACCCTGTCTGAACAATCGCGTGCGATTCTTGTAGGGCGCGACCTGCTCGCGGCCGGCGAGAAAATAGAGCTTCTTTGATCGCTCGTCGACCTTCGTCATCGCGCGGTCGTCGAACCAGTGCGCCGGTTCGTTTTCGTGCATGACCAGTTCCGCGTTCGGAAAGAAGAGTTGGCCGTTCGACATGTCGGTCAGGCCGGCGGAGTGATCCGGGTGCATGTGAGTCAGCAACACCGTATCGATCGACTTCGGATCGATACCGGCCGCCGCGAGATTGCGTTGAACAAAGCCGGCGGTAGGCTGGAGATAATTGCCCGATCCGGTGTCGACGATCGCCATGCGGCCCTTTGAATGGATCAGGAAGGCGTTGACGCTGGTTCGCCGCGCCGGCCGGAATGCCTCCCGCAGGACCTGATGCGCCTTTTCGAGATCGACATTGCGCATCACGTCGAGGTTGCCGTCAAGATAGCCGTCGCTGATGGCCGTGACGACGATATCTCCGATCTTGCGATGATAGACGCCGGGAATCTGCTGTGAGGGTTGCGCGGTCATGTAGGAAGACCTTGGTGTGATGAACGACATGGTCAGGTCAGGCGCCGACCGCTCTGAGGAACTCGTCGATGCAATCGGAGATCAGATCAGGCGTTTGCACCGCCATATAGTGGCCGGTGGGAACTTCGATGTAGCGTGCACCGGAGATGGCGTTGGCGACAGCTTTCGCGAGCGCCGGCGGGCGCACGCGATCAAGACTGCCGCCGATCACGAGCACGGGACAGCGCAGCCTGGTCAGTTCGCCCTCCATGTCCATGCCCGCCAGCATTCGCCAGACCGTCGCATAGCTTGCAGGATCATTACCGAGCCATCGCGCCCGGTATCGCTCAAAGCGCTTGATGTCGCCGCGAAGCTCCGGGGCATAGCCATTCAGCATCGAATCGACGACGGCGAATGCCATGCCGGCGGCCTCGATCTTTGCGACGCGTTCAAGGGCCGCAGCGCGGCGATCCGGCGCGACGCAGGTAGCCGGGCTGCCGACCACGACGGCGCTCGTGCGCTCAGGGTATCGGGCAGCGAAATGAAGTGCGATCGCACCGCCAACGGCAACACCCGCGAGCGCTACCTTGCCGGCGATCCCGAGAGCGTCGAGCAGCGCAATGATATCGTCAGCCATCGTATCGATGCCAAGCTGACCGCGCACCTTCTGCGACATTCCCGCCCCGCGGGTGTCATAGCGTAATACGCGGCGAGATTCCGCGAGCCGTGGTGCGACATCGTCCCAGCTTTCGAGCGAGCCGCCCATTTCGTGCACGAGCACCAACGTGCGGTCACCCTTGCCGCTCAGTTCGTAGCGTAGCCCGACGCCGTCCAGTTCAATGAAATCCATTCTGCGTTCCTGGTTTCCCCCCCCCGTCTGATTTCATTGTTCGAGAACCCGATAAGCATGCTCCCGATAAGCTCAAGCTGATCTACGCGTCAATGAAGTCGAACGCATCCCGCCAGCGCACCACGCGAGCGGTGGACGGCGACGGAAGGTGCGCCGTGCACATGAGCGTAGACGTATCGCAGAAACGGCCGAACAATTCCCGTCTCGACTCTGCCGCCTGTCTGGAGTCGTAATCCGACATCATGCCCAGTTCGGGATATCGGGCTTGCAGTGGCGAGTGGATCATGTCGCCAGTAATGACGGCATCGGCGCCAGGCTTGCCGACCTGCACCGAATAGTGGTCGATGGTGTGGCCGGGCGTCGGGATCAGCGTAACGAGATCACTGAACGCGTGCGCGCTCTTGACGATATCGACGCGATTGGCGGCCACGATCGGGAGCACGGAATCGGTAACCCATGGACACGCTGCCGGGTCGTCCTTCTGGCGCCTGGTCCAGTAAGCAAGTTCGCGGTCGGCGAATACGTAGCGCGCCTTCGGGAAGGTCGGCACCCACTGGCCGTTCTCAAGCCGCGTGTTCCATCCGACGTGGTCGGTGTGCAAATGCGTGCACATGACAAAATCGATATCGTTCACGCCAAATCCGCTTGCCGCGAGGTTCTTCTCGTAGCGATCGGAATTCATCATGTGCCAGAAGCTCCGCGTCGGTCGCGGCTTATGGTTGCCCACGCAGGTATCGATCATGATCGTGTGGTGAGGTGTCTGCACGATGTAGCTCTGGATGCAGAGCATCAGTCTATCCCTGGCATCGAGGAATCTGGGCTGCAGCCACCCTCGGTTCTCGTCGAGAAGCTCCCTCGTCATGGTCGGGAAAAATTGCATCGCCTCGAAGAATGGACCCTCTTGCTCGACGATGCGGTGGATCGTGGCGCTGCCGATTTCGATTCCAGTGGGCAAGATGGGCCTCCGTCTGCGTGTCAATCCAGAGCGCTATGAGATTAGATCGAACCGCTACCGCACTCCAGATTTTTGATCGAGCATGGTCTTGTCGGAAAACCAGCACCCACTTTTCCGGATCATGCTCTAGCGGCTGCTGGTCGCCAGATAGGCATGCTCCAGCCGGTCAGGCAGATCAGCCTCGCCGGTTTCGGCTTCCAGCACGATCGATCCGCGCGCGAGCGCATAGACGCGATCGGCGAGCGCCAGCGCTTTCTCGATCAACTGCTCGACCAGCAATACCGCGGTCCCGCCCTCGCGCAGCCGCTGTACCACCACCAGCACGCGATCGACCAGGACCGGCGACAGGCCGGCGGAAGGCTCGTCGAGCATGAGCAGGCGCGGCCGTCGCACCAGGCCCTGCGCCACAGCCAGGATCTGCTGCTGACCACCGGACAGCGCTGCGGCGCGTTCGTGGCGCTTGGCTGCGATTTCGGGGAAGAGCGCGAGCGCCTCCTCGACGCGCGAAACGCGCTCGTGGCGCGGCAGGTCGTAGACCGCCAGCAGCAGATTGTTGAGCACGCTAAGCTGGGTAAACACCCGATGTCCCTCGATGACATGGGAGATCCCCGCCTTGACGGTATCGCGCGGACTGGCGCCGGCGAGATCGCGACCGCCGAAATGCACGCGTCCAGACCAGGGCAGCAGTCCTGACACTGCGCGCAACAGTGTGGTCTTGCCGGCGCCGTTTGGACCGAGCAGGGCCACCACTTCGCCCGCGCCCACCTTAAGGTCGACGCCGCGCAGCACGCCGATCTTGCCGTAGCCGGTCGAGAGGCCGGCGATATCCAGGAGCGGATCAGGCGCCGAGATAAGCATTGACCACCTCCCGATGCGCGCGGATTCCGGCCGGAGTCCCGGCCGCCAGTATCTTGCCAAGATTGAGCACGGTGACGTGATGGCAGATGTCGAAGATCAGATCGGGGTGGTGTTCCACCACAAGCACGCCGGTACCGGCCCGGGCGATCGCCAGGATGAGCGCGCCAAGCCGCTCGATCTCCTCGGCCGAAAGTCCGGCCGCCGGCTCGTCGAGCAAAAGGAAAGCCGGGCGCAGCATCAACGCGCGAGCGATCTCCGTGAAGCGCAACTCGCTGTGCTGCAGCCGGTCGGCGCGCACAGGGGCGAGCCGCTCCAGCCCGACCGCCGCCAGAGCCAGCATGGCGGTGTCGCGCAACGTGGCTTCGTCGCGTCGATGGCGCGGCAGCGACAGCAATGATTCGACGAATGTGCCCTCGCCGTCGATCGTGCCGCCGATCATGACGTTCTGCAGCACCGACGCGGAGCCGACGATGCGGGGGGTCTGGAATGTTCGCGCAATCCGCATGTGCGCTCGCCGGTGGCGCGCGAACACCGGCAGCGCGGCACCGTTCAGCCTGACCGCGCCCCGCTGCGGCGCGTAGTAACCCGAGATGACGTTCAGTGTCGTAGTCTTGCCGCTGCCGTTGGGGCCAATCAGTCCGTGCACTTGACCGGGCCGGATCTCGAGGTCGAGACCGTCGATCGCACGCACCCCGCCGAAACTCAGCGCCACCTCATCCAGCGTCAATGCGCCGGCATCGGGCGGCGCGCCGAGCAGCGGTTCGAGCAACTCCGGTCGCGGGATGATTGCGCGGTCGCTCTCGAGCGGGCGGCGGTTCTTGAAATCCAGGATCTCGGCAATTCCGCCGGGGATCGCGAGCACGATGACGAGCAGCAACACCGCATAGAGAAATGTCGACCACGCCACCAGGGGCGCAGCAAATTCCGGCAGCACGGTCAAAAGAATCGTGCCGAGGAGCGGTCCGAGAATGGAGCCACGCCCGCCGATCAGGATGGCGATGAAGAACAGGATCGACAGGTCCAGCGTGAACGCGTCCGGCGTGATGTAGGATTGCAACGCGGCGAATAGCCCGCCGGCAACTGCGGCGACGGCGCCGCTGAACAGGAACACCGTCCCCAGCAGCGCGGATTTTGAGATGCCGCTAGCTTCTGCCGCGACCTCCGCATCGCGGATCGCGGTGAGCGCGCGGCCGAAGCGGCTTGCCGCGATATTCGCCGTCATCCACGTGCAGATCGCGGCGAAGCCGAAGCAGAAATAATAGAAGCCCCACTGGGAGGCGAACGGTTCCGGGAAGATCGGTCCGGCAACGCCGACTCCGCCCCCGGTCACGCTTTGCCAGGCCAACGCCACCTGGGTCACGATGGTGGCGAAGCCAAGGGTCGTGATGGCAAAATAGAAGGTGCGCAGCCGCAGCGCCGGTAGGCCGATGATCAAGCCGAAGATGGCGCCGACCACGGCCGCAATCGCCAGCGCCAGATAGGGCGGCAATGCCGGCGTGACGGTGCCGGCCACGAGAACGCTGGTAGTGTAGGCCCCAAGCGTGAGCAGTGCCACCCAGCCGATCGCGATCTGGCCGCCGAACCCGACGACCAGATTGAGG
>Ga0207707_10000676_pt1 | contig 33813 bp, 30 predicted proteins | sample KBSC83BmetaG_FD_184336 | JGI IMG/M metagenome (GOLD analysis project Ga0207707, IMG submission 184336) | Corn rhizosphere microbial communities from Kellogg Biological Station, Michigan, USA - KBS C8-3B metaG (SPAdes) (version 2) | ecosystem: Host-associated > Plants > Roots > Rhizosphere ... | reverse complement strand
CTTTTCCCCACAGTCGCGCAGTATTGCTTTCATTGTCGGTGAAGAGCAGTTCTGGGTTCCCCTCGCAACGCATCGTGCACTCACCCAAGGATGAGCTGGAAGCAAGGATGGCACCGGGGGCGACCCGGCGTAGCTCTGGCTTCTCCCCTTCGGGTCGATTCCAAGTATTCCGGAACCATAACGTGGGGAGAAGATGAAGGTCGGCCGTTTCCGGGCCGCGGTTAAAAGCTGATATGCGAATCAGAATGTCCTCTGGACCACCTTTGGCATACTCCACAAAAACATCGAAGTATTTGTCATCGTCGAACACCCCCGTATCAAGCAGCTCGTATTCGAATTCTTCACGATTGCGATTGCGATTGGTGCAGACCAGATCAAGGTAGGGAAATTCACGTTGGGGATACTTGTAGAGGTACTTCATGTAAGAGTGCGTTGGTGTACTGTCAAGGTAGAAGTAGTATTCTTTAACGTCTTCGCCGTGGTTGCCTTCGTTGTTGGTCAGCCCAAAGAGCCGTTCTTTGAGGATCGGATCCCTCCCATTCCACAGGGCAACGGCAAAGCATAGGATCTGCCGATCGTCAGAGATGCCAGCGAGGCCATCTTCCCCCCAACGGTATGCTCGCGAGCGCGACTGTTCGTGACTAAAGTAGTCCCAGGCGTTGCCGTCCTCGCTGTAGTCTTCACGAACCGTTCCCCACTGTCGTTCACTGAGATACGGACCCCATTTTTTCCACGGTACTCCGGATTCCCGGGTTTCATTCAGCCGATTCTGTTCTTTGGTGTCGAGGGAAGATGCAAATGTCTTTTTGGTGGATTTCATGGGATTCCTCTGAATTGTGGAACGAATACGACAAGCAGAACCGAAACTCTGCTCTAGCGAAGGCCTATCGTAAGTAAGAAAGGACTGTAAACCGACTGGCAGAATTACTAGCGTCGCAGCCCAGACCGTCGGGGCCATTCGGAGTGAGCTCTAGCGGCACGATCCGTCATCCTGAAACGTACCGCTTGCCAACATGGATTCCAAGAAATGCCCGCACGCAATGATCTTTTGCGACTGCGGCTCGTCCTTGAGGGCATCTTTGGACATTGCGTACTTTGCCGTGTCCATGGATTTGTGTGCTTCGAGCAATTGCTTGCTCCATTGGTCGACAAACTGGAACTCGTTGCTCAGCAGTTCAAGTGCGTTCTTGTCTGCTGGGGTCGCAACTGCCACGGACGCCAGGCGAAGTCCATTCCCTGCATTGGCACGGTATCTGCTCACCCATTGATCGTTGATCGGGAAACCGTTCTCAATCGCATTCGCCAGGGGGCTTGCCCACTCTCGGAGGAGTGTCATTTCCTCAATACCGGCCTTCATAAACTCCCGGGAAAGGGCGTTAGGATCTGAGCTCGCTGTGGACGGGGCATGTCCTGCCTCCGAGGACGGTACCGTGATTACCATTTGGCCGTTCTGAAATGCAATCGAGCCTTGCGCAACGTGCACTACCGCGGCTATGTCGATGTACTCTCTGCCATTCGACTGCAGCACTTGTACTTGACCGCTGCGCCCATTGACCACAACGTTACGAGTTTCTTCTTTGGTTTGAGCACCAGCCACACAGGTAAAAATTCCCAAGAAACTAACAACTCCTATTAGCGCTGCCCGAATCTTCATCGCCAGTCCCCTTCTTCCATCGTTCCCTTCAGTCGTTCCGCGACCCTTCGCTTCTATGCCGTTGGCGTTACTGTCAGAACTGGCAATACTGGCAGTTTCGGGATGTGTCCCCGACCGCGAACATCGATGGGAAGGGCTCCGTGACCTGCCTCATTGGAAGCCGCAGAGATTTAAGCGTGAGACGGCAACACTGGACCGCACTCCTGGGACTCTGCTTGCTGTGGGGCGGACTCTATTGTTCTGCCCAGAATCAAGAGACAGGCTCCCACCCATCCACCGGCAAAACCAGCAAACACATTTCCCCGAAAGACGATATTGACGCGATTGGCAGCCGAAATATCGGTAAGACGGGAGCCGGAAACTGGTACTCCCTCGAGCGAGAAGCACAAATCGGGCGCGAGGAGGCCCGAGCCATCGACCAGACCACACGGTTAGTGAAAGACCCAATGGTAATCGCGTACGTGGATCAGGTTGCGCAGAGAATTGTTCGCAATTCCGACGCAAAAGTCGGGTTCACCATCAAGGTCATCGACTCTGAGCAGATCAACGCATTTGCACTGCCGGGAGGGTTTTTGTACGTGAATACCGGACTCCTGTTGGCAACCCAAGACGAAGCCGAGCTAGCGGCCGTGATGGCCCACGAGATTGCCCATGTTGCCGCACGTCACGCCACACGACAGCTCACCCGTCAGAAAATGTTCGATTTCGCGTCCATACCGTTGGTGCTCATTGGCGGCCCGGTCGGTATGGCTCTGCAGACCGCGGCAGGAGTGACCAAACCGCTGGGATTCAGTAAGTTCACCCGCAGCTTTGAAGCTGAAGCCGATTATTTGGGAGTGCAATATTTGTACAAAGCCGGCTACGACCCTCAGGCCCTGATCTCGTTTTTCGAGAGAGTCCAGGCCATGCAAAAGCGCAAGCCGGGCCTGGTGTCGAAGGCCTTCTCCACACACCCGGAAACCAAGGACCGGATCGCAAAGCTGCAAAAGGAGCTAGCCAAGATCCTCCCCCCAAAAGACGAGTATGAGCTCTCCAGTTCGGAATTCGACAATGTCATTTCCCATTTGTCGAAACTGAGTCTTGCCGGGCACCCGGATTCGGATTGGGGAGGGCCAACGTTGCACCGGCGAACCTCGATGACAACTCCCGGCCAAAGGGACTGAACCGATCAGCCCGGGCTGGTTCCCGAATGCAATCTATGGCAAGCCCAAGGACTGAGTGCCGCTCGAACCAGCACTGTCACTTCTGGCAGTTCGCAGTCTGCTAGGAGCAACTCATCATCAGCTCTTACGCGAGGGCAGCTGGAGCCTATCGAAGACATCAACCCGAGGAGAGCGATCTCTGCGAGGGAGATGGAGATACAAGCTTGTTTATGCTGAATGAGCTCTTTCGAGCTTTATTTCGAACCCAAGTGCTTCGTCGGACGGTAGCGGCCTTGTGCATCGTGTCGCTCTTCCATGGAAATTCCCTCTTGCTGACTCAATCAAAACAGGGGAATCCACCTGCGACCCAGTCATCGAACCCGCAAGCCAGTCAAACCTCAGGTGAACCAGCCGCGCAGGAGACCGCGAAGCTTTCGCCCGAGGAGCTCGACTCCTTAGTCGCTCCCATTGCGCTTTATCCCGACCCATTGCTGAGCCAAACCCTGGTTGCCTCTACCTATCCTTTGGAGGTGATTCAACTTAAACAATGGTTGGAAAAAAACAGCGGGCTGAAGGAGAAGGAATTGGCTGAGGCGGTCAAAAAACAGAACTGGGATCCGAGCATCCAAGCGTTAGCCTCATTGCCGGATGTGGTGAAACGCCTCTCGGAAAATATCAAGTGGACCAGTGACCTTGGCAATGCCTTTCTCGCTCAACAAGGCGAGGTCATGGATGCCGTACAGCGCATGCGAAAAAAGGCTAAGGATTCTGGAAATCTGAAGTCCAGCGATCAGCAAAAAGTCGAAACCAAAGTTGTCGAAAACAAACAGGTCATCATCGTCGAACAGGCCAAGCCAGAGGTCATCTACGTCCCAACTTACAATCCCACCGTGGTGTATGGGCCCCCAGTCTATCCATACCCGCCGGTTTATTATCCGCCGCCGGGGTACTACGCGGCAGGCATGGCGATTTCGTTTGGCGTGGGGGTTGCCATGGGAGCTGCATGGGGTGGAGGTTGGGGCTGGAATTGCGGCTGGGGCGGCGGTCACAACAACGTCTACATCAACAACAATAACAACTTCGTCCGAAGCTACAACTCCCAGAACATATCCAATCGAACGACGCGCAACGGCAACACTTGGCAACACAACCCTCAACACCGCGGCGGAGCTCCCTATTCAGACCGGGCGACGGCTCGGCAATACGGGGGCACTGCTCGCGGGGAGTCAATGGCCAACCGCCAGCAAACCGCACGGCAAAATCAATCGTTGCAATCAGCCCGGCAAAACGGCGGCGGACGAACTGAACAGGCCGCCATGCGTGAACGCACGGGTTCGAGTGCCCGGCAAAGCGGGACTGCCAGTACCCGGAGTGCTGGCGACCCGAGCACTCGCAGTTCGGGTGACCGTGTCGGCGATCGAAGCGTCTCTAGCGGGAGCGGATCTCGCAGTTCAAGCGCATTTGGCAGCGGTGGGTCCAGCGGAGCCAGTGCGAGGAGCAGCAGTTCACGAGGGGCCTCGAGCATGGGCGCTTCGCGGGGGAGTCGGGGGGGCGGCGGCGGTCGGCGCCGTTGATCGGATATGAGGCGATGAAAAATACACGACTGATTCGAACATTTTGCAACCTGCTAGGCGGTTGCCTGGTGATATCTGCTCTGCTGAGCGGCAAGCCCCTCGCTTCAGCGCAAGCTCGGGATACCGCCGCCAATGCGAATCGCCCAGAGGCTGCTCAAGAAACCTTCGCGAGCGCTCGTCAAGCTGTTGATACCCTCATCGCGCGCGCATCTTCCTACGATCTACCGGGGTTGCAGCGAATCTTCGGACCCGAGGGCAAGGACCTCATTTCTTCGGCTGATCCGGTCCGAGACAAACAATATATTGAGGCATTTGCGGCCAAGGCCCGTGAGAAAGTGGACCTGAGATCAGATCCTCAGAACTCCTCCCGCGCCACTCTCAGTGTTGGAGCTGACAACTGGCCGATGCCTGTTCCCCTGGTGCGAACAAACGGCAGGTGGCATTTCGATGCAAAGGAGGGGCACGATGAGGTCCTCTATCGCAGGATTGGCACCAATGAACTCGATGCCATCCAGATTTGCCGAGGATTCGTAGAAGCGCAGAGAGAATACTCCTCAGAAATTCACGACAATTCTGGCGTCAATCAATATGCACAGAAGATCATTAGCACTCCCGGAAAACATGACGGCCTCTTCTGGCGAAATCCGGACGGCTCGGCCGGGGGACCGGTTGGGGAAGCCGTTGCACGAGCGATCGACGAGGGCTATTCCGCGAACGAAAAAACCGGCTACCACGGCTACTACTTCAAGGTGCTTAAGGGCCAAGGTCCCGCCGCCCGGCTTGGGGAACTCGACTATGTCATCAACGGAGTGATGATTGGAGGGTTTGCCCTGGTGGCGGTGCCTGTTGAATACAAGGTGACCGGGGTGAAGACATTCATGGTGAGCTACGATGGAATCGTCTACGAAAAGGATCTAGGGCCTGGCTCGCTCGAAATCGTCAGCCGAATGGATCGATACAACCCAGACAGCACCTGGAAAACGACCAAGGATTGACCATCCGGAATGCTCTCGGATGTCACCTCGATTGTTACTTCCTCGTTTAACGCTCCAGGCCCGAAACGGCAATCCTGTTGTCAAATTTTGAGCTCCCAAAAACATTTGTTCAATGTCGAGTGCAATTTTCCAGGCACGGTTCGGCCCGCTGTCAGTCTTATCAGTTCACACCTGCGTCCTTTGCATGTTCAGATGCGTTTCGACCTTCGATATGGTGAGCGCTTCAATGTATCGTGCAAAGCTGAACCAGGAAACCGTGTTTCCAGGATGGAAGACACAAGAGCTCGTAGAGCAGGCAAAGCGAGGAGATCACGTTGCCTTTGAAGCCATCTACCGCCAGCACAAGGAAAGGGTTTTTCGCCTGTGCATGCGATTCACGAACAGCGTTTCTGACTCGGAAGATCTCACTCAGGAGGTGTTCCTCAATGTGTACAGAAAACTTCATGGTTTCCGGGGGGATGCCGCTTTCAGTACTTGGCTCTACCGGGTTGCCATAAATACCACCATGATGTTCCTTCGCGTTCGCCGTAAGGACTCAAGCGTGGTTCCGCTGATCTCTACCTCGGAGAGTGATGTCGCCGGAAAAGCGGTTTTGAGGTCGTCCCGCCATGGGTACACCGCTTTTACCCTTTTGGCATTGAAACAAGCGGTGGCCGCACTTCCGCAAGGACGTCGCCGTGTGCTCATCTTGCATGACATTCATGGCATGAACCACAGGGAGGTGGGAGGCCGGCTAGGGATCGCGCCGATTACCAGTAAATCGCAGCTTCATTACGCGCGCGTGACGCTTCGTGGAGTTCTCAAGGGCAAGGAGCATCGGACGCTCAAACTCCAAAACTCCCTAGGCAAGGCGAGTTGAATACCTGACCCTGAAACATAAGAGCTGGATTCCTGAGAGAAATAACAGTTCTGCCTCAATGCACCCTATGAAAACTTTTACTCACGCCTACACGCGAACCGTGCGGTGCGGAGGCGTGCACCACAACTTCTGACTTGAGTGGCTAGGAACTTGAGAGAATTGATATGGCGCCTTTACTCAACATTCTTGGTAGTTCGACTGCGTGTGGCACCTGTGCCGACAATTCATGTACGACTTGTGGCACGAGCTCAACCCTCCCTAAGCCTAACGAGATCAGCCGTCGGCGTTTCGGCGCTACGGTCCTCGGCGCCTCCGCCGCAGCTTTGTTAGCTGGATGCACCCCCAAGAAGTCCTCCGAAGACTCACCAGCGGAGTCTTCGCAAGCAGCACCCGCCCCGCTCGCGGCCGACCTCGAAGTTGTAAAACAGTCAAAGGGTCCAATCATGACGGTTCTGGAGGAATTCTACAAAATGGGCCCCGGGCCCTCGAGTTCTCACACCATGGGGCCCATGAGAATCACCTATGATTTTTTTCAACGCGTTTCAAAATTGCCGGAAGATCAGCTGAAGCGGGCAACCGCACTTAAAGTGCACCTATTTGGAAGTCTGAGCGCAACCGGGCAGGGACACGGCACAGACCGAGCTTCACTTGCCGGCTTGCTCGGAAAGGCCCCCGCCACATGCCCCCCACAGTTTCTCGATGGCCTTGCCAATAATCCCAACGACGTGCACAAGCTGACACTCGGTCCAACCAGTCTCGACTTGACACTGAAGGACATCATCTTCGACGCGACCAAAGGCGACTTCCCTCACCCGAACACCATGACCGCCCGATTACTTGGGGGCAGCGAGACACTCTATGAACTGGAGTATTACTCGGTCGGTGGGGGTTTTATTGAATGGAAAGGATACAAGCCGCCGGACAAAGGCCAGCCAAAGTATCCCTATCAACAAGCAAAGGAACTCAAGAAATACTTAATTGACGACAAGATTCCTTTGACGCGGATTTTGCTCACCAATGAGATGGAGATATCTGGCAAGAGTGAAAAGGACATTTGGGAATTTCTTGATCAGGTTGCAGAAGTAATGGTTCGGGGCGTAGACACGGGACTGTCGGTTGACAGTGTCCTTCCCGGTCCGATCAAGTTGCATAGCAAAGCGGCTGCGATGCAGCGAAACTTGAAAAACAGCAGCAAGGGCGGGGCAGCGCGTGCCGTAACCCAAGTAGCGTCTTATGGATTTGCCATGGGAGAGGAGAACGCCCGCGGCCACATCATCGTGACCGCCCCCACTGCCGGCTCCGCTGGGATCATTCCAGCTGTTGTGAAGTCGCTGCGCGATTTAAATACTCCCACGCAGAAAATTCGAGAAGGATTTCTTGCGGCGGCCGCGATTGGATACTTGTGCAAGCATAACGCCACCCTGTCTGGAGCCGAAGGAGGTTGCCAGGCAGAAGTGGGGGTTGGTTCCTCGATGGGCGCGGCCATGATTGCGCAGGCCCTCGATGGCAGACCAAAGGTCGTCTCCAATGCGGCAGAATCATCCCTGGAACATCACTTAGGAATGACCTGCGATCCGGTAGCTGGATATGTGCAGGTGCCGTGCATCGAACGCTGCGCCTACGGAGCCGTAAAGGCCTGGACCGGTTATTGCATCGCGAGCGAAGAGATCCCCGAGCAACGCCGGGTCGACCTTGACACCAGCATCGCGGCGATGGCGCTGACCGCGAAAGAAATGAACGCAAAGTATAAGGAGACCTCCGAAGGCGGCTTGGCAGTGTCGCTGGTGCTCTGCTGACCAAAAGCAAATACAACTAGCGAAGCTCTCTGGGTAGGTCCATGGCCGCCACGACAAATGCTGTAAACAATCCCCGCACCGGACTTGTGGTTAAAACTGTCTGGGTTGCGTGGCTGGTTGCAGCGTTCTTCTACTTCTATCAATATGTGCAACGCTCGGCTCCATCCGTGATGATGCCGCAGCTCTCTGCTGCGCTCGGCGAGAGCGCGTTGGGGGTTGCCTCGATTGTGGGGATCTTCTACTACGGATATTCCACTTTCAGTCTGGCAGCAGGTGTAGGGATGGATCGCCTTGGTCCGAGAAAGATCATCCCTATCGCCGCCGCTCTGGCAGGCCTTGGCGGACTGCTGTTCGCGACCGGAAATAGCAGCGCCGCCAGCCTGGGGCGTTTTATTCAAGGAGCCGCTGGCGGCTTCGCGCCGGTGGGCGCAATCTATATTGCGAGCACAAGATTCCCGCCATCGAAGGCGGCCACCCTGATCGGAGCTACACAAATGTTCGGGATGGCGGGCGGAGCAGCCGGCCAGTTTCTGGTCGGCCCCCTCATCGGCAGAGGCGTCTCATGCAACACATTTTGGTTTTACATCGGGATTGCTGGCTTCTGTATTGCGGCGCTGCTATTGGCTCTGCTTCCTGCCGAAAGCAAAACTCCGGCATCAGGGTCTGGCCAAGGAAACATCATTTCTGGTTTTGTCACTGTTTTTAAGAATCCACAGTCCATTTACTGCGGAATCATCGCTGGCCTCTTGTTTATTCCTACCACCATCTTCACCATGATTTGGGGCGTGCGCTACTTGCAGGAAGCCCACGGTTTCGAATACACGACCTCTGTCTTTCGGTCCGCCTCGATTTCGATCGGCTGGATTATTGGCTGCCCCTTGCTGGGCTTCATCTCAGATCGCATAGGGCGACGCAAGCCTGTCATTATCGGCGGCGCCCTGCTTCTTTTCGCCTGCCTGATCTGGATTCTGTTTGCTCCACCGGGGATCCTGCCACCCTACACCGTTGGTCTGCTCGCGGGAATTGCTTCCGGAGCGGCAATGATTCCCTACACCGTTATTAGGGAGGCAAATCCGCCTGAGTTGGGCGGTACCACAACCGGCGTCATCACTTTCCTGAATTTCTCGTTAAGTGCGCTGCTCGCTCCCGTTTTCACCTGGATGCTTCGCAGTTCGTCGAGTGGAGCCGCCAGGATGGGCCTTTCTCATTATCAAACCGCGTTTGTTCCCATGTTGGTGGGAGTCATGATCGCAATCGCACTCACGCTTCTCTTACGGGAAACCGGCAGAGTTGCAACCCCTTCCTCCATCAGAAAGGCTGCTTAGAACCGAATCACTCGCTCTTAAGAAGGAGGTCCTTATATGGTAACCACGGTTTTGCGCTCTTCCACATCCGATAAGTCCGTTGCGGCATGGAACCGCTTCATTTCCGGCCTTTGGCACAAAGAAATCGATGTGCGCGATTTCATTCAGCAGAACTATGCTCCCTATTACGGCGATGAATCTTTTCTAGCCCCTGCCACGGCCCGCACCAAGGCGCTCTGGAAGAAGCTGGGGAGCTTGTTCGCCGAGGAGCGGAAGAAGGGGGTTCTCGATATTTCGCTCATTCCAAGTTCGATCACCGCGCACAAGCCCGGCTACATCGATCGAGATCATGAGGTGATCGTCGGGCTTCAGACCGAGGCTCCTCTCAAACGCGCGATCATGCCAAATGGGGGGTTCCGGATGATCGTCTCTGCCCTGAAGACATACGGGTACGAGCCTGATCCGCATGTGCTTGAGGCATTTACGAAGTACCGGAAGACCCATAATGAGGCGGTCTTCGACGCCTATACAGCCGACATCAGGCGGTGCCGCAGCTCGCATATCTTGACCGGGCTCCCCGATGCTTACGGGCGTGGCCGCATCATCGGCGATTACCGCCGCGTCGCACTCTACGGCGTTTCGCGGCTCATCGATCACAAGCAAGAGGAAAAGCGCGACCTTGACTGCAAGATGTCAACCGACGAGATCATTCGCGATCGCGAAGAACTGGCTGAGCAGATTCGAGCTCTAAAAGAACTGCAGCAAATGGCAGCCGGCTATGGTTTTGACATCTCTGGACCAGCCACCAACGCTCGTGAAGCCGTGCAATGGCTGTACTTCGCCTACTTGGCAGCCGTCAAGGAGCAGAATGGCGCTGCCATGTCGCTGGGCAGGACATCAACCTTCTTCGACATCTATCTCCAGCGCGATCTCGCTGCTGGTCTGCTGACCGAGGAGCAAGCGCAGGAGATCATCGATGACTTCGTCATAAAATTGCGCATTGTCCGCTTCCTCCGGACTCCCGAATACGATGCTCTGTTTGCGGGAGATCCGACCTGGGTGACCGAATCAATAGCTGGGATGGGAGACGATGGGCGACCTTTAGTCACTCGAACCAGCTTCCGTTTTCTGCACACGCTAGACAATCTCGGACCTGCACCCGAACCGAACCTAACCATATGGTATTCTCCCCGCCTTCCCGACCCGTTCCGTAACTTTGCTGCCAAGGTCGCAATCGACACGAGTTCCATTCAATTCGAAAGTGATGAGATCATGCGCCGCAGTTGGGGGGATGATGGAGCGATTGCTTGCTGCGTCTCTCCCATGCTAGTGGGCAAGCAGATGCAGTTCTTTGGCGCGAGAGCCAACCTGGCCAAATGCCTCCTGTACGCGATCAACGGCGGCCGGGATGAAATCACGGGACAGCAAGTCGGTCCCGCGCTGCCTCCGGTACAAGGCGAGTACCTGAACTTCGATGACGTTTTGGCAAAGTTCGAAACCATGATGGACTGGCTGGCTGGCGTATATGTCAATGCCATGAACGTCATTCATTACATGCACGACAAGTACGCCTACGAACGCCTAGAGATGGCTCTGCACGACTACGGTCCTATGCGCACGATGGCATTCGGCATCGCTGGGCTTTCGGTTATCGCCGACAGTCTTTCCGCCATTCGTCACGCAAGAGTCAAGGTTTTGCGGGACAAGACGGGTCTGGTCACCGACTACGAGATTGAAGGCACATTTCCTCAATTCGGAAATAACGATAACAAGGTAGACCAGCTTGCTACCTGGGTGGTCAGCACCTTCATGAGTAAATTAAGGAAGTACCCGACGTACCGCAACGCTTTGCATACCCAGTCGGTTTTGACGATCACTTCCAACGTGGTGTACGGAAAAAGCACTGGCAACACCCCCGATGGCCGCCGGCAGGGCGAACCATTCGCTCCCGGCGCGAACCCGATGCATGGACGCGATAACCACGGGATTCATGCGTCCGCTGCATCGGTGGCAAAAATTCCTTACCGCGATGCGGCTGACGGCATTTCACTCACTTCCACGTTGATCCCCGAGAGCCTGGGTAGAAGCCCCGAAGACCGCACTGAGAACCTGCGAAACATTCTTGACGCTTTCTTCGGTGCCACCGGATATCACATGAATGTGAACGTGCTCAACCGGGAAATGTTGATTGAGGCCATGAATCACCCAGACAAATATCCCAGTCTCACGATTCGGGTTTCTGGATACGCCGTCAATTTTGTGCGTCTCACGCGGGAGCAACAGATGGACGTAATCAACCGTACCTTCCACGGGAAGTGAGGTCTTTATGCGGGTTGAAGGGCAGATCCAAGAAAACCAGCTTGAGGCGAGGAATCCTTATGAACTCAGGGTGGATCGCGCTCGTGATGTACCCGAGTCTGACGTAAGACAAGCCTTGGCAACCGGCGAGATGGGATTCCTCCATTCATTCACCACCGGATCGACGGTTGACGGACCCGGGGTGCGAGTTGTTGCCTGGACCACCGGCTGCCAATTCCGCTGTTTGTACTGTCACAACCCGGATACATGGAATCTGATAAACGGAATTCCCATCACCGTGGCCCGCGCCGCCGAGGAATTAGAAAAATATCGGCATGGCCTCAAGGTTATGAAAGGAGGCTTTACCCTGAGCGGCGGCGAACCCCTGATGCAGGATCGCTTCGCTATGAGGATCTTGTCGGCGGCCCAAGCCATGGGGATTCACACCGCTTTGGATACCAATGGGGCGCTCGGGGGACGAATCAGCGATGATGAACTGAACAAGATCGACCTCGTGCTGCTGGACATAAAAAGCTGGTCCCCAGAGCGACATAAGATGCTGACCGGTATGGATATTACTCCTGTTCTGAACTTCGCCTCTCGTCTGTCGCGTTTGCGGAAGCCGGCATGGCTGCGGTTCGTGCTCGTCCCAGGGCTGACAGACCATTCCGAAGATATCGAGGCGCTGGCCGCATTTGCGGCCGGCTTGGGCAACATTCAGAGAGCCGACGTTTTGCCCTTTCATCAATTGGGAAAATTCAAGTGGAAGGAATTGAAGCTGAACTATCATCTGGGAGACGTTTCGCCACCGCTTCCGGCACAAGTAACCCTGGTACGAAGCATCTTCACTGCCCACGGTCTGAGAGCGTACTAGGGTTAGCAGAGGGGGCGGGAGCTCGAAAGCTACCGGGAAGCTGCGACAGATGAGCTGATTCCATCAAATCGAACGGGCGCACTCTTCCCCCGGATTGTTCCTGGCTGAAAACTACTGTTAAAAACTACAGTTCACGCCAACGAACTCAAGGTGAGAAACATGGATTGGATGCAAACCAAGCCGGACCCCGTACCCTGAAGCGCATTGACACTCCATGGTATTTCGACTCGAACCATGCGACTTTTTTATGGATCCTGCCTTTTCCTCATGTTGCCCTGCTCTTGTGTGATTTATGCACAGAGCCCGGGGGCGACAGATTCACAACCTTCGTCAGTCTCCAGAGGAGTTGAATACGTCTTTAACTACCTCAACATGGCTGGTACGAAGAACGTGGACCAATTTGAACCCTTATCGCAACAGGAGCGGACTCGCATTTACTGGAAAACCATGGTGAACCCCATCACCTACCTCAAAGCTGCGTCTTCTGCGGGATTGGACCAATGGAACCATAAGCCTGAGGAGTGGCAGCAGGGTGCCGCAGCGTACGGGAAAAGGTTTGCCAACATCGTGGGACAGTATTCAATCCAGCGAACCGTCACCTTTGTAGTCTCCAGCGGCCTGCATGAAGACAACCGATACTTCAATTCTGGAAAGCATGGTTTTTGGTCCCGTACCGGCTACGCCCTTGAGAGCGGAGTGCTGGCACGCCATGATGATGGCAGCCGCCACCCGTCGGTGTCTCAAGCTGGGGGAGTAGCAGCGGGAGCATTTATCTCCAGACTTTGGCTTCCCCCGAGCCAGCATTCTGCCGGAGATGCCGCCATCAGCTTTGGAATCACCATGGCCAGCAATATGGGGTTCGGGGTGGTGAAAGAGTTCCTGCCTGACGTTGGGCGGGCACTCATCGGCAAACGTGCGAAGAGCCCCTCAAAAACCGGAGGCTCGAGTCGGCATCGGCAGGTTGGAACCCCATGTTGGCGATAGACGGGTTTACCCTCGGTGTTCCCATGGCCGGGTTCCCGACGGGTATTTATGAGTTTTGCGCGATCGCGACAGATGCTGGTGTGATCTATGAAGATGTTCGATTCTGGCAGCCTCCCAATCGAAACCCCCGCCTTCCAGCGAGCACAACTCAGAAGCGAAATGCTTCGCATTATGGTGGTCATTGCCGCTGTGCTCGCGCTCCTTCTTCTGCAGGCAACACGCATGCTGATCCTGCACGCCCAAGAAGACAGGATGCACCTGGCGGTGCAGTCCGTCCTGGCACTGTCGCTTATCCTCTACGAATTGTTCGTGCTACGTAGCGCACAGCGTGCCTTAGGGGGACGGTCGGCCGTATCCCGATTTGTATGGTTGAGTCCCATCGTTTTTGAATCCGCAATTCCGTCCCTAGGCATAGGAATGCTCGCGAGCCCTGCCATTGCATCTCCCTATCGCCCCCTTGCCAACCCTGTGGTCCTCACCTTCTTCTTCTTCATCATCCTGTCCGTCTTACGCCTCAGCCCGTCGGCGTCCGTGCTATCAGGTTTCATGGCTGCAGGATCATTCTTATGCGCTTCCTACTATCTGGGCTGGCGACCCCAGCTGCATTCTCAGATTTCCATCCAATCGCCGGAACGGGCGGTCGTTACGTATGCATTACTTCTCGTGCTTGCCGGGGCCATTGCGGGAGCTGTAGCCAAAGAGGTGCAAAAATACGTGGCCGCGGCTCTTCGGGAAGCGGAAACGAAGCGTCGCGTCGAAAGGTTGCAGCACGATATGAACGTGGCGCGCTCCATTCAGCAATCTTTGCTCCCCCGTAACGTACCCACGATCAAAGGTTTTGAAGTGGCCGGGTGGAATCTTCCGGCTGAAGAAACCGGCGGCGATTTCTATGATTGGCAGGTATTTCCGAATGGTAAAACTGTCCTGATTCTAGCCGACGTAACCGGCCACGGACTCGGCCCGGCAATGCTGGCAGCGGTTTGCCGTGCCTACGCCAGGGCCAATTTGAGCATTCAAGACGGCTTGCTGACCGCTATGGGAAGAATTAATGCAGCGCTGGTTGACGATCTAACGCCCGGCCGATTTGCGACTCTGGTGGCTGCGGTTTGTTCTCCCGATAGCTCGCGGGTGGAATTGTTGTCGGCCGGACACGGCCCGCTTTTCGTCTATGTGCTCCGGGAAGACAGAATGGAATCGATGGGAGCTCAGGCTCTCCCGCTTGGTATTGCTCCCGCACTGAGCGCGGACCCGCCCCGGCATCTCGATTTAGGGGAAGGCGACTTGCTTGTTCTGGTCACCGATGGTTTATGCGAGTGGGAAAATACAGCTGGTCAACAGTTTGGCCCTGAACGGCTGGAAGAGGTCGTTCGCCACGTCCGGCAAAAGAACCCCCAGGAAATTATCGATGCTCTCTATAAGGCGGCTTTGGAGTTCTCTAATGGAACCCAGCAGCAAGACGACGTGACGGCCATTGTTCTAAAACGTACCGCTTAAGGGTGGTTAGCCAGAGCGAGCCGAGGCGCTCCCTGACTCGACCTGGCTCTTGCTAGGCGGCACGTTGTCGTCTTGGCGAGGACCGGATGGCCACCGGTCTCCTCTTTATTTGCGACAACACCGAATTGAGAGCGTCTGCAAGCGATGCAAACGCGTTGGCTGCGTCCTTCGATACAAAGCGATCGACCAAGTCGAGAGTCTGCTGGGACACGTTGGCGGTACCCGAAAACATGACGATTGGTATTTGTGGCGCTCTTTCCCTCAAGGCACGAGCTACCTGGCCCCCGTCCATCTGTGGCATCTCGAAATCAAGAGTCACCGCATCAGGAAGATCCTTTTCGAGGGCCTCGATTGCACTCTCCCCGCTCACGCAGCGCGTTACCACATAGCCGAGAGATTCGAGATACCAGTGCAGTATCTCAAGGACGAACTCATTATCGTCGACACAAAGCACCTTCCTTGCCGAACGTGCATGCTTGGACGGTTCGAGTCTTGGGCCTGGCAGCATGTCAAATCATCCTAAGCCGTGGCTGCCAGCTGCGAGGAAGATTGAACGGTTGACTGTACAGGCTTGGGGAACGGCAGCACGGAGAGTTCCTCAGGGGTACATTCAATGTGCACGATTTGGTTCCGCACCGCATAAAGGATCAATTCTGCAGTTGTGTGCACTTGCAGCTTTCGCAAGATATTGCTGCGGTGCGTTTCCGCAGTTTTGACGCTCATAGCCAGCATCCGCGCGACATCCTTCGTGCAGTGTCCCTCGGCGACGAGTTGAACAATCTCCCGCTCCCGCGAGGTTAAGACCTCGGGACGCCCGTTTTGCCTGGCAAAGTCGAGCAGAATCTGACTAATCCGCGGCGTGAAGCAGGTTTTACCGTGAATAACGGTATCGATCCCCGATAAAAGATCACATGCGCTCTCGGACTTGATGATGAACCCTTTTACCCCAAGGCGTAATGCATCTAGCATCAAGCGTTCTGATTCCACTTCTGTGAACATCAAGATCGAAGTATGCGCCGACTCCAGTTCGATGCGGCGAGCAACTTCTACACCGTTGAGCTGCGGCAGACCGACGTCTAGGATCAGGAGATCCGGTTTGAGCTGGCATGTTTTCTCGATGGCCTCATGCCCGTCGCCGGCTTCACCGCATACCTCGTACATGCCGGTACTTGCAAGGATAGATTTAATCCCGATTCTCGTTATTTCGTGATCGTCGGCAATGACAATTCGGTACTTTCGCATTTTTTTGACCTCCAGCGGTGGCAATGGTTACTAGGGTGTTCGGCTAACGTGACCTACGTCCGTTCTACTCTGGATATCAGCTCGATCAAGTACTCATAACTGTCATTTCTTACGGTTTGTGCAGGGAAAGTATTGGGAGTGCAACTCCTAGCGCTCCCTTGCCGTCCCGCTACTGGACGGTAAGCACCAGGACGACCTTCGCTTTGGTCCCTTTGGAATCAATTGCCTGCACGACCACTCGTTCGTTTGCGCCGGCCGGCAATGCCACTTTTCTGTTTAGGGTGGCTCCCTTGGCGAACGAAACTTTCTTTGAGTTCACCCATAGCTGAATCTCTTGAAGGGGATTGATGCCCGAGGCTGACGCCAAAAATTGCAGCGGAGTACTCACAACCGAGTGATCCCGCGGGCCGACCACATTCAGAGTGAGCTGCGGAACTGCAATAAAGGCAGCGGGCTGATTGATTCGGAAGTAGTTGCCCACAACGACGCGAGCATAGTTGATGCCCGAAGGGCAGGACGCCAGATTCTGTTGGCGCGGAAAAGCCTCGCCATTTTCATGAGCTTCGCCGGTTTCAACGCGGAAGGATACAAACCCTGACATGGCGTCATGGCAGCCGACAATATCCCCTCGCCCGTTCATACCAGTCACCTGGTTATCGCTCGCCCCTTGCTTTTCCAGGAAATCCAAATCACCACCTTTAAACCAAAATCCTCGCCAACTCCCGCCCGAGAGCACTTGCCCGGAAACCCAGCCGAGGTTACTGATTCCATTGAGCTGAGTCGAAGCTTGCGTGCCAGACGGGCTCGGCGCATCGAAAATGGTGAAGGAATCGTCCTTGAGGATGAAGCCATGGGTGTCGTCCAAACTTCCCACCATGGTCCCTGCCTTATTGATTCCGAAGACTTTGGTTCCAAACTGCGCCTGGGGTTCGTCGATGTTTGTAAAGTTGCCGTCCTGCCACAGAAATCCATGAAAGTTCAGCGGTCCCGGCACCTGGTAGGTGCCCACCAGCGCTCCATTGTCATTGATTCCCAGAATCTCCGTTTCCGTGGAGCCGGGATAGTCGACTTGCACGTACTTCCCTTTTCTGTAGACAAACCCGTGAACAGAGGAGTTCGAATCGAAAAATGATCCAACAATAACGTCGCCATTGTTTATTCCGTTCGCAATGGTCAACATTGCACCGGGGAATCTGACATTGGCGTATTTGTAAGCAACGGATGTATAGGTCTGCCCCATCAGGCTCGAGGCCAAGACCAAAAGGATAATGATGCTTGAGACTAAATTGTTGGACATTAGAGCCTTCTCGACTTGGTTTGGGCCTTCTCGGCTTGATCAAGAGTGCAACCAAGGTAGCCGCCCTGCCACTGAGAAAAGCAACAGCACTTTGCTAGAGGCCTGCAGGTGCGCCCCAAAACTTCCTGAGACAAACGCCTTAAGAACACATACATCAAAAAGAAGACTGAGCGACTTAACAGTTCCGCTCTCCCTTGGGACTCGTACTCTGCAATTGGAAGGATCATGCCGATCTTCGGACTCCACCCTGAAGGGCTACTCGAAACGATTTTTGAAGAAATCGGCGTGGCGCTCGCTGTCGTCGACCAGCAACAGAATCTCGTTTTTGCTAATAAGGTTGCGATTGACCTTTTGGGAGGTGGCGAGCGCCCGATTACCTTTCGAGAGTGGCACAAGCTCTATCGGCTGGAGGATGCCGAAGGCCACGAAATCGGCATGGAAAATTCTCCTGCAATACGAGCCCTTCGCGGGGAGCGGGTGGAAACGCAAGAGGTGCGCGCATTCTTCCCTAATGGTTCTTCGAAATGGCTTCTGGTTTGGGCCTACCCGTTTTCGGCCATGGGCATGTCCGGGGTGATCGTCATAGCCGTCGATGAAAGCATTGAAGTTGGCCTACGGCGTGCCGTGTCTCAGTTGCAGCGGATGGAAAGCCTAGGTGCGGTGGCTGCAGGATTGACCCACAACCTGAATAACGTGCTGGACACGATCACCCTGAGCGCTGAGTTGGGCCGCCGGGAGAACATTTCGATTGGAGAGTGTCAGGGTTACTTCAAGCAAATCAGTGCGGCGGCGACCAGAGCTGCGGACCTCGTGCGCCGGTTGATGCAGTTTGGCAGAACCCAGCCGATGCAGCTTGATCTCGTACAAATCAATGATGTGGTCTCTGCAGTCCTCCAACTAGTCCGCTCCTTGTTTCGGGAAAATGTGTCCGTCAAGATCGATTTGTCCCCTGACCTACCACTGGTCAAAGCGGATGCACCCCAGATTGAACAGGTGTTGATCAATCTGATCGTGAATGCTCTCGATGCGATGCCTCGGGGTGGCGAATTGAAGATCTCGACGGCGGTAGTAGAACCAGATGGGGACGCTTTGGAAGGAGCGAGAGCCCACACTTCAGTGTCTATTACTGTCGCCGATACCGGGGTTGGCATTCCTGAGGAACTTCAGTCTTTGATTTTCGATCCATTTTTTACGACAAAACCTGCCGGTAAAGGAACCGGCCTGGGGCTTTCGAGTGTCTATGGAATCGTAAGGCAGCATAAAGGCAGCATTAAGGTTCAAAGCTCGCCTGGAGTCGGATCGGCGTTTGCCATTCTTCTGCCCGTCGAAATGCAGATGTCCATGAAAGAAACTGCGGCCGACTGATATTAGCGGCTAGAAAATCAACCGACGGCACTGTTGGCGATGGCGCGCTCAGCCCCAACTATCCTTTTGCGAGGGAGCGCCAAGGGGGGTGAACCGCCGTCCGGACCTCCTGCTAGACGGCGGTTCATCTCGCTTGTCTGAAAAGCACCGTCACTTCACCTTGCGGCTCTTGAACGTGTAGGCCACTCCAAGCTCCGAGCGGAAGCGGCTTTGGCCGGCGTTGGTTAGGTGGGTTCGCAGCAGTCCAAGGTTTATGCGGCCGGACCAGTGGTCGCCGAGCAAGAAGTCTCCACCGCCACCGAGCAACCAAGTGCCGGCGTTGTCGGACGCGCTCTGGCTGAGGGCCCCCACCTGGCTAACCTTCGTATTCAAGTGAGACCCACCCACTTGGAACTCTGCAAACGGCAGCAGGCTACGCAATACCTTTACATCTTTTTTCGAGAAGAAAACCCTAGGACCGATTAGGTAATCTTGCATACTGCTCCTAATCGTGATCAGGCCTGTAGTGCTCTGAAGCGCAAAGGCACTCAGTGAAGTAGTGTCAGAAACTTTATCGAAGTCGAATGCTATTGACACTCTATGTGAAAACCATGCTGCGGCACCTAGGTTGTAGCCGTCCAAGCCATTGTTTCCTGTGATGTGCGCCCAGCCTCCCGACAACTCCAGATTCTTAAACATCTGCGCATTCAACTGACATGATACCGGGATTATCAGTGACAGCACGATGACCCTCATCTTGTTCATTGTCCCTCCACTTAGTGCCCGAGATATTAGCCAGTGATGGCGGTTCGGCCAGCGGTACGCTCGCGGGCTATTGTGGTTTGTATCGAAGGAACAAGCTCTCAAACACTGTCAAACGTTACAGAACTAATGTGTAATTGCACCCTAAAGTCGCATTCTGTGAAACAGCCGGTTTGATTGAGCGGCAGCTGCCACTACTGACAGTTAATCTCAGTCCCGCGGCTGACTATTCTGGGGAGCACTTGGAACGACTCAGCGTGGTCTTTGAGCAGGTGTGAATCCTGCGGGAGTAATCCATGAATCTTGCCACACGGACGGTTGCGGAATTCCTCGGAACATTCTGGCTGGTGTTCGGCGGATGTGGCAGTGCGGTTCTGGCCGCGGCTTATCCGAGTCTTGGCATCGGTTTCGCAGGAGTTGCCTTGGCGTTTGGCCTCTCTGTCTTGACGATGGCTTACGCCATCGGCCATGTTTCGGGATGCCACTTGAATCCGGCTGTGTCCTTCGGTCTTGTTGTCGGGGGCAGGTTTCCAGCGAAAGAGCTGATCCCCTATGTCCTCGCTCAAGTTTTGGGGGCATGCTCGGGAGCGGGGGTGCTTTACGTAATTGCTAGCGGTAGGGCAGATTTCAGCGTGACGGGAGGATTTGCATCCAACGGCTACGGAGCGCATTCGCCCGGTGGCTATTCTCTGTTTGCTTGTCTCCTTGCGGAGGTTGTCCTCACCGGCTTTTTCTTGCTGGTGATTATGGGGGCCACTGACAAACGCGCACCGAAAGCATTAGCACCGGTTGCCATTGGTCTCGCGCTGACCTTGATTCACCTGGTTGGCATTCCGGTCACCAATACATCTGTCAACCCTGCACGCAGCACCGGGCCAGCCATTCTCGTTGGCGGTTGGGCTATCCAGCAGTTGTGGTTGTTCTGGCTGGCACCTCTTGTCGGAGGCGCAGGGGGCGGCCTGGTTTACAGAGCATTTTTCAGCGAACGCGCCGAAGATGTGCAAATCGACATCCGCGAAATCCCCCAGCGGGGCCGATCAAGCGCTGCTTAGGAATATGGCACGCCTGTGCATTCTCGCAGTTTCGTGTGATCTCTCGATATGGCATATCCAGATTCAGTAGACCTTGCCGCGGCGTAGGGGGCCGGGCGGCCGAATGTCCATCTATGCCGCAACCTGACTCAAAGACGGAACAATGCTATCCAACCAAGACACCCCATAGGAGCTACCCGATGAAACGAGTGTTGGTTTTTCTAATGTGCGCAGCAACACTGTCCGGAATGGCCTTTGCGGCAGATGCAGAGAAAGTGCTAAACGCCGCGGCTGAGGTGGTTACAAAAATGTCCTCGACCAAACAGATTCCTTCTCCTGTACTGAAGTCAGCCAAGTGCGTTGCGGTCATCCCTAGGATGGCCAAGGGAGGATTCATCGTCGGCGGAAAACATGGGAATGGCGTCGTCAGCTGTCGAACATCTTCAGGATGGAGTGCTCCAGGATTCATCAGCTTGACCGGTGCCAGTATCGGCCTGCAAGCCGGTGCGGTTGAGCAGGACATCGTCCTTCTCATGAATGAGCAAGGAAAGCAAGAACTGGAAGGTGGACATTGGGATCTGGGGGCTGAAGCCGTGGCTGCAGGACCGACCGGTGAAGCCGCATCTACGGCCGAAACTGGCTGGAAGGCTCCGGTTCTCTCCTACGCTGATTCTGGAGGAGCATTCGCAGGGTTTGATGTGGGTGGATCGAAATTAAGTGTCGATAAAGACACAATCAAATCTACTTATGGGGAAAGCGGCTCGTTGCAAGGCCTTTTAGAAGGCCAGGTACAACCGACAAGCGCTGCAGAACCATTTCTTTCTGCCCTCAAACAGGTAGCGGGCCGCTGAGTTGTTGTGAAATTGTGCCCAGCCTGCGGTTTCGCAAGCCCGGAAACCGCAGTGCCGGACACTGGGGAGCGGCCGAGAGCCAGGTAAGTACCTAAGCCGCCCCGCGTTCGTTTCCCCGACTGGTTGAGGGCTCTGCGCGGGTGCAATCCCGCTCTGAATCGAGAGCTCGCACCAGCTCATTTACGTATTCGAGAACCGCGGCCGGGTCTCGTTTTGTGACCACCACGCCAGACAGGCTGAAGAAGGAGTCCTCGAGCACAACCCGCGAGAACTCATCATAAAGGAGTTCCCTGCCTTGAGAGCTAAGGTAAGCGTGGTCACAATCTGCTTCAATCGGAAACCTTTCATGGCGCCCACGATTGCTGGTCACGTCAATTTGAGGATTTTTGGAGGAGAAGTTTAAACAGATAAGGCAATCGCTTGCCCCAGCAGCCCTCTCCGTTGTGCCTCCAGAGCTACTTCGTGAAATCGCTATCACCAACTCGTCGGCACTCTGTTTGATCACTCGAATCGTGGCCACTGCAGAATAGTACCTCCGGAGGCTGTCAGAGGCATGGGAAACAGCCGCTTGCGCTTTTCGCCAGACCTCAGCGGCATTTGCCAAGTGCTGTTCTCTTGAAGCCCGCCTTTCGACCCAATTCGTGAGCATCCAAGTCATAAAGTTCTCGCGCCTTTCTTTGGCTTGCTCGGAGGGAACAAAATAGGCCACGCCACGCCGAGATGCGATGGGTTTCTATTTGAAGCCCGGCCGGATCCCATTCGAACTGTCAAAAGACTCAGGATACATTCGACCGCTCATCACCTGCATGGAAGAGAGAAGAGAACTGGCCGAAGGGTAGGCAAGAATTCCCTGTGACTGCCTTTCGCCCGGAGCCTGTCAGATTTGACAGTGTTCTTATTTTCTAAAACAAATCACCTTTGGGGCTTGAGGAGGATACTCGCATGCTCGAGGCCACCCTAAAGGATTGGCAGGACCTTTGCAGGCAGGCGGTGGTCGAACACGATCCAATCCGTCTCTTGAAGCTGTTTTTGAAAATTGATCGTCTGCAGAACCACGGGATTCTTCAGCCCTGCCGGGAACTCTCGGCGCCACCCGCATCCCCGCAAATACCTTGCCCGTACTGTTCTGCTCTGTTAGAGCCGCAGGAGCAAATCCTCGAGCACAACGTTTTCAAGTGCCCCTGGTGCGAGGGACGATTTCAGGCATTGGATTTCAGCGGCAAAGACACACAAAATGCGACAAGCGAAATTTTGGGTTGGGAGCGGCGACAGGCCAGCTAGATTAAGCTTGCCCGCTCGAATGCCCTCCTCCGATCCTTAGCGATAACCTGACTGCTTCGGTTAGCGACAGTTCCACCTACAACTGGACAGGCCAAATGAACCGCGATAAGTGGCGGCAAGATCTTGCCTTGAGATGAGGTGATTTTGCTCAGGGAAACCGCCCCTCCCGTCTGCTTGGTTGAGGAGGAAGAAAGAGGGGCGGTTCGGTTGCAGTTCGCTTATCGGTCATATTCCTCTGTTCTCGGCCATCGAGGAACTGACAGTATTTACAGACCTGGCTGCTGGCGCCCTATCAGACCCGCTCAAAGAATCCCTGCAAGGAACACAAGCAGCGATGAAACGTAGGCCTGGGCGCCGGTAACTCCGGTTGCAAGAACATAGTAGTTGCCAAGGGCGGCGCTGACGAAACGGCCCCCTGCCAGAACCGTCCGGACCCCAGAGAGAAGATCAGAGTTTGCTTCTCCCTTTATCACGTATCCTCCCGCTCCCGTCCTTAATGCCTCCTCCACGATCTCGCGGGAGCGATTTTCGCTGACGAATAGTATTCTTGCATCGTTTGCGCCGGCCTTAATTCTGCGGGCAGCGTCGATGCCGTTCAAACCCGGCAGGCCGATGTCCAAAAGGATCAAATCTGGGCGGAGTTCTTGGGCTTCTTCGACAGCTTCTAGTCCGGAAGATGCCTCTGCAATCACATCTAGTTCCGGTTGCTCCTGCAGAGTGGCGACTATGAAGCGCCGCCAAGGCTCGTAATCATCAACCACCAGTACCCGCACTCGAGGACTACCCACCGCAAAAACCTCTACGTTAGTTGAAGCGGGAACTCTCTTGAAAGTTGTCCCCGCGATGTAAACTTTTGCGGACAAGACAGTTCTTGTGCGCAGTCTGGCGCGCTCCCCGCTCCAGTGCCGCCTTTATGAATTCAGGGTGAATCCGCATGATCGACGGGTTAACCCTGAGTAGCACATGCGAGCTGTCAAGCTTTCGTTCCATGTCTCTATCGCACACTCTTCTCTCCTCTGTTGCCGCTACTTCCTTTGCTGTCTGGGTGTACTTGACGGTCGCAAGCCGACAATTTTGGCGTCTGCCGAAAACGAAGTTACGCCGGGGGTATCAGCGTGGCTTCTCGGGCGAGCGTCGTGGCCATTATTCCAGCGCGCGACGAGGCCGCGCTGATAGAAAAACCCTGAAATCGTTGGTTCGACAGGACTATTCAGGGCTTCTACAAATTCTTGTAATTAATGATCACAGTTCTGATAACACGGCTGAAATTACCCTGGAAGTCTCCCGACGCTTTCGGACCGGGGTTCGCGTCATCTCCTCCGCGCCCCTTCCCCAAGGCTGGACGGGGAAAATCTGGGCATTATTCCAAGGGGTCCAACAGGCAGCGGAGCTAGAACCCGACTACTTCTTCTTCAGCGACGCAGATATTGTGCGCCAGGAGACCAGCCTTACTTCGCTGGTTGCAATCGCGGAGTGCGAGGGTCTTGACCTCATCTCCCTGATGGCGAAGCTCGAGAGTTCGACTTTCGCTGAGCGCGCTCTCTTGCCGGCATTCCTGTTCTACTTCTTCATGCTCTACCCTCCCAACTGGGTTTGCAGCGCCAACCATAATACGGCGGCGGCCGCGGGTGGCAACGTTCTCGTAAGGTCAAAGGCATTGGCGCGGATGGGAGGAATCGCCGCCATCCGGGACGAACTGATCGACGATTGCGCACTCGCTCGTAAGATCAAGGACCTTGGGAGGATTCAGCTGGGTTGGGCAAAAGATGCTCGCAGTCTGAGGAGGTACGGGGGATTTAAAGAACTTGGCGCCATGATTTCGCGAAATGCCTTTTACCAGTTACGGCACTCGATCTCTCTGCTGTTCGCGATCATCGCCTGTCTCACATATTCCTTGCACCCCCGATGCTCGTTGTCCTTGGCGGGTGGGGTTCCGCTATGGCTTTCTTAGCCTGGGTATTGATGAGCGTAAGCTATCTTCCCACTCTGAAATTTGAGTCCCGCTCGCTTCTTTGGGCTCCCCTCTTACCATTCATCACAGGCTTTTATTTGGCGTCTACCATCCATTCCGCGGTTCAGTACCATCGCGGAAGGGGCGGCCAGTGGAAGGACAGGACACAAGACATTGTCCTGCGCTCAGCCTCACACAGCTAAACTCCCAGCCCATCACGAGCGGCGATCCGCCCGCAACGCACCCACCCAGCGTTAATTACAACAGACATAGGTCAGAAGTTTTTTTCAATGCTGCTGTTCAAAATACCAGGTGTAAGCAGGTTTGCGATGAGAGATAAACGTCCGCAGAGCACATCCTAGTCAGTCAAGCAATCGATGGGACCGTGCGCAGGATGAATTCTAGGAGTCTGGCATGTATAAGAGATTTGCTCCCATCGTTGCGGCCTGCTTTTCCCTGCTTGGTTGCGGAGCAGGCAAAGCGACCGACGCGCATCCTATCCAGCAGCAAGATCCGCCCGCTCTAGACTCTGTGAACCACATTGTTTTCATGATGCAAGAGAACGAAGTCTTCGATCACTATTTTGGGCAGTTGAACAACTACCGTCAGTCACTGGGCTTAAGTCCCGACGCGGACGTTACCCCGCAGAACGCTACCCAACTGGCCTATGACCATTCCGTCTCCTTTACACCATTTCACATGGTCTCCATGTGCACGGAGGATCTGAGTTCGCTTTGGAATGAAAGCCACAATGACTGGAACCATGCCTCGCCAACCTCAGGGGTATCACTTATGGATGGCTTCGCAAACTCCGCCGGCAACAATTCTCGACACAGTCCGACCGGCTTCGACATCGATGGAAAGCGCGTGATGGGCTACTACGACGAAACCGACCTTCCTTACTACTATTTTATGGCAACGCAATTTGCCATCTCCGATCGATGGTTTTCGGCCGTCATGAGTAACACACCCTCCAACCGGATGTATGCGGTTGCGGCTACTTCACACGGCGTGATCAACAAACCTTTGGTGCAAGCGAATGTCGCTACGATCTTCGACGAACTGGACAGTGCTGGGATAACCTGGAAGAACTACGTCCAGGACTACCCCAAAGGGAGTTCTCTTCGCCCCTTTCCGGTTTACGCCAAGTCGGTTGGCACCAAGATCGCTCCCATGGCGGACTACTTCACTGATCTAGCCAATGGGACCCTCCCCCAAGTCGCATTCATCGAACGCGATGCGCGAGAAGGTTTGGACGAACACCCCGGTGCGGGCAACAGCGTGCAAAAAGGCGCAGCCTATGTCGCGACCATCATTAACGCATTGATGACCAGCGGTGCTTGGAAAGACTCCATATTTTTCTTGATCTATGACGAAGGTGGCGGGTTTTACGACCACGTTTCCCCGGCGCAAACGGTTTCACCCGACGGAATTCTCCCAATCTTGGCCCCCAACGATACTTGCGCCGCGAAGGCAGGTCCGACCTGCGATTTCGTTTATACCGGCTTTCGCATCCCCAATCTCGTGGTCTCACCCTTCGCAAAGCAGCATTACGTAGATCACACACCCATCGACAACACGGCAATTCTTCGATTTATCGAACTACGTTACGGACTGCCCTCCCTCACAAAACGCGATGCCGCCCAGCCGGACATCAGCTTTTTCTTTGACTTTGCGGGAAAACCCAACCTTACCCCACCCACTCCACCGGTACAGCCAACCCACGGCCCCTGTTATATCAACTCTTTGCCCTAGACGATTGAGGCTTTGAATCCCGGCTCCAACTCCTGCAGGGAGGCCGTCCGTGTGCTGGTTCTGCCCAGGGACATAGTGAATCAGCCTGGAATGGTTCCCGGACAGGATCACCAATTCCCAACTCTCAAAACTAAGCCGGTCGTGAAGCGGAGCCCTCGATCGAAGTTATTCCCGTTCACATTTCCGAGCCATGAACGCAAATACTCCAAATTGGCGACCCGCACCGCCAATCCGCGATTGACCGCAAGATCCAAGCCTGCGCCCGCGGAAATGGATAGTCCTGTGCTCTCCCAATGCTGCGTAAACAAGCGGTTGTAACGGCTGGCGTCGGCTCCAGGAGGAAGTTGCGAGAGCACTTGTTGTCGCTTCTTTGGATCTGTCTTATTCTCTGTGATTTTCTGTCCACCAAAGCGGAAATGGGCGTGTGGACTCCACCGGCCTGCCGTATGCACAATCCATTGCGGTCCAGCTGTAAAAGTCAGGGAGTCGCCACTCCTATTCCCGGGCAGAGACACCCCTAGGGTGCAACCGCTCACTTCCAGAGTCCACTGCCAGAAATCATCCGCGCGAAAGGCTGCCGTTCCGCCCCCTCCGAGACAACTGAGGTTACCCAGCCTTAAGACACTGGGTACTGAGGCGGCGATTTCAAACTTAGGCACCACGTCGAGTCTTTCCGGATTTCCGTTGTTAACGGCTTCCATTAAGCTTTCGGAACTTTGCAGGGAGATTTCTCCGTCGTACTGCTTGACCCCAGCACGATTTTCGCGGTGCCATGGCGCTTGCAACATCATCAGGTTGGCGAAGGTCTGCGGGGGGTTTAGAGCGCTGCGGGCAATACTGCGCAGAACCGTATTCCTGGTTTTATTCTCGATCGGAACCGTAAGATAGCGGTCGAGAGCGTCCCCGGCCATCATCCACACCAAACCACCATTCGGCGTGATTACGTGGTCCACAAAACCGTAAGCGCAGCAATAGCGCTGGATTTGACCAATGGATGCCTCACTCATGAGGCCAATTTCAAACTGTTCACTGAAGGCCCATGCGAATGCATAGGCACGCAAGCGGCTCATCCAGTAATCGCGATCGCTTCCGAATTGCACCTTGCGGTAGCGGAGATCGTTATGAATCCAGATATAACCTGAAACCGCGCCTTCCAGAGGATGGCCCAGGTAGTTTTCATAGTAGGTATCACCATCCGACCATCCATGCATCGCCCCTAAGGACTTGAAATATCCGCCGATTACGCTGTTGTGCAGCCCCTTCCTGGTGCCTTCCTCGGTGGCAAGTCGAAACGCGTGCATAGTCCCGAGGTATAGCAGAGACGCATTCAATAACGGCTTCCATTGCACCTGCGTCCCCGATGTTTCAGGAGACGAATTTTTAAAAGCGGTAACGGGAGTGTTTTGAAAGCCCGAAGACTGATCAGAATCATCAGAGGCGAGGTCCGATTTCCCACGTGCTGAATCGATTCTTTCCGCGTCTTCCGCCAGCAAAGGGACACAGAGAAGAACCACGAGCGCAAATCCCGCCCACGGACGATGGTTCCAAGCGATTCCTCGCCGTAGCGCCCCAGCTCTCGATTCCCCAAACACGAGACGATGTCCTGCGATTAGACATAACAATCAATCAGCAAGCCGAGGAACTGAAAACAATTACAGGTACGAGGTGCTCGTCGATCCCATAGAGATCAGCAGGGGTGCCTCTACGGCTGCCACATTTACCAGTCCTTTTTTGCATGGCCCTTCCTTCAACTCTTGCAATTCAAATCAGGACGTCGTTCTGAGAATCGTGTTGCACGAAGGGTTGCGTGAGACAGGGCGGGGGGGAAAGACTACGCTCGCCTTGCAGAAAAGGTTGGAAGATTCGTCAGCGGCTAATCTTCAGAACCCACGCAGGTTGCGCGCGCAGCTCGTCTGGCAAGTCGGGGAGCTCTATGCTTAAGCCCGCCTTCGATGACTTGAACTTGAGTGGTAAAGACGAACCGAGCAGACCGACTGAGCTCGCGGCATCGACGTCTTTGACGACCAGGTTGTGCCCGGACCACTGCGGCAGAATGGCGTAAACGGTATCTCCCTTTGTGGTAAAGAATGCAGCGATCGATGCCCGTGCCGCGGTGGGCTTCGCGATCAACCGAGTGACGTCATAAGCTGAAGAGTATTCCTTATTGTATTCAAGCTTGGGGACTTCGCCTGCTGTCCACTGGTGCGTGTTTTTCCATGGTCTGGTGCCATAGATCGCTTCCCCGTTGATCTTCAGCCAGTCACCCATTTCCTTTAAACGTTGTTCCATGATGACCGGAATCGCGCCGTCTGCTCTCGGCCCGATGTCGAGCAACAGGTTGCCGCCCCTGCTGACCGTGTCCACGAGAATAAAGATCAATTCCCTGCCGGAGTGATACACGTTCAGGTCCTCGGCGCGGTTGTAGCCATAACTCACCCCCATTCCGCGGCTTTCTTCCCAGGGATGATCACTGCCGCTCATGCCGGCCGTGTATTCCGTCGTCCAGTAACCGCCGTGTTTGTGGCGGGTATCGCTGCCCCAACGGTCATTGACCACGACCTCCTCTTTCACTGCGGAATCATTGAACAGCCATGCCAGCAACTCCGGGCTGTGCCACTCCGCTGAGGTCATCTCCCACTCGCCATCGCCGAAGATAATCGAGGGCTTGTAGCGGGTGACGAGGTCTTTGAACTGAGGGAACATGTGTTCCTGCACGTAGCGCTGCTGGTTATAAAGCCAGAGCGGGTTATACCACTCGTACAGGGAGTAGTAGTAACCCATGCGCAGCCCCTGGCGGCGAACCGCGTCGGAAAGGTTGCCAAGCAAGTCTCGCTTCGGCCCGATTTCAACCGCGTTCCAGGGACGTCCCCAGGTTAACGAGGCTTCCTTGCTGGGCCACAATGCGAAGCCTTCATGATGCTTGGAAGTAAGCACAACATACTTGGCGCCGGAACCAGCCAGGACTTGCGCCCACTGGTCGGGATCGAACAATTCCGCCTTGAACTGAGTCGCGAAGTTCTGGTAGTGAAAATCAGGGCCATAAACTTTCTGATGAAAAGCCCAAGTCCGCTTCTCAAGCTCATCGGCATTCGGATCGGTTCGTCCCTTGGTCAGGGCATGCCAGTACCACTCGGCGTAGGCAAGCTTGCCAGGAATGACCGGGGCGTAGGCGGGAACCGAATAGGTACCCCAGTGAATGAAAATTCCGAACTTGGCGTCGCTGAACCATGCGGGCGTGGGGCGTTTGTCCACTGAATCCCACGTGGCCCGGTATTCCTGCCCCCATAGACGGCTGGTAGAGGAGGCGCACAGCGAGAGAAGAATCATAATGAGGCGGCTCTTTTTCATTGGACCTCTCAAAAAACGCCTGGCTGCGTTGAAGCCAAACTCGGAAAAGATCGCGCTCTATTTCCCAACAGAAGTCCGCTTTCTTTTCGGAGCCGCAGTGTAGCAAACCTCGGCAAGGGATGCGAGGTGACCCGAAGACGCCCATTCGGTGCGGACGTGCAAAAAGCAGAGCCCCTACATCTGGGCCAGACGGGTGCCAACCCCGGCAGAAGGAGCTGAAATCTGGCATCATTGTGCACACACTTGGCTTGTAGGCTCGAAACTCAACATGGCTGAATCGCTCATTACCTACCGCGGAGTCGTCTATCCGTGGCACTGCGACCACATGGGCCACATGAACGTCATGTGGTACGTAGGAAAGTTTGACGAGGCCACTTGGCAGCTCTTGGCCTTGGTGGGAGCGACCCCGTCCCGACTACGAGAAGAGGGATTTGGTTTGGTGGCGGTCGAACAACACATCCAATATAAGCGGGAGTTACGTTCGGGAGACTTGCTGACGATTCGCTCCTCGCTCCTTGAAGGACAAGAAAAATCAGTCCGGTTTTCTCATGAGATGACGAATGATGAAACCGGAGAAGTGGCGGCCATCATGATCGTGGTTGGGGTTTGTATCGATTCTGCGGCGAGAAAAGCCAGGCCACTGCCAGCTGATATTCTCGAACGTATTTCGTCTTTGCTTTGATCGCTGGCGCTACTTCCCGCACCATAAACCGCTTGCCGGTTCCTTCAACCTACTGCATCGTGAAATTGAGTTTATCAAGATAGACGCTGTACGGAGTGCCATACCGGTTTCCGTCGAGTTGATAGTTGATCGTCACGCCATTCCAACTGCTGGTTCCCGGTGCCTCGGAGTGATTCAGGGTTGCGGTTTTCCCATTCAAGGTGATCGACTTGTATAGCAATTGATTGTTCGAAGTCCGTTGCACGCTGATGATGAGATGATTCCAAGCTCCACTCACCGGATTGCAAGGGACTCCGGTGGGAACCCATTTCTTGTGAACGTTGTCGTACACATCCCACTGGGATCCTCCAGCGATCCGGCACTCGTGTCCCCAAATAAAGGAATGTCCACCCGTGAACTGATTGATGTCGAACTCCAGAGCCTGGGAAACGCTCGCGTCCTTCACCCAGAAGTAGACGTCATAGGTGAAATTGTGAAGAGTGGGAACCAGTGTATGTTTGTAGTCCGGCAGCCCTTGCGAAGAGAACGAGCCGACAATGTGGTTGTTCCACAACACATCCCCCCACTGTACCGATCCGCCACCGTATGAACTTTGAGTGGATTGCCCGTCAAGTGAAGGAGAGCTGATGGTCGGTTTCCAGGACCATGCCAGTTCCGGTCCGGAGGAACTGCAAGTTGAGCAGATTCCCCAACTCGGAGGCAGAAGCGCGTACCCTGACCATCCTTTTTGATTTTCAAGACCGTAGAAGGTCGTGCCCGGCGTGGTTGCTGACCCCGTCGACCCAGACGAGGCGGTCACGGTCAGCGTCAGCAGAGCTTTCGATGACCAACCGCAGTAGTCCCACTCCTGAACGGCCACGCTGTAAGTTCCTGCGCTCAAGGAGAGATTGGTGTCGAGAGTTGCGCCGCCGACGCTGTACGCTAGCGTGTACGGAGCGGTGTAGATGCCGATGGTAGCTACACCCTTCGAACAGGCTGGCGATGTTGCTTGGGCCACGAAATGGACCGGCGAAACGCTAGAAGCAGTCCCACTGGTAGAAACGGTGGCTTGGGATGGCGAGGTAACATACACCCCGGCATACGCAGGGAAAGTGGCTGTGAAGAGGCACGCGATAGTGCAGAACTTCCCAAATCCCATCTCAAAAACTCCCGGTGAATGACTTGGCACTGAGACGTTTTCAGCAACTCAGTTGGCAGGGATTGTAGGTGAGCTGTCTACTCAGCTCCAAAGAAAAACGACTGTTCCACCAATCGAAAGTACAATGCACCACCTGGGCTGATGGACAGAAAGCGATTTCAAGGCGGGCGAATTGTAGGGGTTTCACCCTATCTTTGCGAACCAGACGGATATGGCGGTGGCGGTCAGTTGCGTGGTTCGCGCTGGTGGGCGGCGCATCATTCGATTATCCATCTCACGTGGGTTTTAGTCGCGCTCGATGCTCACCAGGTTCGCCTCGTCCGAAGGAACAAGAATGTTCAGTCTCAGAGCTACCCCTGCTTCGCTCGCAAACTTCTTCGTGAATTTGTGACCCATGCTCAGCCGATAGAAACCTGCCGGCAGTCCCCTGATATTCAGAGCGGTTTCGTGTTGATCGTGAGAACGGTTCTCGAGTCTAAAGGTGATGCGGTCTAGAGAATCGTCGATAGAGATCGGCTCTTCCTTGGCAAATCCATCCCGGCTGAGACTGAGCTGAAAGCGAGTTTCACCGCGGACGAGGGCGAACCGGCTGCGCAAGCCGTCACGTGGGATGACGCTGATGGATTTGCCCGAGTGCTTGAGCACACCCCCATAGGCGTAGAGACCAAAAATCGGATCGTCGCTTACGATCGTAGCCGCAGCGCGCAGTGCGCCAGTGAATCCCAGGTCGATTTCGCCCGAGTACCACCACGATCCTCGGCCCATTTCTTTATTGCCGAGCCACGCTCGGCCCCAAGGGCGGGGCTCGAAACCGCCACCGGCGCCGCCATCATTTTCCTTTCCGGGAAACCAATAGCCGTAGTTTGATTCCGGTGTGCCCGAGTTCAGAAGTGCCCATGAGGCCAGATAAGATTGGTACCCGAGCCGGAGATACGGAATCGGATCTTTCGCGAAATCGATCGCGTAATTTTCGATCGCCCAGCCTCCCATTTGTGACATGTAGCTGAGCGTGTATTGGGTGTTGCCGCTCGCCCGGTAGTCGCTGCCAAGCCAGTAGTAGGCTGGTTCCCATCCTCGAGCCGCAATGTTCAACCGCATCTGCTCTTCGAGGAAGTCTCTTGCGGCACTCGCTTGGATGGATTCCCGAAACTTCGTCGCAGACGGATTCTGCAGCCTGGTTTGCGCATAGACCGCCAGGGCATGAGTGGATTCGAAGGCGGTGGAATCAAACGGATACTCTGATTGATACAGATCCGGATTCTTGTTGATGAAAAATTCCGCTTTCTTCTCCCAATGCTCGCGAAGCTTTTCGGCTTGGTCCTTTCGGCCGTTTTCTTCGAGTGCCCTGATCAGGTCAGGGATGACTACCTCATTGTAGGTTCCAGTCTCGTAAGCAGACCACTTTACGATCTCCATTGGGACTGTGAAGAACGCGATCGCTGTCCCGTAGGCACGTTCGAGATATCCGGCCGCGTCCAGATAGTGAACCATTCCGGGATAGTTGTGGGCGACCAGGTAGAGGTAGTAGTAGAGCGCGACGATGTGCGGGTAGTCGTAGATGCGCCAGAGATGTCTCTTGCCGTGCTCGTTGTCCTGCGAGCTGTGGCGATTCGCGTTCCAGTTGGGGATCCCGTAGATAGCGTAGGGATAAGGCTCCTTGTCAGTCTGCTGCAGCCCTCCCCAGACGAAGTCATGAACGTAGTCTTCAACCGAGGTGATCTCTTCCTGATCGGGGAAGAATACATTCTCGTATGCCAGGTAAGGGGCTTTACCAAGGGCCGGATCGTCGCTCGCCACAGCGTAAGATTGCAGCCCGTCAAGATCACCGGGGCTCCTCAGCACCTGGTGCTTCATATCCCATTGCGAGTAGAGGCTGTGGTACCAGCGCTTGGGATCGTGCCACTGCTCGTGCGTCACCAGAAATCGCGCGCGTTTTTTATAAAGCGTCTCCAGCGGCTCGGTGACAAAGAAGTCCAAAGGCAGATATTCGCCTCTTCCATACTTCACCGTAAGCATGTTTTCGCCCAGGCGTGAGAATCTCACCGAATACAGGTAGGTATCGGGACTCTTTCTTGCGATCAGCTTGATGGATGTGTTCTCTGGATGCTCGGCGGTGATTGCGCGAATCTGATTGCGTGTACGAAGCGAGAACATCGT
>Ga0207707_10000675_pt1 | contig 33821 bp, 26 predicted proteins | sample KBSC83BmetaG_FD_184336 | JGI IMG/M metagenome (GOLD analysis project Ga0207707, IMG submission 184336) | Corn rhizosphere microbial communities from Kellogg Biological Station, Michigan, USA - KBS C8-3B metaG (SPAdes) (version 2) | ecosystem: Host-associated > Plants > Roots > Rhizosphere ... | reverse complement strand
GCCCGGCGTCCATGCCGACGTGCAGGCGCAGCCGTCCCGTCGGCGCGACGGAATCGGTGCCGCTGGCTTCGCTCACGCCGTTCGCGATCGCGACGGCGGCGCGCGCGGCGCGGAGGCAATCGTCCTCGCGCGAATGCGGCACGCCGAACAGCACGACGGCGCCTCCGTCGTCGAACCGGTTCACGACGCCGTCGAACCGCGAGGCGACATCGGCGAGCAGGGAGCGGGCGCGCTGGATCTCGAGCGCCGCGTGCTCGGCGCCGCGCGCCTCGAGCATCGACGCGTACCCCGAGATCCGAAGCGCCAGCACCGCGGCATCGAGCCCCTCGCCGTCGTGGCGGAATTGCGGCGCGGGATCCGTACGATCCCGATCCACGCGGCGTCGTGGCGCGCTCGCGATGCTCACGCCGAGCAGCGAGCCGATCGCCTCGAGCTCGGAGGCCACCTGCGCCGCAGTGGCCGGCCGCTCGGCCGGATTCTTGGCGAGCGCGCGGGAGACGAGATGGCTGAGCGATGGGGGCACATCGCCGCGGCGCGCGATCACCGACTCAGGGTCCGTCATGCAGATCGCCGCTGCGACCGAGCGTGCGTCGACGCCGCGGAACGGCCGGGTGCCAGTGAGCATCTCGTACACCACCACGCCGAGCGACCAGATGTCGGTGCGCGCATCCACGGGATCGGCGCACGTCTGCTCGGGGCTCATGTATGCCGCTGTGCCGGGCGTGACCCCCGGCATCGTGATCGACGTGCCGCCCAGCTTGGCGATGCCGAAGTCGAGGATTTTCAGGACGCCGTCGGAGGTGACGATGAGATTCGCCGGCTTGATGTCGCGATGGATGATGCCGCGCTCGTGGGCGGCGGCGAGCCCGCGAGCGGTCTGTACACCCACCGAGAGCGTATCCTCGATGGAGAACGGCCCGCGAGTGAGTCGCGCCGCGATCGTCTCGCCCTGGTAGTACGGCATGGCGATGAAGAAACGGTCGTCGGACGTCTCTCCTACTTCATATATGGTACAGACGTTCGGATGATCGAGACTCGCGGCGGCCTGTGCCTCGACGCGCAGCCGTTCACGCGCGACGGCGTCGCCGAGCAGATACGCGGGGAGAAACTTGAGAGCGACGGTGCGCTCGAGACGCTGGTCCCACGCCTTCACCACGACGCCCATGCCGCCGTCGCCCACGGCGCCCATCACGCGATAGTGGGAGGCGACCGATGCGGATGCCCACAGCTGCGACGCCTCGTGTGCCGCTTCGGTGGGCGACATCGACACCGCATCGAGCACCGGCTGATCGAGCGGTCCGGATTGCTGGTGGGCGCGCAGGAGCGATTCGAGCTCGCGCCGCAGCTCGGGATCGGAGGCGCCGAGCGACGTGAGCCTGGCCGCCTGCTCGGCCTCCGGGAGCTCGAGGAGCGATGCGAGCTGCTCGCTCGTGCGCTGCCAGTCGCGCACGGCCTTTGGCGCACGACCGCGATCGAAGAGCGCGCGCAGGCTTCGCTCGAAGAATCGCGCGACCCCTCCCGGCTCTTCCATCATTCGTGGAGATCGCGGTTGAGCCACGCGCGCGCGAGCACCCAGTCGCGTTTCACCGTGGCAGGGGAGGTTCCGAGTGCGGCCGCCGTTTCCTCGATGCTCATGCCGCCGAAGTAGCGACACTCCACCACGCGCGCCTGGCGATCGTCGATTGCGCTGAGCCGCTGTAACGCCTCATCGAGCGCGAGCAGATCTTCCGAGCGTGTTTCGGCGATGATCGGCGCGGCATCGAGGGAGAGCGGCACGCGTCCGCCGCCCCGCTTCTTCGCCTTGCGGCTCACGGCGCTGTCGATGAGCACGTGGCGCATGGCCTGGGCGGCGATCGCGAGCAGATGCGCGCGGCTCTCGAACTCGAGGGTGTCGCTGCCCACGAGGCGGAGATACGCCTCGTGCACGAGTCCCGTGGTCTCGAGGGTGTGTCCGGACTGCTCGGCGCGGAGCCGGTGGTGGGCGATGCGTCGAAGCTCGTCGTAGATCAGCGGAATCATCTGATCGACGCTCACGCCCGCGGCCCGTGTCACGGGTAGCGGCTCGCCAGCTCGAGAGGTCTGCTCGCGCGAATCGGACATGTTCGAATCCCGTGGCAGCGACGTCATGGCGTGACGGACTCCGGTTCCGCATCGATCCGGCCCGGGAAAGGTACCGATCCCTGGGGAGATCGCCACAATGCCGATCACGTCGCGTGTGTTGCGATCGATTCTGCGGGGTGAATGAGCCGATTCGACGAGCATTTCCGCCTCCCGGTTGTACCCCTCGTGGAGTCCCACTTCGGTTACGTGCGAATCCTCGAGAGGACGGGACATCGAACACCTCATCCATGGAGTGCGGCAAATCGTGGCGGCACGGCTCACTCCTCACATCCCTCGATCCTGCTTCAGGAGGTGCACCATGTTGAACGCCCTGGCTACTTATCGTATTGCGGTCGTCATTGGCGCCACGCTGGGCGCCGCCTTCGTGGGCTGCAGCGACTCGACCTCGCTCACGCCGGAGCAGAAGGACGTTGCGTCGCTTCGAAGCGCCGTCTCGGGGCTGCACGAGCTCACCGCGGCGGAAGGGGCCGGCTACACGATCGCGGTGGGCGATCCCGGCGACGGTCATACCTGTCTGTCGGACCCCCAGCTCGGCGCGATGGGGGTGCACTATCTGAACACCAATCTCGTGAGCGCGACGCCGGACGTGACGCACCCGCAGATCCTGATCTTCGAGCCGCAGGAAGATGGCTCGTCGAAGTTCGTCGGCGTGGAGTTCATCATCCCCTACAGCGTGATCGGGGAGGATCAGCCGGCGCCCGTGCTGTTCGGGCAACAGTTCATGAAGAACGCGACCTTTCAGCTCTGGGGGCTGCACGTGTGGGTGGGAAGAGACAACCCGAGCGGCGAGTTCGCGATGTGGAATCCGGACGTGACGTGCCAGTTTGGTGACTAACGAGAGGTGCCGCAGCGGGATGTGGCAACGAGACCCCGCACGAGTTGCGTGCGGGGTCTCGTTCGTGTTCGGGTGAGCGATGCGCGATCTGGCGGGAGCGCGACACCGGCGGTCTATTACCGCTCGTGTCGTCGCTCACCTCAGTCGACCCGGGAATGCGCAGCAACGAACCACTCGTCCTGCTCGCCGTCGGTCTCGTGTGCCTCGTCATCTCCGCGATTGGAGCGACCGAGCCGGGAACGTGGGTCATGGAGGTCTTCCCGATCTTCATCGCCGTGCCGATCCTGGTCGCCACCTCGCGTCGATTTCCGCTCACGCCGCTCGCGTACCGGCTCATCTTCCTGCACGCGCTGATTCTCATGGTGGGTGGGCACTACACCTACGCGCAGGTGCCGCTCGGTTTCTGGATGCGGGATGTCCTGCATCTCGCGCGAAACAACTACGACCGGATCGGCCACTTCGCGCAGGGCTTCGTGCCGGCGATCATCGCGCGCGAGATCCTGCTTCGGCGCACGCCGCTCACGCGCGGCAAGTGGCTGTTTTTCATCGTCACCTGCATTTGTCTTGCGGTGAGCGCGTGCTACGAGTTCATCGAATGGGGAGCGGCCGTGGCGGGCGGCTCGCGCGCGGACGCCTTCCTCGGCACTCAGGGCGACACGTGGGACACGCAATGGGACATGTTCACCGCGCTGTGGGGCGCGATCATCGCCCAGCTGACGCTCTCACGCGTCCACGACCACGAGCTCTCCACGATCTCGACCGGGGATGTACAGTCGCGCGTGGTCACGGGATGACGGGCGCGCCGATCACGTCGCGCGGAGTCGCCGGAACGTCACCGAATAGCGGAGCGCGTCCACCGGCGGAATGCTGTGCTCCCACGCGGTGCGGGATTCGCCGCTCAGGAGATAGACGGAGCGCGGCTCGGCCACGAGATTCACGCGCTCCCAACGCGTGCCAACGGCGCGTCTGAGCCGAAAGGTGCATGCGGCGAGCAGCGAAACGCCGACGATCTCCGCGAACTCCGCCTTGTCGCGATGCCAGCCGATGGCGGAGCCCGGGGAATACTCGGTCACGAGCGAATGCTGCAGCGCGGTTGGAGGCAATTCGGCGAACGATGCCGCGAGCGATCGGAGCGGAAGCAGAAACTCGGGGATGTCGTCGACCCGCTCGATCCTGCGTTCCCCGTAGTCGTACTTCCATCCGAACGACACGACGCCGACGCTTGCCGGTGCGGGCTCGCCGCACTGCGGATCGTGCACTCAGCGCTCCCGCGCGAGATGGCGCGCCAGGCGGATGGCGAGCGCGACGATCGTGAGCATTGGATTCGCGAATCCTGCGGTCGGAAACGTCGATGCGCCGGTGACGTAGAGGTTTTCGGTCCCGTGCACGCATCCGTGAGCGTCCGCCACGCCACGCGAGGGGTCGTGCGCCATTCGCGTGGTTCCGGCGTGATGGTGCGCGTTTGGATCCGGGATCGCGCTCGCGTCAACGCTCACCGCGCCGACGCCCTCGATGGAGCCGGCGACGAGGGCGCGTACGCGCTCGAGCCGCCGATGATCGTCCGGGCTCCAGCGCCAGTGCAGGGCGGGGAGCGGAACGCCAAGCGAGTCGCGTCGCGCGCTCAGCGTCACCCGGTTCTCCGGATGCGGCGGCTGCTCGACGTTGAGCAGCACGGTGAAGCCGTCGAAGACCCGCCTCGCAGTGCGCCGTCGCGACCAACCGTGTCCTTCGCCGGGCAGCCAGCGGTGAGCGACCGCAGGCATCATCGCGCGCACGCCGCGCGCCGTCGCGGTGAGTCGAGGGAAGAGCGTCGCGGACGCGTTGAGCAGCGCGCCCGAGGAAAGCGCGTCGCTGGCGACCGCGATGCGTCCCACCACCCACGTGCCGTCCTCCGCGCGCGACGAGTCGTAAAAGCCCGACCGCTCGTACAGCGCCGCCGATCGTGGACGAAGTGTGAGCGCGCAGTCGCGCGGATGCTCCATGAAGCCGCGGCCCACCCACCCCGAGCGATTTCCGAACGAGCCAGTGCCGTCGTCGGAGACGAGGAGGAGGCGCGCGTTCTCCACGGCGCCGGCCGCGAGCACCACGATGTCCGCGCGCACGTGCCACAGTGCGCCGCCCGGCGTCGATACCGAGACGTGAGTGACGTCGCGCGCGGCAGCGCCGCGGTGCAGCCCGACGACGGTGGCGTGCGTGACCAGACGCGCGGTCGGCGAGGACACGATCGTCTCCAGGAGCCGCGTGAGGAACGCTTCCCGACGGCCGGCCTGATACACGCGCGAGACCACCGCCTCGCCGAGATCGGCCCACGGCTCGGCGTTTGGTCGCGCCCAGTCGGCGCCGTCGTAGCGGAACGGGCCCAGCCCGCATACGCGCTGCGCGCGCTCGTAGTCGCCGAGCAAATCGGCGAAGGCGAACGGCCAGCCGCTATGCTCCATCCCGTCGCGCGCCTCGAAGTCGGGCGCATCGAGCGGCGCGTACTTGGCAGCCGCCGCGGAGCCGAGCGAGGTATTCCAGAGATTCGAGGTTCCTCCGACCTGACGGTGGCGGGTCGCGCCGAGTCCGGCATAGACATCCCCGGTGAGATCGCCATCATTGAGGGCGCGAATCGCGGACTCCGGGCGACGCCCGCCGCTCTCCAGGAGAATGACATTGCGTTGGTCACGGGTGAGCTCCGATGCGAGCACCAGTCCAGCCGGGCCCGCGCCGATGATGCACACGTCGGTCTCGAGGGTCGTGCCATCGGTGAATCGCTTGGCGTCGAGGTCCATGCACTCCCGGTTTGGGGTGAAAGGCGAATGACAGAGGCCAGTCGCGCCGTCACAATCATCATCCCGACGCTCGGTTTGCGCGAGCGGGCCGCGTCGCTCGAAAGCTCGATCGAGAGCGCGCGCGGCCAGGTGGGGGTGAGCCCGACGGTCGTGGTGGTTCTCAACGGTCCAGATAAGAGTCCCGACGTCGAGCGCGCGCTCCGGGCCGACCCGCGGATCTCGCTCATCGTCCGCGCGGCGCGCGGTCTCCCGTCCGCGCTGGCGGCCGGGCGGGCCGCGGTCTCGACGCCCTGGTTCACCGCGCTGGACGACGATGATCTCCTCCTCCCCGGTGCGCTCGCGCTGCGCGTTGCCGCGCTCGAGTCACGCCCCGAGTGCGCCGCCGTGATCACGAACGGCTACCGCCGGAACGGCGCCGGGGACGAGCTGCATGTCAAGCCGGACCATCGCGTGCACGTCGATCCGGTGCGCGCGATGCTGGATGCGAACTGGTTTCTACCGGGGTCGTGGCTGTGCCGCACGGACCTGGTGGGCGTGAACGTGTTCGAGGACATGCCGGATTTTCTCGAATGCACCTATCTCGGCCTCCGCATCGCGAGCGAGCATCGCATCATCTGGCGGGATACGCCGACCGTGGTGTACACGGTGGGAAGTCCGGGCGCGGAATCGCGCTCGCGCGCGTACATCGTGGGACAAGTGCGCGGGCTGCGCCGCATTCTCTCGCTGCGTCTTCCCGAGGACGTGCGACGCGCGCTGCTCTCGCGTGTGGCGGTAGCGTACCACGCGGCGGCGGATCACGACCGCCAGTCCGGCTCGATTCGCCGCGCCTGGCGGTGGCACCTCGCGTCGCTGCTGCAGCCCTCGGGGTGGCGATACCTCGCCTACACTCGTCATCTGCTGCGCGACGCGTGGCGCGACCGGGCGTGAGCGCCGCGCGCACGCGCGTGCTCGCGATCGGCATCGATGCGGCGAGCCCGGAGCTGCTCGACCAGTGGATTGCCGATGGCACGCTCCCCAACCTCGCGGCGCTCTGCGCGGGCGGAGTGCGCGCGAGAACGCACGGCCTCGATGGATTTTTCGTCGGGTCGACGTGGCCCTCGATGTACACGGGTGCCAATCCCGCGAGCCACGGCTTTCACTACCAGATGCAGCTCGTGCCCGGGAGCTATCGCCTCGCGGATCGCGCGCTCGGCGCGTTCGTGGAGCGCGAGCCGTTCTGGCGCGCGTTGACTCGCGCGGGAAAACGAGTGGCCGTGCTCGATGTCCCGCTCAGCAAGCTGGAGCCGGAGCTTCGCGGCGTGCAGGTGGTGGAGTGGGGCGGCCACGACGCGTTCTTCGGCCATGCGACGATGCCGCCAGAGCTGGCGGTGCGCATTCGTGAACGTCATGGCGCACATCCCCTGGGAATCTCGTGCGACGGCGCGGGACGCGGTGCGGCGGATTACGGGGCGCTGGTCGCCGCGCTCGAGGAGGGCGTGCGACGGAAGACGCGATGGAGCATGGAGCTGCTCGCGCTCGGCGACTGGGATCTGTTCATGCAGGTGTTCACCGAGTCGCATTGCGTTGGGCATCAGTGCTGGCATCTGCACGACGCGGCCCATCCGGCGTTCGATCGTGCGATGGCGGCGACTGTTGGCGATCCGCTCCGTGCCGTGTATCGCGCGATCGATGGTGCGGTGGGAGAGTTGGTGCGGGCCGCGGGCGACGCGCGCGTCGTCGTGTTCTCGGCGCACGGGATGTCGCATCGCTTCGGCGCGCATTTTCTGCTCCGCGACGTTCTCTTCGCGCTCGGAGCCGCAACTCCGCTCGCGTCCGGGCCGCGCGAGCGCGTGCGCGCCGCGGCATCGCGAGTGTGGCGGGCACTTCCCGGCGGCGTGCGCGCGTGGCTGGCTCCGCTGCGTCGAGTGTCGTCGTCGCGTCGTGCACGTCGGTCGGCGATCGCCGGGCTCGGCGTGGATACCGATCGCAGCCGATGCTTCCCGCTGCCCAACGGGCTCGCGGTGAGCGGCATTCGTCTCAACCTTGCAGGGCGCGAGCCGCATGGGATACTTGCGCCGGGCGACGACGCGGAGCAATTCGTGATGCGGCTGTCGAAAGAGCTGCTGGAAATCACCGACGAGACGACGGGAGCGCCGCTCGTGGCACGTGTGATGCGAACGTGCGACCTCTACGCCGGGGAACATCTCGATGCGCTTCCCGATGTGCTCGTCGAGTGGAGCGACTCGGTGGCCGTGGGAAGCACGACGCTCGGCGGGGGCGCGCGCTCACGGGTCGTCGCCAGGTCACCCAGAGTGGGCACGGTAAAGGGCGCGAACGACTACGGGCGGAGTGGCGAGCATCGCGCGGGCGGCTGGCTCGTCGCCGCGGGGCCGGGCATTGCGAGCAGACAGCTTGATCGCGAACCGTCGCTGCTCGATCTCGCCCCGACGTTCGCGCGAATGCTGGGGGTGGATCTCGAGACAGCGGACGGGCAGGCGATTCGAGAGCTCACCGAATAGCTCTGCGACACAGGGCAATCTCGCGATGGACTCCATCTCCGCACGTCTCATTTTCCCATTCGGGCGCATATGACTCTTCTCAGATTCCGCATCGCGATCTCGCTCGACGGCTTCACCTCCGGACCGAATCAGAGCGTGGAGAATCCACTCGGCGAAGGCGGCGAGAGCCTGCACGACTGGATCTTTCCGCTTGCCGCGTGGAGACAGGGACACGGGATGGCGGGCGGGATCGTCGATGCGAGCACGCCAGTCGTCGAGGAGATGCTCGTCAACAACGGCGCGACGATCATGGGGCGCAACATGTTCGGCGGACATCCCGGTCCGTGGTCGCGGGAAAAGCCGTGGAAGGGATGGTGGGGTGAGCATCCGCCATTCCATCATCCGGTGTTCGTTCTCACGCACCATCCGCGCGAGCCGCTCGAGCTCGAGGGCGGCACGACCTTCTTCTTCGTGACGGATGGCATCGACTCCGCGCTGGACCAGGCGCGCCGCGCCGCGAACGGCAAGGACGTGATCCTCGCTGGCGGCGCGAGCGCTGCGCGTCAGTACCTGAACGCGGGATATGTGGATGAGATGCTGCTCAGCATCGCGCCAATCCTGCTGAGCAGCGGTGAACGACTGTTCGATGGCGTATCCGGTCTCGGAGGCCTCACACTCGCGAGCACGGTCGCGGCGCCGAACGTGACGCACCTGAAGTTCGTGAGGCGATAAAGATTGTTGTACGCGTGAGTGCGGCTTAGTTCGCTGTAGCGCACGGCCGAGAGCGATTCGCTGCCGCGCGGTGTCGGCATTCGACGCCGAACCGAACCGACGGCATCGAGTATGCGACGCGAATCCGCCGTCTTTCGCGGAGCACCGTTGGTGAAGCACATCGCGCCGTTCCTCACGTCGCTGCGCACCCGTGTACGCGTCTGCAGACCGCGCATCGCACGCTCTCCGCCTCACGGCGATCTCGTCCCTGCCCCTCCACAGCCCCGTTTCACTCCAACGCGATCGCCGGCTCTCGGCTATCGCGCCGGCCAACCATGAAATAATCCCGACTCAGACTCTCGAAATAACGGAGATTGCCGCCATGATCTCTCCATTGTGTTCGTGTCGACGACTTACGTCGACACATCTCGCTGTCGCCGCACTCGCCGCGCTCACCCTGCTGTCGGTCGCGCCGCAAGCCGCAGTCGCGCAGGCCGCGGGCAACACCGGCACTGTCGCCGGTAAAATCGTCGACGAGCACGGCGCACCGGTCGCCAGCGTGCAGGTGTTCGTCGATCGCTCCGCACTCGGGACGCTCTCGCACGGCGATGGGTCGTACGTGATCAGCAACGTGCCCGAGGGCTCGCATCTGCTTCGCACGCGCCTCATCGGTTTTCGCCCGGAATCCGCGACGGTGTCGGTGGCCGCCGGCCAGCGCGCCACCCAGAACTTCACGCTCCACCAGGATCCACTGCAGCTGCAGGCGATCGTCGTGACGGGAACATCGGCGCCGACGCAGAACCTCAAGTCGAGCGTCGCCGTGACCACGATGGCCCCGGCCGAGATCGAACAGTCCGCTCCGCGCAGCACGACCGAGATGCTGCGCTACGTGCCTGGCTTCACCCGGGTCGAAAGCTCGGGCGGCGAGGTGAACGAGAACATCAGCATGCGCGGCATCCTCGGCGTCGAGTACGTGATGTTCATGGAGGACGGGCTGCCGGTGTTTCCCACCATGCACACATTCTTCATGAACGCTGACAACCTCTTCCGCTACGATCAGAACATCGAGCGGATGGAGGTCGTGCGAGGCGGCAGCTCGGCGCTCTTCGGCTCCAACACGCCGGGGGCGATCATCAACTTCATCAACAAGACCGGTGGCGATCAGTTCCAGGGGAGCATGGTGGCGACCGGCGGCACCGAAGGGTTGGCGCGTTACGACATCGACATGAACGGCCCGATCGGCGACGATTGGCGATTCAACGTCGGCGGCTTCTATCGGTACGACAACGGCGTGCGCGATCCCGGTTTCCCAGGCATTCGCGGCGGACAGTTCAAGGGGAACGTCACGCGGTTGCTCGACAACGGCTACCTGCGATTCTCAGCCAAGGTGATCAACGATCGGAACCAGTTCATCCTCGATCTTCCGTTCGAAAATCCTTCCGATCCACGCTTCGTCCCCGGCTTCGGCACCTACGGATCGATGAACACGAACGAAGCCACCGGCCTCTCGGTCCCGACGCCGATCGGAACGCAGGCGCTCCCGCTTCAGAATGGTCTGCGCACGGACGCGTCCTGGTTCACCGCGGACGCAGGCTTCGACCTGGCGAACGACTTTCACATTCGGAACAGCGCGCAGGTGATGCACGACAATCAGGAGTGGAACGCGCTCGTGCCATCGAATGCGATGTCCGTGAACGACTTCGTCACCGGGCCAAAAGGGCAGGCAGGTTTGGGACTGCCCGTGGGGAGCACGGTTCAGCTCTTCTACACGAACGTCTTCGACGCCGCGGGGAACAAGGTTCCGTTCAACACGGCGAACGGGCTCGTGGCACCCGGCCAGGACATTCACGTCGCGAAGCCCATTTCCGCGTTTCAGGATCAGCTCCAGTTGCGGAAAGGATGGGGCAACAACAACTCGATCTCCGCGGGTGCCTACTTCGCGAACTACACGCAGGACAATCACTGGTACTTCACCCAGGTGCTCACCGACGTCGCCGACAATCCGCACCTGCTCGACGCGATCGTGACGCCGTCGGGCGGATCGCCGACGCCGTACACGAGAAATGGATTCCTGAACCAGATGTCCGGCTACACCAATGGCTCCGGACAGACCAGCGTCTTCTCCGGCGTGCTCGGCGGGACCTTCCAGCTGACGGACAAGCTCAAGGCGGATCTCGGCGGCCGCGTCGAGCACGACAGCTACGTGCAGAGCTCCGAGAACACGGGTTCGTTCGACCTGGATGGCAATCCGAACACGCTGTACGACAACGAGACGTTCGGTAACGGGAGCTTCCGTCACTTCAGCAAGGGGATGACCGACTGGGCGGCGTCGGTCGGACTGAACTACGCGCTCAAGGACAACCTCTCGATCTATGGATCGGCGTCGCGTGGATACAAGATGCCGGCGCTCGACGAGTTCCTGCAGGCGGCCGCCCAGCAACAGGTGAACTTGTTCGAATCCCGCCAGGTGCAGTCGTACGAGGCGGGCGTGAAGGGAGTGACGGGACCGCTGGCGTTCACGGTGAACGGGTTCTACACGAAGCTCACGCACGTCGTCAGCCAGGGACTCGTCATCGATTCGATAACCGGCCAGTCCACCTGGATCATCGTGCCCTCGCCGGAAAACCGTTCCTACGGCGCCGAGATCGAGCTGCTCGCGACGCCGATTCAGGGGCTGCAGCTGCTCGGCAGCGGCACCTTCCTGCGCGCCGAGCTTGGTTCGGGCGCGGGTGCGGACATCGGCAGCCGCCTCAATGGCGTGCCGGCATCGATTGGGAATCTGTCGGCGTCCTACAACTTCAGCCGTCTGCGCGCCACGGCGGATTGGCACTGGGTTGCATCCCGGTTCGTCGACATTGCGGTGGGCACGGCGCTTCCCTCGTACAACTATTTCAACTTCGGGCTTGCGTACAAGCTTCCAGTGCAGGGAATCACGCTCAACGCCGATCTGCTCAACGCATTTCAGGACGAAGGGCTCGAGGAGGGCAACCCGCGCCTCACGAGCAGCGGCGGCACGGGAATATTTCTCGCCCGTCCGATTCTGCCGCGCCGGTTTACTCTCGCGTTGCGCTACGACTTCGGTTCGCAAGGAACGCCCACGGCGACACAGTGACGCGTGGCTCCTGACTCGAGGAGGTGGCGGGTGCACATTGGCCCGCCACCTCGCCATCTCGATCTGATCGCCGGCGCCATCGCGATGGTCGCGATGGCGATGCCGGCGTCGGCGCCGACCCTTCTCGCGCAGAGCACTCCGGTTGGCCCTGCGCGGGACTCGGCGTTTCTCCTCTCCACCAACGATCCCTCGCGCTCGCCATCGGGTTTCATCGGCAACGGGCATTTCGGGGTCGTGATACCGCCGCTCGGCATCGGAGCGTCGACGTCGCTCGTGGCGGGGATGTACGAGCACGGCGCCGGGGATGTGCCGCGCATCGCCGCCGCGCCGGCGTGGAACGCGATCGACGTCTTCGACGGCGAGCGCTGGCTCGCCTCGACGCATCCGGACAGCGGCGCGCTGGCTTCGTACGCGCAGTCGATCGACATGCGCTCGGGCACCGCCACCACGACACACGACTGGATCGATGGCAGCCGCCGCACCTCGGTGCGCGTGCAGATGTTCGTCTCGCGCGCCGATCCGCATCTCGCGGCGGTGAGGCTCGCGCTCGTCCCGCACGCCTCGGGTCCACTGCGCGTGCGGTTCGCGCTCGCCAACTGGCCGCCGCCCAACCGGCTCCCGCTCGACACGCTCACGCGCGCCAGGCCCGAGTGGGGCCCGCGCGAGCTCTGGTACCCGGGTCACATGATGGTGCGGTCGCGCGAGGCGACGCGTGCGAGCACCGGCGCGCGACTCGCCATGACAGCGGCACCGGACGGTCGCACGACGCTGCTCGCCGAGCAGGCGACGATCTCGTGGCCACGCGGGCTGCGCGGCGCAACGGCTCGCACGATCGCCGCCGGAGACACCGCGATGGTTGAGCTCTCCTTCGATGCCGCCGCCGGCGACACGTACACCTTCTCCGAGCTCGTGAGCATCGTCTCGTCGGCAGATTCGCCGAATCCGGTCGCCCTCGCTGCCAGCAGTGCGGCCGCCGCGCGAACGCTCGGCTACGATGCCGCGGCAGCGCGCAATGCGGCGGCGTGGCAAAAGCGATGGGAGACCGACATCGAGATCGACGGCGATGCCGAGCTCCAGCGCGAGGTGCGCTCGATGCTCTTCTATCTCATGTGCAGCGCGGACTCGGGCACAGGCCTCGCCATACCGCCCATGGGGTTGTCCAGCGGCGGCTACTACGGGCACGTGTTCTGGGACTCCGACACGTGGATGTTCCCCGCGCTCGTGCTCACCCATCCGGACATCGCACGCTCGCTCGTCGGCTTTCGCGCGCGCACGCTGGGCGCGGCCGAGGCGAACGCCCGCGCGAACGGCTATCGCGGCGCGATGTACCCGTGGGAGGCGGACGAGCGTGGGCACGAGACGACGCCGCACTTCGCGTCGCAGAACGCCCATCTCGAGATCCACGTGAACGGGGACGTCGCGATGGCGCAGTGGCAGTACTATCTCGCGACGGGGGACAGCGCGTGGCTCGCGCGCACCGGATTTCCCGTGCTCCGCGCTACCGCGAATTTCTGGGTGAGCCGGGCGACCTACGACTCCGCCCGCGCCGGCTACGACATCGACAGCGTGGTGTCGGTGGCCGAGGGGCTGGTGGGGGTGAACAACGATGCCTACACGAACGCGGTTGCGCGCAAGAATCTCGAGGCCGCCACCGCCGCCGCGAGGCGGCTCGGGCGCACCCCCGATCCTCGCTGGCTCGACGTCGCGTCCAGGCTCCGCATGCCATTCGATTCGGCGACCCAATCGTACCGCACGTACGAGGGCGCGCCGGACAGCTCCACCGCCAACATCACCCCGCTGCTGAGCTACCCGCTCGGCGTTCCCATGACGGATCACGCCAAGCGCACGCACCTGGAGCGCACGGTGCGGAACATCGCGGATGAGGCAGCGGGAGCGATGATGGGCGTCACGCTGCTCTCGGTGGACGCGGCGGAGCTGGGCGACCGTGCGTTGGTCGACTCGCTGCTGCCGTACAGCTACCGTTCCCACACGCACGGGCCGTTTCTCATGCTGTCGGAAACGCCCACGAACGGCGCCGTGAACTTTCTCACGGGCGCGGGAGGCTTTCTGCAGCAGGTGATCTTCGGCTACACGGGCTACAGGCTGGGCGACGGCGGCCTCGAACCGAAGTTCCCAGCGCTTCTGCCCTCGCACATCACGCGGCTCGTGTTGCGCGGACTGCACGTCCGCGGCAAGCGCTACGACGTGATCGTGGATGCCAAGGGGCGCCGCATGGTGCCGCACGAAGCCGGAGCCGCGCATTGACGCCGCCGCTGCTCGCGCTCGCGATGCTCCTCCAGGCGGCTGTGCCCGCGCCGCCGCGCGCGGTGTCACCCGTCTTGTTCTTTCCCGAGCCCGGAATGGACGACACCGCGGCGTACCAGGGATACCAGACGCGATTCTACCGCGATTCGAAATCGAACACCGTTCAGATCTACCTCGACCGACAGAGCGGGCGCGAGGTACTGCTGTGGGCTGATGCGCTGGACGAGAGTGCCGCGTTCACCGCGCGCGACGCACGCGGGCGTATGGTGCGTCTGGATTGGGACGGGGAGGCGGCGCAGGTAGCGGATTCCGGACCGGCCCGCAGCATCGAATACCGGCTTCGCGCGAATGCGTCGAGCGTGACGTTGGGATGGTTTCTCGTCGGCACGATGCGGGTGGAGCGCGACTTCCAGTACGCGAAGGCGCACCTGCGCCCGTTCGGCGCCGCGCCGTTCGTGGTCGCGCCGGAGACGACGCTCGTCGCGGACATCGCGCGGCTCCCCGCCGCGCAGCAGCGCGCACAGCTGGCGCTGCTCGACGCGGCGAGCGTTGCCGAGCTGCGGGAGCGGCTCGAGCCGACACTCACCGCAGGGAACGCGAAGAGCGTGGAGAACCGATGGACTGTCCGCATCGAGAGGCCCGCTCTCGACGGCAGGAGCCGCATCGCGATCGAGCTGCGCGGCGATCCGCGCACCACGAGCGCACGCATCGCCGGTCGCACCGTCGTCATTCGGGCGCTCTCGGGGACCAGCGTGCCGCTCACCGTTCGCGTGACGACCGATGGAAGCCCGCTCACGCCGCTGGCGCGCGACGAGATCTTCAACGCGGGATTCCTCTCGTTTCTCGACCACGCGCGCACGGGCGATAGCGCCACGCGCTATCGGCGCCTCGAGCGCGAGGTGCGCAGCGTGGAGCTCCTGAGCTCGCGCGAGAAGCTCATGGCGGGGCTGCCCAACTACGCGACGTACTTCGGCCGCGATGGGCTCATGAGCGCGCTCATGATGCGATCGATCTGGACGCCCGTGATGTCCGAGCGCGTCATCGCGAGCGTGCTCCGGAAGCTCGGGCCCGATGGCGACGTCTCGCACGAGGAGGCGCTTGGCGAACAGGCGATTCGGGAGCACGCAGTGGAGTACGACTCGCTCGTCGCGGCGGGAAATCTCGCGGCTGCCACGGAGGTGCTCCGAAATCTCCGCCAGGTGCGCGAGAACTACCACATGATGGACGACGAGTTCCAGCTGCCGGTGCTGGAGTCGCGGTATCTCGCGGATACGATGGTGTCGCCCGATCGCAAACGAGCCTTTCTCGCCGACACCACGAGCGGAGGCACCTCGCATCTCGCGCTGATGCTGCGCGAGATGGCGCTCGTCGCCGCGGAGACGCGCGCCTTCGCCGCCGCACCTGACGCCTCGAACCTGGTGAGCTTCGTGGCGCGCGACTCCACGCACTGGCAGTCGGCCAGCTGGCGCGACAGCGACGTCGGCTACGCGAACGGACGCTACGCGATGGACATCAACGCGATCTGGGCGCCGCGCGCGCTCGAGTCGATTCGCGAGACCCTGCGCGCGCTGCACTCGCTCGACCTCACGACTCGCGAGCTGGACTCGATCGCCCCGGAGGCCGCGCGCTCGCCGCTGGGCGAGTGGCTTCGCGACTCCACGTCGCTGGATCGCACGATCGACAGCTGGCGGCGCGCGCGGCAGCTATTCGCCGTGGCGCTCGGGGAAAAGGAGATCTCCCGGCGCATTGCCGCGAAGCTCGCCTGGCTGCCGAAGGAGGAGGGCGACTACTGGCGCAAGTCGTTGGCCGCGTCGCGCACGGCCGGCGACTCGCTCGTCTTCCTCGCGCTCTCGCTGAACGAGCATGGAGCGCCGATTCCGGTGGTCAACACCGATCCGGCAACGGACCTGTTCCTGAACGACTTCACCTCGCGTATCATCCACGGCGAGATGGAGGCGAGCACGGTGTTGCAGGAGGTGGACCTCTTCATGCGCGACTATCCCGTGGGGCTCTTCGTGAGGGGCGTGGGACCGGTCGTGGCGAACGACGCCTACGCCACGCGCGACGTGTGGGACGAATTCCGGCGCGAGCCGTATCACTCCCCTCGCGTCGTATGGGGAAGGGAAGTGAATCTCCTGCTCCTCGGCCTCGCGCAGCAGATCTCGGCCGCGTTCGACTCGTCGGGACGGCTCGCGAGCCCTGCGCTCGCGCCCTATGTGCGCACGCTGCGGTCCGCTCTCGAGCGAACCTTGGCCGCCGTCGAGTCGTCCGGCGTGCAGCACAACGAGCTGTGGAGCTATCGTATCGTGGGCGGGCGTCTGCTCCCCGCCCGATACGGCACCAGCTCCGATGTGCAGCTCTGGAGCACGACCGATCTCGCGGTGCAGTTCGCGCTCTCACGCCTCCCGCGCGACTGAGCGCCACCGCGATGCCCGTCACGCATCTCGCGCCGATCGACTACGTCCTCATGGCCGCGTACTTCGCGACCGTCCTCGGCATCGGCTGGGAGCTGCGCCGCCGCATGCGCACCAGCACCGATTTTCTCCTGTCCGGCCGCTCGCTCTCCCCCTGGATCACGGGGCTCGCGTTCATCTCCGCCAATCTGGGCGCGCAGGAGGTGATCGGCATGGGCGCGTCCGGTGCCAAATACGGCATCGCGACGAGCCACTTCTACTGGATCGGCGCGATTCCGGCGATGGTGTTCGTGGGCTTGTTCATGATGCCGTTCTATTACGGCTCGCGCGCGCGATCCGTTCCGGAGTATCTGCGCCTGCGATTCGACGAGAAGACGCGCACGTTGAACGCCGTCACCTTCGCCGTGATGACTGTCTTTTCGTCCGGGATCTCGATGTACGCGATGGGACGTCTGTTGAATCTCCTGCTCGGCTGGAGCTTCAACGTCAGCGTGCTCGTGTCCGCCGCGATCGTGCTCGCCTACGTATTGCTGGGCGGGCTCACGAGTGCGATCTACAACGAGGTGCTGCAGTTCTTCCTGATCGTGTTCGGCTTCGCGCCGCTCGTCGCGCTCGGGCTTCACGCGGTCGGCGGCTGGCACGGGCTCTCGGCGCGGCTGGCCGAGGTCGCGGCCACGCGCGGACTCCCCGATGGGGCGTACACGCACAGCTGGCGGTACATGGGCGATGCGGCGCACAACCCGATCGGCGTCGAATGGTTCGGCCTCGTGATGGGGCTGGGCTTCGTGCTCTCATTCGGCTACTGGTGCACAGACTTTCTCGTGGTGCAGCGCGCGATGGCGGCCGACTCGATGACCGCCGCGCGACGCACACCGCTCATCGCCGCGGTGCCCAAGATGCTCTTCCCATTCCTGGTGATCCTTCCCGGAATGATCGCCCTCGTGCTGGGCGGCGCGCACGCGGCCGGACACGTGGGGCAGGGACTCATCCCGGCCAAGCTCGCCGCCGGCGGCGCGCCGCTCGTCGACAACGCCGGGCGACTCGTGCTCGACTACGATCTCGCGACCCCGATGATGCTCGTTCGCCTCTTTCCGCCGGGAATGCTCGGCCTCGGTCTCACCGCGCTGCTCGCGTCGTTCATGTCGGGCATGGCGGGGAACACCACCGCCTTCAACACCGTGTGGACCTACGACATCTACCAGAGCCACATCCGTCGCGGCGCCTCGGATGCGCACTACCTGTGGATGGGACGCGTGTCCACCGTCGGCGGGATCGCACTGGCGGTGGTTGCCGCGTACGTCGCGAGCACGTTCAACAACATCATGGACCTGCTGCAGCTCGTGTTCGCGTTCGTGAACGCGCCGCTCTTTGCCACCTTCGCGCTCGGCATGTTCTGGAAGCGAACCACTGGCCACGGTGCGTTCGTGGGTCTCCTGTCCGGGACGGCGGCCGCCGCGATCCATCACGGGCTCACCCTGCCGCTCGGCATGCCGGTGGGGCTCAAGGGCGGCTATCTCGGCGCGATGCACTACTATCCGAGCGAGCTCGCGCAAACGTTCTGGACCGCGATCGCGGCATGGGTGACGTGCTTCGTCGTGACCATCGTCGTCAGCCTGGCCACCAGGCCGCGCGCGGCGGAGGAGCTGCACGGGCTCGTCTATTCCCTCACGCCAAAGCCGAGCGAGCGCGATCTCGCCTGGTACGCGCGCCCGTGGGTGCTCGGTGTGGTCGTGCTCGTGCTGACGCTCGTGCTCAACGTCGTCTTCTTCTGACGCGGTGACGACATGACGGGACCTTCGCACCTCGACATACGACTTCCGATCGGCGGTTTGTTCACGCTCCTCGGCCTGCTCGTGGGCGGATACGGCCTCGTGACGCGAGGCGACTCGGCGCTGTACGAACGCTCGTTCGCCGTGAACGTGAATCTCGAGTGGGGGATCGTGATGATCGTCTTCGGACTCGCGATGCTCGCAGCGGCATGGCGGCGATCGAATCGCGAATCCTGAAACATGAGGCGGAGTGAGCCCGTAATTCGGGTGACGCACAGCCGTCGCGATTTCCCCGAATCTCCAGGCTCGAGCAATGCGTGAGCTTCGCTACGCCCTCCGGTCGCTCGCCAGAGCACCGCTGTTCTCCATCGTCGTCGTGCTCACGCTGGCGCTCGGACTCGGCGCAACGACGGCGATCTTCACCGTCGTCAACGGCGTGTTGCTTCGCCCGCTCCCGTACCCGCAGCCCGAGCGCATCGTGCGCGTGTGGGCGCACAACGAGTCGGGCGGCCAGATGAACTTCTCGGATCCCGACTTCGAGGATCTTCGCGATCAGAGCCGCAGCTTCGCGGCGCTGAGCGAGGTCGCCGACGCGGGCATCGTGTCGGTGGCGGGACCGGCGGAGCCGGTTCGCGCGAGCGAGGCGGAAGTGACGAAGGACTTCTTCAGGGTCATGCGGGTGTCGCCCATTCGTGGGCGGCTCTTCGTGCCCGAGGAGCAGCAGCAGGGCGGCCGCCCCGCCGTGGTGGTGAGCGAGTCGTTCTGGAAGCAGTCGATGGGTGGCGCGCCCCTCGGTCCCTCGAGCACACTCGCCTTCGAGAATCGCGTGTTCACGGTGGTGGGCGTGATGCCGGCGTCGCTCGATTATCCGGCCGGCACCGCGCTCTGGATTCCGCGCGAGCTCGTGTACCCGCGCAATCCGTCGCGCACCTCGCACAACTTCCAGCTCGTGGGCCGCCTCGCGCCTGGCGCGTCGCTCGAGCAGGCGCGCGCGGACGTTCGCGCGCTCGCCAGACGGCTCCGGGAGCAGTACGGCGATCAAACCGACATGCACGACGCGTCGCTCGTGCCCCTGCGCGAGCAGCTCGTGAGCGGGCTGCGGCCAGCGCTCCTCGCGCTCCTCGGCGCGTCGACGTTTCTGCTGCTCATCGCCTGCGCGAACGTCGTGAATCTCATGATGGCGCGTATGGCGGCGCGAGAGGGGGAGCTCGCGCTGCGCACGGCGCTCGGTGCCACGCGCGTCCGGCTCATGCGTCAATTCGTGGCCGAGGCGCTGCTGCTGGCGCTCGGGGGCGCGGTGCTGGGCGTGATGCTCGCGTGGGCGAGTGTGCGCGCGCTGGTCGCGTTCCAACCCGGCAACCTCCCGCGCGTGAGCGAGATCCACGTGAGCTGGGATGTCCTGCTGTTCGCCCTCGGAGTGTCCGTGCTGGCGGCACTCGCCATGGGGCTGCTCACCGCGTGGCGCGCCGGCCGCGGGAATGTGCGCGGCGCGCTCGCCGCAGCGCAGCGCACGCAGGCGGGCGGATCCGGAAGCATGACGGTGCGTCGTGCGCTCGTCGTGGTGCAGGTGGCGGCCACGCTGGTGCTGCTCGTGGGCGCGGGGCTGCTCGGCCGAAGCTTCTTCAATCTGCTCTCGGTGAATCCGGGCTTTCGAACCGATCACGCCCTGATTCTCGATCTCGCGCTTCCGTACGCCGACGATGCGGCGACACAGGGAGAGACGGCGCGGCTCTATGATGCGCTCATCGCCCGGATGCGAACGATTCCCGGCGTGCGCGAGGTGGGTGGAGTGAACGTGCTGCCGTTGAGCGGCACGAGCGCGGGGAATGGCACCTTTCTCATCCTGAACAGCGCGAGCGATTCGATCGATCCATCGAAGTTCGAAACGCTCTTTCGCGATCGTTCACGCACCGGGGACGCCGAGTTTCGCGTCGCGAGCGGCGACTATTTTCGGGCACTGAACATTCCGATCCTTCGTGGCCGCGTGTTCGACGATCGGGATGCGCCGAGCGCGCCGCATGTGGCGGTGATCAGCAAGCGGCTGGCGGACAAGCGGTGGCCCAACGAGGACGTGCTCGGCAAGGTGATCGAGTTCGGCAACATGGACGGCGACCTCCATCCATTCACGATCGTCGGAGTCGTGGGCGACCTGCGGGAGGCCGACCTGGCGGCACCGCCGCGGCCGACGTTCTACGCCTTTTACAGGCAGCGTCCCCGCACGGCGAGCTCCTTCAACATCGTGATAGAGGGAGCGAATGCCGAGTCGCCGGGCGTCATCGCCGCTGCGCGCCAGGCGGTGCACGAGCTGCGCCCCGACGTTCCGCCCCGCGTTCGCACCATGGAGACCGTCGTCTCCGCGTCCATCGCGAATCAGCGGTTCACGCTGCTTCTCATCGGCGTCTTCGGCGCGTCGGCGTTGTTGCTCGCCGCGCTCGGCGTGTACGGCGTGATCGCGTACCTCGTGGCGAATCGCCGCCAGGAGATCGGCGTGCGGATCGCGCTCGGCGCGCAGAGCGGTGACGTGCTGCGCATGGTGCTCCGGGAGGGGATCGTCCTCGCGGTGGCTGGCGTGGTCGTAGGCGCTGCGGCGGCGCTCGCGCTCACGCGGCTCATCGCGGGGCTGCTGTATGGCGTGAGTCCGCTGGACCCGGTCTCGTTCCCCGTGGTCGCCGCGGGGCTCGTTGCCGTGGCGCTGCTCGCGAGCCTCCTCCCCGCGCGCCGCGCCTCGCGCATCAACCCGATCACCGCGCTCCGCGGCGGCTGATCTCAGCTGCTCGCCCGTGAAATGCGTCGTCCGGTGGAGGCGTCGAAGAGGTGGATCGCGCCCGCCGGAATTTTCGCCCGCACCTGATCGCCCACGGCGACCGCGAGCTCGGCCGGCACTACCGCGACGAGATCGCGAAGCTCTCCGGTCGCGAGATGTACGATCTGCTCGCTCCCCAGTGCCTCCACCAACACTACCGCCGCCGCCCACGAGTCGCCGTCAGCTGCGTCGCCCTGGCCCGTCGTGATGGTGATCGATTGCGGCCGCACGCCGAGCACGACGTCACCGCTCGCGTTCGCGCCGTAGTCCGGAAGCGCGAGCGACAACCCACTCCCCTCGAATGCGCTTCCGGCGCCGGTCCCGTTCATCCGACCTCGTACGAAGTTCATCCCCGGGCTTCCGATGAAACCGGCGACGAACAGGTTCGCGGGCTCGCGGTAGAGCGCCATCGGTGGCGCCACTTGCTGCAGCGCGCCCTCGTGCATCACCGCCACGCGGGTGCCGAGCGTCATCGCCTCCACCTGGTCGTGCGTGACGTAGACCATCGTGGCGGCGAGACGGAGGTGCAGCCGCGCGAGCTCCGTGCGCGTGTCGGAGCGGAGCTGCGCGTCGAGATTGGAGAGCGGCTCGTCGAAGAGGAACGCGAGTGGATCGCGCACGATCGCGCGGCCCAGCGCCACACGCTGGCGCTGTCCGCCCGACAGCTGCGCCGGCTTGCGATCGAGCAGCGCGGTGAGGCCGAGCGACTCGGCGGCGGCGTCCACGCGCTCCTTGATCGCCGACGCCGGCTGCCGCCGCACGGCGAGCCCGAACCCGAGATTGTCGCGCACCGTGAGGTGCGGATAGAGCGCGTAGCTCTGGAAGACCATGGCGACGTCACGCGCCTGCGGCGGAAGATCAGTGACATCGCGGTCGCCGATGAGGATCCGACCCGACGTCACCTTCTCGAGCCCCGCGATCATGCGAAGCACGGTGGACTTTCCGCTTCCCGACGGGCCCACGAGCACGAGGAGCTCGCCGTCCGCGATGTCGAGCGAGACATCCCTCGCGGCGGAATACCCGTTCGGGTAGCTCTTGTGGACGTGATCGAGCCGAATGCGAGCCATCCGCTTACCCCTTCACCGCGCCGGCGGTGAGTCCCTGTACGATTCGTCGCTGAAACGCGAGCACCACGAGCGCCACCGGTGCGGTGGCGACGATGGCGCCCGCGAGAATCTCTCCCCACGGGATCTGATACTGGCCGCGGAAGAGCGCGATGGCCACGGGCACGGTCTGCCGCTCGGGCCCGAGTGTGAACGACAGCGCGAAGAGGAATTCGTTCCAGCAATAGATGAACGTGAGAATCGCCGTCGTCGCGAGTCCGGGAGCGCTGAGCGGGAGCACGACCCGCTTCATCACCTGCCATCGCGATGCGCCGTCCACCATCGCCTGTTCCTCGAGATCGCGTGGAAGCTGGCGGAAGAATCCGACGAGCAGCCACACTGCCAGCGGCATCGCGAACGTGACGTACGGGAGGATGAGCCCCGGATAGCTGTCGATGAGATGCAGCGACCGCAGGAGCATGTAGAGCGGGCTCACGATCGCGATCTGCGGAAACATCGTGACCGCGAGAATCAGTGAGAGAATCGCGCGCTTGCCGCGCATCTCGAGGCGCGCGAGCGCGTAGGCGGCGAACGCGCCGGCGGTGACGCACAACGCGGTGGTCGTACCGGCGACGACGAGCGAGTTGCGGATGGGCAGCCAGAACGACCGCACCGCGAACAGCGCCCGATAGTGCTCGAGCGTCGGGTGGCTCGGCCACAGCGCGGGAGCGCCGCCGAGCACCGCGCCAGGGGTGAGCGACGCGATCATCGCCCACACGAACGGGAGCGCGGCGAAGAGCACGAGCGCGGCGAGCGCCGCGCGCCACCACACGCGGCCACTCATCACGCCGCCACCTCACCCGGCGACACGCCGCCCATCCATCGGATGTAGAGCATGGCGAGACCGAACGTCGCGGCGAACACTACCACGCTCAGCGCGGCGCCGTAGCCGAACTCGAGGTTCTGCAGCAGCGTGTTGAAGGTGTAGAGCGCGATGGGCTCAGTGGACGTGCCCGGTCCGCCGCCCGTGAGAACGTACACGAGGTCGAACACACGGAACGCGTCGAGCGTGCGGAAGATGAGCGCGACAACGATCGCGGGCTTGAGCAAGGGCAGCGTGATGCGCCGGAGCTGCCACCACGCGCTCGCGCCATCGATCGCGGCGGCTTCGTAGAGCTCGCGGTCGATGTTCTGCAATCCCGCGAGGAGGAGCAGCGCGACGAACGGCGTCGTCTTCCACACGTCGGCGAGGATGAGCGGCACCCACGCGATGTGCGAGCCGGCGAGCCACACCACCGGCTGGTGCGCGACACCGGTACGCATGAGCAGCACGTCGATCACGCCCCACGGCGACTCGAACATGAACCGCGACAGCAGCGCCGCGACGACTGTGGGGATCGCCCACGGCAGCAGCACCGCCGCGCGCACGATGCCGCGCGCCCGGAACGTGCGGTTCATCGCGAGCGCGAGCACGAGCCCGAGCGCCAGCTCGAGGGCGATGCTCACGACGGCGAAGAACGCCGTGTGACCGATCGCCTCCCAGAAGCGCGCGTCCGTCGCCACCGTGGCATAGTTGGCAAGCCCGACGAACGGACGGCCGAGCCACGGCATGCGCAGATCGTGCTGGTGCAGCGACTCCCACATCGTCCAGCCGAGCGGGAACATCGCCACGAGCAGGATGCTCCCGAGCGCGGGCGCGAGCAGGACCCAGGCCGTGCGCTCTTCCTTCATCGCGCCGGTATCGAGGCGTCGGAGTGTTGCGCGTGCGCGAGCTCGCGCACGTGCGTGCGCTCGACCAGCGCGTTCATCCCGGCCGCCGCGGTGTGGAGCGCGGAGGCGGGATCTGTCTGGCCGGTGAGCGCGCGGTGCAGCTGGATCTGCAGGAGATCGGAAAGCTGCGAGTAGATCGGTGTGACGGGGCGTGGCGTGGCGTGCTCGAGCACCTGGCGCGCGACAGTCACGCCCATGGGGAGCGCGGAGTCGAGCGCGGGCTCGTCGTACAGCGAGCGGCGTGGCGGCAACGTGCCGGCCACACGCGCGCGCTCGAGCTCCTGTGCGGGAGCGGTGAGGTACGCGATCAGCCGGTAGGCGGCGTCGGGATGCTCGGTGTACGCGTTGATCGCGAGCTGCTGTCCGCCGAGCGTGGCCGTCGGGGTGCCGCCCGGCGCGGAGGGCATCGGCGCGGCCCCGAATCGCCCCGCCACGCGCGACGCGCCGGAGTCGCTCATCAGCGCGTAGGCGTAGGGCCAGTTGCGCATGAACACCGCATCGCCGTTCTGGAAGTCGAATCGTGATTCCTCTTCGTGCCACGTCATGGCATCACGCGGCACGAGGCCCTCGCGCAGGAGGTCGCGCATGCGCGTGAGCGCGGCCACCGCCTGCGGCGCATCCACGACGACGCGGCCCGAGTCATCCATGATGCGTCCACCGTAGGCGCCGAGAAATTCGAGAAATACGGTGACGAGCCCCTCGTAGCGCGCGCCCTGCCACACGAGCCCATCCCGGGGTCCGCCGGCGGAGCGGGCACGCCGCAGCGCATCGGTCATCTCATCCATCGTGGCCGGCGGGCGCGGCATGAGATCGGTGCGCCAGTAGAGCATCCCGATGTCGGTCCACCAGGGGAGAGCGTACAACACGCCGTTCCACTCGTCGCCCGCGACCACGCCGGGAAAGAAATCGTGCGTGTCGGTGTGCCATCGCGTGAGCGGCAGAATCCATCCCGCCGCGGCGAACTCCGATGTCCACACGACGTCGAGCTGCAGAATGTCGGGTTGCCCGACGTGCGCGTTGAGCCATTGTACGAAGAGCTGGTGGCGCTGGCTGGCATCGTCCGGAGTTCGCTGAATCACCACGCGCACGGACGGATCGAGCCGCTCGAATCGAGCCGCCTGCGCGGTCACGACGGCGCCCTCGGCACCCAGCGCGCTGCCCGCGAGCGTGAGGGTCACGCGGTCGTCGGCGCGAGCGGGGCGGCATCCCGCGAGAGCCGCGACGGCAACGAGCGTGATGCCTCGTACGATCCGAATCACGTGCCGCGTGCGATGTCGGACGTCGTGCACCATGCGCGTTCGAGGGCGGGGAGGGAAACGAAGAGGAATCGTTCGTGAACATGCGCCGCGGGTCGCCGCGCGCGCAACGGGCGCTTGACGGGAAGACCGAACGTCATGCGTTGGCACGCGAAGGGAGTTGCTACGCAGGGAAGGGAAAGGCAACCGAGGGACGCAGAGACGCAGAGGAAACCGAGAGGCGCGGAGGAAAAACTTCGAGCACGGCCGTCATGGAAGAATTGCATTTCATTCCTCTGCGGCTCCCGGTTCACCTCCGCGTCTCTGCGTCGAGCAGTTGTTCGTCTTTTCCGTTACCTGAGGGCAACGATCGCTGGCGCCGCCGGGCACATCGACTCAGTTTCCAGTGCACCAAGTGCGCCGCGCGCGTGCCGAAACGAGTGGCACGGATGAGGTCACTACTGTCTCACGCGCCCGGCGCGAGATGCCTCGGAGCCATCCTACGATCGACTTTCTCGCCGTCGTCCTCACAGTGGGCGTGCTGATTGCGGGCGGCGTCTTCGTCGTCGCGCCGCTGCTCCGTCGTCTCGTGATGCAACAGGCGATCCGCGACGACGCGGTGGCCATCGATCCACGCTGGGAGGGCGTGCTCGAGTCCTCCGTGCCCACCGCCGGTCACCTCACGGCAGGCGAGCGCACGCGATTGCTCAAGATGAGCCGCGAGCTGCTCAACACGCGCCATTGGGAAGGGTGCGGAGGGCTCGTGCTCGAGCCCGACATGCGGCTCGTGATCGCGGCCCAGGCCTGTCTGCTCACCCTCGAGATCCCGGCCGAGCCGTATCCCGGGCTTCGCGAGATTCTCGTGTATCCGTCGGGGTTTCTCGCCAGGAACGCGTGCGATCCGCGCAAATGGGTCGTCTCAGTCTCGTCGGAGCGGCCCGTTCCCGAGCTGGGCGAAGCGTGGGGGAACGGCACCATCGTGCTTGGCTGGGACGCGGCGCTCGAGGGTGCGCGCGACGCGAACGATGGCCAGAATCTGATCATACACGAGTTCGCGCATCAATTCTCCTACGATCACCACCTGATTCCTCTCCCGGTGTCGCAGCAGGTGGTGCTGGCGGGATATGCGGCGTTCGGAGCCTACGCCGAGCCGTCGCCCGTGGTCCCCGATGCCGAGAGTTGGCGCCGCGTGCTCTCGGAGAGCTACGACCGGTTGTGCGCAAAAGGGTCGGCGCCGACGATACTCGACAAGTACGGCACCACCAATCTCGACGAATTCTTCGCGGTCGCGAGCGAAGCGTTCTTCGAACGCCCCGCGCAGCTCGCGGCCGAGGATGGCGCGCTCTTCGCCCAGCTCGTCGCGCTCTATCGCCAGGATCCCTCGAGGCGGGTAACTACCGCCGCGTGACCACGATTCCTCCTGCCGCACTGTCGCTCGCGGGATTCGCGCTCGCGCACGCGGCGTGGAGTCTCTCGGACTGCGAGGACGGCGACCTCCTCTCTCCGCTCGCGATCGTCGAGGAGCACGATGGCGCCCGCCGCCTGCTGCGTTTCGACGCGGAGACGCAGGAGGAGGCGATCATCGCGGGACGGGCGGCGATGCGCGACGCGAGTGCGACGTCGGCGGCGTGGGCATTCGCGCGCGAGGGAGCCTGGCGGGCGATGGGGAGCGAGGGCGCGGGCGACGTGCTCGCCATCGACATCTGGGCCCAGGGCATGACCGGCGTCGCCACGCTCATGCAGCCGTTCGAGCGGGCGCGGCGCGGCGCCCGCTTTCGAATCGGCGGAGCGCCCACCGTCGTGGTCGGCGACCGCCTCTTCGAGCGCGATGCGGCACGCGCGATCGCCGCGGAGATCGTGTCGGGGGTGTCGGCGCACGCAATCGTCGCGGCGTTGTGGCCGAGCTGGACGTGAGCTGACCACGCAGGCGCGGCGCGCCCGCGCCGCGGATCACCCCTCGAGCTTGTAGATCTCCCGCTTCCCGTAGTCGACGAGATCGTGATAGCCCTTCATGAGCTCCTCGAACTGCTTCATGTCATCGGCGGAGCCCTGCGGATTCGACATCATCTGCTCGAACGACTGCAGATCCTTGACCTCCATCTCGGCCACGATGGTCCAGTACCGCTCCGCGCAGAAGTCCGTCATCACGCGCATGCGCGGCATCCCCACCTTCTCGCTCAGCTTCGACATGGCGAGGAACTTCTCCACCATGGGCTTCACCTTTCCCGGCTTGCAGTACATGACTTCGCGAATGATGTACATGAGTCGCTCCTCCGAAAATTGTCGCCGTGAATAGCGCGGGCTCCGAATGTTCTGCGATCCATGAGCCGCCGCAAGATTCGGGGCACCGTCGACGTTTCGTGGCGGGCCGAGCGCGCTCAGCCTCTCGAGCTCGTGCCCGCTCGCCCGGCCGCAAGCCGCTCATCGTCGTAGAATTCCAGCAACGCGACTCGCGAGCTGGCGCACGCACGCGCCCGCCGGTCGCCCGGTTTGATCTCAGGAGAATCGATGAGCACCAACGCAAAGGAAAGCGCGCGCGCCGGAACCGGCGCAGAGCGCGGCAAGCTGTCCGGCAAAAAGCTCGGCGTCTCTCTCACCGTGAACGACCTTCCCAGGAGCCTCGAATGGTACCGCGACGTGCTGGGCTTCGAGATCCTCGAGCGACACGAGCGTGAAGGCGTGTTGCGCGCGGTGTCGCTCAAGGCCGGCGACGTCGAGCTGTTGATCGGCCGCGACGACGGCGCGAAGGGACTGAACAGGGCGAAGGGGCAGGGGTATTCGCTTCAGATCACGACGGCGCAGAACATCGACGAGCTCGCGGAGGGGGTTCGCCAGCGCGGCGGGACGCTCGCGTCCGAGCCGATGGACATGCCGTGGGGTGCGCGCGTCTTTCGGGTGCAGGATCCGGACGGCGTCACGTTCGTGATCGCGTCGGAGCGATCCGCTCGCACCTGACGCGAGATCACGCGCCGCGCTCCCTCAGTCCGCCGAGATGCTCCCCAGCTTGGCTTCCAGCTCGGTCGCCAGGCAGCTCGGACAGATGCCGTGGCTGAAGAGGCTCGACGTGTGCATTGAGATGTAGCTCTCGACGGTGTGCCAGTCGTTGCCGTCATCGCGGATGCGCTTGCAGTACGAACAGATCGGCAGGATCTCCTGCAGGCGCTTCACCTCCGCCAGTGCGCACTGCAGCTGAAGGACGAGCTGCTCGCGCTCCTCCTGCGCCTGCTTGCGCACGGTGATGTCGCGTGCCATGGAGTAGATCACCCGCTGCGAGGAATCGGGAGTGGCATTCCAGAGGAACCATCGATACGAGCCGTCCTTGCACAGGTATCGATTCTCGAAGGCGAGCGCCTGGCCGCCGCCGCGCACGAGCGCGTTCTGCTGCAGCGTGCGCTCGCGGTCGTCGGGGTGCACGAACTCGATGAAGGGCCGCGACATCAGCTCCTCGCGCGTGAAGCCGAGCGTGTGCTCCCACGCCGGATTGAGCCGCTTGAAATAGCCGTTGAAGTCGAGAAAGCAGAGCATGTCGATGGAATTCGCGAAGTAGCGATCCTCCATCTCGCGCACCGTTCGCATCTGATCGTACTTGAGCGTCGCCAGCTCGATCCCCGTGCGGAGCTCACGTTCCGTGAAGGGTTCGGCGATGCATTCGAACGGATGCCGCGTTTCCGCGGCTCGCGCGCGCGTCTCCTCCACCGCGGAGACGAGAACGACGACGGCGCATTTCCATCGCCGCTGCAGATCGTCGACGGCGATGCCCGACGTTTCGCCGGGCATCGCGGAGATCAACATCGCGAGATCGGGCTCGCGTGGCACGGTTGCGGTGAGCGCGGCGTGGACGGATGAGACGACGCCAGCGATCTGGTATCCGAAGGCGATCAGCCGGCTTTCGAGATTTGCCCGTTCCGCGGGCGTGCCGGCAACGATGAGGATGTTCTGCAGGGCCACGCGAGTAACCGGTTCCTTGATCGTGAGTGTGAGATCCAACCGCACGCGAAGATAGCGAGGGCGACGCGTCCGCGTGCACGCGCCGCATTTGTAGGACGACTCAGCGTTCCGTGCGATCGACCGCGTCCGCGCTCCCACCTTAGAAGATTCTCATGCACGCGGGCCGCGGTCCGGTCGCTCGCGACGATCGCTCGCCGATTTGCGTCGAGTGCCGTCGCGCATTCTATTGGATCGCGCACCGACCTGGCACCTTCACCAACCCGCGGAGATTGCGCCGATGCGAAGAGTGTCACTGAATGCCAATCGCACGTCACTCATGGCCGCGCGCGGGTGACGTTCATCGGCGCTCCACGACGCGCCGGGAAGGCGACTGGCGCATGGCAGAACCGCTTCGTGCGTGTCGCCACCGACGCCGACGTTCCCGCGCTGCGGTCGCTCATCGATGCCTCCGTGCGCGCGTTGAGCGCCGGCTACTATGCTCCCGCGCAAATCGACGCGGCGCTCACGCACGTCTTCGGCGTGGACTCGCAGCTCATCGCCGATAGCACGTACTACGTGATCGATGGGCCGGCCGGGCCGATGGCGTGCGGCGGCTGGAGCGCCCGGCGCACGCTGTTCGGCGGCGACCAGATGAAGCGTGCAGATGATTCACGGCTCGATCCGCGCACCGATGCCGCGCGCATCCGCGCGTTCTTCGTGCATCCCGAGTGGTCGCGTCGCGGACTCGCGACGCGACTGTTCACCGAGTGCGAGCTCGCCGCCCGTGCGGCGGGCTTCCACAGCTTCGAGCTCATGGCGACGCTGCCGGGCGAACCGCTGTACGCCGCGCTCGGCTTCGCGCCCGTGGAGCGCGTCGAGCTTGCGATCGGTGGCGCGGTGGTACCATTCACGCGGATGCGCCGCGCCATCAACTGAGCGCGAGCCTCGGCGCGCACGCGAGGCGGGCGGCAGAGCTCGCCAACAGCGGCGGCACGCCGAGCTGAACGAATCACCCCGCCTCGGTAGCCGCTCGCCCCGCCGTGTGCCCCATTCGCGGGCCCCTGCTTGACGCCGCCATCCATTTTAGGCATAAACGAAAATTCTCGCGGAACCCTGACCGCGCGTTAACTGCCCGCGGACTGCTCCGACACGCGCATCCGGCGCGTGAAGAAACGCTAACGCACATCGCACGCGCTGCGCACGATCGCGCCGTGCACCGGGAGGTGATTCGCACACAGACATCCACGTCGTGCCGTTTTTTTCGCCGGATCGACACGTGATCCGGCATCCACCACGATGCCGCGCTCGGGAACGATCTCGTGCACGGCCATGGAGAGGCTGCTCATGCGCAATCGATTTTGTCGGTACGCGCTCATAGTCGCGGCATGGCTCGCGCCATCCGCCGCTCTCGCGCAGCAGGGTACGATCTCGGGACGGGTGTTGGACAAGGCGACGCAAGCTCCCGTACCGAGCGCACAGGTGACGATCGTCGGTTCCTCGCGCAGCGCGCTCACGAGCGACAAGGGCGAGTACGTGCTGCGCGGCGTCGCGCCCGGCGCGATCACCATTCGCGCCACGCGCATCGGCTACGCCGCGAGCTTTCAGAACGTCACGGTCACCGCCGACGGCGCCCTCACCGTGGACTTTGCACTCAGCGCCACGCCGTCCAAGCTCGGTGAGATCGTCGTCACCGCCACCGGCGAACAGCAAACGAAAGCCCAACAGCCGGTGTCGGTCGGTACCATCGACATGGACTCGGTGAATCTCGCGCCGGTGAACAGCTTCTCCGAGCTGCTCACGTCGCGCACGCCCGGCGTGATCGCGACGTCGGACGGCGGCACCCTCGGCGCCGGGACGCGCATTCGCATCCGCGGCTCGAATTCCGTGTCGCTCAGCAACGACCCGCTCATCATCATCGACGGCGTGCGCGCGAACGGGAACGAGGGCTCCTCGACGCTCGGCGTCGGCGGCCAGGTTCCATCGCGGCTCGACGACATCAATCCCGAAGACATCGAGACGATCAACGTCATCAAGGGACCGGCGGCATCCTCGCTCTACGGCACGGCGGCCGCCAACGGCGTCATCCAGATCACCACGAAGCGCGGCCAGATCGGCAAGGCGACCTGGAGCGCGCACGTGAGCGGCGGCACCGTGCAGAACTACATCACCTTCCCGGATAACTTCGGCGCGGTCGAGGTGGACGGAGCCGATACCGTGTTCTCGCAGGCGACCCAGGGCGTGCCGTGCGTCACCGATTTCCAGGCGGCGGGCTTTTGCACGTACACGGGGCTGCAGACGTTCAATCCACTCGAGGTGAACAGTCCGTTCATCACCGGGAACACGCAGTCCTATGGACTCGCGGTGGCGGGCGGAAGCAATCAGATGACGTACTATCTGAGCGGACAGTTCGACAAGGACAAGGGCGTCTACGAGATCAACAAGCTGCGCCATGCGACGCTGCGGGCCAATGCGACGGCGCACCTGGGATCCAAGTTCGATCTCACCGTGAACAGCTCCTACGGACAGAACAGACTGCGGCTGCCACAGAACGACAACAACGTTCGCGGCATCATTCCGTCCGGCATTCTCGGCCTCGTGTTCGACGACCCGATCAGTCACGGTTTCCAGTTTCAGCAGCCGGCGAACATCTTCGCGATCAACACGCAGCAGAACACGGAGCGCTACACCGGGTCCGCAACCGGCGCATGGCGGCCGCTGCCGTGGCTCAGCGTGAACGCGGTGACGGGACTGGATTTTTCCAACCGCATCGACCAGGAGCTGATCCCGACCTATCTGGACAACGGCGTCACGAGCCGGTTCGCGGATGACTCGATCGGGCAACGGACGTCCAATCCGTTCCAGACGTTCATCTATACCCTCAATGGAAGCGCGACCGCGTCGTACGGACTTCGGCCGGGGCTGTCCGCGTCCTCGACGGTCGGCACGCAGTACACGCAGGACTACTCGCACGGTACGTTCGCGTTCGGGAAGAACCTCTCGCCCGGTACCGGATCGATTCACGGTGCCACCGAGCAGTTCTCGGCCGACGAGTCCACGACCAAGGACATCATTCTCGGAGCGTTCGGCCAGCAGCAGTTCAACTGGCGCGACAAGCTCTACATCAGCGGCTCGGCTCGCGCGGACAAGAACAACGCCTTCGGGACGAACTTCAAGAGCATCGTCTACTTCGGCGGTGGTGCGTCGTGGGTGATCGGGAACGAAAGCTTCTTCCCGAAGCAGAACGTGTTCTCCGATGTGCGTCTGCGCGCCGCCTACGGCCAGTCGGGGCAGCAGCCCGGATTCCGCGATGCCGTCGCGTTCTTTGCGCCGGTCGCGGTGCACGCGGACGGCATCGATCAGGCTTCGTTCACGCGCGGCAACATTGGCAATCCGAATCTCAAGCCGGAGCGTACGGGCGAGACGGAGCTCGGCTTCGAGACGAACATCTGGAAGAACATGTTCGCGCTCGACTTCACCTGGTACAACAAGAAGACCACCGACGCCCTCATTCAGCGTCAGCTGGCGCTCTCGAACGGAGAACAGCAGCTCAGCTTCCAGAACATCGGAAGCGTCCAGAACAAGGGCATCGAGCTCTCGTTCAGCGGCACTCCGGTGAGGAAACGGAACGTCGCGTGGGACTTCACGGTCACCGGAACGCACAACAACAACAAGGTGCTCAACCTCGGCGTGCCGCCGATCATTTTCGGCGACCAGCGGCACCAGAATGGCTATCCGCTGGGCGGCTACTGGGCGATTCCATACACGTTCAGCGACATCAACGGCGACGGTGCGATCACCGGCGAGAATTGCCCCGGCGACGGGTGCGAGCTCGTGGTGGGTGACACCGCCGTCTATCTCGGGTCGCCGTTCCCGAGCTGGGAGCTCACCTTCGGCAGCGGCGTCACGCTGTTCAAGTATTTCCGCGTCAACGCGCTCGTCGATCGCCGCAGCGGAAACAAGCTGCTCAATCTGACGGAAGACTTCCGCTGCTCGGCGCTGTTCATCTGCCAGGCGATCAATCAGAACATCGATCCGAGCGTCAAGAAAACCTCGTCGCTCGCGGATCAGGCGGCGGCGGAAGGCGCGATGCAGGGCACGGATGCCGGCTACATCGAGGATGGCAGCTTCTGGAAGATTCGTGAGGTCTCACTCACCTTCTCGGCGCCCGACCAGCTGGCGCACAAGCTCGGCCTCGGAGGGGCGAGTCTCACACTGTCCGGTCGCAATCTCGGCACGTGGACCAAGTACAAGGGGCTCGATCCCGAGATCAACGAGAATGGTGGACTGAACTTCAGCACCGACGAATTTCTCAGCCAACCCCCCGTTCGTACGTACACCGTGCGGATGGACCTCCATTGGTAACCGGCGACCACAACCAGAGCGAGATGCCAATCATGCAAATCAATCGCGACATGCATTACGGTCGTGGGGTCTGGCTGCTGATCGCCGCGGGTGCGATGTTCGCGTCCGCGTGCAACACAGACCAGTTTCTCAGGGCGACCGATCCCGACAACACGCCTCCGGGCGTGCTCACGGGCGCGTCATCACTGCCGGGGTATCGCGCCAGC
>Ga0207707_10000674_pt1 | contig 33849 bp, 36 predicted proteins | sample KBSC83BmetaG_FD_184336 | JGI IMG/M metagenome (GOLD analysis project Ga0207707, IMG submission 184336) | Corn rhizosphere microbial communities from Kellogg Biological Station, Michigan, USA - KBS C8-3B metaG (SPAdes) (version 2) | ecosystem: Host-associated > Plants > Roots > Rhizosphere ... | reverse complement strand
TTGTGGGGATGTTGTTGCCCGGGTGAGCGGCGACCGATAACGTAGGAGCAGCACAGCGTCCCCACGTGATGTCGGTGTGACCGTGCTACCCCTCTGACTCCCCGTCGCGACCGCGGCGGGTGAACATCCGGCGTACCAGCGCCGGTCGCTCTCCACCTGGCCACCAGCGCATCTCTGACGCGGTGAGCCGTCGCAGGGAAGGACCCGATTTGAGCGACACCACCGAACTCCTGCCGAACCAGTCGGCCGGTGACTCCTCCGACCAGGGCGAGTCGACCGCCCGGCCGCGCCGCGGTCGCGGGCTGGCATCGATGCTCCTTCCGGAGCTGCAGGAGATGGCCGCCGGACTCGGCATCAGTGGCACCGCGCGCCTGCGCAAGAGCCAGTTGATCGCCGCGATCCAGGAGCGGCAGGGCGGCGGCACCGGCGCCGCGCCGGTCGACCGCCAGCGGACCGCCGACACCATCGAGCCGGTCCCGGCCGCGACCCCCAACGGCCACGCGCCGAGCAACGGCGCGGCCGAGCACCAGACCACCGAGCACCGCAGCGACTACCGCAGCGCCGAGGAGCGCAACACCGAGCGCTCGACTCCCGAGCACCGCAGCCACGAGCAGCGGGACCGGTCCGAGAACAACGGCCACGACGAGCGCCGCCCCGAGCGGTCGCGCGACGACGACACGGCGCCGCGCCGCGAGCCCCGTCGTGACGACCGCGTCCGCGAGCAGCGGGCCAACGGCCGTCCCGGCGACCAGCGAGGCGACGAGCGCTCCCGCGAGGAGCGCACCGACGAGCGGCCGGCCGACGACCGACCGCGTGACGATCGTGCGCGTGACGATCGCGAGGGCGGCGCGCGCCAGCAGGACGGCCGCGACCAGTACGCCAACGGACGCGACGACGACGGCGAGGGTGGCGCTCGCCGCCGCCGGGGCCGCTACCGCGACCGGCGGGGCCGCACCCGCGAGCGGTTCGGTGGCGACAGCGAGCCGCTGATCACCGAGGACGACGTTCTCATCCCGGTGGGCGGCATCCTCGACGTCCTCGACAACTACGCCTTCGTCCGGACCAGCGGCTACCTGCCCGGGCCCAACGACGTCTACGTCTCGCTGGCCCAGGTGCGCAAGAACGGCCTGCGCAAGGGTGACGCGGTCACCGGCGCCGTCCGCCAGCCGCGGGAGGGCGAGCGGCGCGAGAAGTTCAACGCGCTGGTCCGCCTCGACACGGTCAACGGGATGAGCCCCGACGACGCCCGCAACCGGGTCGACTTCAGCAAGCTGACGCCGCTGTACCCGCAGGACCGGCTGCGGCTCGAGACCGATCCGGCGATCATGACGACCCGGATCATCGATCTCATCGCCCCGATCGGGAAGGGCCAGCGCGGCCTCATCGTGTCCCCGCCGAAGGCGGGCAAGACGATGGTGCTGCAGGCGATCGCCAACGCCATCACCAAGAACAACCCCGAGTGCCACCTCATGGTCGTCCTCGTCGACGAGCGGCCGGAGGAGGTCACCGACATGCAGCGGTCGGTCAAGGGCGAGGTCATCGCCTCGACGTTCGACCGCCCCGCCGAGGACCACACGATCGTCGCGGAGCTGTCGATCGAACGGGCCAAGCGCCTGGTCGAGCTCGGTCACGACGTCGTCGTGCTGCTCGACTCGATCACCCGGCTCGGCCGCGCCTACAACCTCGCCGCGCCGGCGAGCGGGCGCATCCTGTCCGGTGGTGTCGACTCCACCGCGCTCTACCCGCCCAAGCGGTTCTTCGGGGCGGCGCGCAACATCGAGAACGGCGGTTCGCTGACGATCCTCGCCACCGCGCTCGTCGAGACCGGCTCGCGCATGGACGAAGTGGTCTTCGAGGAGTTCAAGGGCACCGGCAACATGGAGCTGAAGCTCGACCGCAAGCTCGCCGACAAGCGGATCTTCCCGGCCGTCGATGTCGACGCCTCCGGCACCCGCAAGGAGGAGATCCTCATGTCGCCCGAGGAGCTCCAGATCGTCTGGAAGCTGCGGCGGGTGCTGCACGCGCTCGACATGCAGCAGGCGCTCGAGCTGCTGCTCGAGAAGATGAAGCAGACCCACAGCAACTACGAGTTCTTGCTGCAGGTGCAGCAGACCTCGCCGGTGCCGCAGGACTGACCCGCCGGCCGGCCCGGCATACCGTCGCCCACCGGCGCGTTGCACCGATGGCACACTGAGAGCGCGGGACCGGTTCACGCCAGGAGGCGACCCGGCGACCGCCAGACTCGAGGAGAGCTTGTGAAGCCCGACATCCACCCCGACTACCGCGAGACGCAGGTCGTCTGCTCCTGCGGTCACTCGTTCACGACCCGCAGCACCGCGTCCGGCGGCGTCATCCACGCCGAGGTCTGCTCGCAGTGCCACCCGTTCTACACGGGCAAGCAGAAGATCCTCGACGTCGGCGGTCGCGTCGACAAGTTCGAGAAGCGCTACGGCAAGAAGGCATCCGCCAGCTAGCTGTCCGACGGCGCCGGTCTCAGGGGTGAGCCCTGGAGCCGGCGCCGTTGCCGTGTCCGGGGACGAAGCCGTTCGGAGAGAAGAAGCCCGTTGTACGACGACCTGCTTGCGGAGTACGCCGACCTGGAGCGGCAGCTCGCCGACCCGTCGGTGCACGCCGACGGGTCGCGGGCGCGCACGCTCGGCCGCCGTTACGCCGAGCTCGGCCCCGTCGTCGACGCCGTACGCAGCCTGCAGTCGCTCGACGGCGACATCGCCACGGCGCAGGAGCTGGCCGCCGACGACGCGTCGTTCGCCGACGAGGTGATCACGCTGGAGGCGCAGCGCGACGAGGTCGCCGGGCGGCTGCGGCACCTGCTGCTGCCTAAGGACCCGAACGACGACAAGGACGTCATCCTCGAGGTCAAGGCGGGGGAGGGCGGCGAGGAGTCGGCGCTGTTCGCCGGCGACCTGGTGCGGATGTACCTCCGCTACGCGGAGCGGCAGGGCTGGAAGACCGAGGTCCTCGACGCCGTCGAGTCCGACCTCGGCGGCTACAAGGACGCGACGATCGCCGTCCGCGCGCGCGCAGGCGGCACCTGGAGCCGGCTGAAGTACGAAGGCGGCGTGCACCGGGTGCAGCGGGTGCCCGTCACCGAGTCGCAGGGTCGCATCCACACCAGCGCGGCCGGCGTGCTGGTGATGCCGGAGGCCGAGGAGGTCGACGTCACGATCGACCCGAACGACCTGCGCATCGACGTCTACCGCTCCAGCGGCCCCGGCGGGCAGAGCGTCAACACCACCGACTCCGCCGTACGCATCACGCACCTCCCGACCGGCATCGTCGTCTCCTGCCAGAACGAGAAGAGCCAGCTGCAGAACAAGGAGCAGGCGCTGCGCATCCTGCGCGCCCGGCTCCTCGCGGCAGCCGAGGAGGAGGCGCATGCCGCCGCCGCCGCCGAGCGGCGCAGCCAGGTGCGCACGGTCGACCGGTCGGAGCGGGTGCGCACCTACAACTTCCCGGAGAACCGGATCTCCGATCACCGGGTCGGCTACAAGGCCTACAACCTCGACCAGGTGCTCGACGGCGACCTCGACGCGCTGATCCAGGCGCTGGTCGACGCCGACAACGACAGCAAGCTAGCGCAGGCGGAGGTGGCAGGGGTGGGCACGCATGGCGACTGACACGGCGCCGGTCGAGACCGGGGAGCTGCTCGACCTGCGCAGCCATCTCGCCGCCGCCGAGGCCCGGCTGGCCGCCGCGGGCGTGTCGTCGCCGCGCCAGGACGCCATCGAGCTGGCCGCCCACGTGCTGCGCATCGAGCGCGGCAAGGTCGGGCTGGCTCGCGGCTTCGACGCCCGCCAGGCCGAGCGCTACGCCGAGGTGGTCGCTCGCCGCGCCGCCCGGGAGCCGCTGCAGCACGTCACCGGGGTCGCTGGTTTCCGCCGGCTCGAGCTCGCCGTCGGGCCGGGTGTCTTCGTGCCGAGGCCGGAGACCGAGGTGCTCGTGGAGTGGTGCCTGCAGGCCCTGCGGCACTGCGACCGCCCGCTGGTCGCCGACCTGTGCGCGGGCAGCGGCGCGATCGCGCTGTCGATCGTCGACGAGCACGCGGGTGCCCGGGTGCATGCGGTCGAGCGCGAGCCGCTGGCCTACTCCTGGCTGCGGCGCAACGTCGCCGGCGAGGAACGGGTCCGCCTGCACCTCGCCGACGCCGCCGACGCGCTGCACGGTCTCGACGGCCTCTTCGACCTCGTCGTCAGCAACCCGCCCTACGTGGGTGACGACGAGCGCGACCGCGTCGACCCGGAGGTCCGTGACCACGACCCCGGCAGCGCGCTGTGGGCGGGCGGCGAAGGGCTCGACGTCCTGCGGGTCGTCGAGCGCACCGGCCGCCGGCTGCTGCGCCCCGGCGGCGTCCTCGCGGCCGAGCACTCCGACGGGCAGGGCGACACCGCTCCCGCGCTCTTCCCGGCGGACCACTGGACCGACGTGGCCGACCACCGCGACCTGACCGGGCGGCCGCGGTTCGTGACCGCCGTCCGGCGGGTGGAGGCGGCGGCGTGAACCTCGTCTACGACTGCTCCGACGACATGGAGCGCGAGGCCGGCATCAAGGTTGCCGCGAGCGCCGTACGCCGCGGCGCCCTGGTCGTCATGCCGACCGACACGGTCTACGGCATCGGCGCCGACGCGTTCTCGCCCGAGGCGGTCGGCAAGCTGCTGCGGGCCAAGGGCCGCGGCCGCGACATGCCGGTGCCCGTGCTGGTCGCCTCCCGCGACGCGCTCTACGCCGTCGCCGACCGGCTCCCCGAGGAGGCCCGCCAGCTCGTCGACGCGTTCTGGCCCGGCGCGCTGACCCTCGTGCTGCGGCACACGCCGCACCTCGCCTGGGACCTCGGCGACGCCCGCGGCACGGTCGCCGTCCGCATGCCCGACCACCCCATCGCGCTCGACGTGCTGCGCGAGACCGGGCCGATGGCCGTCTCCAGCGCCAACCGCAGCGGCATGCCGGCGGCCCTCGACGCCGAGCAGGCGCAGAAGGAGCTCGGCGACTCCGTCGACGTCTACCTCGACGGCGGGCCGTGCGCCGGCTCGGAGCCCAGCACGATCGTCGACGTCACGGGCGGCACGCCCCGGGTGCTGCGGCGCGGCGCGATCTCGACCGAGCGGCTGCGCGAAGTCCTGTGGGTCCACGACGACGAGGACCCGCCGGTCGAGGCCTGAGCGGCGCGGCCCGCCGGTCGGCGCCGGAGCACTAGAGTGAAGCGACCGCGCGACCGGGGAGACCACGCGATGAGTGACATGCCGTTCTGGGGGCCCGACTTCCGGGCCCTGCAGGCAGAAGACCCCGAGATCGCGCGGGTCCTGCTCGACGAGGTCGACCGGCTGCGCGGCGGGCTGCAGCTGATCGCCAGCGAGAACCTCACCTCTCCGGCAGTGCTCGCGGCACTCGGCTCGACGCTGTCGAACAAGTACGCCGAGGGCTACCCCGGCAAGCGCTACTACGGCGGCTGCGAGGTCGTCGACCGGGCCGAGGAGATCGGCATCGCCCGCGCCAAAGAGCTCTTCGGCTGCGAGCACGCCAACCTCCAGCCGCACTCCGGCGCCCAGGCCAACTTCGCGGTCTACGCCGCGCTGCTCGCGCCGGGCGACACGGTGCTCGCGATGAGCCTGCCGCACGGCGGCCACCTCACCCACGGCAGCAAGGTCAACTTCTCGGGCAAGTGGTTCGACGTGGTGCCCTACGGCGTGCGCGAGGACACCGAGCTGATCGACTACGACGAAGTGCGTGCCCTCGCGCTGCAGCACCGGCCGAAGATGATCATCTGTGGCGCGACGGCGTACCCCCGGCTCATCGACTTCGCCGCCTTCCGCGCGATCGCCGACGAGGTCGGCGCGTGGCTGCTCGTCGACGCCGCCCACTTCATCGGGCTCGTCGCGGGCAAGGCGATCCCGAGCCCGGTTCCCTACGCCGACGTCGTCAGCTTCACCACCCACAAGGTGCTGCGCGGCCCGCGCGGCGGCATGATCGTCTGCAAGCAAGACCTGGCCCAGCGCATCGACAAGGCGGTGTTCCCGTTCAGCCAGGGCGGGCCGCTCATGCACGCCGTCGCGGCGAAGGCGGTGGCGCTGAAGGAGGCGCTGCAGCCGGCCTACCAGGCCTACGCGCGCCAGGTCATCCTCAACTGCCAGGCGCTGGCCGACGGGCTCGCGGCCGAAGGGCTGCGGCCGGTGTCCGGCGGCACCGACACGCACCTGTCGCTCATCGACCTGCGCGAGGCCGGCGTCTCCGGCCGCGACGCCGAGGCCCGCTGCGGCGCCGCGGGCATCGTGCTCAACAAGAACGCCATCCCGTTCGACCCCGAGCCGCCGATGGTCACCTCCGGCGTGCGGGTCGGCACGCCGTCGGTCACCACCCAGGGCATGACCGAGGGCGACATGAAGGAGATCGCGTCGCTGCTCGGCCGGGCCGTGCGCGACAGCGACGGCAGCGCCGCCGAGGAGATCCGCCGGGGCGTCTCCGCCCTGGTGCAGGCCCACCCGGCCTACCCGCTGTCCTAGACCGGTGCGTGAATACGTCCTCACCGCGGCGGTCGTCGCGGCGGTCGCCTACGTGTTCACGCCGGTCGCCCGCCGCATAGCCCTGTCCATCGGCGCCTTCACCGAGGTCCGCGAGCGCGACGTCCACGTGATCCCGACGCCGCGCCTCGGCGGCCTGGCGATGTACGCCGGAGTCGCCGCCGGCCTGCTCGTGGCGAGCCGGTTGCCGACCCTGCAGCGGATCTTCACCACGTCCGAGGCCCGCGGGGTGCTCATGGGCGGCGGGCTGCTCGTGCTGCTCGGGGCGGTCGACGACAAGTGGAGTCTCGACGCGCTGACCAAGCTCGCGGGCCAGGTGCTCGCGGCGGGCGTCATGGTGCTCCAGGGCCTGCAGCTGCTCTACCTGCCGGTGCCGCGCTACGGCACGCTCGTGCTCACTCCCGAGGTCGGCGTCCCGGCGACCGTGCTGCTCGTCGTGCTCACCGTCAACGCGGTCAACTTCATCGACGGTCTCGACGGGCTCGCCGCCGGCGTTGTCGCGATCGCCGCGCTCGCCTACTTCACCTACTCCTACGAGCTGTCGGTCGTGCACCACCTCGACCGGGCCACCCCGCCGACGCTGATCACCGCGGTGCTCGCGGGCGCGTGCATCGGGTTCCTCCCGCACAACTTCAACCCGGCCCGGGTGTTCATGGGCGACTCCGGGTCGATGCTGCTGGGGCTGATGCTCGCCGCGGCGACGGTCAGCCTCACCGGCCAGCTCGATGCGAGCGCGGTCACCAGCTTCGAGCTCGGCCCGGCCCTGCTGCCGCTGCTGTTGCCGCTGGGGTTGTTGGCGATCCCGGTCGTCGACCTGCTGCTCGCGGTCGTGCGCCGGACCCGGGCCGGGCGCTCGCCGTTCTCGCCGGACAAGGCCCACCTGCATCACCGGCTGCTGGAGATCGGCCACTCGCAGCGGCGGGCGGTCGTGATCATGTATTTCTGGACCGCCCTGCTGGCCGGTGCCGCGGTCGCGATCGCGCTGACCGGCGGCCCGGCTCTGGTGCTCTCGATCGGGGGCGCGGTCGCCGTCGTGCTGCTCGTCGCGAGCCGCCTGCCGGCGCTGCTCGCCGCTCGCCGACACTGAGCGGGCGCTCCCTTCCCACGCGCGCGGTGGGGTGCGTCACGGCACCGACCCCGCCGCACCGTTGTTCGGCGCTGCAGGTATCCTCGGACGCGTCAGCAGGCCCTGCGCCCTGACCCCGCACGACCCCCTCAGACGCCCCAGCAGGGGGGCGCCAAAGCCGAAGGACTGATCGTGGCCCTCGACGCTCAGTGGAGCGCCGTCGCGCGCGGCTACCGCTTCGCTCTGGTCCTGGCAGCACTCGTCGGGACTGCGGCCGTTATTGCCTGCGCACTGACCGGTTACCCACTCGCCGGCCTGTTCATCTGCGCTGGGCTGGCGCTCGGCGGCTGGAACTCCCGCCGGCTCTGGACCGACACCGAGAAGCTCGTCGACGGCACCCAGCAGGCCGGCGAGCGCTGGCGGGGCCCGGCGGTGACCTCCTCGGCCCGCCGTCTGGGGCTGATGACGCTGATCGCCTTCCTCGTCGCCCTCGCCTACCGCCCGATGGGCTGGACGGTCTTCGTCGGGCTCATGGTGTTCCAGCTGGTCATGGTGCTCATGGTCGCGCCGCCGCTGCGCCGGGTGATCCGGCCATGACTGCGGCGACCGGGCAGGTGCTGGCGGCCGGGTCGATCGACGTCGGCGTCCACCCGCAGTTCCACTTCCTCGGCATGACCTTCAACATCGACACGATGTACACGACGGCGATCGCCTCGTTCGTGACCGTGCTGGTGATGTATCTCGTGGCCCGGGTCGCCAGCAGCGAGGTCCCCGGCAAGATGCAGGTCGTCGTCGAGACCGTGCTCACCCAGGTGCGCACCTACGTCCGCGACGCCGTCGGCCACGAGGTGCCCTCCTGGCTGGTGCCGATGGGCTTCTCGCTGTTCTTCTTCATCCTGTTCGCCAACTGGTTCGAGTGGCTGCCGTCCGGCCACCACCCGGAGCGGCTGCCACCGCCTACCTCCGACACCAACCTGACGTTCGCGCTGACGCTCGCGGTGATGATCGGTTACATCTCGCTCGGCATCAAGCGCAAGGGCCGCCGCTACGTCACCGACTGGTTCACGGCGCAGCCGGCGATCCGCCGCCCGGTCCTGATCATCGAGCAGCTGGTCAACCCGCTCTCGCTCTCCCTGCGTCTGTTCGGCAACGTCCTCGCCGGCGGCATCATGCTGGCGGTGATCTCGCTGCTGCCGGTGTCGTGGTTCTGGCTCTACGGACCGGCCAACGTGATCTGGAAGCTCTTCGACGCCGGGCTGATCTTCCCGATCCAGGCCTTTATCTTCGCGTTCCTCACGATCCTCTACTTCGGTTTCGCCGTCGCCGAGGAGCACTGACCCCGACCAGCACCGAGACGCGCTCGACGAGAAGCCGTCCCGTCCCCAAGGAGTAGCAGTGGCTGTACACGACCTCAACAGTGCGATCGCAACCGCGGGCGGTCTCGTCGGTGGTGGCCTCGCGCTCGGCGGCGGCGCGATCGGCGCCGGTATCGGTGACGGTCTCGCCGGTAACGCGCTGATCAGCGGCATCGCGCGGCAGCCCGAGGCGCAGGGCCAGCTGACCGGTCAGTTCTTCCTGACCGTCGGCCTGGTCGAGGCGGCGTACTTCATCAACCTGGCGTTCGCCGCGCTGTTCGTCTTCGTCCTCGGCAAGTGAGCTGATTGCTCATGCACCCTGGTCTCGTGCTCGCCGCCAAGGGCGAGAGCACCAACAACTTCCTCATCCCCAACGGCACGTTCTTCTTCGAGCTGCTGTGCTTCCTCGTCGTGCTCTGGATCCTCTGGAAGAAGATCCTGCCGCCGATCTCCGCGGCGATCGAGCGGCGGCAGGAGGCCATCCGCCAGCAGCTGGAGGAGGCCGCCAACGCGCGCGAGGAAGCCGAGCGCAGCCGCCAGGAGTACCAAGAGGCGCTCGCCGAGACGCGTCGCGAGGTCACGCGGCTGCGTGAGGAGGCCACCGCCGAGCGGGCGCAGATCCTCGAGCAGGCCCGCGCCGAGGCAGCGGCCTACCGCGAGGAGCAGGTCAAGGCGCTCGACGACCGGCTCGCCGCCGAGCGCCAGCAGATCCTGATGTCGCTGCGCGGCGAGGTCGGCAAGCTCGCCTTCGAGCTCACCGAGAAGATCGTGCACGAGTCGTTGCGTGACGACGCGCGGCAGCAGCGGCTGGTCGACGACTTCATCGCCGACATCGGCGAGTCCTCGGCGGCCGAGGTCGGGGCGTCGCGGTAGTCATGCAGGGATCCAGCCGGGACTCGTTGGCAGCGTTGCGGGAGGCCCTTGCGGCCGAAACCGCCGGTGTCGACGCCGCCACCCTCCACCAGCTGTCCGACGAGCTGTTCGCCGTCACGGCCCTCGTCGCCGGCAGCGGACCGCTGCGCCGGGCGATCTCTGATCCCGGCCTGCGCGCCGAGGACAAGGTGCGCGTCGTCGACAGCCTGCTGACCGGCAAGGTGACGCCGGGCACGGTCGCGCTGGTGCGGCTGGCCGCGGGTCGCCGGTGGTCGGAGTCGCGCGACGTCGTCGACTCGCTCGAGACCCTGGCGGTCGACGCGGCGCTGACCGGCGCGGAGCGCAGCGGGCAGCTCGACGAGGTCGAGGACCAGCTGTTCCGGTTCGAGCGCATCGTCGACGGTGAGCCCGCGCTGCGTGCGGCTCTCACCGACCGCCACCTGCCGGGTGAGCGCAAGAGCGAGCTGGTCCGCCGGCTGCTCGACGGCAAGGTCGCGCCGGTCACGGTGGCACTCGTCAGGCAGGGCGTGCTGCACCCGCGCGGCCGCACGATCGAGCGGGTGCTCGAGGAGTTCACGTCCGTCGCCGCGCAGCGCCGCTCGCGGCTGGTCGCCCGCGTCGTCACGGCGACCGCCCTGACGGCCGACCAGCAGACCCGCCTCGCCGACGCCCTCGCACGGGAGTTCGGGCACGAGGTGCGCCTGCAAGTCGTGGTCGACCCGTCGATCCTCGGCGGCATGACCGTGCGCATCGGTGACGAGCTCATCGACGCCAGCGTGCTGCGCAAGCTCAACGCCGCGAGGCGTCACCTGGCCGGTCGACCCGGCCGCGTCTGAGTCCACACAAGGAGTGTTCGCATTGACCGAGCTGACGATCCGTCCGGAGGAGATCCGCGACGCGCTCGAGAGCATCGTGGCTACCTACGAGCCGGGCACCACCCGTGACGAGGTCGGCGTGGTCACCGAGACCGGCGACGGCATCGCGCGGGTCGAGGGCCTGCACTCGGCGATGACCAACGAGCTGCTGGAGTTCAGCGGCGGAGTCCTCGGGCTGGCACTCAACCTCGACGTCCGCGAGATCGGCTGCGTCATCCTCGGCGACGCCCAGCACATCGAGGAGGGCCAGGAGGTACGCCGTACCGGCGAGATCCTCGCCGTCGCGGTGGGCGACGGCTTCCTCGGCCGCGTCGTCGACCCGCTCGGCCGCCCGCTCGACGGCAAGGGCGACATCCCGGCGACCGAGCGGCGCGCGCTCGAGCTGCAGGCCCCCAACGTCATGGCCCGCCAGCCGGTCACCGAGCCGCTGCAGACCGGCATCAAGGCGATCGACGCGATGACGGCCATCGGCCGCGGCCAGCGCCAGCTGATCATCGGCGACCGGCAGACCGGCAAGACCGCGGTCGCCCTCGACGCGATCATCAACCAGCGCGACAACTGGAAGAGCGGCGACCCCAAGCGCCAGGTCAAGTGTGTCTACGTCGCCGTCGGCCAGAAGGGCTCGACGATCGCGCAGGTGCGCTCGACGCTCGAGGAGACCGGGGCGCTGGAGTACACCACGATCGTCGCCGCCCCGGCGTCGTTCCCCGCGGCGTTCAAGTACATCGCCCCCTACGCCGGCTCCGCCATCGCGCAGCACTGGATGTACCAAGGCCAGCACGCGCTGATCGTCTTCGACGACCTGTCGAAGCAGGCCGAGGCCTACCGCAACATCTCGCTGCTCCTGCGTCGCCCGGCCGGCCGCGAGGCCTACCCCGGCGACGTCTTCTACCTGCACTCGCGGTTGCTCGAGCGCTGCGCGAAGCTGTCCGACGAGCTCGGCGGCGGGTCGCTGACCGGCCTGCCGATCATCGAGACCAAGGGCAACGACGTCTCGGCCTACATCCCGACCAACGTCATCTCGATCACCGACGGGCAGATCTTCCTCCAGACCGACCTGTTCAACTCCGGCGTACGCCCCGCCATCAACGTCGGCATCTCGGTCTCCCGGGTCGGCGGCAACGCCCAGGTCAAGGCGATGAAGTCGGTCGCCGGCCGGTTGCGCCTCGACCTCGCGCAGTACCGCGAGCTGGAGTCGTTCTCGGCGTTCGGCTCCGACCTCGACCAGGCGTCCAAGCGCCAGCTCGAGCGAGGCAGCCGGCTGGTCGAGCTGCTCAAGCAGCCGCAGTACTCCCCGTTCCCGGTCGAGCGCCAGGTCGTCTCGATCTGGGCCGGCACCACCGGCCAGCTCGACGAGGTGCCGGTCGCCGACATCCGCCGGTTCGAGTCGGAGTTCCTCGACTACGTCGGCCGCCACCACCAGGGCATCTACGACTCGATCCTGCAGACCGGAAAGCTCGAGGACTCCACGGTCGAGTCGCTGACGGTGGCCATCACCGACTTCAAGAAGGGCTTCGCCCCGTCGAGCGGCGAGCCGCTCGCCAGCAACGAGCCGCCGGCCGAGGCCATGGAGGCGGGCGAGGTGGGCCAGGAGGCCATCCAGGCCTACCGTCGCGAGAGCCAGCCCCGGGCAGAGGCCGTCTAGCCGATGGGAGCCCAACTCCGGGAGTACCGCCAGCGGATCCGGTCGGTCCAGTCGACCAAGAAGATCACGCGGGCGTTCGAGCTCATCGCCGCGTCGCGCATCGTGCGCGCGCAGCAGCGCATGGAGGCGGCTCGGCCCTACGCCGAGGCGATCACCGGCGTCGTGTCGGCCATCGCCAGCCAGAGCACGATCGACCACCCGCTGCTGACCAAGCGCGACAACCCGAGCCGCGCCGCGGTGCTCGTGGTGACGAGCGACCGGGGGCTCGCCGGCGCCTACAACGCCAACGCGATCCGCACCGGCGAGGAGCTTTCCTCGCTGCTGCGGTCCGAGGGCAAGGAGGTCGTGCCCTACCTCGTCGGTCGAAAGTCGGTGGGCTACTACCGGTTCCGGGGGCGCGACGTCAGCCGGCAGTGGACGGGCTTCTCCGAGAGCCCGTCCTACGCCGACGCCAAGCAGGTCGCCGACGCGCTCATCGAGTCGTTCGTGACCGGCTCTGCCGACGGCGGCGTCGACGAGATCCACCTGGTCTTCACGGAGTTCGTGTCCTCGCTGACCCAGCGGTCGGTCGCCCGCCGGGTGCTGCCGCTGATCGTCGAGTACACCGACGAGCCGCCCCCCGAGGGGCCGCTGCCGCTCTACGAGTTCGAGCCCGACCTCGACACCGTGCTCGACCGGCTGCTGCCGCGCTACGTCGAGAGCCGCCTCTACTCCGCGATGCTCGAGGCGGCTGCCAGCGAGCACGCCGCCCGGCGCCGGGCCATGAAGTCGGCGACCGACAACGCGGAAGAGCTCATCAAGACCTACACCCGCGAGGCCAACTCCGCGCGGCAGGCAGAGATCACCCAAGAGATCATGGAGATCGTCGGCGGCGCCGAGGCTCTCCGTCAGGGAAGTGAGTAGACATGACCGCCACGCTCCAGGAGCGCCCGGGGACGTCGTCCGGCGGGGCAGGACGCGTCGTCCGGGTCATCGGGCCCGTCGTCGACGTGGAGTTCGCACCCGACGACATGCCCGAGATCTACAACGCGTTGCACGTCGACCGCACCCTGGGCGGGGAGACGCTGACGCTGACGCTCGAGGTCGCGCAGCACATCGGTGACAACCAGGTGCGCTGCATCTCGATGCAGCCCACCGACGGCCTGGTTCGCGGCGTGCCGGTCGAGGACACCGGCGCCCCGATCAGCGTCCCGGTCGGTGACGAGACGCTCGGGCACGTGTGGAACACGCTCGGGCAGTCCCTCGACGACCCGGACACCGCGGTCACGAAGCGCTGGCCGATCCACCGGCCCGCGCCGAAGCTCGAGGACCTCGAGCCCAGGACCGAGATGTTCGAGACCGGCATCAAGGTCATCGACCTGCTCGCGCCCTACGTGCGCGGCGGCAAGATCGGGATGTTCGGCGGCGCCGGGGTCGGCAAGACCGTCGTCATCCAGGAGATGATCCGCCGCGTCGCGCAGCAGTTCGGTGGCCGCTCGGTGTTCGCGGGCGTCGGCGAGCGCACCCGCGAGGGCAACGACCTCTATCTCGAGATGGCGGAGGCCGACGTCCTCAAGGACACCGCGCTGGTGTTCGGTCAGATGGACGAGCCGCCGGGCACCCGGCTGCGGGTCGCCCTGGCCGCGCTGACGATGGCGGAATACTTCCGTGACGAGCAGAAGCAAGACGTGCTGCTGTTCATCGACAACATCTTCCGCTTCACCCAGGCCGGGTCCGAGGTGTCCACGCTGCTGGGCCGGATGCCCTCCGCGGTGGGCTACCAGCCGACGCTGGCCGACGAGATGGGCGAGCTGCAGGAGCGGATCACCTCCACCCGCGGCCACTCCATCACCTCGCTGCAGGCGATCTACGTGCCCGCTGACGACATCACCGACCCGGCGCCGCACACCACCTTCACCCACCTCGACGCGACGACGGTGCTCTCCCGGGCCATCTCCGAGCTCGGCATCTACCCCGCGGTCGACCCGCTCGACTCGACGTCCCGGATCCTCGACGCCCGCTACATCGGCGAGGAGCACTACGGGGTCGCCCGCCGCGTCCAGCAGATCCTGCAGCGCTACAAGGACCTGCAGGACATCATCGCGATCCTCGGCATCGACGAGCTGTCCGAGGAGGACAAGGTCATCGTCAACCGGGCGCGGCGCATCCAGCGGTTCCTCTCGCAGCCGTTCTTCGTGGCCGAGCAGTTCACCGGCATCCCCGGCAAGTTCGTGCCGCTCGCCGAGACGATCGAGTCGTTCCGGCGGCTCACCGAGGGCGAGTTCGACCACCTGCCCGAGCAGGCGTTCTTCATGTGCGGCGGCATCGAGGATGCCGAGGCGAAGGCACGCGAGCTGGAAGCCTGACCGTGCCCGCCGAAATGCACGTCGAGCTGGTGTCGCCGGACCGCAAGGTCTGGACCGGCACCGCCGAAATGGTCATCGCCAAGACCGGTGAGGGCGACATCGGCATCCTCGCCGGTCACCAGCCACTGCTCGGCACGCTGGTCGAGAGCCCGGTCACGATCAAGCGCGGCGACGAGCCGGACCTCGTCGCGGCCGTGCACGGCGGCTTCATCTCGGTGAGCAACCGCGGGGTGTCGATTCTCGCCGAGCTGGTCGAGCTGTCCTCCGACGTCGACGTCGCCCGAGCCCGGGTGGCCTACGACCGCACCGAGGGCGCGGTCGACGACGACGAGGAGGAGCGCGCGGCGCACCGACGAGCAGCGGCCCGCCTACGAGCCGCCGGCGAGCAGATCTAGTCGTCGGCGGCTGGGCGCGGGGCGGGGACGGTGGAGGTCGTCGACGCGATCGGCGTCCTGGTCCTGATCGCCGCCCTCCTGCTCGGCCTGCTCGTCCTGCGCCGGCTGTTTCTCACCCGCCGCGGCGGGTGCCTCGGCATCTCGCTGCGCCGCGCCGGCGCCGGCCGGCACGGCTGGGTGCTCGGCCTCGGCCGGCTGGAGCGTGATCGGCTCGTGTGGTTCCGGTTGTTCAGCTTCTCCCTGCGGCCGCGACACGCGGTCGACCGCTCCGCGCTGGCGGTGCTGCAGCGGCGGCGGCCGAGTGGCGGCGAGACGCTGATGCTGCCGGGCGACGCGGTGATCTTCCGGTGCGACGGGGTGAGGGAAGCGCTCGAGGTCGCGTTGCCCGAGTCGACCCTGCCGGCATTCCTCGCCTGGCTGGAGTCGGCACCGCCGGGGGCGTCGCTGCCCCGCTAAGGCTGGTTGCCCGGCTTCCAGAGCACGTCGCCCTGCTCCGCGTTGGCCACCCGGGCCAGGATGAACAGCAGGTCCGACAGGCGGTTCAGGTAGCGCGCGGTGACCGGGTTGGTGACGTCGTGCTCGACGTCGAGCAGGGCCCACGCGCTGCGCTCGGCCCGGCGGGCCGCCGTGCGCGCGACGTGCAGCAGCGCGGCGCCGGGGCTGCCCCCCGGCAGGATGAAGCTGTTGAGCTTGCCCAGCCGCGAGTTGTAGCTGTCGCAGTCGCGCTCGAGCCGCTCGACGTAGGCGTCGTCGATCCTCAGCTGCGGATACTTCGGGGCTTCGGCGATCGGCGTGCAGAGGTCCGCACCCACGTCGAACAGCTCGTTCTGCACCCGCTGCATCGTGGCCGCGATGTCGGCGGCCAGGTCGCCCAGCGCCAGCGCGACGCCGATCGCGCTGTTGGTCTCGTCGACGTCGGCGTACGCCGCGATCCGCGGGCTGGTCTTCGCCGCCCGGCTCATGTCGCCGAGCGCGGTCGTGCCGTCGTCGCCGGTCTTGGTGTAGATCCGGGTCAGGTGCACCGTCGACGTGCGCTTGCGCTCGGCCATGCCAGCACGCTACAAGGCGGAGGCGCCGCTGCCCGGCCGGCCGCGGCGCCTCCGCTCTCCGTGCGGGCGCGTCAGATGTCGGGGAAGGTCACCCCGCGCCCGATCGGGCCTTCATACAGCGGCGTTCCGAGGTTGCCGTCGCCGTCGAGCACCCGGATCTGCGGCACGACCTGGCCCGCTGCCGGCATGGTGACCGGGAAGGCGGCGATACGGCCGTCGACCAGGTCGCGGGCGGCAGGTCGCCACGAGCCACCAGGAGTCTTCAGGTCGATCTCGCCGGTGCCCGCCCGGCCGACCACGATCGCGGTGCCGTCCCGTGAACCGCTGCCGGGCTGGCCGGCCGCCGGGACGAAGACGCTCACCTGGCCGGCCTCGGCGTCGATGTCGTGCAACCCGACCAGGGTCGCCGGCGCGTTCGGCGACTTGACCCAAGCAGCGGCAACCATCGCCGGCGCCTGGGGATTGCCGGTGACCTCGCCCGCGGCCACCAGGATCAGCTGGTCGCTGGAGGAGATCACGCCGTACAGCGGGCGGAGCTTCTCCAGCGTCACCTGCGCGCCGGGCCAGTGCGCCGCCAGGGCCTGGCTCATCTTCTGCAGCATGTCGATGCGGTTGGCTCCGTCGGCGATCGTGTTCATGCCGGCGTAGGTCCACGTCTCGACGGTCGGGACCTGCGGAGGCGCGGTAGACGTCCACGTTGGCGACGCGGATGCGTTCGGGGACGTTGCCGGTGAGGCGGTGTCGCGGGGCGCCACCGTGTCGGTGGGCTGGACGGCGAAGCTGCCGGGCGCCGGCTTGTCGGCGTCGAGGCTCCCCGAGATCGTCGGCACCGCCACGGCGATCGCGGCCAGCGCCAGCACGCCTCCGGTCGCGGCCGCGGCCAGCCGGTGGCGGCGGATTCCGCGGGCCCGGCGCTCGATGCCGGCGAGCGGGTCGGGGGACGTGGGCACCTGCGTGGCGCGGTCGCGCAGCGTCGTGCGCAGCTCGTCGTCGATCGGGGTCATGGCGTGGCTCCCAGAAGGTCTGAGGGAAGTGCGGTGCGGGGGTCGTCGTCACGCAGGTCGGCGTCGTCGCGGAGCTTGACCAGCGCGCGGGACACCGTGCTCTTGACGGTGCCGACCGACACGCCGAGCACCTCCGCGGTCTCGGCCTCCGACAGGTCCTCGTAGTAGCGGAGGACCACGGCGGCTCGCTGCCGCTTGGGCAGCCTGGCGAGGGCGGTCCACAGCGCGTCGTGCAGGTCGGCGTCGGCGGCCTCGTCGCGGCCGGCCCGCTCGGGCGGGTCGGCGGTCGCGACCTCATCGAGCCGGCGACGCCGCCACCACGACGTGCGGGTGTTGACCATGATCCGGCGTACGTAGGCGTCGACCGCCTCGCGCTCCCGGATGCGGTCCCACGCCAGGTACGTCTTCGCCAGCGCCGCCTGCACCAGGTCCTCGCCGTCGGCCCGGCTGCCCGTCAGCAGGTAACCGGTGCGCAACAGCGACGGGTAGCGGGCGGCGACGTAGTCCCGGAACTCGTCCCGGCTTCGCGTGTTCATGACCTCATCTCGTCGTTCGGTCGGTGAGCGGGCTCGCAGGGCGTGACACCCGGCAAGACGCCGCTTGCGTGCCGAACGTTGCTCGCGCGTTCGACGATTGTCCGCGGCGCGCCGTGGCTCGCCCGGTTTCGACCTCGCCGTCCTACGATGCCGCGGTGGAGCGGTTCACGGTCGTCGGCGGTGCGCGGCTCGCCGGCACGGCGCGGGTGACCGGCGCGAAGAACAGCGTGCTCAAGGTCATGGCGGCCGCGCTGCTTGCCGAGGGCACGACTCATCTGCGCAACGTGCCCGACATCGTGGACGTCTCCATCATGGCCCGGGTCCTGCAGGACCTGGGGGCCCACGTGGAGGCCCGGCCGCCGGAGGTCGTCATCACCGTCCCAGAGCGGATCGGGCACGAGGCGGCCTACGAGCACGTACGCCGCATCCGTGGCTCGGTCTGCGTGCTCGGCCCGCTGCTTGCCCGCGCCGGTCAGGCGCGGGTGGCCCTCCCCGGCGGTGACGCGATCGGCTCCCGCGCGCTCGACCTGCACGTCGGGGGTCTGGAGCGGCTCGGGGTGACGTTCCACAGCGAGCACGGCTACCTCGTCGCCGAGGCGCCGTCGCTCGCGGGAGGCTCGGTCTGGCTGGACTTCCCGAGCGTCGGCGCGACCGAGAACATCGTCATGGCGGCGGTCCTCGCCAAGGGCACGACGGTGATCGACAACGTCGCCCGCGAGCCGGAGATCGTCGACCTGTGCGAGATGCTCGTCGGGATGGGCGCCCGCATCGGCGGGCTCGGCACGTCGACGCTGGAGATCGAAGGCGTCGAGGGGCTCACCCCCACGACGCACGACGTGGTGCCCGACCGGATCGTCGCCGGGACGTTCGCCTACGCCGCCGCGATGACCCGCGGCGACATCTCGATCGAGGGCGCGCAGTCGCAGCATCTCGAGATCGCGCTGGACAAGCTGGCCCAGGCGGGCGCGCGCGTCGAGCGGGAGGTCGACGGCTTCCGGGTCAGCTGCGACACCCGGCCCGCGGCGGTCGACGTCGCGACGCTTCCCTATCCCGGCTTCCCGACCGACCTGCAGCCGATGGCGATCGCGCTCAACGCGACCTCGACGGGGGTGGCGTTCGTCACCGAGAACATCTTCGAGGGTCGGTTCGCGTTCATCGACGAGCTCGTGCGGCTCGGCGCCGACATCCGCACCGAGGGCCACCACGCGGTGGTCCGCGGCCGCGAGCGGTTGTCGGGTGCCCCGGTGCGCGCCACCGACATCCGCGCAGGCGCCGGGCTGGTGCTCGCCGGGCTGGCGGCCGAGGGGGTCACGTCGGTGAGCGACGCCTACCACATCGACCGCGGCTACGCGCACTTCGCCGAGCAGCTCCGCGCGCTCGGGGCGGACGTCTCGCGCGACTCGCTGCCCGACGAAGCCGCCTAGGCGGGACGGGTCAGCAGCTGGTCAGCTCGCGGGCCCGGTCGGCGTCGTCGGGGAAGACCAGCAGGTAGGTCGCGTCCTGCGGCCACGGTCGGCCGGTCGCGTCGTAGCCCTTCCCCGCCGGTGCCAACGTCGCGCGGATGTGGTGCTCGGCCAGCACGGCGTGCACGCGGGCGGCCTCGTCGTGCGGGAGGGCCCGCGTCGCGGGCACGAGCAGCCCGTAGTCGGGACGGTTGCCCGGCGTACGCCGTTTCGGCGGGCCGAAGATCCAGCGGCCGAGAGCACCGAGGCCGAGCGCGACGAGCAGCGCGAGGACCGGGGCGGCGAGCAGGTGCGCGGGCATCTGTGCTCCCTCCTGCGCCGATGTCGCGGTGCATCCGGAAAAAGGTGCACCCGGCGTGGCAACCGAAACGGCAACCGTTGCGTCGTTATGGTCGACCACGGCGTTCCCGCTCGCAGACGGGGGTCCCCCGATGCATGTCCACGTCGACGAGCCCGGCCAGGCATTGACGCTGTCCGGACAGCTCGACGCGTCGACCGTTCCCGACGTACGGCTCGCGCTGCACGCCGCCGTCGACAGGGGTCACGGCGACCTGGTCGTCGACATCGCCGACGTCGAGCTGCTGGACGCCACCGGCCTGGGGGTGCTCGTGGGCGCGCACCGACGGGCCGGGCGTCACGGCCGCCGGCTGGTGCTGCGGTCGGTGCCGCCGCGTGTCGATCGGCTGCTGTTCATCAGCCGGCTCTACCTGGTGCTGCACGTCGACCGGTCGAGGCCGGTCTCCGTCGCCTGAGTCGCTCTGCCGCGCGGTCACCTACGCTTCCGTCGTACGACGTCGACGGAGGACTCATGTCGCAGCGCGAACGCGACCGGCCGTGGGTGATGCGCACCTACGCCGGCCACTCCTCGCCGGCCGAGTCCAACGCGCTCTACCGGCGCAACCTCGAGAAGGGGCAGACCGGACTGTCGGTGGCCTTCGACCTGCCGACCCAGACCGGTTACGACCCCGACGCCGAGCTCGCCGCCGGCGAGGTGGGCAAGGTCGGAGTGCCGATCGCGCACGTGGGCGACATGCGCGCGTTGTGCGACGGCATCCCGCTCGCCGAGATGAACACGTCGATGACGATCAACGCCACCGCGATGTGGCTGCTCGCGCTCTACGAGGTCGTCGCCGAGGAGCAGGGCGCCGACCCGGCCGCGCTGATGGGCACGACGCAGAACGACATCATCAAGGAGTACCTCTCCCGCGGGACCTACGTCTTCCCGCCCGGGCCGTCACTGCGGCTGATCACCGACATGGTCGCCTACACGGTGACCGCGATGCCGAAGTGGAACCCGGTCAACATCTGCAGCTACCACCTGCAGGAGGCCGGTGCGACGCCGGTGCAGGAGATCGCCTACGCCATGTGCACGGCGATCGCGGTGCTCGACGCGGTCCGCGACTCGGGGCAGGTGCCGGCCGAACGCTTCGGCGAGGTGGTCGCGCGCATCTCCTTCTTCGTCAACGCGGGCGTGCGCTTCGTCGAAGAGATGTGCAAGATGCGGGCGTTCGTCGAGCTGTGGGAGGCGCTCACGCTGTCGCGCTACGGCGTCACCGACCCGAAGCAGCGGCGGTTTCGCTACGGCGTGCAGGTCAACTCGCTCGGGCTGACGGAGGCGCAGCCGGAGAACAACGTCTACCGGATCCTGCTGGAGATGCTGGCCGTCACGCTGTCCCGGCGCGGCCGGGCTCGCGCGGTGCAGCTGCCGGCGTGGAACGAAGCCCTCGGCCTGCCGCGACCTTGGGACCAGCAGTGGTCGCTGCGGGCGCAGCAGGTGCTGGCCTTCGAGACCGACCTGCTGGACTACGACGACATCTTCGACGGCTCGGTCGTGGTCGAGTCGCGGGTGGCCGCGCTGGTCGCCGACGCACGGGCCGAGATCGACCGCGTGCAGGCGATGGGCGGCGCGGTCGCCGCGGTCGAGAACGGCTACATGAAGTCCCAGCTGGTGGCCTCGCACGCCGAGCGGCGGCGGCGGATGGAGGTCGGCGAGGACGTCGTGGTGGGCGTCAACCGGTTCACGACCAGCGAGCCGAACCCGTTGCTCGCCGACCTCGACACCGCGATCCAGACCGTCGACCCGGCGGTCGAGGCGGCCGCCGTCGAGGCGGTGCGGTCGTGGCGGGCCGGACGTGATGCCGGCGAGGTCGACGAGGCACTGCGTGTGTTGCGAGATGCGGCCAAGACGGAGGCGAACCTGGTCGCGCCGACGTTGCGCTGCGCCCGGGCGGGGGTGACGACGGGGGAGTGGGCGGGCACCTTGCGCGAGGTGTTCGGGGAGTACCGCGCGCCGACCGGCGTTTCGGCAGCGGTCGCCGCCGGTGCCGGGGAGGAGCTGACGCGGGTGCGCGAGCGGGTGCGCCGCGCCGGTGCGGAGATCGGGGCCCGGCTGCGGCTGCTCATCGGCAAGCCCGGTCTCGACGGGCACTCCAACGGCGCCGAGCAGATCGCGGTGCGGGCCCGTGACGCCGGCTTCGAGGTGATCTACCAGGGCATCCGGCTCACGCCCGCGCAGATTGTCGCCGCGGCCGTCGCCGAGGACGTGCACTGCGTCGGGCTGTCGATCCTGTCCGGGTCACACCTCGAGCTGGTGCCCCAGGTGCTCGACGGGCTGCGGTCGGCCGGGCTCACCGACGTACCGGTGGTGGTCGGCGGGATCGTCCCCGCGGCCGACGCCGAGCAGCTGCGGCGGCTGGGCGTGGCGCGGGTGTTCACGCCGAAGGACTACGAGCTGACGCGCATCATCGACGAGATCGTCGGGGTGATCCGCGCCGCCCACGGCCTGGGCTGACCCGCTCCTCGGTGCCGCTCGACGGCGCGGCGACCTCCACCGGCGTGTAGAGCGCGAGGCCCCAGCGCAACTTCTCGCGCATCCCCTCGACTTCCTCGTCTGGCAGCCCCGAGACCAGGCTGCGCAGCAGGTCACCCTCCACAGTCCGCTCCCTTCGTGGCGCGGGTTGAGTCCGACATCCCCGCATGATACGTCGTACGGCGACCAAAGTGGCTGCCACGATCACCGGTCTTGGCACGGCGGGGCGCGCTTGCTCTTTGGGGCAGGCGACTTGTCCACACGTGGCGCTGCGCCGCTTGCCCTGGTCTGGGCAGGCTGGAAGAATCGAACAAATGTTCGAGTAGTGGGGATCGAGGAGGTGCTGGAGCGTGGCGGCATTGCGCGGGGCATTAGCCGCGGCGCTACGCGCCTATGCCGACGCGGACGTGACCGCCTTGCCTGACTCCGCACTCCTCGACGACGTTCAAGGTCTGCTTGCGGCCCGCGACCTCATCGACGGGTTGGTCGCCCGCCGGTTGGAGGTCGTGCACGTCCGCGAAGCCGCCGTTTCCGAGACCGGACTGACCACCAAGGCCTGGTTGATCGCCCACTGCCGGCGCTCCGCCCATGAGGCGGGGCAGCGGATGTTCGTCGCCCGCTCGCTGGCGGGCCTGCCGGCCTTGGCGGCAACGTTCGAGGCCGGGGAGTGTGGACTTGATGCGGCACGGATCGTTGCCTCCGCGCTGCGCGACGTGCCCGAGTCCGAGCGGCCGGCCGCCGAGGGGATCCTGGTCGAGCTCGCCCGGCAGGCGCCGCCCGGGCACATCGCCACCGCGGCCGGTGAGGTGGTGCGCCGGTTGATCGACCAGGAGGCCGCCGAGGCAGCGGCGCAGCGCCGGTTCGAGCAGAGGCACCTGTCGATAGCCAAGACCTTCGGTGGGATGGTCGCGCTCTCGGGCCTGCTCGACCCGGAGTCCGGCGAGGTGGTGCTGTCCGCGATCGGCGCCCTCGCCCAGAAGAGCGGTTCCGATGACTCTCGTACGCCGGGGCAGCGCCGCGCCGACGCGCTGGTCGAGCTGGCGGGGCACCGGCTGGCGTGCCCCGGTCAGCCCGGCAGCGCCGGTGAGCGTCCGCAGCTGGTGGTCACGATGGCCTGGGAGACCCTTGCCGCGCGGCTCGGCGATGCCGTGTTGGAGCGCAGCGGGCTGCCGCTGTCGGCTTCGGCGGCCCGGCGGCTGGCGTGTGACGCCGCGGTCATCCCCGCCGTGCTCGGTTCCGACGGTGCGGTTCTGGATGTCGGGCGGGCCGTGCGGGAGTGGCCGATCGCCATACGGCGGGCGGCGCGGTTGCGCGACCGCGGGTGCTCGTTCCCCGGCTGCGTGGTCGGGCTCGACGGCTGCGAGCTGCACCACATCGTTCACTGGGCCGAAGGCGGCGAGACGTCCTTGGCCAACAGCGCGCACCTCTGTCGCTTCCATCACCGGCTGGTGCACGAGCTGCACTGGACGATGCGTCGCAGCAGCCCGACCGAGGTGGTCTTCACCGATCCCCATGGTCGCGACGAGCGTGCACCGCCCGTCGCTCGCGCCGGATAAGGGCGCCGCGCTTCTGTGGCGAAGTCCGTCGGTCCTGTACTACCGACCCTGCTTGCGGGCGATCCACAGCCAGGTCTCGTAGGGCACTTGCAGCGCGCCGGAGGGGTTCGCATCCCGAAGGAGGGCTTCGATGTCAACCAGCAGTCGTTGCCGGGCGGTCGCTGGGAGGGCGCTGACGTAGCTCTTGCTGCGTTCCTCGGCGATCCAGTGGTCGATGCTGACCCTGCGCTGCCAGGGCACCGAGATGCGTTCGGGGCGGGCGAACAGGCCGGAGTCGTGCACGGGCCGGCCCCAGTCGATGTCCCGGTGGGTGCGGACGAAAGCCGGTGTCACCCCTGCGACGAGGTCGAGGTAGCGCTGGAACCAAGGCTCGTCGTCGACCCGGGCATGCGACCACCAGGCGGCCCATCGCCCACCTGGTGCGAGTACCCGGGCGGCTTCGGCGATCCGGCGCCGTTCGTCGAGCCAGTGCCAGGACTGCGCGAAGCACAGCAGATCGACGCTCGCCTCACGGAACGGCATCGCGGCGCCGTCCGCCACCGCGGCCCCGAACAGCGCGGGGGCGTGGGCAACCGTGTGCTGCACCATTCGCGGGCCGATGTCCAAGGCCACGAGCCGGGCTCCTCGGGCAACGAGTGCCCGGGTAGCGAGGCCGGTGCCGCAGCCGCCTTCCACGACGAGCCCGGAGTCCAGCGGCACCAGGGCGTCGTACACCGCGTCGGGGTAGTCCGGGCGGCCGGAGGCGTAGTCCTCGACTACCGCGTCGAACGACACCACCGATCGAATCTCCCACACGAGCAAGCCACAACCTCGAGGTCGAGGTCGAGGTCGAGGTCGAGGTCGGGGCCGGGGTCGGGGCCGGGGCCGGGGCCGGGGCCGGGGCCGGGGCCGGGGCCGAGGTCGAGGTCGGGGTCGGGGCCGAGGTCGAGGTCGAGGTCGCGTGGCGCGTGCCGAGGGGGTTGCCCTGCCGTGCGAAGCGCGAGGTCGGGGCAGGTGTCAGTCGGCAGCGGAGAGCTCCTGCAGCAGGGCTGCTTCCGAGGTCTCGCCGGGCGGGCGTCGATGGAGCGCGGCATCGGCCGCTTTCGCCGCCAGCAGGGCGTTGACGGGAGTGGCGACGCCGTGCAGCCGGCCGAGCAGCACGACCTCGCCGTTGAGGTGGTCGGCCTCGATGTCGCCGGTACCCCGCTTGAGGCTCTGCCAGCTCGAGCCGCCTTCCCGCCGCTGACCTTCGACCGGGCGCAGGCGCACCAGGTCGCCGCGCCGTTGCCGGTCCTCGTCGGCAGTTGCGACATCGAGCCCGGCGGCGGCGAAGACGTCCTCCGCCTCGGCGCGGGCTCGCCGCGCCAGTTCGCTGTCACGGTCGAGCGGACCGCAAAGCGCCTCGGCGGCGTTCGCGACGTTCATCACCAGCTTGCGGTACTTCCACCGCATGATGTCCGGCCGCGGTTCGGAGACGAAACCGGCGGCGGTCAGCGCCCCGGCGAGCGCCCCAGCGAGCTCGTCGGTGCCGGACGCGTAGCGACCGACGTCGAGGATGCCGCGGTGCGGTGTGCCGTTGCCGACGACGACGCCGGGCGTCGTGTGGCTCGCCGGGCACATCACACACATTCCGTAGACGCGGGAGAACAGGCGAAGGGCGGCCCGTTCGTTGTCCACCCCGTTCTGCGCGCAGACGACCGGTAGGTCGCCGGCGGCCGCGCGCAGCGCGAGGAGCGCGTCGGTGGTGTGCTGCGACTTCATCGCCAGCAGCACGACGTCGTCGGGAGTGAAGTCCACCTCGTCGGGATGGCCGGCGGCGGGCAGCCGGTAGGTCGCGGCTCCCTCCGGCAGCATGACCCGCAGGCCGCCCGAGCGGATGGCGTCGAGATGGGCGCCGCGCGCGATCGCGACGACCTCGGTCCCGGCGGCATGCAGCAGCCCGGCGATCAGTCCGCCGATCGCGCCCGCGCCATAGACGACGACTCGCATGGCCGGAAGCGTAGGCATCGCGGCGCGAGGAACCGCCATGCCCAGTACCTGGAGCTCCACGTGAGGCCGCGGCTCTGCCGTGGAGAAAGCCGGTGGCTTGGCTTGCCGGCGGCCACGGCGCGGGGCGGGCCCCTACTGCGTGATGTGCGCTGGGATGGCCGCCGGCAGTCACGGCGCGGGGCGGGCCCCTACCGCGTGCCGTGCGGTGGGATGACCGTGATCGTCGTCGCTCCCTTGGTGACGTCGAGGACGGCGCTGCCGTTGCGGTCGGCCGTCGCGACGCGGTGCCCGGCCACGATCAGCTGCGTCCCGGGTGCGAGTCGGGTCAGGGTCAGCCTCGTTGCGCCGTCCGTCGTCACCGTCAGCCGGCCGCCGTCGGAAAGGCCGGCCGAGACCGCGTCGACGGCGAGCCGAGCGACGTTGGTCAGCGTGAGCGTCGCAGCCTTCGCCGGGGTCGGTTGGCCGAGCTGCCAGGTCAGCTGCTGCACCACCGACGGCGTCGCCTCGCCGGGGATCCGCGCGTTCTGGGTGCGCACCGGCGTGATCGTCGGCTGCGGCCGGGCCGCGACCGCGTCGAGGTGCGCGAGGGTTCCGGGGGCGCTGTCGCGCGCTCCCAAGTCACGGATCCAGTAGACCCCCGTCGGTCCGATGCCGAGGTCGGCGCGGGTCAGGTGCGGATACCAGGTGTAGGTGATGCGTGGCGGGTTCGTCGTACGCCGGGGGTCGCCGAGCTGCGCGATCTCGCTGTCGAACGCATCCTGGGTCGCCCAGACCAAGTGGTCCTCGGCCGGGTAGAGCTCGAAGTAGTAGCGGTAGCCGAGCGTGTCGATCGCCTGCACCTGCTGCAGCACGCTGGACACGGGTACCAGCTCGTCGAGGGTGCCCTGCCCGATGACGAACGGGTCCCAGCGGGCGCTGTCGAGCAGCGGTGTGGTGTCGCTGTCGGTGGTGCAGCGGCCCGCGCCGGCCGCGCCGCCGGCGCCCTCGGCGATCCGCACCCCGCACATGGGCGGGCCGGCGAGCGGCATCAGCTTCGCGAACAGGTCGGGGTAGGCGAGCCCGAGCTTGTAGGTGCCGAAGCCGCCCATCGAGTAGCCGGAGAGCACGGTGCGGTCCGGATCGAGGTCGTAGGCCTTGGCCAGCTCACGCCACACCTGCCAGAAGTCGACCTCGGCCTCGTCGAAGTACCAGCCGTCCGGCCCCAAGCCGAGCGTCGTCGCGCAGATCGAGTGCCGGTCCTCGCAGGCCTGCTGGAGCATCTGCGGGTCGAGCGCGCCGTACTGGTTGTGCTGCACCGACAGCGAGTGCAGGATCCACGTCAGCGGAGTCGGCCGGCTGGGGTCGTAGGTCGTCGGCACGTAGACCGCGTAGGGCTGCACCCGGCCGAGGAAGTTCGGCCGCAGGTCGCCGGCGCCGTTGCCGCTGTCGTGTACGACGCCCTGGCCGAGGTTCAGCGTCGTGACGTACCACCGGTTCGTGTAGCCGGTCGGGCGCGGCTCCGGGGTCGTGCGCTCGGCGGCGAGCTGGGCCCAGTCGACGGCGAGCGAGAACGGCGTGACGTCGCCCTCGGTCAGCGCCTCCGCCTGGTGGTCCTCCATCCAGAAGTTGCCGAGGTCGGTCAGCCGCGGCAGTCCCTTCGTGCCGAGCTGGTTGGGCGCGATGCCGTGGCGGTACTGCTCCGGCTCCTGCTGGTAGGTGCGGAACGTCACGTTGTAGACCGCCGGCTGTCCGGGCAGCGCGCCGTCGGACTGGCCGACCGGGGCGAACGCCGTACCGTCGGCGTTGGCCAGTCCGGCCGCGAGCCGCACCGTCCAGCTGCCGCTCGGCTGCAGGACCCTGTCGGGGATCCGGACGACGAACGAACGGGCCGCCGTGTCGACGGTCACGGGCAGCTTCGCGAGCAGCTTGCCGGCGGCGGTCATGAGCCGGGCGCCGCGGCTCGACACCACCAGCGCACGGTCGAAGCCGTCGGAGCGCACCCCGGCACCGGCCGGCCAGGGCCCTCCACCGGTCGCCGTGTTGCGGTCGAGGTCCATCGTCCACTCGGCGATCGGGACGGTCTTGTCCTCCAGCGTGTTCCAGTCGACGCGCCAGTAGGTCGCGTCCTCGCCCAGCCCGATCGCCGCCCCGAAGATGTCCGCGCCGTTGTTGGCCGCCTTCGGGTTGCTGTAGACGTAGGTGCCGTCGCTCGGCGCGAGTGCCGTGATCGGTTCGCCCACCTGGATGCCGGTGGCGCCGTGGTCGTCGTAGAGGAAGTCCGACCAGAACGTCGCGCCGCCCGCGAGCCGGCCGGTGCCCGAGGTGCGCGGGAACTGCTCGCCGAACGGCCAGCCCTTCGGGGTCGGCAGCGTCGGCTCCGGCTCGGTCGCGGCGGGCGGCGCCCCGGCGGGCAGCCCTCGCGGCGCACTCGCCGCGGGCGCGGCTGCGGGCCGGGCGGCGAAGGCCCCGGAGGTGACGGCACCGGTCCCGGCCGCGAGCACGACGACGCCGAGCAGGGCGGTACGACGGACGGACGAGCGGCGCACGATGACTCCCGACGACGACGGCACGGCCAGGCCAGCGACCCGGCCCCCTCGTCAAGGTCGTGGCAGGACGTGGTTGTTCTTCGACGTGCGGGAGCTCACGTCCTGCAGGCCGCGGGCGGTGAGGCCCGTCGCGGGGGAACTCCCCGGCCGCGCTGTCACGTAGGGTTCGAGCGTGAGCCGGCACGGGCTTGTTCGGCACGGTCACGGTCCGTCGCACGCCGGCGGGGCCGGCCACATGGTGATGGTCGGGCGGCACGCGGCGTGGTTCGACCGGCTCTCGGGATGGGCGCTCCCGTGGCTTTACCGGACCGTCGCCGCCCGGGTGGTCGCGGACCTGCGGCCCGGCGCAGCCCTGCTCGACGTGGGCACCGGGCCGGGCCGATTGCTGCTCGAGGTGGCCCGGCGCCGTCCCGACGTCGAGGTCTCGGGGGTCGACCCCTCCGCCGACATGATCGGGCACGTCGCCGGCAACGCGGAGCGCGCCGGTCTGGCCGGCCGAGTGCGTGCCGTCATCGGCAGTGCCGAGGAGATCCCCCATCCGGACGCGAGCTTCGACGCGGTGGTCTCCTCGCTGAGCGCGCACCACTGGGCCGACGTCACCCGGGCGATCGCGGAGCAGGCGCGGGTGCTGCGCCCGGGCGGAAGCCTGTGGGTCTTCGATCTTCGGGGCAAGTCGGCGCCGGGCCTGGTCGCTGCGCTCGAGTCACGCTTCTCGGCGAACGACATCACCCGCCCGAGGCAGCGGTGGCCGGTGTCCCTCCTGCTGACCTGCCACCGTGCCGTCATGGCGCCGGGCGCGGAACCCGCGTAGGCAGCACGACGCCATGCGTCTCGTCATCGCTCGGTGCAGCGTCGACTACGTCGGCCGGCTGACAGCTCACCTGCCGCTCGCCCCGCGATTGCTCATGGTCAAGGCCGACGGGTCGGTGTCGATCCACGCCGACGGCGGTGCCTACAAGCCGCTGAACTGGATGACGCCGCCCTGCACGCTCGAGGAGGCCGAGGGTCTCTGGACGGTCACCAACAAGGCGGGGGAGCAGCTGCTCATCACGATCGAGGAGGTGCTCGGCGACACGGCGTACGAGCTGGGCGTCGACCCCGGCCTGCGCAAGGACGGCGTCGAAGCGCACCTCCAGGAGCTGCTCGCCGACCGGTGCGAGGTGCTCGGTGCCGGCTGGCGGCTGGTACGCCGGGAGTACCCCACCGACATCGGGCCGGTCGACTTGCTCTGCCGCGACGCGGAGGGCATCGCGGTGGCGGTCGAGATCAAGCGGCGCGGGGAGATCGACGGGGTCGAGCAGCTCACCCGCTACCTGCAGCGGCTCGAGCGCGACCCGCTGCTGCGCCCGGTCCGCGGCGTCTTCGCCGCGCAGCAGATCACGCCACAGGCGCGGGTGCTGGCCGCCGACCGGGGGATCGAGTGCGTGACGCTCGACTACGACGCGCTGCGGGGGCTCGAGCCGGACAACCCGACGCTGTTCTGAGTGCGACGCTGGACCCATGAGCCCCCGACGGCACCAGCGCCGCGACGCGGCGCCGCCGCTGGCGACGGCGGGGCTCGGAAGTGTCGAGGACTACGACGGGGTCGACTACTCGGTGCGGCCGGTGTCGGCGGCGCGGGCCACGAAGACCTACCGCTGCCCGGGCTGCGACCAGGAGATCCCACCCGCCGTGCCGCACGTGCTGGTCTGGCCGGCCGACCGCGACGCGGAGATCCACCGCCGGCACTGGCACCGCGCGTGCTGGGAGGCCCGGCATCGCCGCCGGCCGGTGCACGGCGCCTGATGGGACCCTGCGCGTGATGGGACCCTGCGTCTGATGGAGATCCGCGCCAACACCGTGCTGCCTGCTGCCCGCAGGCCGGTGACCCTGCACACCGTCGACGGCCTGCGCCTCGTCGGCGAGCTCGCGCTGCCGGTCGACCGGCCGCCGGTCTCGACGATCGTCTGCCTGCACCCGCTGCCGACGGCCGGCGGCATGATGGACAGCCATCTGCTGCGCAAGGCGGCCAACCGGCTGCCCGCCCTCGCCGGTGTCGCCGTACTCCGCTTCAACACCCGCGGCACGGCCAGCGAGCAGGGTCGCAGCGAGGGTGCCTTCTCCGACGGCGGCGACGAGCGCTACGACGTAGCGGCGGCGATCGACCTCGTCGACTACGAGGAGCTGCCGGCGCCGTGGCTGGTCGGGTGGTCGTTCGGCACCGACCTGGCGCTGCGTTTCGGCTGCGACCCGGCCGTGGTCGGCGCCGTGCTCATCTCACCGCCCCTGCGCTACGCCCGCGACGACGACCTGCGCCGGTGGGGGGCGAGCGGCAAGCCGCTGGTCGCGATCGTGCCTGAGCTCGACGACTACCTCCGACCTGCGCAGGCGCGAGAGCGCTTCGCGCTGGTCCCGCAGGTCGAGATCGTTGCAGTACCCGGCGCCAAGCACCTGTTCGTCGGGCGTGCCGAGGAGGTGCTCGACGAGGTGGTCCGGCACGTCGCTCCGCACGCCTACCCGCTGCCGCGCGAGTGGCGGGAGCCCCCTACCTAGGCGTTACGGTCGGGCGCATGCCCGTGGATCTCTACCACCGGGAAACCGGCTCCGGCCGTCCGGTCGTGCTGCTGCACGCGTTCCCGCTGTCGTCCGCGATGTGGCTGGCGCAGCGCGAGTCCTTGGGAGCCGTCGCGCGCGTGATCACGCCCGACCAGCGGGGCTTCGGGGGCTCCCCGCTCGGCGACGACGAGCCGTCGCTCGATGCCGTGGCCGACGACGTGGCGCGGCTGCTCGACGCCAAGGACCTCGACCGGGTCGTCCTCGGCGGCCTGTCGATGGGCGGCTACGTGGCGATGGCGTTCGTCCGGCGTCACGCGGACCGCCTTGCCGGCTTGGTCCTCGCCGACACCAAGGCGAGCGAGGACCCGGCCGAGGGCAAGCAGCGGCGCGCGCAGCTCGCGACGACCGTGGAGTCCGACGCCGAGTCGACGGTGCTCGTCGACCAGGTCTTGCCGACGCTCGTCGGCCCGACGACGATCGAGCGCCGCGCCCTGGTCTACGGCCGGGTCAAGGCACTCGTCCAGGCCGCGCCGCCCTCGGCGGTCGCCTGGGCGTCGCGTGCGATGGCGGCGAGACCCGAGTCGTTCGCGGCCCTGGCGTCCGTGCGGGTGCCAGCGCTCGTCGTCGTGGGGGAAGAAGACACGCTGTCGCCGCCGGCCGACGCGGAGGCGATGGCCGAGGCGCTGCCGAACGCGCGCCTCGTCCGGATCCCTGCTGCGGGGCACCTGACCGCGGTCGAGGCGCCCGAGGAGTTCAACGCGGCGTGCCGGGACTACCTCGACGCGCTGGCCTGACCGGCGCTTCCCTGGCCGGCTCTGCGTGCCCGGCCCGGCCTGACCTGACCTGGCCGGCGCTTCCCTGGCCGCCGCCCCGGCGACTACGGGGTGTCGGCCGCCGTCGCACCGGTCAGCGTGAGCAGCCGGTCGCGCAGCTCGTCGAGCTGGGCGCGGATCTCGTCGCGCTGGGTGCCGAGCCGCTCGACCTCCTCGCGAGCGGCCCGCAGCATGGCATCGGCCTGAACCCGGGCGTCCTCGGTGATCGTCTGTGCCCGCTGCCGGGCATCGTCCAGCACCGCCTCGGCCCGGTCCTGCGCCGCGCTGCTGATGCGGCTGGCGTCGTGCTCGGCGTCCCGGAGCAGCTCGTGGCGGCGCGCGGCGACCTCCTGCTCGAGCCGGGCGACCTCGGCGCGGGCGTCGGCGGTCTCCTGCCGGGCGGCGGTCCGGATCGCGGTCGCCTCCTCCTCGGCCAGCGCGAGGATGCGGGCGACCCGCCGGCCCAGTCCTGCGTAGGACCCGGCGTCGTCAGGCTCGACCTGCGCGGGCACGGCCTCCTGCTGCCGCCGGAGCTCGGCGGCCTCGGCCCGCGCGGCCTCGGCGGCTTGTTCCGACCGGGCGAGGAGAGCCTCCACCGCCTCGAGATGGTGGTCGACCTGGACGCGGTCGTAGCCGCGCAGCACGACGTCGAAGCCGCGCTGCGAGCCGTCGCCGTCCATCAGGTCGGAGGTGGGGGGCGGAATCTGGGCACGGGTGACCGGGTGACTCATGTGGCCCGGTCTTCCCGGCGTACGCCGCGGTGTATCACTCATCGGCCGGCGGCCTGGACCAGCTCGGTCAGGACACCGCCGACGCTCTTCGGGTGCAGGAACGCGATCGAGGCGCCCATCGAGCCGTGCCGCGGCCGCTCGTCGACCAGCCGGACGCCCTTGCCGCTCAGATCGGCGAGCGCGGCGGCGACGTCGTCGACGCCGTAGCCGATGTGGTGCACGCCCTCGCCGTTGCGGGCGAGGAACTTCCCGACCGGCGTGTCCTCGGCGAGCGGCGCGAGCAGCTGCACGTACGACCCGCCGTTCGGTCCGTCCGCGACGACGAGCATCGCCTCGCGCACGCCCTGCGCCTCGTTGGTTTCGCGCGACACCACCGTCAGCCCGAACGTCGACTCGTAGAACTGTGCGCTCTGCTCGAGGTCGCGGACGGCGATCCCGACGTGGTCGATGCGGGTGAACACTGCGCGCTCCTCGGCTCGACGGCGTACCGGCTGACTATCGTGGCAGCACACCCCGCACGTCGCTGGAGGCCCTCATGCCAGGCTCGGTCATCGTCTCCGGCGCACGCACGCCGATCGGGCGCCTGCTGGGCGGGCTGAAGGACTTCCAGGCTGCGGATCTCGGCGGGGTCGCGATCGCGGCGGCGCTGCAGCGTGCCGGCATCGCCGGTGACCAGGTCGACTACGTGATCATGGGGCACGTGCTCCAGGCCGGCGCGGGCCAGATCACCGCCCGGCAGGCCGCGGTCAAGGGCGGCGTGCCGATGACGGTGCCGGCGCTCACGGTCAACAAGGTGTGCCTGTCCGGGCTCGACGCCATCGCGCTGGCCGATCAGCTGATCTCCGTCGGGGAGTACGACGTCGTCGTCGCGGGCGGCATGGAGTCGATGACCAACGCGCCGCACCTGCTGCCCGGCGCTCGTGCTGGTTACCGCTACGGCAACGGCACGCTCGTCGACTCCATGGCACATGACGGGTTGTTCTGCGCCTTCGACCAGTGCTCGATGGGTGAGTCGACCGAGCGGTACAACGCCCGGCTCGGCATCAGCCGCGAGGAGCAGGACGAGTTCTCCGCCCGCTCGCACGAGCGGGCCGCCGCCGCCGCCAAGAACGGCCTGTTCGACGACGAGGTCGTCCCCGTCCTGATCCCGCAGCGCAGGGGCGACCCGGTGCCGTTCACCGAGGACGAGGGCGTGCGCGCCGACACCACGGTCGAGTCGCTGGGCCGGCTGCGCCCGGCGTTCGCCCCCGACGGCACGATCACCGCGGGCTCGGCCTCCCAGATCTCCGACGGCGGATGCGCCGTCGTCGTCATGTCGCGGGCCAAGGCGGCGGAGCTCGGCGCGCCGGTGCTCGCCGAGGTCGGCGCGCACGGGGTGGTCGCCGGACCCGATGCGAGCTTGCAGTCCCAGCCGGCCAACGCCATCACGAAGGCCCTCGGCCGCGAGGGGCTCTCGCCGGCGGACCTCGACCTGCTCGAGATCAACGAGGCGTTCGCCTCGGTCGCGATCCAGTCGATGCGCGAGCTGGGCGTCGGGGCGGAGCGGGTCAACGTCAACGGCGGCGCCATCGCGCTCGGCCACCCCATCGGCATGTCCGGTGCCCGTCTCGCGCTCACCCTCGCCCTCGAGCTGCGCCGCCGCGGTGGTGGTCTGGGCGCGGCCGGGCTGTGCGGCGGCGGCGGCCAGGGTGACGCTCTGCTGCTGCGGGTGCCGGCGGCGTGAGAGCCGCCCCCGCAGACGTCTCCGAACTGGTCGAGCGCGCGGTCAAGGGTG
>Ga0207707_10000673_pt1 | contig 33856 bp, 28 predicted proteins | sample KBSC83BmetaG_FD_184336 | JGI IMG/M metagenome (GOLD analysis project Ga0207707, IMG submission 184336) | Corn rhizosphere microbial communities from Kellogg Biological Station, Michigan, USA - KBS C8-3B metaG (SPAdes) (version 2) | ecosystem: Host-associated > Plants > Roots > Rhizosphere ... | reverse complement strand
GGCAACCGACGGTTGACGTAAATCAATGACGCTCATTGACTTCTCGGGAATATCCTAACCGGACAGATCCCTATGATCCGCGACAAATTCGGGGTAGCCGAGCTGAAACCCACCGGTACCCAGCCTGGCAGAGCGCCTCAGTGGTCTCGATTTTTTGCCGCAATCCGCTGCGAGACGGCCTCTGCTCCTTGAACCGGGGTGCATTTTTGTGCTAGAAACTAACCCAATGCCGTTGTTATCGGTCGTGAGTTAGCGGCAGTACGACTGAAGCTGTTCAGTTCGGGAATCTCGCGTCATAGGGCCATTTGCAAAATCCGGCGCCCCGGAACTCCTCGACGCAGTTCCGCCGGTGTAAGACTTCGAACCCCCAGCCTTGTTTTGGAGTTCGGATGTTGTTTGTTCGTAGGCTTGACGTGATCGGGAATTCGTTCCCGTTTCCCTACGTCTGCTCGGCCCCCTCACACGGATCGGGCTTCCCGCCGAAACTCCTCACCGCAACTCATCTCAACACGCTGCCCGCGAGTCCCTATTTCCAGACATGCCCATGTCCGCGGGCTCTTCTATGAACCGTCTTTCACACTAGCGCCGGAGGAAGAGATGGCGACAAATTTCGTTCAGATTGAGAACGACACTGAGATCAAGAAGCGCTTAGAAGCGGAACGCGCGCGACTGCGCAAGAGTGCAGGCCTTAGTCAACCCGACCACTTTCATCGACCGCTCGAGCGGGCCTTTACCGCCGAGCAACGCGCACACACCACAATCCTGTTTGGTGGTTTTACCTGGAAGCACGAAGAACTGATTCGCGCCGTCTTCCAGGGCTGCGGCTATCGCTGCGAGAGGCTCCCCGTGCCCGATGTTGCCGCTTTTCAAATCGGGAAAGAATACGGAAACAACGGGCAGTGCAATCCAACTTACTTCACGGTTGGCAATCTCGTTCAGTACCTGCAGTTCCTCGAGAAAGAGGGGATCCCGCGCCAGCAGATTCTGGACAATTACGTTTTCTTTACCGCAGGCTCATGCGGCCCGTGCCGGTTTGGCATGTACGAGGCGGAGTATCGTTTCGCGCTGAAGAATGCAGGTTTCGACGGTTTTCGCGTGTTGTTATTCAAGGATAGCGACGGCATTAAGGCCGCGTCTGGCGAGCCCGGTTTGAAGTTCACAATTGATTTCGGATTCGGGATGCTGAACGCCCTTCATCTCGGTGACGTGATCAACGATCTTATCTTTCAGATTCGACCGTACGAGGTGAACAAGGGTGAGACGGATCGTGTGTTTCAAGAAATGGTCAGCGACCTTTGCCTAGATCTCCGCAATCGCAAATCCTTTGAGATCGAGCGCAGCGCCCCGCAATGGCTGAAACCCAAGGTTAAGAGCAATAAGATCCTCCGCAACACCCTGAACGTGGTCGGCAAATGGCATGAACACATGTGGGGGAAGGATTATCTCAACGCCCTGCACAATGCACGCGAGAAGATGAACTCCATCGACGTGGACCGCACGCGCGTGAAGCCGATGGCGAAGATCACCGGTGAGTTCTGGGCACAAACCACTGAAGGGGACGGCAACTTCCATATGTTTGAGTTCCTGGAGCGCGAAGGCGCCCAGGTACTGGTGGAGCCGATCGCAACCTGGGTTGCGTACCTGATGTATCAGGCCAAAGCGCACGCCAAGGCGAAGTGGCCAGTGAATCGTCCACACCGCAATCCAGAGTGGCACGAGTTCAAAAAGCATTTTGCCAACTACATCGGCTTACGCAAGAAGGTGTGGGGCATTGGCGTGGGTCAGCGGATGTGGAATTTCTTCTACCATCGCACAGCCAACGAACTCGGAGGGATTACGCACCATCTCGCCCCCCAGGAAGAACTGGCGCGAGTAGCGCATCCGTTCTACAACCAATTCGCACGCGGCGGAGAGGGACACCTCGAAGTCGGAAAAAACGTCTACTACACCATCCACAAACTCTGCCACATGGTGCTGGCGCTCAAGCCGTTTGGTTGCATGCCGTCGTCGCAATCAGATGGAGTGCAATCGGCAGTGATCAACAAGTTCAAGGACATGATTTTCCTGCCAATCGAAACGTCCGGGGAGGGTGAAGTCAACGCCCACAGCCGCGTCCAGATGGCGCTAGGTGAGGCAAAGGTCAAAGCCAAGGCCGAGTTTGAGCAGTGCCTGAAATCAACCGGCAAAACGATGTCGCAGATTCGCGAATTTATCGATGAACATCCGGAGCTGAAACGGCCGTTCTATCACGTGCCTCACCGAGAAGGTGTTGCGGGAACCGCGGCGCAGTTCGTGCTGCATGTCAGCGACCGAATCGACAAGGACACGCGTTTCTTGAAACGCTCGCGGGCACGGGTGCAGCAAGCCGTGCCGGCCACTGCGGGCGACTAGAACCCAGTGCGGCAAAGGCAAAGGACGCGCCGGGAAGGATCATTCTCGTAGCGATTTGCATGAGCTGCAGTTTGTTAAGAGAGGCATGATGCACGATCACAAAGGTCCAACTCTGATCCAGATCGCACCCTTGGAGCCCCGAACTCCCAGCATTCAGCAGGTCAAGCATGAGCACAAGTCGAGCGACCACCAAACCAAGTTCATGGTTGGTCTCGATGTGGGTTCGACGACGGTAAAGGCTGTTGTGGTGGAGGCCGCTGGCGACAAAGTGCTCTGGCAGGATTACCAGCGCCACGAGACCAAGCAACCAGAGAAGACGCTTGAATTCCTGAAGCGCGTCGAGGCCGAAGTCGGCGTCAACCGCGACAACACGCGTGTCTTTCTGACCGGTTCAGGCGGCGGCTCGATTGCCGACCAGATCGGTGCCAAGTTCGTGCAGGAAGTGACGGCCGTTTCACTAGCGGTCGAGAAGTTGCACCCCGAGGTGTATTCGGTAATTGAGTTGGGCGGCCAGGACGCAAAGATCATCGTCTTTAAGGATGACGAAGAGAGCGGCCGCAAGAAGAAAATTCCTTCGATGAACGACAAGTGTGCCGGCGGGACGGGTGCGGTTATCGACAAGATCAATGCGAAACTGAAGATCCCCACCGCGCAGCTTGGCAACCAGGGCTATCAAGGAATCAAACTCCACAAGGTTGCGGGCAAATGCGGTGTCTTCGCAGAGACCGACATCAACAGCTTGCAGAAGGTAGGCACCCCGTCGGATGAGCTGATGGCCTCGTTGTTCGAGGCCATTGTTCTACAGAACTTGAGCGTGCTGACGCGCGGCAATACTTTGCGTCCGCATGTGCTATTGCTGGGTGGTCCGAACGGTTTCATTCGCGGGATGCGGGAAGCTTGGCAGGCGAACATTCCCCGCATGTGGAAGGAGCGCAAGGTTCAAATTCCCGAAGGCACTCAACCGGAGGAACTGATCAAGGTCCCCCAAAATGCACAATACTTTGCTGCTCTCGGTGCGATTGAGTTCGGCCGCGGTGAAGACGATTGCATTGGTTGCTATCGCGGCTACGACCAACTGGTGCACTACATCGAGTACGGGCGGCAGGAAGAAAAGGCAAAGTCGGGCGGTAAGGGCCTGGTTGAAAATCCTGTCGAACTCGATACCTTTAAGCAAGCTTATAAACGCAAGAAGTTTACCCCCGCCGTGTTTGCCAAGGGCAGCACGGTTGGCGGCTTCGTGGGGATCGACGGAGGTTCTACGTCAACGAAGGCCGTCCTGCTGAGCGAGGAGGGCGAGATCCTGTGCAAGTCCTATCAGCTCTCGAACGGGAACCCTATCCAGGACACAATCGATATGTTCGAGAACCTGCGCGGCCAGGTGGAGGCGCAGGGCGCAACGATGGAAGTGCTAGGAGTGGCGACCACCGGCTATGCAAAGGACATTCTGAAAGATGTTCTGAAGGCCGATGTTGCCCTGGTCGAGACGGTAGCCCACACGCAATCGGCGCTCAAGTTTTATGACGATCCGCACGTGATCGTCGACGTCGGCGGACAAGACATCAAGATCATCATCCTGCATAACGGGCGGGTGAAAGACTTCAAGCTCAACACACAATGCTCGGCCGGAAACGGCTACTTTCTGCAATCCACCGCGGAAGGCTTTGGCATCGACGTGAACAAATACGCCGATCTGGCGTTCTCTGCGCAAGCGATGCCGGTCTTTGGCTATGGGTGCGCTGTTTTCATGCAGTCGGACATCGTTAACTTCCAGCGGCAAGGCTGGCAGGCGCAGGAGATCCTTGCCGGACTGGCAGCGGTGCTGCCCAAGAACGTGTTTCTTTATGTGGCGAGTATCCCGAACCTGGCGGCCCTGGGCACGCGCTTTGTCCTGCAGGGCGGAACCCAGAACAATCTGGCCGTCGTTAAGTCGGAAGTGGATTTCATCCGCAACAGTTTCCGAGCTGCGGGAAAGCAACCGGAAATCATTGTTCACGAGCACTGCGGCGAGTCGGGCGCGATCGGCGCTGCTGAGGAAGCATTACGATTGTGGCGGAACGGCATGCAGACGAGTTTTATTGGTCTGCAGGCGGTCCGGCGAATCGAGTACCGCTCAACCCGAAACGAGTCCACGCGCTGCAATTTCTGCAAGAACAATTGCTTGCGCACCTTCATTGATGTGCGTACCGAGCCTGCGAAGGAACTCATTCCCATCCAGAAGATCACGAAGGTCCCGCTCATGAAGGGCGAGCAGCGCCTGATCATTGCGACCTGCGAAAAAGGTCTAGTCGAAGACGTCAATGAAATGAAGGACATTAAGGCGGGTCTCGAGAAAATTCGTGATCAGTACCCCAACTTCGTCGATTATGCCTCGAAGGTGGTTTTCCGGCCAACCAACGCCAAGAACACTTCTGATCCGCCCCCGACTGCGGGTTTTTTGGGCCGCTGGACGAAAGACGCGAAACAGCGCTGCGCGCTGATGGAGAACCGCAACAAGATTCGTATCGGTATCCCGCGGGTGTTGAATGTCTACACCTACGCGCCATTGTTCAACGCATACTTCGAAAGCCTGGGCGTGCAACCGGAAAACATCATTTATTCGGATTACACCAGTTCCGAGCTCTACCGGGCGGGGGCGAGCCGCGGCGCGATTGACCCGTGCTTCCCGGCGAAAATTGGAATCTCGCATGTTTACAACCTGATCCAGGAAAAACATCGCAAAAAGCCCCTTGACGCCATCTTCTTCCCTATGTACGACGTGCTGCACTCTCCTCTCGTGAAACTGCAGGGCACGAATGCGTGTCCGACCGTGACAGCGACGCCAGAGACGGTCAAGGCGGCCTTTACCAAAGAAAACGACGTCTTCGCGGAGAACGGCATGAAATACATTGACCCGGTCCTCAACTTCGCGGACCGGAAGCTCTTCTCCTATCAAATGTACGAGGCATGGAAGGCGGTTCTGGGTCTGTCTGAAGACGAGAACGATCGCGCCGTGGAAGCTGGATTCAAAGCGCTTAAAGATTATGAGACCGGCATTCGCCGTCAAGCTCGCGAGGTGCTGGACCAACTGGAGCGTGAAGACCGTATCGGCATCGTGATGCTCGGGCGCCCGTATCATCATGACCCCGGGCTCAACCATGAAATTCTCGATGAGTTCCAAAAGCTCGGGTATCCAATCTTCTCGCAAAATACATTGCCGCTCGATGAAGACATGCTCGAGCGTCTTTTCGGCGAGGAAGTGCGGGCGGGAGTGATCAGCAGCCCGCTGGATATCAGCGATGCTTGGAAGAACTCGTATTCATGCAGCACAAACCACAAGATCTGGGCGGCAAAATTCACTGCACGTCATCCAAATCTGGTGGCCTTGGAGATCTCCAGCTTCAAGTGCGGCCACGATGCGCCGATTTACGGCGTAGTTGAGGGCATCATCGAGCAATCGGGTACGCCGTACTTCTGCTTCAAAGACCTTGACGAAAACAAGCCAACCGGTTCAATCAAAATTAGGGTCGAGACAATCGACTACTTCCTGCAGCGTTACCGCGAAGAAGTGATCCGCAAGCGCAAGGCTGCCGAGGAGATTGAGGCGGAATTGGCGGCACTGGAAATGCGGTTACGAGGCGAGCAGCGCAAAATCGAGAATGCAACGGCGCCCGTAGACCTTGGCATCGAACGCGAGATTCAGGAGATGGCAGCGGATTAGGCGTCCTGAGTTTTGCGCAGACACGGGGTTGGCTTTCGCGGGAGTTCACCTCTACTGAATGGAGAGTACAAGCCCAGCCACCCCTCTCAGATTCAAAGGTCCGTTCTCTTCGTTTTCGTCCGAGCCTAGCGCGACTGCTGGTCTGGGTAAGTTGTTCGTTAACCCTCAACGTCTGCTGGCCTCGAGACCCGAGCCGCTTTGGTTGAAACCAGGTTGCACGTTCACGACGCCAAATTGCCTGTCTACCTGTTCTCGGTGCGCGGCCATGGCCCAAAGGAATCCGATCGAGTGCCCTGGGACGGCGACATTGGGATGGTATCCACTTGGCATGAGCACCGCATCCCCGTCCCGGACTGGAACCACCAGTTCCGGGTACTCGGTATCGTTGTACACAAGCTGTAGCCCATAGGCAGGCGCTGGCATATTGAAATACACGTACATCTCTTCCAGCATTTGCGCATGTTCGTGTGGCGGCCAGCTCGTCCAATTGCCTGGTTCAGAGAAAGTAAATCCCAATAACAGCCGACCTGCCTGGATATTCTTCCCGAGGCAGATATTCAGGTGGCGCTGTTGGCCGGGACTGCCAGTCGTAAACTTCAGGGCTGGATCCTTCTGCAGGTCGGCGTAAGGGATCACCTGGAGGGGATAGGTATATTCCACATCGGAAGAGAATTCAGCAAGATCCACTTCTGAAGTTGTATGTACTTCTATTTGGCGATCGCGAGGAACGTAAGCGGAATCGTATTGTCGAAGGTCGAATTCCTCGCTGTCTACCTTGATGCTTGCATCGCCAGAGAGGCAAACAAGCCCAGTTTCCTGGCCGCTGCTAGTGAAGGTGACTGATGGCCGAGAAGAGTTCAAGATGATGCGCCCATAAGATAAATGACGGTTAGTGCTGTTTGCGGGAGTTACAGAAATGCGGCGGCCCACGTGTTGGTTGGTCTTGCGAAAAACCATTTGATCAATCATGCTGCTCGCTTGTGTGCTCATGATGGGTGCCTTTCCGAGTGAGCGATTTCAGCTCACTTAACGTTTTGGGGATTCCAATGGTCGTTTCCAGCCAAGAACTCCCGACGTGACTATTGTTGTGTTTCGGCTCGGGTCAACTGTTTCGAGCGGGGGTCGCGGACCTGGGGACTCGCCCCGATCCCGCTTGAATTAAACTCGGCATAGAACGACGTCTCCAGTGAGTGCGTTTCCCCAGGATGCCATTCGCGCCATCCAGCGGGTTCAATTTTCGCATCCAATATCGTGCTAAGAAAAACTACCGTTGAGTAGGGCCTCCACGGCCGGCCTAAGAATATGTTCTCGGCTCCCGTATCAGCGGTTACCCTGCAGTGCTCAAAAACATAACCGCTTGATTCCTGCGCATAGTGTCTGCTTTGAGCAGTCAGGAACACTGGCTTATGAGCGAGGGCATGGATTTCGCAATGGTAGAAGACTGCCATGCCGTCCCCAAAAATGAAATCGACATTGCCCTCAACGTAGCAGTCTGAGAGATATTGCCGGGCGGGGGCACAAGGGCCCTGTTCGGATGCACACGACTTGCTTCCCAGGTACAGCGTATCTTGTGCGCCCAGCATTCTGACGTGGCGCAATACCGACCGGCCGCCACGCAGCAGCAAAGCCACCGCCTGCGATCCTTGTGGCATTAGCGGCTTCCCACGGCTGAAGTCGTTCTCGAAGGTGATCCCGTCTGCGAAAAAGTCATCGCCATCAACGGTCACGGTTGCCGAGCCCAGAGTATCCCCAACGGTACCGTGGCAGGCATCAAAAATGATCTTTACACGCGAGGGATGTTTGGCGGCGCCGATGAGCCTGACATGGGGAGCGGAAATGTGAACTCGTTCCCGGTAAACGCCCGGCCTGATCAGGATGCTGCCGTTTCCATTTGGAAGAGCATTGACCGCTTCCTGTACAGATTGAAAGCCCCCAGTACCATCGGTTGCAACTGTGAGTGTCTTGCTGGCTTTTCTGGCATACGACAGGCAGGGCAGAGCAAGACCGAGAAGCAGGAGCAGGCGCAGGGCGCCGAGAAGGAATGTCTTAGGAATGTGCGGCAACCCCATTGATTCGCACATTCTCGAACGAAACATCGCGCACATTCTCCAATACGTGGTATTTCTGGACCCCTTGAAAGTCGCAGTCCGATAGCCGTACGTCTTCAATCGGCGCATTCGCAAAGCCACGGAGGAATACCGCCTATTGCGCTTTTCGTGTGTTCAATTGGCCCAGCTGCACGTCCCGAACCACCGGCGTGAACTTGCCGGCCGCCCCTTCTTCGTAGTTGAAATCGATGAGGGCGAAGCCTGACTTCAGCCTGTTAAACAGCCGCTATGGAGCACGGTTCGCTCCGCAGGATCTATCAAGCCACTGCCATCGGTTATCCTGGCAGCTCCTCGGCTGTTGTTTGAGCCGAGTGTTCATTGATTTATGAGCATTGGAACCAATTTCAATTAGATTTCGAGGGGAGCTTAAAACGTGAACAGCAAATGTCATTACTTACTCAGAGTCTCGTGCGCTTTACTGATTGCCGCGCCGCTGAGCCTGGCTCAGGAGAAGTATTTCTCAAACTGGCCTGCCGGAACTTCTCCCCAGGAAGTTGGCAAGCGAGTCGCCGAACATTTTGTGACGAGCCCGCACCAGGACCCGGAGAAAATCACCTATCCTGAAGTCTGCACATGGTATGGTGCGCTGACTTTCGCTCAACTTTCCGGCAACAAACAATTAAGCTTGGACTTGGCGAAGAGATTCGAGCCGCTGCTTTCCCCCCCGGGCGCAAAGCTGATCCATCGCGAGCGCCATGTGGATTTCTCCATATTCGGCGCCGTGCCGTTGGAAATCTATATCGAAGGTAAAGACCCTAAATATCTGGAGCTAGGGAAGTCTTTCGCCGATACCCAATGGGAGAGCCTGCCGCCTGACGTTCAAGTTCGCCAAGGCGTGAAACCCGAGAGCTTGCCGCCCGGTTTAACCCCGGAAACCCGGTTCTGGGTCGACGATATGTACATGAGCACCATTTTGCAGGTGCAGGCATTCCGCGCAACCGGCGACCGCAAATATCTCGACCGAGCCGCGCTCGAGATGGTGGCTTACCTCGATAAGCTGCAGCAACCGAATGGTCTTTTCTTCCATGCGCCGGATGTTCCATTCTTCTGGGGCCGTGGGGATGGCTGGTTCGCTGCAGGAATGGCGGAACTGCTACGCTCGCTTCCTGCCAATCATCCAATGCGGGCCCGCATTCTCGAAGGCTACCGCAAAATGATGAAAGCGCTTCTCATCAATCAGGGTGCGGATGGAATGTGGCGTCAACTGATTGATCATCCCGAGGCTTGGCCTGAAACTTCTTCTACGGGAATGTTCACCTTTTCCATGATCACGGGTGTTAAGAATGGCTGGCTCGATGAAGACACCTACGGTCCAGCCGCGCGAAAAGGGTGGATTGCTCTTGTCGGTTACATCGATCAGAATGCCGACGTAACCAACATTTGCGTTGGCACGGGCAAGCAAAACGATCTCCAGTATTACATGACCCGGCCACGCCACACGGGTGACATGCACGGTCAGGCGCCGGTGCTTTGGGCTGCTTCTGCTCTTCTCCGGCAGCAGCATTAGGGTGTGTGAAGAGCGGAGTTTCCCGTCCGATGCAGATGGAAGATTCCGCCTTGGCGGTCGGTCCGGGACGAGCACTTGCTTGCCTCCGCCTGCGGGGATTAAGCGGACTCACGCCTTCAAGAACCCCGCGGGTTCGGATGGCGAGAAGCATCTGCGGCTTGACATGCTCTTCCGTTCAGCCGAAATTACTTGGCATGAGAATTCGCCACGCCGCTCTGTTGACGATCGCTACCCTTTCCGCCTCAGCTCTCGCACGCCCGCAGGAACCGGTCAATCCTGCCGCGGATGTCGAATCGCTCTTCCAAGACCACAACCCGAAGCTGAACGAAATGAAGCAAGTGGCCTACCACATTGAGAGAGACCTGCTGCAATGCAATCATTGGGACGAAGCTGAGAAATGGCTAACCGAGCGCTATGTTCAGCACAATCCTCTGGTCGCCTCAGGCCGTGCAGCCGTGGTGAAGTTCTTCGGTAGCCGCCCCAAGCCAGCCAGCTGCAGCAAGCTTACGGCTCCCGTCGTGGCCGTACTGGCAGATGGTGACGTGGTGACCGTGGTGACCGTGGCCAATCGCAAAGACTCGAAAGGCGAGCCCTACACTACTACCTGGTTCGACATGTGGCGAATCAAAGACGGTAAGGCGGACGAGCACTGGGATCCTATGACCAAGCCTTAGTTTGTGGGTGTCCCTTTCGCCCAGGGCTGTCGAAGCAATCGCCGAAAACTTCTCCAACAGAATCTAGGGGACTCTGGCGGGCGAATGAGGTCACAGGGAACCCCAGTGATCCCGCATGAACGTCGCCGCGCCGCCTCCTTTAAGTCTGATCACTGATTGCCAGCGAGGCGGCGCGCAATGCAACTTTTAAGCGGCCCTTCGCAATCCGCTCTCGCCACTCTCTCCTCCGCCCGGCTTGCTCTTGCCCGAGATAAGGCGATACAACAGGGTTAAGATCACCGATCCGACGATTGCCACCAGAATGGTGTAAATCATCCCTCCTCTGCCGGAAAAACCAATGGCACGCATGATCCAACCACCAGCAATGGCCCCAGCGATGCCAATCACCACGTCCATCAAGAAGCCGTGGCCCGGTCCGCGCATTATCTTTCCCGTTACCCAGCCCGCGATGAAACCAACGATGATCCACCACAACAAAGCAAACATAAGGCCTCCTAAAACCTACCTTGCCGCAAACAACCACCAGACGCAATGACGTATTGGGAGTGAACTACGGCTGGACTGCTGATGGGGATTGCTCGATCTTCCCCTTATCCTAGGCCAGCCCGCTTCGGGCGCAACTGGCAAGGATGACAGGCTCGTGACAGCCAAGGCTGTCAATCCTGAGGGGTTTCAGTGCTTTCGTCCCTTGCAGCGCAAATTCCAGCAAGAACAGGGGCGGGGACACGTTCTAAGGAGAAGATTCCTTTGCTGCAGAGGGAATAAATGAGATCTGGCTCAATCTTGCTTCTTTCATTGCTTGCAATTGCCGGCGGTGAACCTTCCCATGGGGTTCGGTCACCTTTGTCGCCGCGGTTCCACAAACAAGGAAGGCAGGAAACGCACTCTGAGCCGAGAAAATGCGCTCACATCGTGATATGGGAGCTGTCGGGAAGCGATCCAAGGATCGTCAAGCAGCTTTCCAAGGGATTTAGAAGCAATATGCCGATATTGCCGGTACCGCCACCATGCCTTCAAGACTCAGCAGCCCGCAAGCGTTGACCTTATTTTTTTGCCCTCAAGGATCTTGTAGCCAGCCTTCAGCGAGATACCGAACTCTCTCCAAAGCTCCCTCCTATGCTTCTGGAGCCCCGTCGTGCAGGTCGCAAAGATCGGCGAATCCCGCCGCTGGCAGTGTTCCCACAAAAAAACGCCCATGCCGGTTCTCTGGCATGGGCGGGGAACAGCTGCCATGAAGATCAGTTAGAAAATGACTTTGGCCCCCAGTTGGAATGACCGCGGGTCGAAAGCTGAGGTGACTTGGCCGGCGCCCGAGACTGCGGAAGCCGCCGCAGAGGTGGAACCACGCAGAACAGAGGTGGCAACAGCGTTGAACTGGGTATGGTTCCAGGTGTTAAAACTCTCCGCTCGTAGTTCGAAGTGCAACCGCTCGCCTGCCGTGAAGGTCTTAAACAGGGCGAGATTCCAGTTGTCACGACCTGGACCACGAAGCGCGTTGTGTCCCAAGTTCCCCCAGGTCGGAACCGTCGTGCCGGGTACGTACTCGGCCGAGAATACCGACGGATCAAACCATTGCATCACCTTCAAGTTATTGCTGGGGGAGATCACCGAGTCTTTCGGATATTTAATTGCCCCGTTGAGATCTGGTCGCACAGAACAACCGGATACGATGGAACATGCTGTCGTTCCGGTGTAGGCAATATTCAGGGGCACGCCGGATTCCATCGTAACGATACCGCTGAGCTGCCATCCTCCAATTACGCTTTTGGCAAACCCGTTCGAGCTATTACGGAAAATGGGCAAGTCATACACGAAATTGACGAATGCAACATGGGGACGATCAAGCGCTCCTGGTCCTCGATCGAACTGCCATCCCGCGTATGGATTGGTGATGGCGTCCAGATCACCGCCGTCGCCGTTGGCTTGGGTGGGATCGACAGCCTTGGAGTAGGTGTACGCCGCATGCAAATCCAATCCCATTTTGAGGTGAGAACGGAACTCCAGCTGCAGCGAGTTGTAATGCGAGTTCTCCCCGTTTTGGTAGATCACCAGGCTGTGGTAGCCCGGGTATTGAAGGACGGTATTGTACTGGGCGGTTGGGGCGAGCCACAGGCTCGGCAGTGCATTGAAGGCCGGCAGGTCAATATTCTGCGTGTAACTTTCCTGGTGGCCCTGGTTGCCAACATAAGCAAGCGAGAAGACGGTGTGTGAGCTCAGCTGCTGCTGAACTCCGGCGCTGTACTGATATGTGACAGGGTTCTTGTACCGCGCGGAATTCAGAGCAATTTCGTTGTTCACTGTGGCCGGGAGCGAAGCGGTACTGATGACCGAGTTCGTCTGATCCACGCCCGTGTGTGGGTTCAACAAAGAAACGTTGTTTACAGTCGTGTTGGCGCCGAACAGGTTCATCGAGCCGGCCGATTGGTACATGTCGTTACCCTGGATTCGTTCATAGAAAGCCCCAAATCCAGCACGCACAACCGTCTTACCCCTGCCGGTTACGTCATATGCGAATCCAAGCCGGGGACCCCAATTGTTCCAGTGATTGCCGACCAGGGAATTGGTGACTCCCGGCGTCTTGCCTGGCACACCTAACCCGTTCGCATACATCCACAGTCCGTTCAAAGCGGGATTAGGACCAGCTGCCAGGAATGAATTGCCGGAGCCGCACAGTGGATTGGGGTTGCCGGCAACCGAGGGCGTACCAACGCCGGTGCAGATTTGCGTCCCGTTCGCATTGGCAAAACCATTGCCTCCCGCAACAGGCCCACCGTTCGGGAATGCTGCCGCGGCCCCCGCTGCATCCCAGAGGTTTGGATACCAGTTGGCCATCTGGCCATTAATCTCGGCGGTATGCGGGATTCCATCCCATCGCAAACCGAGGTTTAGCGTGAGACGGCGAGTAGCGCGCCAGTCGTCCTGGAAGTAGGCTGCCCAGGAAACACTGTTCCAGTGGCGCGTGTCCTCGATGGCAGCCTCACTGTAGGATTGCGCAAAACCGAGAAGGAAATCTGCGAAATCGTAGCCGGTGAAGCTTCCGTTGAAGCCGAAGTTACCCTCAGGGCTGACCTGTAGCGGTTGTGCTTTACGGAAATTCAGCCAGCTGCCGCCCATCTTGAATTGATGGGAACCTTTGGTCCAGGAAACGTCGTCGCGAATTTGATAGCTGTCCGCAGTATTGATCCAAGGGTTCCAGTTGTTGTTGAAGTTCGCTCCGGTTTGGTTGCTTAACGAAATGATCGGCAGAACATTTGTCTGGAAGCCAAAGATCTTATTCTGCTGGAACTGCGTCTTGGTGAGGTCCCACAGGCCGGAGGGAACCATGTTGATGCGGTTTCCGTTGTAGTTGAAGGCGACTTCGTTCAGAAGGTTGGGGCGAATCGTATTCACCGCGTGCACGACGGGCGCTATATCGATTTAGTAAGCCTGGAGCTCCGGTCGGGGGATTGATTTCGTGCTCAAACCGCGCGACCAATCCGCCAAAATCAATTACTTATCCGCTCCCCACCCTTCCCTCGTGCACTCCCCCTCTGGGGCCATTCGAGTCGTCATTTGCAGCATTTAGTTGCAGACATGAAGTAAACCTCTGCAATCCACTTTTTGAATGTTAGAATTCGGCGCCATGGCACTCCGAACATTGCTGCTTTTTTGCTTCTTCCTTTTATTGCCCTTGGAGTTCGTGCGAGGGAGTTGGCCCCAAAGCACTGCGAGTCCGGGGGGGATGCACTTGCCTCCTCTCGCCGAACAGAGTCAAGGCATGGGCGTGCCCGTGAAAACTGAAGACCAGGTAAACCAGGAACGCCTGCAGAAGTACCGCATATTGCGACAGCAGGAACTACTCCGCGACGCCACCAAGCTCCACCAACTCAGCGGAGAACTCAAAGACTATCTCGACAAGAGTGGCTCCACGATTCTTTCTGTCGAGATGCTTAAGAAAGCAGAGACCGTGGAAAAACTTGCCCATAGCGTAAGAAGCAAAATGAAGGACCTGCAGTGACTGGCGACCGAGAACATGACGTCGAATCGTCATTTCTTGGCTTGGGGGTAGATGGTGTCTCCCCGTTTCAGCATCTGAACAAAGGACTCAATCTTCTTTTTTCGACCCGCCTCAGTCTTCATGTTGTGGAGGCGAAAGGCCAACGCGTATCGGTTCTGCGCGTTGAGTTGTTGAAGCATCTTCTTGGCCTTGGGTTCGGCGTTGATTGCCGCGAGGAGATCATTCGGGATCGTCATCTGTTTGGCGCCCTGGTAGGCTCGATTCCACCGCCCATCGGCTTTCGCCGCCTTGACCTGCAGCAGGCCCTGTTCTGTCATCCTCCCTTGCTTGACTAAGCGGGCAACATTTTCGACGTTGATTTGGCTCCAGATGCTTTTGTCACCTCTCGGCGTGTATCGCTGCAGAAAGCTCTTGTCGTCGAATGCCTTGCGCAGACCGTCGATCCATCCCCAACAGAGCGCAGCATCGATCGCTTCCTTGGGGCTTATCGAGGGGAGGCCAGACCCGAGCTTATGGATCTTTATCCAGACCTCAGGTTCTTTGTCATGGTGGTTGCCCAGCCAGTCGTAAAAGTCATCAAGGCTCTCGAATTCGTGAATTCTCCTGGCATCGACTTTGAAAGGCACGTTTTGATCCTAGCATTCGGAACCATCCCCGAGATGTTGATGTCTCGGATCGAAAGCAGCCCCCAGCGACCGATGGCTTTTTGCGCTGAATGGCCCTGGGCCTCCCCGTTCGGTTTGAAGGTTTGGCCTTTACCGGGGACGGATGTGACGACCGGTTGGTCGATTCATGGTTAGGGATTTCGGGCGTCTCAAATTGGAACAAGGGCTGGTGAAAGTATTTGCGGCGGGGGTAACGCCAATGGTATACAGCTTGTGCCATGGGTGACCAGATAATAAGTGGCCCTCAAGACAGTGGAGCGTTCGGTGATATTTTCAACTCGAGTCCCATTGGGATTGTGGTTGAGACTTTGGATGGTCAGCCAGTCTTCGTAAATCCAGCCTTTTGCTCCTTCCTGGGATTTAGCGAAGCCGAATTGTGCACCAAGCATTGCGTTCAATTTTCTCCTCCCGAAGATGCTGAAAGAGACTGGGCGCTGTTTCAGCAGCTTCGGGCCGGGCGCATAGACCACTATCAGTTAGAGAAGAGATACTTCAGGAAAGACGGCTCTTTGGTTTGGGGGCGGTTGAGTCTCTCGTTGCTCAGGGATCATCGATCTCCGCTGCTGCTCGCAATGGTGGAGGACATTACAGATAAGAAGGCTGCCGAAGAGGCGCTTCGCACCAGCGAACAGCGTATGAGGCTGGCCCAGCAGGCGGCCCGACTAGGGACCTTTGATTGGAATGTTCAAACTGGGGTGAATACTTGGACGCCGGAAATGGAGGCGCTGTATGGCTTGCCTCGGGGCAGCTTTGGCGGAACGCACGCCGATTTTGAGAATCTTGTGCACCCAGAGGACCGTGGTCTGCTTGCCAGATTGCAGGAGATTTCATTCAGAACGGGGCAACCGACATGGGGAGAGTGGCGCACAACCTGGTCGGATGGAAGTGTTCATTGGATTGCTGGACATTGGCAGGTTTTTGGGGATGGCAAAAGCGAACCTCAAAGGGTGATCGGTGTCAATTTAGACGCCACTGAGCGCAAGGCGGCCGAGGAAGCTTTGCGTGAAAGCGAGCAACGATTTCGCTTAATGGCAAATCACGCGCCTGTGATGATTTGGATGTCGGGTGTCGACAAACGACCTGAGTACTTCAACCAGACCTGGCTAGACTTTACCGGTCGGTCGCTTGAAACCGAGCTGAATGCTGGTTTAAGAGAAATTACTCATCCTGACGATTTTGAGCGCTGCCGAAAGGACTACTACGAGGCATTCGACTCCAGGCGTCCATTTACCAAGGAATGCCGTGTCCGGAGACATGACGGCGAATATCGCTGGCTGCTCGACACCGGAATACCGAGAGTTTTGTCAGACGGCAGCTTTGCTGGTTTCATCGGATGCTGTATCGACATCACCGACCATAAGCGTGCAGAGGAGGTCCTTTCTAACGTAAGCCGGCAGTTGATTGGAGCTCAGGAACAAGAACGCGCCAGAATTGGGAGAGAGCTTCACGATGACATCAGCCAAAGACTGGCCTTGTTCTCGGCGGGACTGGAGCAGTTGCGAGAGAATCCTTCGGGGGTGGCAAAGTACCTCCCAGAACTGATCGACGCCGTCAACCAACTTTCAACCGATGTGCAATCCCTGTCCCACGATTTGCATGCCGCAAAACTGGAATATTTGGGTGCTCTTGCAGGCATGAAAAGCTGGGTTAGGGAGACCGCCGAACGTCGCAAGATCAAGATTGACTTTATGAGCAATCTGAGGAGCTCCCTACCAATCGAACTGGGGCTAGTGTTGTTCCGAGTCTTGCAAGAGGCTCTAAGTAATTCCATTAAATACAGCGAGACAAAGCGGGTTGAAGTACGCCTAAGCGAGCACTCCACTGGGTTTCAGTTCAGTGTTCGCGATTTCGGCAAAGGATTCGATGTCGAATCGGCCTTGCAAGGTAACGGTCTAGGTTTGACCACCATGCGGGAGCGCGTTCGGCTGGTGAATGGAACATTCTCGATTGAGTCCACGCCAATGGGTGGGACCACGATTGAAGTTTGCGTCCCGCTCCCCCGTGAGCACAGCTCCCAGCGTGCCGCCGGGTAGGCTTGGCGAGAGGCTCAGGAAATTCCCGTAGCGTTCCAGGAATCCGGAGGGAAAATTCAGCTGGCGCGGGCAGCGGCTGAACCGGGCATCGCAGTAATGTCCCATTGTCTGCCCCATGTGGCGATTAAGTTGCCTTCAACGACCACGCCCGTCATGCTATTCAAGAAGACTTTGGGATTCCCAAAAATGTCCAGTTCATAGGACTTCCTGTGCAGTACTCGATAGCCAGATCGAATGAATTGGCGGGTAAGTTCGACATTTTTTGGATCATCGGGCGCAACCATGTCTGACATGCGTTTCCCGATCAGGTCGCTCGCCGAGTTAAGGCCATACATTTTTGCCAGGGCTTCGTTGCAATCGGCAACAAACGTCCCTCTGAGAATGCGTTCAATCTGTTCTTCTTCGGGCGAATCGACCGGAAGTGGGGAGTCCATGTCTACTCGGAATGTACCCTCACATTCCGCAAGATCAGACCCTGGCAGCTCGATGCCCGGATCTTGAGTCTTGGAAGGCTGGTTCGCCACCGCACTGCTGAGGAATGGCCTGCCTTGAAGAACCTCGTCAATCGCAGTTGGGAGTTCGGATGCGTTGACCTTGACCACGTACCCCGACCCGAGCTGGAGGGCTTGTTCCACGACTTCGAGAGAAGTGTTTTGGGTTAAGAACAGAATTGCCGCTTGCGGGGCCAGCACTCGAATTTGCCGCGCAGCCTCGATCCCGCTGAGTGTTGGAAGACCGATGTCTAGCAAGATCAGGTCTGGCTTTAGGGCCTTTGCTTGTTCGATCGCATCCGCTCCATCGGATACCTCGCCCACAACCTCGAGGTCCGCCCGTTCCTTGATTGCGGATCGAAGGAAACATCGCCAAGGTTCGTAATCATCCACGATGAGGATACGGCTTCGCGTCTGTCCCACGAGAGGCACCTTTGAGAAACCCGATGGTCTTAGGCCCGCCAGGCCCGCGCTCACTTCGATTGACGTTGGTAGGGCTGTTCGGACAAAAACAGTTCATTACTTTAGCACGGACGGGGTTTTCCGTCAGCACTCCGCAGGTCGAACTCCGCAGATCGAACCATCCGAAGACAGCGTGCCGGAGAACGATTCCACCATTCGCGAAGCCCCGCTCCCCGGTAAACGCGAGCTGCCGCCGGATGCTACCGGGAAGAACCGATTTCCAAGGTGCCTCCGCGGTCCCCGCTGGTCTAGCCTGCGCTCTGGGTACTGCGCCTAGGTGCGGTTCACAACTTTTTACGTCTTTTCACCCTGGTTTGACACCTACTTTGATCCGGCGAAGTATTGTTTGTGCCGGGCTGATCCAGATGGGCGCCCGGATCAGGAGTCTGGGATGAAAGCAAAACACCCAACCACCGCGCGTGGACTGATGCTGATTCTACAGTTGGCGGTTATCCTGCCCGCTGCCACCCTTGTGATTCTGAGCGCCAGGCACTTGCAAAACATCCAGCGCGACCGGGCCGTAGAGGCACTCATCGAACGAGACTTCAACCAGGTTCTCGCGATATCCGAAAAGCAAATCAACCACAAAGCCTACGCGCTCGCTGATGATGTCCGAAGCGAGTTTCCTTCTCCTCGTGCTGCCTGCAGCGAAACGCTGGACCGGATTCTCAGCTCTCATCCTGAGATTGCGCACGTGATGGTGTTCGACCCGGAAAGTGGATTCACTATGCGCTCGCAGCCTTACCGGTTGGACAGCAGTCCCCCGTTTCGCGAGGAAGCCGAATACATGTCCAAGATGATGGAGGGTTGGTGGAGGCTGGAATATGACGAGTTGTCGGAAAAACTGCTGAAGATGGAACATAAGGGCACACCTTATTACTTCTACGGGGACTGGATCATGCGAGGCGATAAGCACGTCTACCTGGCAACTGCCATGTTCCTCAATACCGACGAACACACCGGGAGGAAGGCCATCGCTGGCGTCACCTTCGATGCCGATTATTTGCGGGATCAGTTCTTCCCCCAGGCACTGGACGAAGTAATGAGTCGCAACGTGGCGGAGGCGCAAACCGACAAAAATGCCGTGATTATGGTTCGTGGCAAAGGAGACTCAGTTCCGCTCGCCCGTGGCAATGGCTGGGACGGAGGTGAGGCCGAAGTGGAACGGACTATGGAAGGCGCCTTCCCCAACTTGGTGCTGGGGATGAAGTTGCGCGGCACCACGCTGGCAGCTCTCGGGCAGCATTTCATGCACACCAGTTTTCTGACTTTGGGAGGCCTCTCGTTTCTTTTGGCCGGTGGAATTTTCCTCACCTATCGCAATGTGAGCAAAGAGTTGGCGGTGGCCCGGCTAAAGTCCGATTTTGTGTCGAACGTGTCGCATGAATTGCGTACGCCGCTGGCACTGATCCGGCTCTACGCTGAAACGCTCGAATTAGGTCGCCTCACGAGCCCCGATAAACACCAGGAGTATTACAGCATTATTCGTAAGGAGAGCGAGCGGCTCACCACTTTGATCAATAACATCCTCGATTTTTCGCGAATCGAAGCCGGTCGCAAGGAGTACGAGTTCCGCGAGACCGACATGCGCGATCTGGTGCGCAATACTCTGGAGTCCTACCGCTATCAAATTGAGCAACACGGCTTCACCTTGGAAGAAAATGTCGCCGAGGTTCCACCTCTGAAGGTGGACCGCGAGGCCATGGCCCGTTCGTTGGTGAACCTGGTCAACAACGCGCTCAAATACTCGCAGGATCGCAAATATATTGGAGTCAATCTTTATCGTGAAAATGGATGCGTGAAGCTGGAAGTGATTGATCACGGCATCGGTATACCTGCAGGCGAGCAAACCAAAATCTTTGAAAAGTTTTATCGCGTCGGAGACCCTCTGGTCCACAACACCAAGGGTAGCGGTTTGGGTTTGTCTTTGGTGCAGCACATCGCTCGCGCACACGGCGGCGATATCGCGGTAAACAGCACACCCGGTGCGGGGAGCAAATTCACGATCATGCTTCCCGTCGAGGGAGCCGGAAACAACGCCCGGCTAGCTTCGGAGAGAAGGAATGGAGGGAATGGCGCGTGACGCTCGCGAACACAGCAGTAAAGTCCCAGATCGGAATACGAAAGTCGGGAGAACCTGACATGGCAAGAATCCTGATCGTTGAAGATGAGCCCAATATGGTGGCGGGCCTGCGAGACAACTTCGAATTCGAGGGATATCAGGTGATCACAGCGCCGGACGGTGTCGCGGGGTTAGAACGGGCACTCAGCGAATCGCCGGACCTGGTGATCCTCGACGTGATGATGCCGCGCATGAGCGGTCTTGACGTTTGCCGGCAGCTCAAGAGCAAACGTCCGTCGATTCCAATCATCATGTTGACCGCCAGGGGACAGGAAGTAGACAAGATCGTGGGGCTTGAACTGGGCGCCGACGACTACGTCACCAAGCCATTTTCCATTCGCGAACTGGTGGCTCGCGTCAAAGCGGTGCTGCGACGCGCACGGACTCTTCCCAAAGAACAAGAGCACGTTTCCTTCGGCGAGATCGAGGTAAATCTGCGCAACTGCCAAGTCAGCCGGGCGGGCAAACCGCTGGAGTTTTCATCAAAGGAATTTGAGCTGCTGAAATATCTGGTCTGCCACCAGGGCGAAACCCTGAGCCGCGACCGCTTGCTCGAGGAAGTCTGGGGGTATGACCGATTTCCAACCACTCGCACGGTCGACACCCACATCGTTCACTTGCGGCAAAAGATCGAACCTAAGCCAGAAGAGCCGCGCTTCATCCTGACCGTGCATGGCACCGGTTACAAATTTGTCAGTTAAACCTGATTACTTCATTGGAGATGATGGTGGCGCGCGTCGCACAAGGTCGCAGGCAGTACCGCAAGAGGAACCTCGGCTCCGGCAGCAGGCAATCCCGGCTTCATGAGTTCGGGCAAAGGCTCGCTGGCCTAAAACGGGAGAATGACGATCTCAATCGCGCCATGTTCGAAGCCGCTCAGGTGCAGAGAAGGCTTTGCGGGCAGCGTTATTTCCGGACTGGTTTGTATGAGTTCGCGAGCGAAATCTTTCCCATCGGTCACCTTTCCGGCGATTTCATCACCGTCATGCAGCTCGAGCAAGACCTTGTGTTCGTCATTGGTGATATCGCGGGCAAAGGTCTCATGGCGGGAATGTGGTTTACCCACATGGTCGGAATGATTCGCCGGGAAATATCAGCACACCATAGTCCGGCCGAAGCTTTAACGGCGGTTGAACGCGGCCTTCTGTTATCGGGCGTCGCATTTCCACTCACCACGCTTTTCCTGGCCCGGCTCAATCTACCGAGCGGTGAACTGATCTATTGCAACGCTGGACATCCTCCAGTCTTGCTGGTTCGAGAGGACGGCGACGAGGAACTCAGTCAGGGCGGGCCGGTTCTTGGAGTGACGACTGGTGAGGAGTTTGTGAATGGCCGTGTCAGGTTGAATGGGAGCGACACTCTGCTCGCTTACTCGGACGGGATTGCGGAGTGCCGGAATGAATCCGGAATTGAATTCGGAGCCGAGCGATTGCTAGACGCTGCCAAAGCATTTTCAAAGCTCGGGGCGAACGAGATTCTGTTTTCTGTTCTGGCTTCGGCCGAAAACTTCCTAGGAAGACGGCATCGCGAAGATGATATCGCGTTACTGGTGTTGCGGCGGCACGGTGAACTCGAACGATCGGAAAAAGACCTTGCCTGAGATTCATAAAATTCGTCGGATGAGTGGCTACCTGAATGCTGTCGGCTGTCTGGTTCCCAGTCAGCCCCAGGGAGGAGTCCGCTCGAGCCACGGGGACAACACTCATCTGATTCGAGCTGCGCAAAAGGGTGATGCTTCCGCCTTTGAGGAACTTGTGTATCAATATGATCGGGCGGTCCTGCGGGTCGCCACTCACCTGACCGGATCCACAGAGGATGCTCAGGACATTTACCAGGAAGCCTTCCTTCGCGCCTTTGTGAAATTGCCGATGTTCCGTTTCGAGTGCTCGTTCTACACCTGGATTTACCGCATCGTTACGAATTTGTGTTTGGACCATCTTCGTACCAAGCGGCTCCGCTACGGTTACGCGAAAACTGTTTTCCAAGACGGTGAAGAGCGCGATCTGGCCAGTGCTATCCCGGATGAGCGCGCCATTGCAAGCCCGGAACGCAATTTGAAACAAAGCATCCAACGGGAACAGATCGTGCGTGCGCTGGGTACACTTTCACCTCGCGAACGCATGATTTTTGAGCTGAAGCACTATCAAGGCATGCAGTTGAGAACTGTTGCCGAAATCCTCAACACCACCGAAGGCACGGCCAAAAACACCCTTTTCCGCGCCACCCGTAAACTTCGCTTGCAATTGTCCGAGGTGCGCTAGCCACGGTGGCGCACACTCCTGCCACGTCCGCGCCATCAGCGACATCCTTAGATTTTCGCTCGATGGCAGAGGCGCCGGTGATTGGAATGTCACTCGAACCATAAGGCCCGCTTCGCACGATCTCGCAATCGAGTTCAGTGTCTCGCCGAGTGTTTAGAGGCCCTTTGCCCGCGTCAGTCATACTAGGCGGATATGGGACGCTACGTCGTGGACTCCTAGGAGCTGGATCGAACTTTTCGTTGCGAGTGAAGCCGAGCTTCCCGTGGCGGCGTTTTGTGGATCCTTTGCCAAGCGCGGCGCAGCTGACGCGTTGAACTGAATCCTGATTGTTCGGCTACATGTTCCATGTCGAAGCGCGTTTCGCGAAGCAGTTCCTGGGCATAGGCGACGCGCAACCGGTTGCTGTATTCGGGAATGCTCATTCCGACGTGTTCGTGAAAAAGGCGTGAAAGATGCCGGTCGCTCGCGCCTGCGATGCGGGCGAGCGCCCTCAAACTCCAAGGCTTGCTTAGGTCGGCGGCGATGACATCCTGCACGCGATGTACCGCCGGATGAATGTGGTTGCGGCCTTCCAGCCACGGGGAGAGCTGTGGGTCCGAACCGTTACGGCGCAAGTAGACGACGAGATAACGCGCGACTGCCAAGGCGCAGGATTGGTCCGTAAATCGATGGACGAGGTGCAGCATAAGGTCGATGCCTGCGGTAATACCAGCGCTTGAGTAGCGCTCGCCATCTTCGACAAAGAGCCGATTCTCGAGAATTCGAGCCCGCGGAGCGATGGCAGCAAGCTCATCACAACTCAGGTAGTGCGTGGTGCAGGAGTAGCCATCGAGAAGACGAGCGCGAGCAGCGATCAATGCCCCAGTACAAATCGAAATCAATTTATGCCCGGGACGGATCACGTTCCGCAACCACGTCACGATAGTCTTTTCTGCCGTTTCGTCATCCACCGATTTCCCCGGACCCGGTGTCCCCCCGGCAAGCATCACGTACTCGACATCGCCAGCGATTACTACCCACGACTGAGCTGGCAACTCCTGGGGCAGCGGCTCGATTCCCGCTAATGCGATTCCGATAGAAGTTTGGAGCGAAGAGGTCGGTCCAACACAATGTACCTCGAAACGTACAGAGTTTTGCACGCGGTTGGCTTGGCGCAAGACCTCAAGCGGACCGGCGATATCGAGCAGGAGCAGGCGTGGGGGGACTACGACGAACACCGGTATCCGGCGCAGTTCATTACCACTCATGGCCGGGCCCGCGCCGCGAACCAGTACTTCCTTGTTAACGCCGAACTCAGCGGTTCTCATCGGTGTCTTGACTTCATGACATTGCCGCCGGACATTATTGCGACCTGCTCGATCTTGTCAGCGTGGATCCAGTTCAGACTACAAGCTCGCGTGATGCTGCCGCAAGCGCCTCCTCGACCGTCGCGATTCTTGCGAACCGAGCATCCAGAACCAGTTCAGTTCTTGCTTTGATTTCCTCCGGCATCCACTCCCTCCCGTTCCGGTCCGTCATCGGGAATGTAAGTGTCGCGTCGGTAACATAATCGACTTCATATCCCAGATCGGAGGCATGGCGGGTGGTTGTTTCGCAACATTGTTCGGTTCGAATACCGGAAACGATGATCCGGCGGATGCCATGTTGCGTGAGCCAGACATCAAGTCCGCTACCGACTAACGCGCTGTGACTGCGCTTCTGGAAAACCGCATCAGGCGTGAAAGGCAAGTCGCGAAGCGGTACCACATAACCCGATTCGAGCGAAAATGGGCCGGAATCCTCCACGTGAAAAATCTGGACGACCGGGATCTTCGAGGATTGCGCTCCGTCGATGAGTGATCGCAGGCGCGCAAGGAAAGAAGGTACGTAGGAGTCACGCCAGTACGGACGTTGACGAAACGACTCCTGCACATCAACGACGAGTAGCGCAGTTGCAGAAGAGGCCATCAGAACCCTCCATTGACTCACCATTGTCGCAATCACAGGAAAGGTCATGGAAGACACGGATTGGACGTTTATCGGACAAAAAAGGACATCGGATTGGTCAGGGTAGGGAGTGGGTTAGGCGGCAAGAAGCCCCGGTTCCCGGCGGCGAAGTCGTGGCAGCCGGAGATGGTTGTGACTTGCTTTGTCCTTTCCTGAGAAGAATTGTCGTTTTTTGTCCGATACACGTCCGCCACATGCCTTTCACCTGTATGTGCCTGCTGACACAATCGCGAAAACGGAGGCTCGACGTGAATCGATTGGACTCGCACGACAAACATTCCAGGCAGCTTCGCTATTTCGTCGCAGAGTTGGGGTGGGTATTGCTGCTGACGATGGCTGCTATGGGGCAAAGTACAACCGGAACATTGCGCGGACAAGTGCTCGACCCGCAAGGCGCGACCATTGCAAACGCCAAGATAAGGATCACGAACCAGGAGACCGGAGTCATTTCCAATACAGCCACCTCATCCGCTGGAACCTGGAATCTTCCCAGCCTCATCCCGGGAAAATATGCCGTGAGCGTCGAGGCACCGGGATTTCGTCAATTCTTGCAGAAAGATGTCGTAGTGCTTGCGGACCGCGATAACACGGCGGATGCCCAATTGCAGGTAGGAGCAGCGACAGAGATCCTTGAAGTTGTTGGCACCGGATTGACTGTTCAGACATCTTCCTCTTCACTCAGCAATGATTTCAACTCCCAGGACGTGTTGAACCTGCCTAGTGGCGGCGGAGCCCTCAACGGTTCCCCGTTAAATTTAGCGGTGATGGCCCCGAACGTGGTGGCACAGCCCGGCGGCGTGACTGGGGTGGGCGGCTCTGTCGGTGGCACGCGCCCTCGGGAGAACAATTTCACCGTCGACGGAGTGGATGACAACAACCTCGGTGTTACGGGGCCAAATTCAACCGTCATTCCCGATGCGGTGGCTGAATTTACCTTGCAAACCAACCAATTCAGCGCAGAAACCGGGCACTCTTCTGGTGGGCAATTCAACCTCGTGACCAAGACCGGAACCAATCGTTTCCATGGTTCCGCGTACGAATATTTCCAAAATAGAAATCTCAATTCGATGGACAACTTGACCAAGGAGGCGATTGCCGCTCACACCATTCCCGGCCAGCCCGCCTATGACAACAATCGTTTTGGCGCGAATCTAGGTGGGCCAATCCTAAAAAACAAGTTGTACTTCTTCGGCAACTACGAATACACCGATCTACACGGTGCAGGAAATGCCACGTTCTTGAATGCTCCCACTGCGGCTGGACTCGCGACCATCGAAAGCACGGCTGCCGATCAGGCGGTGAAGGATGTCTTAAAAAACTATCCCGTGGCTCCAACCGGGGATCCGAGCCTTGCCATTACGGTGAACGGAACTCCCATCCCAGTGGGGCCGCTGGTCATCATCAGTCCGCTATTGCAGCGGGAGCACGATGCGATCGCCAATCTCGACTACTCAACGAATAAGCACCAGCTGGGTTTCCGCTTTCTTCTGAACCAAATAAAATTCATTCTTCCGGTGAACTCAACTCAGTCCCAGTTCAACCAGGACCAGCCGGTGCGCAGTCGGAAGATATCTCTGAACGATACTTGGACGGCAAACGACCACATGGTCAATGACCTTCGCCTGCAGTACTCCTATTACTCGCAGGCGGCGGTCAATCCATGCACAACCTGTTCACCGGATGTCACGATCCTGGAACTCGGCGCTACAACCATTGGTCCAGGGGATAACCAGCATCAGAAGCAGAATTCCTACCAAGTGAAGGACAATCTTTCATGGGTCCTCGGCAAGCACACGCTGAAATTTGGAGGAGAATACACCCATTTCATCTACCCGCAGTTCTTCCTGCCGCGCAGCAACGGCGACTACTGGTATCAAACAATGCAGGATCTCGCGAATGATGGCCTTCCCTCGGTACCAGGACGTACGTTGCGAGGAGCCGGCAGCGGCAGCTTTCTTGGGACCGAGAGCTTCTTCGCAGGATACTTCCAGGACGACCTCAAGCTGACGCCGCGACTAACTTTGAATCTCGGACTACGGTACGAATACTGGACCAATCCGGTGGGTGGTGAGACCCAGGCTCTCAATGCTATTTCGAACGTCCCCAACGTCATCACCTTTGGCAAGCCGAAGAGCGACACCAACAATCTGGCTCCAAGGATTGGCTTTGCTTACGATCCGTGGGGAAACGGGAAGACGTCGATTCGGGGTGGTTTCGGCATATCCTACGGATGGAAGTTCCAGAACTTCGCTGCCATTACACTGCCTCCGCAGATCCAGAGCGAGATGGATCCGGCATCGGCTTGTAACCTGAGCACTCCGCCGGGTTGGTGTCCCGGCGGGTCGCCCTTTATTGCGGATGGCGGCTTGCCGTCGGTGTATTTGCCTCCAGCAAACCAGCAGGAAGCGCGGGCTTTGACGACGAGCTATATCGATGACACCGTGATGCCGAAGATTCTTACCTGGTCGTTCGGAGTCCAGCGTAGTCTCTACCGCGACGGTCTATTCGAGGTTCGCTACCTCGGGACCCGCGGTCTGGAGTTGCCCGTTCAATTCCGCCGCAACCGCATCAGTGCTTTTGATGCGGGAGTGAATGCCATTCCTACCTTCTTCAGGGCGTCGGATGTCCCGACAACCTGGAACGCAAGCACGCCTAACGATGACGCCTTTAACGCTTTTCTGGCCAGTGGAGGCAACAACATCTATCTCCCGTTTGGATTCCTGGCGAATGTCACCTCCGATCCAGCCTTAGGAAGCAGTATTTATCATGCCCTTTCGTGGAACTACACGCAGCGGGCATGGCGCGGGTTGACGTTTAACGCAAACTACACTTGGTCGCATACCGTTGACGACGCAACCAATGAATTCCTCACGAGTTTTCTGAATCCCCGGCGAGCTCAAGATACCACCCAGCTCGGGCAGGACCGGTCGAACTCCGATTTGGATGTTCGCCATAAGTTTGCTCTCTCTGCAAGCTATGAAACTCCTAGCTTCCATTCCGGCAGCACGGCCCTGAGGACGCTTTTGGACGGTTACAGCCTTGGAGTGGTTTACCTCGCGCAGACTGGCCAGCCCGTAACCATCCAATCGGGTGTCGATGCAAACGGCAACGGTGATACAGCCGGTGATCGTGGAATGCTCAATCCCTTTGGCACCTCACTGACGGGATCCGACGTCATTCCTGTTTGTGCCAATGCCGGAGGCACAACTTCTTTGGCAGGCAATACGCTCGGTAACGGCGGTTCTTGCCCCGGCTCTACCCTTGGCTATCTCGCGGCGGACCCGAGCGCCAAGTATGTGGTCGCCGGACCTGATGTCATAACCACGCTTGGACGCAACAGCTTCCGGTCTCCCGGCTTCGGCGTCATGAATCTGTCGCTCGCCAAAAAAATAAGAATGACGGAATCTTCCTACCTTCAGCTTAAGGCGGATTTCTACAACGTCCTCAATCACCAGAACTTCACGATCAGTAATGGAAACATATTCAGTACTGCAGGGGTAACGGCGGCGACCTCAAACCCCGGATATGTGAACATCACTGATCCCAGCTTTTTAAACCCGAAGATTTTCAGTGGGGGCAACCGGCAGACGACGCTCACGGCGAAGTTTGTGTTTTGAACCGGCGGCCGGAGGAGCCGACCCGGTTCCCTCCGGCCTTTTGCACCCCATAATCGAGCGGCAAATCACTCGCCAAAAGCTGATGCGCTCAGGGAGGCAATGTGCAACTCTGGTTTTCATCCCGCTTGATTTCGGGGCTTGCGTTGGCGGCATTTTCGATCATGGCCACTCCACCGGGCCTTAAAAATATTGATCCGGCTGAGATGGATCAATCCATCAAGCCCGGTGACGATTTCTACCGCTATGCCAATGGCGGCTGGCTGAGAGCTAACGCGGCTCGCGTGGGCAGCTCAACCTACGATACGCGCGTGATGCTGATGGAGAGGACCCGCCAACAAGTTCGAGATCTCATTCAAAACGCAGCCTCGGCTCCTGCCCCGAAGGGCAGCGTCCGACAGAAAGTCGGCGACTACTTCGCAAGCTTCCTCGACAGCGCCTCGATCGAGACCAAAGGACTTTCGCCACTGGGCCACGAACTGGATAGGATTGGGGCAATTCTGGACAAGAGATCGCTCTCAGCCTATCTCGGTACCACCCTCAATAGTGAGGTCGAAGGACTCACCGCCAACGCGGATCATGTTTTCGGGATCTGGATCAACCAGGGTTTTGCGGATGCGGATCACAACCTTCCTCACCTCTGGCAAGGCGGGCTCGGAATGCCAGCTCGAGACGATTATCTTGATTTGTCTCCAAAAAAGGTTGAGTTGCGCAATCAGTACCGAGAACACATTCGCTCGATACTGCAGTTAATAGGGAGCCCAGATCCTGCAGAAAAAGCGGCGCAGATCTTGTCACTCGAAATCCGGATAGCACAAGCGTTCGCGCCGGATTTAGACGCCGCTGACGTTTTTAAGCAAAACAATCCATGGAAACGCAGCGATTTCGTCGCCAAGGCTCCCGGGCTTGATTGGGAAGCATACTTCCAATCGGCCGGCCTCAGCGAACAAGAGGACTTCATCGTATGGCAACCGTCTGCGGTCATTGGCATATCCACACTGGTTCGAGACGAACGCCTGGAGGTGTGGAAGGACTATCTCCAGTTTCACTTGGTGGACCACTACGCCATGGTTTTGCCCAAATCGATTGCCGCTGAGCACTTTCGTTTCTACCAGGCGATTTTGTCTGGACAGCAGGAAACGCCAGACCGTGGCCAGGAAGCGATCGCTGCTACCAGTGGTGCCCTGGGTCAGGCTGTGGGTCAGCTCTATACGGAACGCTATTTTCCCGCGGAAAGCAGGGCGAGAGCTCAAGCGATGGTGAACGAATTACTCCGCGCCTATCGTGGACGTATCGCGAACCTCACCTGGATGTTGCCAGAGACGAAGAAAAAGGCTCTAGCTAAGTTAGAGGCTCTCCAGGTGATTGTGGGCTATCCCGACGCGTGGATCGATTATTCGTCGTTTGATGTTGTTCGGGGAGATGCTTTCGGCAACATGCGCCGGGCGGAGTCTTTTAACCGCATGCGCAATCTGGCCAAGTTGAAGCAACCAGTCAATCCGATCGAGTGGCCAATCAATCCGCAAGTTCCCGGTGCGGTCATCATGTTCAGCCCTAACGCCGAGTTTTTTTCGGCTGCCATACTGCAGCCTCCTTATTTCGACGGCGAAGGTGATTCCGCCTCGAACTATGGTTCCGCCGGGGCAGGGATGGCGCACGAAATCAGTCACGGCTTCGACGAACTGGGAAATATTTACGACGCCCGCGGCCGCCTTGGAGATTGGTGGACGGCAGAAGATCGTGCCCGGTATCGCAAGGAAGGTGAGAAGCTGGTCGAGCAGTTTAACGGCTACTGCCCGTTTTTTGACCTTTGTGTCGATGGCAAACAGGTGTTGTCTGAAAATATTGCTGATCTAGCTGGTTTGCTGGTGGCACATGATGCGTACGTTCTGTCCCTAAAAGGCAAAAGTGATGTCATCATTGGCGGCCTAACTGGAGAGCAGCGTTTTTTTCTGGCGTTCGCGCAGAGATGGAGGAGAGTTCAGACCGAAGCCGCGCTGCGACAGCAGCTCAAAACCGAGACGCACTCGCCGGGAGAATATCGAAGCGACACTGTCCGCAATGCCGATGGCTGGTATGAGGCCTACAAGGCCGCGCCCGGCGAAAAACTCTACCTCAAACCTGAGGATCGTGCTCGGATCTGGTAAGCCCTAAGTCTGACATCCGCTTGAAACGTTTGCGGCGCGCTGAGCCACCACCCGTCTAGATCTCCTGGAACACAACGGGCGGCCCCGCTGAGCCTTTAAGCCCCCGTGGCGGAGCGCGCCTGTTTAGGTGCTTTGTGTGCTCCATCGTCAAGAACCCTGTTCAATTCGTTAATGATTTCTAGTAATCTCACGCCATCTTGTTCGGAAACAGCTTGCTCACAAAGTGATTTCCAACGTTCTGTAATTGGCTGGTCGTACATGCCTTCACTCCGAATCGAAAAATTGGGCTTCAGGTTCCCGAGCCCCTGGGACAAAGCAGATTTTCCCTTTCTCCCGGAAGCCATTTGGTCAGGATTGTTTGGTGAATGTACGGTCCGGGTCATGCCGGCGAAACTGTCAAAACTACCAGCAGGAACTCACTGCCGACCAGGGGGGCGCGCGTGACGGAAGTGATTCACGCCCTGTGGGGATACCTCAGGCTAGCGGGCGTGTTCGATTGCCATCCGTTTATGCCAGCTCAGGGTACACTCAAGCGGTATGAACTCCGGTTCGGAACACAAACAGTTCTTCTTTGAAGAACAGCCGGTCGGATATTTTGAGGATGAGCTTCCATCCTCGCCGGGTGAATACCGGTACCTGCCGCTTCGTGGCCCCGGCCACCTGCGTTGGATTGAGGCATTAGCCTCCTCAGGCTCGCAACGCTGCTACTACATGATTGAAGGGAAGAAGCAATACTTCATCGTTTTGAAAGCTCCGAGCCACGGCGTTGTGCTAGTTCATGCCCATACGCATGTCAGGATCGAGGAGTGATAAGGCCCCTTCCTTAGGCCGATCGAGAGTTCATTGCGATGGCTGAGTCATACGACCCAATTCCCGTAGATACGCAATGAGAGGAGCATACTCGGTTTCGGCGATGATGCCGTTCCAGGCTGGCATCTTCGTTCCTGGCTTAAATGAGGGAGCATGGCGGATGAATGCTTCTAACTGCGGGTCTGTAGGATAGTCCTGAGCGGCGCGTCGTAAGTCGCCGACCCCAACCCCATTGTCGCCATGGCATGAATTGCAGCCGTAGTGATAGTAGAGCTGTTTCCCCTGGCTTGCTCCCAGTCCGGCGGTGCGAGGCGCTGCACGGGGCACCCGGTTGTGAATCTTCGGCACAGTACGCAGGTACGCGTAAATGGCCCCGGCATCTGCCTCGCTCAGTTCGGGCAGCGGAGACATCGGATACATCAAAACCGTATGGTCTGGACGAATACCAGTGTGAATTGCACGCGTGAAGTCTGCTTCGCTCCAATTGGCGAGGCCGGTTTCATCGGAGGTAAGATTCGCTGACTGCACCGCTTGCCCGGACTGGTCCTGTAATGAATTGCCGCCGCCCATATAACCCGCTGACTTTTCCGGTTCGAGTTCATTGTTGGTGCGAAAGTTCGCGGAGTGACACGCGAAACATCCAAGGTTCACCGACAAATACCTGCCATAGGCAACCCGATCCGACACGGACGGAGTTGGAATGGGACCTTTGGGGTATGGCAGAGGCTTAAAAATCAAGTGAGTCAGAAGCTTCGCCTGGAAGGATGGCTTCGACACACCTGGTGGGTTCACTGCCGCAGGCGCGGTTAACGGATCATCCGAGCGGAGAAATGCAATGACTGATTCGAGGTCCTCATCAGACAAGTGCGGGTACTTTGGCATCCAGGGGGGAGCATATTGTCCGGTGCGCTTGACACCCGTGCGCAAAAGATAAGCCAACTCCCCATCGGTCCACGAACCGATTCCATAAGACGGGTCGCGTGTGATGTTCTTTGAAAAAGCTTGGCCAAACATAGGCGGCAGGTCCACCAATCGCGTGCCGGTGAGTTTGCCGGTAGCGGGGTCAAGGTGGCAGCTGATGCACAACACCGACGCATACTTTCTTCCCCGCTCGATTTTTGCCGCGGAGCTCTCGACTTTGAAACTGACCCTGCCGGGTGGGTAGGTCGGGATGCCGGTAATCGCAACATAGGCGGCGAATGCACCTGCCAGTAGGACGATTCCAAGAATGAAATAGGCTAGACCCTTGAACGTTTTCTTCATAATCCCCTAGATCGCGAGAACAACCGATTGTGCTCTACTTTACTCGATTCTGGTTCGAGCCCCATCGATGGAATCTCTGGGTCGGGGGAATCGGGAGCTCTCTCGGAACATACGCCTCAGACAATAGAGTTAGGGTTGATTGCACATCTAAACCAACCCCGCCGTCGGTGTGAGCTAAGACGACTTGGGACGAGCTGGGCGAATTTGCAGGACTCTGCCGCGGAGGGAACCGATGCTGTTTCTCGAAGCGGGAACCTCGAGCACCCGCAGAGAGCGATGGATTCGAGGTTGGGCGAGGTCCCATTCCGCGTGCGGCGTGAGTTCCCTAGCTTCAAATCGAACTTTTGTGAGGGGATCGTTAAGCAAGAGATTTCGGCTCGGCAGGCGACGAACCCGTCCCACCGCCCGCTCGACGACCTGGGCGAGTTCGGCCCCGTCTTCGGATGACCGTCCCTGAGCCAGTCGTGCCTTGGCTTTTTCCCCAGAGAACCAGGTAGGATTTCGATAGGCTTCCTGAGGAGTGCTCTGCCACAAGACCTCGCAAAGATGGGCGTGAATGGTCTCGGCATCTGCCGACCTGCGAATCCTGTATGTCAGGAAGGAAATTTCTTCAATCCTCCCATGCACTCCCGCTTCCTCAAGCGCCTCAAGCGCAGCTGATTGCGCGTGCGTGAGTCCAGGCTCAGCTCCCCCTTTTGGAAAGGTCCAGCGGCCCCGGCGTGTGCGGACCAGCAAGAACTCGATCTCAGTGCTCAGAATTCTGAAGCAAACCGCCGCTACAAGGCGGCGAGCGCCCCTTGGCCGGTCGAGGTGGGCATTTTTAGACTTGGGCATCTTAGGGCTATGTTGAGGGTGCATGAAGGAGTCGCAAGGCATCTAGATCAAAGTTTGGTTCCCTTTTTTGATGCTCATTCCATGATGGAATCTTTCTACGTACTTGCGGGATTTGGATTTCCTGCAGGAGCATCGAGTCTAGTCACAATCAGGGGCGCCTACTTGGAGAATCTTTATTGCCTCCGTTGCAACCGGGAGCTTGAAAACGGCAGTAAGTCTGTGGCCATTTACATGTTCGCCCAGACTGTGGGTATCAGGCCGCGGCAGAAATCCGCTGCCCGCCGCATTTGTTTCTGCCCTCAGTGTGCAGTCTCCCTGGCCATGGGGCCACCCCCCGAAGGAACGCTGAATCTAGCCGCATGGGGAATGTTTCGCGATTTGGTCAGTGCCGATCCAGCCCTCAGTGGAGCGGCATGGGAGGCATTAAGTGGAGTGGAGAGGATCTTGCCTCCCACGGGAACGGAGAACAGCCCTCGATCCCCGGTGGGAGGATACGTTGAGTTTTGAACAAACCGGTGTTGTTCGAAATCGCGACTTCTATAGATGATTTCTTCAGATCAATCTCCTAAAGTTGGCCTAACGCACTGGATGCAGCAGGTCCTCACGCAAGCCGATAGCGCGGCTGAAGGTTTTGAATCGGGTGCTGTACACGATCTGAGAACGGCGCTGCGCCGCTGTCGTTCGATCGCCGATGGAGCGATGGTTTTTGATCCCGATCCCGCTTGGAAGAAGATGAGGAGAGCGGGCAAGCAGCTTTTCCAGAGTCTCGGGGCATTGCGAGACACCCATGTGCT
>Ga0207707_10000672_pt1 | contig 33946 bp, 37 predicted proteins | sample KBSC83BmetaG_FD_184336 | JGI IMG/M metagenome (GOLD analysis project Ga0207707, IMG submission 184336) | Corn rhizosphere microbial communities from Kellogg Biological Station, Michigan, USA - KBS C8-3B metaG (SPAdes) (version 2) | ecosystem: Host-associated > Plants > Roots > Rhizosphere ... | reverse complement strand
ATGCTGTGCGGCAAGTGCAACACCCAGGCGCTGGTGCTGCTCGATGGCTGCCAGACGTGTCTCAATTGCGGCTATTCCAAGTGCGGATGAATTCTTAACAGGAATTCAAAGGGGGAGCTATTGTCCTGTGCGCCAAAAGCTTGCACTTGGCACGCATAAGCTTGCACCTGTGTAGCGCATAAGCTTGCACTTTTGTTAAAAGTGCATGACTGGCATGACTTCACGTGTCTATCGGCCCCGGTCTTTGACCGGGGCTTTTGTTTTTTGGCGCATTCGGAAACGAGATTGTCGATGCGGAAGACTGCGGACCCGGTGACACTCGCGTCACGGCTTCCATCGCGTCGAACGCGTACTCGGCCCAAAGCAGACATGCTTAGGCGCGAACGGAGGCTCGATTAATTAGACGATTATTGCGCTCAATTTATGTAGGCCGTTCCCTACAAGCCGCGACAACATCCCCTGATACCAGCGTAGCCGCAGACCTCGCACACTACTTACGGCGCCGGGGGAGTCAGGCACGTTACGGATGACGGCTCGCCGATGAACCCGGTGCCATCCTTCAATCTTGGGGAAAGACAATGGCCATCTACATCTTCAGCTATGAATTGCGCAAGCCGGGCAAGGACTACAATAGTCTCTATGCCTACCTGCGCCAGTTTACGCACTGCCATCACCAGACATCGACGTGGTTTTTGGACACGTCTCGCACATGCGCACAATTGCGAGATGGCGCTACGGCTCACGTTGATCCAAACGATACCATCTTCGTCGCTCGGCTGTCGCAAGATTGGGCCGCATGGAACACTCCTTGCGGAGATTGGCTCAACGATTCCGCGCGAAATTGGTAAGCAGCTCCATAAGGCAGTCCATCAACGTGGAACTGGATACCTAGTAGTTTGGTCATGATGGCCGGCAGTTTGATCTTCATACATCCTCCAGGTGACGAAGCCCGCGTTATGCGGGCTTCTTCTTGGACCGCTTGGACTTCGGCTTCGACTTCGGCTTGCGCTTCGCCGTCTTGGGCTTGTGCGGTTCCGGCGGAGTGCAAAGCATCCGGTGCAGCACATCATCAATCTCATTGCGCTCGGCGTTACTATCAGACTTCTTGCTTGAACTTGTGCCCTCTGCCATGCGTTGTCTCGACGTTTGCGACACCCATGGCCTTAAATCTGGACCTGTACTCTGGACAGGAGAACACCATGAATAACCCTCAGCACCCAAGCAATCCGGGTAAGCCCCCTCATTCACCCGGTCCTCCCGGTGACCATCCACCTGGCCCTCCTGGTGGCCGTCCACCTGGTCCGCCTGGCGGTCCTCCACCTGGCCCGCCTATACCGCCCAAACCACCACATCGCCATGTCGGCTGATCAACGTGAACGAGGGCAAGTCTATGCCGCTCCCGAATTGGGAGCGGCGGTTTCCGGGATTGCAGCAACGCGAAATAGACGCGTTACGCACTCGAGCCACAAGGGTGGTGCCCTCGCTTGGCCCCAATGGTTGGGTGGTCGATTTCGATTGGCCGATGGACGACGGAACGATTGTCCATTTGGAGGCCACGTACCCAGATACGTTTCCCTCGACGCGGCCTCACGTTCGTCTTTTCGGAGGGAAAGAGCCACGCCCAACCCGCCACCTGAACCCTATCGATGGCACGATCTGTTTGCTCGGCAGGGCTTCCAATCAGTGGCATCCCGGCCTCACCTTAGCTGACGTTCTGAAAGAGCAGCTCGCAAACGCACTCAATGACACCGGCGATCAGGACCCACAGGGTGAACCGGCCGACTTTTGGTGGAATTCGATAGCGCTGAAGGATTCCTACTGTCTAGTCGATAGCAAATGGACATTGGACGGGGCTTTCTCCGGTTCACTAGATTTGCGCATCGCCCTCGGGTCGCCGGCAGTTCCCCCTCTGCCATTAGCAGTGCCGCCCCCGACAGTATTCGCGGCTGTAATGGCTGTACGAGACGGCCGGGGTCAGTCGCTGGCGAGTTGGGAGTGGCCGTTGCCTGAAGTTCTGAAGGATGCGCGGACAATCACGGTTCCCTGGGCTCGATCGCCCGACACCCTGCTACCAGAAAAGGATCTAAACATCCAATTGCGCACGCTACGTGACGCTTTCCCGCTGGAGGGGAAGCCCCAAAATCTTGGAAGTGGGCGCGCAGTGCGCCCCTTCATTCTCGTCCATACCATCGAAGTAGGGGTCAATTCGGATGGCCTTGGCTGGATCATGATGCTGGAGTTGGGACACCGCAAAGCCTTCCATCCAAGCGATAAGGGCCGCAAGCAGCGCCCAATCCACCAATACATCGTCCCTGTTTTGCGCGCCGGCCCTGATGATTTGAAGGTGCGAGTGCCCACGGCATCACTGCTGCGGGAAAAGCGCATCGCCATTGTCGGTCTGGGTTCAATCGGAGCGCCGATCGCCTTGGAGCTTGCCCGCAACGGGTGCGGGCGCCTTCATCTCATCGAGCACGACTCGGTGGAGCCGGGAAACACGGTCCGCTGGCCAATTGGTGTTTCGGCGTGGGGCCGACGCAAAGTCTTGGCAATCGCTGATTTCATTGCCGGCGAGTATCCAGGAACCAAGGCGATCCCTCACCCGCAGATGATTGGCGGGATCAATGACCCTCCGGATTCGATTGTGCTGGATGAGGTGCTCGGCGACGTCGACTTGGTGATCGATGCGACAGTAGCTTGGGGCGTCACCCAGTGGCTGGAAATACTCTGCCGGGATCGAGGCATTCCGCTCCTGCAACCCTTCGCCACACCCACACTGGAAGGAGGTGCAGTCGTTCGACTTGCCGGTTCCGGTGGTTGTCTGGTGTGTCTGGAACACGCATGGGACGAAGGCGAGATCATTCGGCCACCCGGCTCACTCGAGGAGGACGGCGTTCTCACTCAGCCCATTGGCTGTTCTGAACGGACATTCACGGGCGCAAGTTTCGATCTGCAAGAAGTCTCGCTGCAAACCGTGCGGATCGCTGTTCAGACATTGGCGGCAACTGAACCAACTTCTTCGCTCATTCAGACCTTGAGCCTGATTGACGCGCACGGCAAATCGGTACCGCCTCAATGGCGCGAAGAGCAGCTACCGCGACATCCAAAGTGCACTTGCCAATCACAACGGCCTTCATGACCATCCAGCTGGTGTATTTGCCGCCGGCAATGCTAAGGACCTGCCGCGAGGAAGCCGAGAGGCATTATCCACTCGAGTCCGGCGGCACCTTCATGGGCTACATTCATGAGGACTACGCCGTCGTGGAGGTTGTCATTCCGCCGGGCCCCAAAGCGGAGCGAACTCGCTATGGCTTCGCTCCAGATCATGAGTGGCAATTGACAGAGATTGCCCGTTGCTACGAACAGTCCGGGCGCCGCATTACATACTTGGGTGATTGGCACAGCCACCCTGATGCCGGTTCCGGGGAGCTCAGCGCCAAGGACCGCGTTGTACTACGCCGGATTATTCAAACAGAGGATGCCCGTTGCCCAAATCCGATCATGGCTATTCTCTGGGGTAGCCCTACCTCTCTGTGGTCACTAGCGGTCTGGAGCGCGCATCTCAAACAGAGAAAGATTCTAGGCCGTGCGCTTTCGGTTCAATCGGTGCATTCATCGCATTAAAGGCACCTACTTGAACCGCATTTTCAGAGCTAACGCGGCATACAGAGATTGGATGGTATCGCCAAGGAAAACTTCGTCGTGGAACCCACCGATCTAGAGGCCGCCGTGACACAGGCCAATGAGGCACTGGCAGCCATACAAACGGCTCACGGACGAACCAACGTGCCAGAGGCACGCATCCGGTTTCCGCGGGGCTTCATCCTTCCAGCAGCAACCTACCAAGCAGGCCTGCCGAAGTTAGGGACGAAGGTGCACCGGTGCAACGCAAGCTATGCATTGCAAGCGATCGACGTATTTCGCTGGATCAGCGTGCGTACGGACCTGTCGGGCGTGGCGCTCAGCATGATCATTAAGGAAGCGATTTGCATCCTTGGAGCGATATGCGAGTGGCTCACCAAAGAGGCTACAAGGGGCGATGGCGCGAGGCGGTCCTACACTCGTCGTACCGCAAAATTATGCGAACGTAACGTAATCACGCAGGAGTTAAAGGACGAGCTTGACTGGATTTGGGATGTCCGCTGTAACGAGCACTTGCATGAAGTTCAATCACTAGAGCTCAGCATGTACTCTCGACGGGATTACAACCGGGCGCTCGACGCGTTCAAGGCATTCAAGCTTGCATTGGTCGAGATCCATGGTAAGGCAGGAGGTTGATCGTCCGCGTCTCGTACGTTGCCAAGCGTGGCTCGTAGTGTGGCCGCGTCGAGCCGGTCGACCATTAATGCTAACTTCCGGCCAAGAGGTGACTGTCGCGGACCGAATCGCGCCGCCAGATTGCGGACGCTGGGACGTCCGAAGGTCTACTTGATGGTGGAACTTACGCTCACGTCGCGGTCTTTTGTGGACCCTGACGGCGATAGGTTGCGACATGCTCGTGAGCAACACCAGCCAAGGCGTGGACACGATCGCCGTATTCGAGAGCAAGCGCCGACAGGGCGGTGTCTTGGACTATAGGCGGCGAGAGCTTTCCAGCGCGGTCGGCGGCGATGGCCGCAGAGTATGGTCGGCCGAACACGAGACGTGCGATCAAATCTCGGTAACGGGCAAGAGGAAGCGGAAAGGGGAAATCGCGGCGAATGCCGTCGATCAGGTCCTTGGCGGGCATGTGCACTCCACGATCAGCCGGCGGGGCAGTCCCGCTGAATCAACGGCGATTGCATTCATGGCCAACCCACGCTCTCCTCGGCGCAGATGATAGCCATTCAGGCGGCCGTGCGCGTCAATATTTCCTGAGTCGTGCTCCGCGATGAAGGCCCAGGGCTGTCCCCCACTGCGGCAGCAACCACTACCGTTCGCCAACGTCAGTTATGACAGCTTGAGGATAGCGCCTCCTAACGGCCAGAAGGCGACATTGGCGCCCTCGGCCCTCAGCCGCGGCAATATGCTTGATGCATGTAAGCCCATGAATAGGTGGCGATACTTGGCTACGAGTCGGCCGCTTGCATCCGCCGGGCACACGTGACATGATATATCCACTTAGTAGATGGGTCTAGTTTGTAGATGGAATTGGCAAAATCAAGAGAGGAATTGGATAACGTGGCACCTTGGGGCGTGGAGCGGCGTCTCGAGTTCATCGATTTCCGATTGTTCTGGGAGCGCACAATCAATCGCGGCGATCTCATCGAGTTCTTCAGAATCTCGCCGCAGCAGGCTTCGGCTGACTTGGCCCGTTATGCATCGCTTGCCCCAAGAAATCTTGAGTACGACAAGAGCCTTAAGGCCTATCGCGCTACCACCGCGTTCAAACCATTGTCAGCGAATCGTAGCGCGCAGTCCTACCTCGATGACTTGGCCGCGCTGGCGTCCGGAAGTCTGTCACCCGCCGCCTCGTTCATCGGTTGGCGGCCTGCCTTCGACACGGTGCGCTACCCCGCTCGCCCCGTCGCCTCGCAGGTGCTGCTGCACTTGCTGTGGGCCATGCGTGATGGCGAGGAAATCAATGTCTCCTACCAATCAATGCGGCGGCCATCGCCTACCCGGCGCTGGATCGCGCCTCATGCGCTTGCGTCCGATGGGCAGCGATGGCACGTCAGGGCGTGGTGCCACGAGAACCGCGAATTCAGAGACTTCGTGATTTCTCGTATCCAAGCCGTTCTGGATCGTCGCAAGACGACGGTATCAGGAGCCGACGATGCGTCGTGGCACACCCAAACGGACATCCTCCTCGCGCCCCGAGCGGGTTTAACCGATAGTCAGCGACGTGCCATCGAAGTCGACTTCGGCATGTCCAACGGGCAACTCAAGCTGTGTTGCCGAAAGGCATTGACCTTCTATGTTCTGCGGCAACTGCAGTTGGACCGGCTGACCAATTTACCCCCGATCGCGCAACCACTGGAGCTTGTCAACCGTGCAGAACTCTCAGACATCATCGCAGCCGCTCAGAAGATCCCGCGATACGCTTCATTTCCTCATGCCGAGACAGGAGAGCAGTCATGAACGAACATAAGCCCACCGAGTACCACTTCTTCGTGGACAACAAGAAGTTCGATACCGACCGTGCCCACTTGACCACCATGCAAATCAAGGAACTTGCGGGAGTCCCGGCCAATTACCAGCTGTTCCTTGAGGAGCAAGGACACGCACCAGATCGACCTCTCTCCGATAGCGAGACTATTGATCTGCAGAATCCGCCGAAGCATTTTTACGCTGTCCCACCCGCTACCTTTGGTCGCGCATGATCAACTCCCAGCTCGAAGAGCTCGCCCAATACTGCAAAGATTGCGGTTTTCAATCCCCAGTCGACACGCCGCTGCCTAACGGGGGCAGGCTGATTCGTGTTCCGGCTGTGCCGGTCACGGGCTGGAATCGCCCTGCAGCCGACGTTTTATTCGTGGCACCGCCCGGATACCCTGCGGCGCAGCCGGATTGCTTTTGGGTTGGACCCAGCAACTTTCGCCTTGCCGGAGGGGGCACAGCCCAAAACTCCAACGACGCCAATCCGATCCCCGGTGACGTGGAGCCCGGCCGCACTACGACCTGGTTCTCCTGGCACGTGCAAAGCTGGAATCCCAACCGGGATACGCTGATCACGTTCTTCAATGTGATCCTCAATCGTCTTACGCCGGCCCGATGATCGAGTTGCGGATCACCTCGACCGACTTGGCTGCACTACGATCAGCCGTGCTCGGGCACAAGGCTGAGCATTGCGCGGTGTTATTCGCCGCTGGCGTCGCGGGGAGGCGTCAGGCATTGCTCGTGAGAGAGATGGTTCTCCCGGAGGCGAGCGACTACGCCCTACAGAACGTCATCCATGCCGAGTTGAAGCCCGAGTTCGTGGCTCGGGTAACCAAACGCGCCAAGCTTGCCGATCTGTCATTGGTGTTTGTACACACTCATTCTGGGAGTATGCCCCCCCGATTCTCCCGCACCGACGACAAAGGGGAACAGGAACTCGCGGTTTTCCTTGCGCATCGGAAACTCAAAACACCCCATGCGGCGCTGGTATTGAGCGATGGCGGTATGTGTGCTCGAATCTTGGGGACCTCTAACTCGATTCGCGTCGTCGCCATTGGAGATACGCTGACCACCGAGTTCGACCCACAGCGCGAAATGGCCGCCGCCGCTCCGGCGTTCGACCGTCAAGTCCGTGCATTTGGTTCGGAGGGCCAACAGATACTGCAGGCATTGCGGATAGGCATTGTCGGTCTCGGTGGTACCGGTTCAATTGCAGCGCAGCAGCTTGCTCATCTCGGTATTCGGGATTTCGTGCTGATCGATCCCGACCATCTGGAACTGACGAATCTGAACCGGGTTGTAGGTGCAGGCGAGTCTGATGTGGGTCGACCCAAGGCCGAAATTGCCAAGCGCCATGTTCTGGGGATTGTGCCCACGGCACGCGTCGAGTGCGTCGTCGGAGACATTGTCCAAGCCAAAGTGGCCAAGTTGCTCGTCGATACCGACATTATCTTCTGTTGCACTGATAGCCACGGCAGCCGATCGGTCGTACAACAGGTGGCATACCAGTACCTCATCCCCTGCATCGATGTCGGCTCAACGATCACGACGCATGAGGGCAAAGTTGCTGGCATCTTCGGCCGGGTCCAACTGCTGGGGCCGGATCAAGCTTGTCTATGGTGTTCAGGGTTACTGAACTCCGAAGAAGTGCGCCGGGACATGATGAGCGCGTTCGAGCGCAAGTCTGACCCCTACATACGGGGGGAACACGAACCAGCGCCTTCGGTCATATCGCTCAATGGCACTGTCGTTTCCTTGGCCATAACGATGTTGCTCGGCATCGTTACCGCGGTCCCGGTTGACTCTCGGCACTTGGTCTACAACGCCAGCGCTTCCACATTGCGGCCGGCGCGTGCCAAGCACCGGAATGACTGCTTCATTTGTTCGCGCCGAGGCGTACTTGGCCGTGGTGACCTCCAGCCGCTCTTTGCGAGACAGGACTAGTCGTGCCCATACAGAAGTTTTCAGCCGTTAGGTCAAGGAATCGCATCGGCATTGCCGATGAAGACCCGACGCCAGAAATTTCCACAGCTCTACACGGTTATGTTGTCTACCGGTTCAATGATGCCTCGATCGCTGCGCCTGGAGGACTGGCGACGACCGCTACGGTTATTTTCCGACAAGCACCCGAACGTCCTCGGCAGATCGTAACTCAATTGGAGCAGTGGGCACCTGCACTGTTGCAGCACGGTTGCCTTATCTTTGTTCAACCTTCTCCAACTGGAACCGGAACTGATTTACGACCTTTTCGAGAAATACTTGTCAAGGCAATTAAAGATTTTCAACTACCTGTGTCGGGGCTGACCGAAGAGGAGTTCAATCAGCTCGGTAGATCACCGGCCGATTTCAGTCAACCGAAGTTCACCCCGCTAGTGCACATTTTGGAAGGTCAGGGCGATTGGCGACAAATGCTTCGCTACTTGCAACAACACCCGCCCGGTGAACTCCCTAGTCCGCAGCCTGACGTCAAGTGCATCGATCCAGATGGTTCTGAATCCGCACTAGACGAACCGGAGCATGTGCTACTTGTGCAAAGGGCATTTTGGGATAGCAGCGAGGTTCGACTTGAGCCACTGCGCAACGGTCTATCGGGAGTAGACGCCTATCGGGCTCACGTGCGTCAGCGCGTGAATCAGGTAGGTGGGCAATGGCCCTATAGGTACTTCATCAAGATCGGCGATCGCGAAAAGGTTACGACCGAGTACATGAAGTACGAAGGGATCGCGATGGCGCATCTGCCATACCACTTGGGCCCACGCCTGCGCTTGGAACGTTGTGCACTCGGTTACCGATCAGGCATCATCGTGAGCGACTATGTTTCCGGTGCGCAGCCGCTGAAGGACTGCGCACGTGATGGTCGCGCCCCCGCCATCATCGCTAATCTCTTCAATGTCACATTTCGCGCTTGGCACAATGGAGCCGAAGACAATGAGGTCCGGCTTCAGGAACATCTCAAGGGGAGACTTCCTCCCGCAATTCCTGAATCCCGTCAGCCCTTGACGAAGAAATACGGCGCAAAGAAAAGTCTGGCGGAGCTAGGTGAATTGCTCGTGGCGGGTGAAAGCCGTCCCGTCAGCGTGGGTGTTATCCACGGCGATCTTCATGCCACCAATGTCTTGGTTCGCGGCGGCGACGCGATCCTCATCGACTTCGAGATGGTTGAAGAAAAAGCTCCTTTGTTGCGCGATCTGGCATGCTTGGAAGGCGGAATCTTCATCGATGGATTTGTTGGTGATCAACGGAAACCGAAAACAATTCTGGACTCGGTAAGATGTCTCTACGAGCCAGAGTTGTTGCTCGATGGTCACGTCAGACCTTGTCATCCGATCGATGGTTCGGCTTGGTTTTTCGATTGTGTGATGCAGATCCGTATGCAGGCTCGTCAGATAGAGCGCTCAGATCATCAGTATGCGCTGGTCCTCGCATCCGAACTAATGAAGAAGGCCTGCAACAAGCATGACTTTGATGCAGCCAAGTCTGAGAAGGCTAGCGGGTTTGGTGATCGTACCAAAGGACATCGAAAACTTCGGGCAAATGCCGTACCCATCAGGACGGAGCAGACGAGGGCGATGGCATATGTGTTAGCGGAGTGGATCCTCACGGGACTGCATGCCAGCGATGGGCAAACTAATTGACCGCATGAAGTACGTCGCCTTGAATTTGAAAGCCGTTGTCGCGTCCCGCTCCGGGGTTGGAAACCTCATCCGCGATCCGGGTGATGCCGTCATCATCCAGCGAGAGATCCCCAGGTGGCTGATACTCAAGTGCCCCTGCGGATGCGGTGAAGAGATTCCCATCAACCTAGACCGCCGCGCGGGGAAGGCTTGGCGGTATTACGGAAACACGGGAGACGGTATGACGCTGTTCCCGTCGATCTGGCGTGACACGGGCTGCGAAAGCCATTTTGTCGTTTGGCGTGGGCGCATTTTGCTGTTTGGCACCTATGAGCACAACGATGATGGCGCGGCCTCAGTACCTCGCTTCCTTGACCTCGTCGAGCGAGTTCGTGCTGCGTGGCCTGGGGTGCAACTGACCTCCTATATCGACGTAGCAGACAAATTGGGCGAAATCCCTTGGGATATCCTTGAAGTTTGCCGTCATCTTGCTCACAAAGGAATTTTGGCTGAGGGCAAAGGGCCGCAACGTGGGATGTTCCGGCGCAAGTAAAAAGTGCGATTTTGCTGATGTATCGACGGTTATGCCGACTGTCTGTTTTGGGTCGACAATGACGGTTACTTTACCGTTTCCGCTGGCAGTCGAACCGGCAGGCAGCCGCGTAGATTACGCGCGGACCGTCGAACGGAGGCAGCACGTCGAGCACGGCGGAGGTGAGCACGTTGCCGCCGGCTACGGACTTGTCCTTGAGGATGCCGTTGTAGAGCAGGTATACCGCGCGACCTTCGTGCACGCCGATCAACGGCGAGCGGGCATTGCCTGCGAAGCCCGATCCTGTCTCCACGAACCACACGAATTCCGCGAGCTGCGGATAAGCAACGTCTTCGCGCACCTGGCCTTCAGCGGTGAACAACGGTTCGTCGGACAGCTTGCAGAACTGGAAACCGCCGCCCAACCCCTCGACCTTTTCACCCTTGCCACTGGTGTAACCCTGCACGACGCGGCGCACGCGCTCGGAGGTGACGTTGCGCGCGATCTTCGGGTCCACCTCCACGAGGATGAAACGGCGGCGACCACCGTCCTCGGCGTTCTGCTTCAGCACTGCATGGCCGGTGGTGCCGGAGCCGGCGAAGCTGTCGAGCACCAACGAGTCGCTGTCGGTAGCAATTTGCAGGATCCGTTGAATCAGGCGCGACGGTTTTGGGGTAATAAATACGTCATCAGAAGTATCGAAGGGGACTATGGAAACAAGCTCCTTCTTTGCTTCTTGCGTATGCCCAACCTCGCCGTAGAACCACATTGTTTGTGGCACGACACCTTGCTTCACCTCGGACAGAAATCGCTTCAATTGTGGTATCGCGTCACCACGTTGCCCCCACCAAATTCGGTTGTCCTGATTCAACTGGTCGAACTTGGCCTTCGAAATCGTCCAATACCGACCACGTGGCGGCCCCTCGATGACGCGACCGGAGGGACACGTGATCGGATAGGTGCCATCGCCGTAGAAATTACGCGCCGACAGGTCGCTCGTCTTCCATGGACCACGAGGGTCATTGTCGCGATTCTTATACGCGCGATCTTGATCCTCGCTCCGCTGCACAAGATTCGGAGCCCATGTGTCTGCGTGGTAAGCGTAGACAACGATGTAATCGTGATCTTCAGAGAAATGCCGCGCTGAATTCTTTGGTGAATAGACCTTTTGCCACAGAACTGTCGCAACGAAGTTGGCAGCGCCGAATACCTCGTCCATAACCTTGCGCAGCGACGCTACCTCGTTGTCATCGATCGACACGAAGATCACGCCATCCTTGCGCAGGAGCTGCTTCAGCAGCACCAGCCGCGGATACATCAGGCACAGCCAGCGGTCGTGGCGGTCCAGCGTTTCGCCTTCCTTGCCCACGACCTCGCCCAGCCACTTGCGGATCTCCGGGCTGTTGACGTTGTCGTTGTAGGCCCAGCCCTCGTTACCAGTGTTGTAGGGCGGATCGATGTAGATGCACTTCACCTGCCCCGCGTAGCGCGGCAGAAGTGCTTTCAACGCCAGAAGGTTGTCGCCTTGGACGATCAGGTTGCCGCTTTCGGCATCACCGCAGCCCAATTCCGGCACCGACTCCAGCAGGCGATACGGCACGTCACGATGGTGGCTGACGACGGCCTGCTTGCCGATCCAGTCCAATACGGGCATGCGTGGGGCTCCCCTTGTGATGCAATGACTACCGCCATCAATAACGCGCAGTGTACCGGCTGACGTCTCGCCCACTGCGACCACCATCGCCGTCACGGGCTGTGTTCTGCCAGCGTTTGTCCAATTCCGGCGCAATACAGGCCGACGGTCAGTTGTACCCGGGGCGGGGCGGAGGCGGCTTCATAGCTTGTCTGTGGTAAACCGGCTTCAGATCAAGATGATGGATCCAGGCCGGCGGGTCCGCCGGGTCGAAGTGCGTCAAGTCGACGAGGCGGTGCACGCGATTTATCACGTCGTACAACGCGGTGGCCGCCGTACGAACACTTCGCTCCGCGAGTTTGGGGTCGCCGCCGAGTGCGACGATGAGCGTGTCCGGTGTGTTCCCCTTGATGTCTTTCACGCCCGCCAGGTACGCGATTTCGACCTCCCGTATCCTCGGCAGCACGGCACCCAGCCCTCTGGTCAGCAACTTGGGGACGCGGTCCAGCTCGTACACCCGCTTGTCGAGGTCGTCGTCGGGCGCCCACTCCTGTACCGTCGCAACCGTTCCATCGCATAACAGGCGCTCGATTTCCTCCGGGTACAAGGTGCACCAGTTGTCGTTAGGGTCCAGCACAAACGTGGCCCCGCGCGCCATATCGAACAGGGCTCGGCCGGTCGTCTCGAGAACGTAGACGTTGCCCTGTGCGGCCCAGTCTGCTTTCGCCTGGTCGGTGAAGACGGGTATGACGTATTGGCCGTCAACTGGGCTCTTGAACATCACGAACTGGCGACGCCCCGGCGGCTCGACCTTGGGTATGTGAACGAACAAGGGCGCATCGAGAAGCGCACGCAGGAATGCAGGCTCCGCGCGGAAATCCTTGGTGGACGCTTCCAAAATCCGCTGGAGCTCCGCCGTGGAGGTCATCGGTCTGCTCCCAAACCAGCCGCCGGTCGCGGAAATGCGAGTCGCGCAAACGATCCAGTCACTGCTCGGATTGTGCACCAGCGCAGTTGGCATTGCGAGCCCATTGCACGAGTGGCGTGCGCCGCACACGAAGCGTGGCTCAGGAAACCGACTATGTAGACAATCTGAGATGCCTTACTGACCCCCACAGCCTTTCGCCCACTCCGTGAGTACGCTGGTATTCGCTGACAAGCGTTCCGACCGTCGCTGACCTCCCTGCTGCAATTGTTGGCCACCTTGCTGGTGCCGGCCATCGCTTCGACCGATGGTCAGACACTGTCACGAACGCGTACTATCGACCCAAAGCGGCCGGTCCGTCCAACTGTACCAATGACCGCTCAACATTAGATTAGGGAAGCTTGAGATTAGGGAAGCTTGTGAAAACCTTTGGTCGATATGGATCGGCCACTCAGGATCTCGACGAAATCCGTACCACTGTACGAAAAGAAATGCGACGGGTGTCGATCACCATGCAGCCACCTGACCTGACGCACATAACCGAAGCCGCCATCAAGGGGCTGACTAATTCGCAGGCGCGGTGCGGCTAGGCTCAGTACGGCCTCTTGCCGAAGGTTCAGCAGTAACCGGAGCGCGTGAGCCAGCTCCCGCCGTCCCGTCGACGATTGGACAACGAAGTACCCGATTCCCTGCCGGTGCAAGCGCGCTGATACCGGTGCAACCGCCGAAACGAACAAAGTCCACAACGCGAGTTTGTTCATTTGTCTGGCGGGATTCGCAATCGCGCGAAAAACGTTGCGATCACTCGCTGCATGGATTTCGCCGCGGGACCGGCGATAGATCAGACCTTCCCTAGTTGCTCGTGAGCATGGAATCTGTGCTGATCATACTGTGGCTGGTAGCCGTGGAGGAGCCACTCGCTGTACAAAACATCAAGAATCTTTTCCTCGTAATGCTGAAGTATTTCGGCCCGGACTAAAGGGTCCGTGTAGACTCGCTTGCAGGCTTGGCATCTATGCGCGTAGAGGTTCTCCCATTCAATCGCCGGATTCTTTTCGGCTGCCCACTGTAGAATACGCTCGGGACCCTCATTGCGGATCCACCGTTTTAGAAAATCGCCCTCGGCGCGCTGCCTGAGATCTTGGAGACTGTCTTTGGGGATGTGCCCTATTTCAAGCTCAGGAATGGAGCGCGTACCTAGCCCGCAACAGGCCATCACACGCCCGTCAGCCATGACGGTCGTGGTGTTAATAACGCTGTCGCAACCGAGCCTCCGACCGATATTCTCGGCATTCGTAGCGAGGCCGAGCGGATACCGCTCGATGTGCTTCTCATCGAGCGGCATCCAAGGGCTTTCGCTGAATATGATTTGATCAGCTTCTTCGGGAGCGATCAGACTGCAGAATGTTGGATCGGATAGCAGCCCTTTCTTCGTGATCGACCGGTCCGAAACCACTTCAACCATTACCGCTGCGGGAATGGCAGCATCCAAAGCAGCACGGATGCCCCAGATAATGTTTGAGATCGGTACGAAGCGCGCGTGCTCGTCGCCGGTCGAAAAGTTAATCTCACGTAAGCCAGCGGTCGCGAACCTCTGCAATACCGTATTGGCCCTCTCTCGATTCTTGGCCCAATGTGCGTTGGTAACGATCCGAGTCGGCAGAGACAGGCTACTGGCGAATTCGATCAGGTCGTACAACTCGACCCCGTATAAGGTTGGCTCGCCGCCCGTGAATACGACGGAATCGTACGACAGGTTACCGGCTTCGCGGATGAGTCGTCGGGCGATGTCCGCATGAAGTCGTCCTTTCACACGCGGACCGCTCATCGTTCCGCAGTGCCGGCACTCCGCCGTGCATTGGAGCGTCAACAAGAGTGAAAGGACCTTCGGGTCGGGCAGCGGATCGAGAATATTCACTCTCGGCGTCCCTTGGGACCGCTCTTGAGGATCTCGAGCTGGTTCACGAGAAGCCGAACGGTGTTGCGGGACAGGAGGTCATCACGCGTTTTGGGAGCTACCACGACGACAACGACTGCAACGAAGACGAGGAGGACAATTGCGATGTCGTCTTCCGCAGCGATCTGACCCTTCCAGGTCGAACTGAGTTTAAGTTTAGACACCAAGTCTGGTGGCAGGTGTGCTGAGACACCCTTTGCGAATTCGCGCTGAATGTCGTTGACTGTGGCGCTAGCACCCTTGGCCAGTTCACCAACCGTTTTGGCCGTTGTAAGAGCCGGATACCTGCTCTCGATCTCCATTTGAAAATCCTGAGCCCACTTGTTGAAGGCGCGATCTTGGAGGAGGTCAGCGAGTAATTTATTCGATGCGCTGATCGCTCGTGCCGGGAGCTTGAGTTGAAACTCCCGCATAGCAACTCCGGCCGGGTCTGCCTCGAAGTCTCGCCGAAAGGTCGGCAACCGCATCAGGTTCATGAAGCTGACGGCGCGGTTCGTGAACACCGGCCCAGTGAGTTCCAATCTTTCCGCCATGACCGCATCCTCCGCCACGATTTAGATAAGCACTCGGCTGCAGCCTGTCTACTGATTTTGTATGGGCGCATGCATACGTCCGTTATACCCATTGCACGAATAACAGCTTAACCCCAGCACAACCCGTTAGTGAGCCGCGTGAAATGCCCCCGTTCCGCACCCCGGATCTAGAGCTTGCGCTTAGAGCTTAGTGGTTTGTTAGAACAATTGTGCTTCGTTGCTGGACGAATCTGCTGGAACTCGGTTTCAGGAGGAATGTCCCTGCGAGAGGCCGGTCGTCGAACACGCTCTTGATACTGAGATGCAGTTATGCCCGTTAGCCGCCGGAACAATCTTGCGAAATACGATGTGTCGCTGATTCCTACGGAGTAAGCGGCCTCCGAGATGGTCATTTGAGGTTCCGCAAGGAAGTCTCGCGCCTTGGCGATCCGGTACGTCAGGAGGAAATGCTTGAACGTTGTGCCCTGTTCACGCCTGAAGGCACGGCTGAATTCCGAGGAGCTTACGTGGCTTAGGTCCGCGAGCGCATCGCGCCTGAGGTCCTGCTCAAAGTTTTGAGCGATGTATGCGACCGCCGTTGCCGTTTTTTGTGAAGTCGATGGCGCTCTGCGCAGATGGCCGGCCGGTTCGACTAAATCTGCTGGCAACCATGGCGCCGATGGCCGATCCCTGCGTCCTGATTCCGTGATTTTCAGCAGCGTTTCAATGGTACGAACCAGTGTCCAGTGGGGGACCGGTTTGACGCGATAGTCCGAAACGCCCGAGCGAAAGGCCCAGACCGCCAATGCTTCGGAGTGGTATTCGGTGAACATCAACAGCGGAAGCCCTGGAAAGGAGCCCGCGAGCAAAGGCACCGCCTGCAGCCGGCCTTTGTCCGGGTAATCGAACTCGATGCATGCAAGCTGGGGGTGCAACTGGTGTACCGCCCCCACAAGGTCCTCAAATCCGTCGATTCTTACCGCATTGTGTTTGGTCGGTACAAGCTGGAAGAGCCCGTGTTCGGGCGACTGGATACATAGGTCGATCCACAGCAGTCGAATAGCGCTCATGGATGTACGATCGATTTCCCCGGAGCCGCCTGGACGGTAGCTTCGCACATTTTCTTACTAGCGCGGCTGGCAGCCACTGAAGCCACTATTTTGCGAAAGCATCATACGGAAGCGCCGCGTCGTGGGTGATGGCCAGCCAGCGCCGAGCGTCCTGACGCAAGTGGCGTTTCGGGACTATCGCGAGGTGCGAGAATGCTACTATCGCCGCCAACCTTGGCGCGCGGAGCGTACATGCGCGGCGGGTTCGGTGAGTGGCCGGTCCGGTCAACTCGAGGCTCCTCGAACGGCCGGTTTTGGCCGCAGACGGAAGTTTGGCGGGTGATGACTCGCGAACGGGTATCACTTGATCGTGACTTTCGCGCAGTTGTCACCTGGTACTGGATCGGTCAATTCATGATATGGGTCGATCCCAGCCCCGTACGGCCTGCCGTTGACCACCAGCTTGATGGTGCTGTCGCCATCCACGACGGAGTACTTGGCAAGATAAAGTGGTTGACCATCCAACAGCTTGCCATCGGCCAGTTTTGCGAACACGCCGATCTCGAGTGGAATGTTGAGCTGTGCGCGAGTTTCCTTGCCCGCGCCATCGGCATCACTCATGGCCGCATGCACACGCAACGTGATGGCGTACTTGCCGCCGGGCAACGGTTTGGCGGTCGCGGACAGCAGCCGATCATCGAACAATGTGATATGGGTGAACAGATCATCGATCAACGGTTTCCATCGCTGGCCGGCCGTTTGCTCCAGCGTCGCGAGAAAATCCGTCGAGAGCGCATACGGCGCTCCCCGTCTGCGCGTTGCGTCAAGAAAAGTCCGGAGTGCGCGATCGACAGTGCCTTCACCGATGTAGTCCTGCAACGTATACATCGCAAGCGCGCCCTTGTCATAGTAGACGTAACCTTGATCCGTACCCCCTACGGACACCAGTGGCGATTCCGGCGTTGATGCGCGGTGCCGCGCCGTGAAATAGGCATTGAGCAATTGCCGCAGCACCGGCTCCATGGCCGTCGCGCCATAGCGCTGCTTCAGCACCATCAGTTCGGAATATTGGGCAAGAGCTTCGGTGATGAGATTGGCACCCCGCGCATTGGCGGGAAGCTCCTGGTAGGCCCACCACTCGTGTGAAACCTCGTGCGCCAGGACGCCGTACAAGGGGTCAATCCCGCCCGGCCGCGGCGGCTGTGTAGATGGTCCCGCAACGCTGGTTTCCCTCACCGCAATCAGCCCCGGGTAAGCCTCGGCACCCACGCTGTAGTTGTAGGGCATCACAACGAAACGCAGCATACGAAACGGGTACGGGCCGAAGTGCGTCGTGTAATAGGTGAGTGCATCGCGCGCTGCGCGGGTGGTGCGCGCAACGTTGCCGCCGCCACCTGCGGGTTCGTACACGTCGATATCGACGTTGTGCCATGTCGCGTGGTGGATGGCGTAGCGTGCCGACATGATGGGCAGCGAAGAGACCATCGGCATGGCGGTGACGTAGTGGAAATAGCGGCGATGCCCGTGTGTCCATTCGCTTTCCAGTCGGCCGGATGTCACCGCGATCTGATCCACAGCAGTGGACAAGGTGACATCGAATTGCACGCGGTCCGCGTCATTGGCGAAGGCGTTCTGCGTGCGCGCAGTTGGCGAATCCAATGCAGCCATTGACGGCGATGCCGGCGGCAAACCGAACTTGCGTCGCAACGCCGGGTCGGCCATTTGCAGATACGGCTGGTAGCCGATGTGTGGCAACACGTTGTGCCCGGTGCCATCGGCGTTCAGCACATTGTCGAAAAAGCTGCCGTTGGCCACCAGAAAGGTGTGCCTCGGTTCGTTGGCAAAGCCGTACACCGCAATGTGCAATGCAAATTGGAACGGCAGCGTCGCGTTGGGCTGCAGTGGTTGCCGCAAGTGGTAGACGACGAAGTGCGGTGCGGTATCGGTGCTTACGATTGTGTGCGGCGCAAACGCGACCGACTGGACCTGGAAGCCTGTGGGATACCACACAAGCAGGGTGTCGATAGCCGCGCCCGAGCGATTGACTAGGGTGTAGGTGCCGGCAACATTGAGCGAGCGATCTGACGGATGTATCGCGATATTCAGTTTTGCCGCGGTTATGCGCGGCTGCGGCAGTTCGCGGTACCTCGCGTAGGTTTTTTCGTAAAGCGCTTGGGCGCTTTCGATCCGATGCGGGTTGTATGGATGGTTGACAACATGGGCGTTGTAGAACGCCCATGCCCCGAGTGTGACAAACGCTGCCAGCGCCGCGCCGAGTCCCACCGCAACCGGCGCTTGGAAGCGCCACAGCGCCTCACGTGTACGAAGTTGCCACGGTGCCATGACACCGCGGGGCCAGAACAGCCCAGCCACCACCAGGAGTGCCGCAGCAAGTGCGGTCCAGTACGCATCGAACCACAACGTTGCAGTCAGAAACGGCCCGAAGCCGTTGAACTCGGAGTACAGGACGGACGGTGCGCTGCCATACCAGACGAGATGATTCTGGGCGCCGAATGCCACCGGACTGAACTTCAGCAGCACCAGCCATAGTGCCGTCAACACGTAGCCGACGACGCGGTTGCCACATACGGTCTGTACGGCGAGGCACAGTGCCGCAAGCTGCGCGTAACTCACCCACGTCAACGCCAGTGCACCAAAATAGAGGCCGGGCTGCAGGTCCGAGTAACCATGCGTAAGCTGCCAGCCGATACCCACCAACCCGCCGCACGCCAGGAATACCGCGATCGCGAGCCACAGCGTTGCGATCTTTGCGACCACCGCCAACCACGTTGGCCACGGCGCCGCACCGATTACGTGCGCAATCCGAATATCGTGGTCGCGCCAGACCAGTTCCCCCGCGTAGAAGATGATTGTGATGCCGAGCAGCCATGTAAGGTTGTCCCGGATGGCGCCCAGCATCGCCCACGTCGTCGGCAGCGTGCCTACCCCATAGATCGTCGGTCGCGCGCCAAGGTCCAACGCGACCACCAGCAGCGCCAGCACCAGCACTACGATAAACGGCGTGCTGGTGAGAACGCGCCGCGCATCAAGCGCGAACACCTGCAGACACTGCCGCAGCTGCGCCGCGGCGTCATGCCGTAACGTGCAGGCCGGCAATGGTGCAGAGGGAGTGGATGCGGACGCCTCGGCTTCGCGCGAATGATTCCTGCGTCCGGCGTGCACACGGCGTTCGCCATGGCGGCTCCAGTCCACACCTAGCAGCACGGCAATCAACAAAATGCCAGCAAGCGTCCAGGCCACCCGGTTCAATGCGACCACGCCAGCAAATGGCACCAGTCGACTGTTCGTTTCGGCCGCCGTCCAATAGCGCGTCACGAATTGCAGCGTGTGGGCGCCAAACGGATCCATGAGCGCGGCCAGCATCTGACTGCGACCGTCGCCCATCAGAATATGCGACCCGAGCAGCAGGGCCATCAGCACCACCACCCCGACGTAGGTCGCCAGCAGCGAACGCGTCGCGGTCGCGAGGACAAACAGCAGCGTGCTGACAAACAGCATAGCCGGCAGCGCCACGACCACGAATGCCCACAGGTAAGTCGCGGTGTCGAAATCGACAGGTGCCGTGCCATAGGCGCCGGGAAATGCATTGCCAACCGTCATGCCGACGGCACACGCCAGCATGATCGCGAGCGCCAGCACGAATACGGCTGCAAGGCGCCCACCGAGCAGCGCACGGCGTGTGATCGGCAGACTGCCGACCAGGTCACCGCTGCGCGCATCCTCGTCACGCAGGGCTGCCGTGGCGCTGAAGATGCCGATCGCCAGTACCGCCAATACGCCCAACACGGCGAGGCCGTTCGCGACCACCAGCGGCGCGTTGCGGAGGACTCCGCCGTGCACACCGAGCAGCGACACGCCCGGCCCGGTCATTTCAAGAATGCTCAGCAGAGCGAATGCCAGCGTCACCAGCCAGAACACCGGCCGCGCCAGTTGCTGGCGCAATTCGAACTTGAAAATTTCGAAGAACATGTCAGGAAGGCTTGGCGTTGAACATCGCGTTCTCGTCGTCCTTATGCGGCAGACAGTCCGTCCCGCATCGCATGGCCATCCCGACGCGCAGCAAAGCCGGGCCTTCCATGATCACGTCGCGCGCCCGCTGTCGCGGTTGAGATGGTGCGTGGCACTGGACGCCGCGGATGAACGCTCGACGGGTCGAGAATCACAAGCGGGCTGCTCCGTTTAAGGGTTGGCGAACTATGCACACAGCGGGTGCAATCTGCCATCGCCCATTGGTCACTGTGACTTTGGAGGGGGATACCCGCATTTCGCGCTGCAAATCCAGGTGCAGCCGCTACTGTGGACACGCGACCTGCGGGTTCAAGCATTTCACCGTTCGGGAACGCATAGCGGATGCATTTTGAGCGTCCGATGCCACCGTCGCCCCACTGTGCACAACATCGCCACCAAATATCGTCCGCAACGTGTCTAGGCTCGGCATCTGCATGACGGCCACCAACCGTTTGAGCAGGTGGCGCTGTTTGGCTGCGTCCACCTGGAGCCGTGGCTGCACGGCATGTAAGCGATGGTGCGCCCGGTGAGCGCGCTGGCGACAGGCGCTCGCCGTGACGCCCAGGATCGCCGCTGCTTCGGCATGGCTGTAGTCAAACACTTCATGCAACAGGAACGCAGCACGTTCATCAGATTTCAATCGCTCCAGTAGCAGCTTGAGCGACGCAGTCATGATTTCGTCGCGCCCCAGCTCCGCGTCAGGCGTGACGGACGATTCCGTCGGTGGCTCTGCAAGCCGACAGCGCATATAGTGTTCACGAGCGACCTTCGTGCGGCGTAGTTTGTCCACTGCGATTCTCGTCGTCACGGTGGCCAGCCAAGCTGCCGGATCGTCCAGCGCTGAGACATTTTCTGCGTGCCAGCGGAGCCATGCGTCTTGCAGCACATCTTCTGCATCGGCAAATGCGCCAAGTACCCGGTATGCGAGCTTGAGCAATTGGTGACGATGGTGCTGAAACAGTTCGGTCTTCGGGTCCATGGGTGCAGGAAGCTTTCGTCGCGGTGCTGAATGCAACCTTGCGACGCCGATCGATGCCGGCATCGACGTTCTCGTTGAAAAGGTTCGGATGGACTGTCAGGCTGCAACCATCGCAGGTGCGCCGCCCACACGTTCGATCCAAAGGGCAAACGCGTCGAGCAATCTGCGCAGAGATTCTCGCGTCTTGGCGTCCCGCAACGCCCCCCGTTCATCGAATACCTGTGCGGCATCGCGCACGAACAGCATCGGCGCGGTCAACACGTGCGCTTCGGTCGCGGCGAGCGTTTGCCGCAGTGCCGCTTGCGCAAGGCGCGTGCCCCAGCGTCCGCCTGAAGCGCCCATGATCGCTATCGGCTTCCCGATCAGGGCCTCTTCGGGCAGGGGCCGCGACAACCAATCGAGGGCGTTTTTCAGCACTCCCGGAATCGAATGGTTGTATTCCGGTGTCGCAATCAGCAGGCCATCAGCATCCTTGACCGCATCCCGCAGACGGCGGAGACCAGGATGTAGCGGCTCGACGGCTTCGATATCTTCATTGAACAGCGGAACCTCGGCGAGCTCATCGAACAACTCGATTAGCGTATTGGGCGGTGCGCAATCGGCCGCGGCGTTCAGCAGTTTTCGATTGAAGCTCTCGCGGCGCAGACTTCCGGGCAGCGCCAGAATTCGGAAACGCGATGTGTGTAGAACGTTCATGTGAAGTCCTCATATCGGATCAAATGAGTAACAGCAGCGCAGCCACAACCAGCAGGGCACCCAGAGTGCGATCGGTCCAAGTACGTACCGCCGGCCGCGTGATGCGCGATGCCATGGCGCAGCCCAATCCAGCCCAAAGCAACAGGCATGCAGCGGGAATGACGATGAACAATGGCATCAAGCGAAGCAACGCTTCGATGGGATCCGGTGCATGAACTGCCGTTACGACCGTCAGCACCAATACCCAGCCTTTGGGATTGAGGAATTGAAAGCCAAATAGCCCAAACAACCCGGACGGGAGGGGCATCGCGCGATCACAGTCGCCCGCAGTCACAAAAAGGCGTGCACCCAGGAAGACCAAACAGATCACCCCGCCGAGCTCGATGGTCCTGCGCAGCCATGGCCATTCGCCAAATGCTTTTCCCGAACCGGTTACCACTACGAAGAGCAGCACGAGCCCGCCCATGAGGATTCCAGCGACTGCAGGCAGAGCACCTCTCCATCCTTTGAACGCGGTGATACGCATCACCAGCAAATTGTTGGGACCGGGGCTGATCGCGGCGACGAAGAGAAGGAATGCGGCTTGGAGCAAAGATGTCATCGGACGCACATCGAATGACGCAATGGCGAAATGATCGCCGTCGCGACCGGAGCGTGCGCAGGCGTTTTGGTCTAATATAGAGACCATGAAGGAGCTGCCCTTGAACGCATTGCGCGTGTTCGCGCTGGCTTGCGAGCACGGGGGCGTGCGCGCAGCAGCGCGCGAATTGGGCATCGCGCACTCGTCTGTGAGCCGGCATCTGGCGGAGCTTGAAGCCTGGCTGGGTGTTCCCCTCACACGTGCGAAGAGCGCCGGCCGCCGTGGTTGGATACCAACTCCCCAGGCGGAAGCACTCGGTAAAGCGGTGTTCGCAAAATTGCGCGAAATTGAAGCCGCTGCGAATGCGATCCGAGAGGCGCGTTCTCCGTTCACCGTCACGATTTCCGCGGCGCCTTCGTTCGCAGCGCGATGGCTGCTACCACGCCTGCCGGCGCTGGAGCGCGCGCATCCCCGCATCGAGCTCTCGGTGCTGGTGAATCAGAACTTTGAGGATCTTCAGGTCGCACACATCGACCTGGCGGTGCGGATGGGCGTTGGACCGTGGCCCGGCCTTAGCTGTGAGCCCTTGATGGACGAAACACTGTATCCGGTGATGAGCCCAGGCCTGTGGAAGAGCGCTGGAAGTCCATCGCGCCCGCAGGCGCTGTCGTCACTTCGCCTGTTGCACGATCGCGACCCCCACGCGGTGTGGGAGCAATGGCGACGAAAGTTCGGCCCGAATAACTTGAATCTGCAGCACGGTCCGCGGTTTGCCTCTTCAGATTTGTTATTGCGGGCTGCGCAGCAGGGCCAAGGCGTTGCGCTCGCGCGCCACCGCTTTGCTGGAGATGATGTTGCCGCGGGGATTCTGGTGAGGCCCTTTGGCGATCGCGAACTTCGTATTGAGAACGCCTACTGGATTGTGCGTCCGAACGGCTCGTCCCGACGCGTGGTCGCGACTCTTATCGCATGGTTGAAGGACCAAGCATCTAGCAGGTGATTGAGCTCGCGTTTCATCCCGCAGCGCTTGTCTGGTCGAAGCGCTCCGGCGAGCAGATTGGTCGAGGACACTCAGCTACGCTGTGACTCCTTCATGGTATGTCCCCACGCACCAGAGGCAAGCTTCTGGCCCTTGGGGAGCCACTTTGCCACGTGCTGGCTACTGCACTCTCTGGTTTATCCAGCTTGCCAACACCATGAAATAAGCCGGAGCTGTTGGGGCTTCGTTGAGCAAAGTCTCGTGATCAAATGTCATGGTCACCCGTTTCGGAAGCATCATGGTGTGATCAGCACCTGCAATAACGCGGTACTCAAGGTTCGTGTGCCGTTTGATCAATGTTTGCAGGCGTTGAACCGAGCGTGCAACTGGCACCCAAGGATCGGCTCCGCCATAGATGAACAGCACCGGGACACGAACATTGCCAGCGATTCGGAGTGGGTCATAGTCCATGTCCGTTTTCCACTCCTTGTTCACTGGATTTTTGGCGAAATCCGCAGCGTCGGGCATGAACTCCAACCCGAACCATGGCTTCGCCTGCGCGCGTTGGATGGCCTTCAGAGCAACATCGAAATTGACCTTGCCACGGAGGAATCCCTCCCAGACGTGGCGAACATCTATGGCCTCGTCGATGTCGGCCTGCGAGTAGCCGTGGACAGCAAGCAGGTTGCTCACCGCGAAATCCATTTGCTCTGCCGGGGTCACCAACGGGGCGGATACCGAAACTGCAAACGCGGCGCTTTTATCTTGGCTTGCCGTCAGCACTGCCAGCCAGCCCCCTTGGCTGAGACCCCAATACCCGACCTTGTCCGGATCAATGCGCGGGTTCCTGTCAAGAAACTTCGCAGCCGCGACGCCATCGGATGCCAATAACTCATAGTCCGTGCCGTGCATCGTACCGCTCGATGCGCCGCTACCGCGACGATCAAATACCAGCACGGCGATACCCATCGCCGGTAACCCTTCGGTCAAATGCTTGTACAGGGCAAACTGCCGAGTCGGAAGTGCGGCACCCCAGAACACGACGACCGCAGGCAGGTGTGTACCGGTTGCCGGCATGTACAACGTGCCCACGAGCTGGGCGCCTTGATTGGAGAAGTGCACCTCCTGGTGCGTTACTCCAGATACTGGCTCCACATGCCAAGGTGCAGCGCCGAGCGCCACATTGCTGATTACGAGACAAAACAACACCAACAGTAAATTTTTCATAAGCAACCTGCCGCGGCCTCGCACGTGTAAACACGAACCTCGACAAGCTTGTCGCCGTCAAAACGAAAGCGCTCCATGATGTGCATCGTTGCTGCGCGATCTGCGATTCGTACCTCAGACGTCGAGACGACTACATCGCCGGCTGCAATGACTTCACCGAGCCGCCAAGTCGAAAAATCGTAGTACTCACGTACGCGATCGTAGAACCCGCTGAACTCGGCCATCCCGTGGTACGTCCCACCGAAGGGCAGCGATGCAGGCTCGTGTATGACCAAGTCGGGATCTACCCGCTCGGGATAGTCCTCAAGGCGTTTTTTGCTTGCGAGCATTTCCTGCACGAAATCGCGATTGAGCTTTGTGATTGCTTGCCGGGTTGCCAATATTGAGTCCTCAACGAGATGGAAAACCGGGCGTCCAAAGTCTTGCCGGCTTGGGAAATCAGACAAGCCTGAGCGACCGGTGGGAGGTGCCGCAGCCGCTCGGTCTTGTTCCCACGGATGCAGGACGACTCCGGTCATAACGCTAATGACGTAGAAGACGGCCCCGATGTGACCGTTTTGGTTCGATTGCGTCTCGTTGGCTGCCGGTCACGTGGCAAGGTGGGTGCCGATCCACCACAGATTGCCTTGAGGGTCGCGCAATCCCGCACTTCGATCCCCGTAGGGCAGATCCCTTGGCTGCGCAATGCTGCTGGCACCTGCGGCCAAGGCCAGGCCGAACGTGCTGTCCACGTCAGGCACGTACACATGGATAGAACATGCGATCGCGTCAGCGCGCTCACCCATCATGATTATGGAATCGCCAATTCGCACTTCGGCATGCTTGATCGAACCATCCGGTGCAGGTACCCGGCATAGCTCGATGGCATCGAACGCTGCCCGCAGGAAATCCAGCATGGCTGCGGCGTCTGAAACCAGCAGGAAGGGCGAAACCACCGGGTGCCCTGCGGGTTTGAAGTCATTCTTCATGTTTATTCCTTGGCCATCCATCGTGAGTGAGGCGAACTGCGACGCCGCCTGAAGGTTGTACCGGTGGCGCGGGTCCACCCTCCATCCCGGCAACAAGCTTCTGGTGCGCGGGAAGCCATTTTTCTACTTATCGCCGTTTGAATTGCGCATTGCTGCCGTGACCAAACCAACAACGTGACTCCACGGCACTGGTCCCTGATGCATCGCGTAAACGGTGTCGACGGGCAGGTGTTCGCGCTCGACTGCCTGCATCACTTCGCGCATCAACTCGGGATCGTAGAGCTTGTGTGCAGACTCCAGAACCAGAGTGTCACTGGCGTACAGCAGCCTGTGCCCTGGAAAATAGACCATGTATTGGCGCCCCGTCGACGCTCCCCGCAGCGGGTACAGGACGACCCGGTTCGGTCCACGGCCGATCTGATGCATGCCTGAAACAGCGACCCAATGGGCAAGCTCGGGATGGGTCTGAAGGTCATCGGGCCGCAGGGTATGGGGAGCCGCCACCATGCGTTTGAGTATCGGCAGGTTCAAGTCAAGCGCATACACGGGCAACTTTTCGGCCACCGCCTGGCGCACGCCCGCGATGTGCGGCCATGAATCCGACGTGGTCAGCACGGCCTTGATTGGCAAGGAGGGATACAAATCGCGCGCCTTGTCGAGCGCCCCCTTTACAAAGCGTGGGCTGATCGGCGCTTCCAGCATCAGCACCCCATTGTCCTGCCGGACGATCGTTACGCTCCACGGACCCTGATAGAGGTCGACGCCCGGCGCAAGCGTGATGTGCTTCGTGATGCTGAAGGGAATGTTCCGGAAAGCGTGCTGGGTGCTTTCTGCAGCCGCCTTGGGATCCATCGCGGAAAGCTTGTCGTCCAATTTGACGTTGAAGGTCGCGTCGAGCACTTGCGCAGACTCCCAAGGGAGCCCGTTTCGTTCTTCGATCCAGGTGGTGGGGTATACGACGCCCTGCACGACCTTCCAATTGCTGAAGTACACACGTTGCGTGACGTCGCCCCATGCGTACCAGAAGTCGTCGAATGTTCGCGTGCTCTCCATGGCGTCAGGCAAATGATTGAACCGGTTGAGCAAGATCTTGACCGGAATGCCGTGCCAGTCGAACGCCACAACGGTATGCGGAGTAGCGCGAAGGGTTTCGTCGGGCATGAAATGCAAATCTGTCGCGGCCTCGGCGGTGAGTAGCAGGTGTTCTGGGCCCAAGGCGAGAATGTCACGTGCCTGGTCAATCGCGGTGCGCGACCCGGGTCTGTCGCCAGTGGGAGTTCGCACGACTGCTGCATCAGGCGTTGCGACAACGGTGGTTCTGGAGTCGGCTTGCTTCGGGCCAACATCGCTTTCCGGCCAAATTAGGTGTGTTTCTATTGCCATACGGCCATGTTCGAAATCCACCGTCCGGTGTATATGCGAATAGGCCGTTAGAAACGGCGCTTGTCGGTAGGATTGCTCAGCGATCGACCGATGTTCGGCGATATCCAGTTGCTCGCGGTGGATGCCTGAAAGTTTCCCTTCTCCTCCCATCGCGCTGATGGCCAGCGCCACACACTGGCGTGGGGTCGCGCGCTCGCAGCCAGGATGGGCTGGCTCCGCGGCTGCGGCGAGAGTGGCAGAAGCGCATACCGGGGTCGGCATGCAGAAAAGGAACGCCGAGATGGCAGCAGCCCGCAAGGCGATCAGTCTGGGTAGATGGTGCATGTGTCTACTCCGGCAGCAGTGCAGTGTTTGGACCTGTGGGTCGCATGAGCGGCGGGATCGCCAGTCGCCTTCAACGCAACTGGGCGGACTCTTCAGGGGCAATATTTGGATTTCGCCACGTTGCGTTCGTACACATCGCTGCTGCCGTTGTGCTTTATGGGAATGCTGTCGTCATCCAGCTTTCGACACAGCTCCGATCTATCGAGCGGCTGCTGGTGGACGGGTACACGTTCGAGCAGGACGTACGACCCGCGATCCGGCTCGCTATTCGCAGAAGGATCATCGTTGGTGTTCCGTGGGTCCTTGAGGTACACCCGTGGGCAGGGAGTAATCTGAATCCAGTGCTTCGATCCGGCAACACACTCGTAAGCGGACGGCTGTACGTTTCCTGCCGGGACTACGTGCGTGCGCACCGTTTGGTCATCGGGCAAGTCCAGCCTCGGGTCCGACCGCACGAGATTCGCGTTTTCGTGTTTGTACCGGCGAGCAACGTTGCTGAAGAGCGCCCCTCCACGCCGAGCCTGTGCAGATGCCCGTGAAGTGCCACCTTTCCCATCATGGAACGTTGCAGGAATTGATTGTCGATCGCCGCCGCCGGTTTGCCAGATTGTGCTATCGGGCTCGATATTGACGTGCACAACGCTTGCGCGTGGGCCGCTGCAGGGGACGTCCGTGTACTGATAGGTACCACCCGGTAACGGACACTTGTATATGGGTTCGGCATCGACTGCGCTGCACATGAACAAGCTGCCGACCAGCAGCAGTCCGATCCCTGTCAGGCGAGCAAGACGACCGGCCACAGGTTGCCTCCCGTCGACCTAACCGAGAGTTGAATAGCAGTTGTCATCGAAGCTCCTTGTCACACTTGAGTGCCCTGAGACGTCATATCCCATGACGCACATGCAGCCCGGAATGTGACCAATGACCTCAACCCAGTTGCTTACGGATCGCTTGCAGTCCAGCCGGTCGCGGCTGAGGTCGCTTGCCTACAGCATGCTTGGCAGCGTCCCGGATGCCGAGGACGCGCTGCAGGATGCCTGGATCCGCATCAGGCAGTCCGATTCAAATGGTCTGGAAGAGATTGAAAATACAGATGCCTGGGTGACCACGGTCGTTGCAAGGACGTGCATCGACAAGTTGCGTGCGCGCAAGACGCGGCACGAACATGCCGCCAGCCCCATCGTTCCCGACATGCTCGTCAACACGACGGATGCCACCGGCCCAGAGGGGGAAGTGGCACTCGCCAAAGAAGTGGGACTAGCCCTTCAGGTCGTGCTCGAAACGCTGTCCCCGTCTGAGCGCGTTGCCTTCGTGCTTCATGATTTTTTCGATCTTTCTTTTTCCGAAATCGCCGCGCTTCTTGGTTGCAGCGGCGATGCCGCGCGACAACTCGCGAGTCGGGGGCGCCGCCGCGTTCGGAATGGCAGGCCGGGGCGCAGCGAGAGCGATCCTGCAGCCGAACGACAAGTTGTCGACGCGTTCTTCTCCGCATCGCAGAATGGCGATCTTGCCACCCTTCTGCGGATCTTGAACGCGAACGTCGTCTTCCGCGCTGACGGCGGGGCAACCCGGCCCGCGGCCACAGCGGTGATCCACGGTGCGCGCGAAGTCGCAAACCGGGCCAAAACCTTCGCTGTTGCTGATGCCACGCTCCAGCCGGCGCGCGTCAATGGGTCTGCCGGGGTCATCGTGCGGGTCCACGAGCACCCGGTGGCAATCATGGCTTTTACAGTCTCCGCCGGTCAGATCAGCGAGATCTACAGTTTGCTCGACACCGATCGCATTTCTCGGCTGCTCGGCGCGACGAGGCCTCGTGACACAAGCAACTCCCCGCAAGGCGAGTCCTTGCGGTAGCCGCTCGTAAAACGAATCGAAAGGTATTCCCATGTCGCCTGAGAAGATCCGAGACGCGCTGCTCCGATATTTCGATCTCCTGTATGGCCAAGACCTTGACGCCTTGATGGATTTGTTCGCCGACGAGGTGCATTGGCTCATCGTGCCTACGAAAACAGAAATAAGGGGCAAGGAGAGCCTACGCGAGCTCGCGGAGAATCACTGGCAGGCTTCACCTGATCGCGTCAAGACGCTGGTCAACCTGTTCGCGAATGGAGAGTTCGCGTGTCTCGAATACATCAGTGCGGGGCGCGTGACCGCAGAAGCAGACTTCGTGACGACCAGGATCACCCCGACGGGCCGGCGATATGAACTCCGTTGCTGCTTTGTATTTCACTTCAGGACCGATGGAAAGGTCGATCAAGTGCGCGAGTACTTCGACTTGCAGACGCTGCAACGCCAAATCGACGGCGATAGCTGAGGGGGCGCTTGCGCCTGATGACCACGCATGCGGCTGAAATTTGGAATGAAACTACCGCTTTTTCGCGACCTATGCGCGTGCCCGCTGTTGCACGCAGGCATCAGGCGCTTTCTACTCGGTGTGGAGGTTGATCATGCGTGGTAGCTGCCTTTGTGGCCAGGTCGAATACACGATATCGAAGCTGGATTCGCCGATTGGCCATTGTTCGTGCCGCATGTGCCGGAAGGCGCATGCGGCGGCGTTCAACTCATACGCCTCCGTCAGGAGGGAAAACTTCGAGTGGCTAAGAGGCAAGCACCTTCTCAAGTCCTTTGAGTCCTCTTCTGGAAAGAGGCGGACCTTCTGTGGCAACTGCGGTACGCACCTTGTCGCCCATCTCGACGGAAGCGAATTCGTTGTCCTGCGTGTCGCAACGCTCGACGAAGACCCTGGGCAAACACCGCAGCAACACATCTGGGCGTCGCATGAGGTGCCGTGGCTCGCCTATGGCCCCGAAGTTCAGGCGTATCCGGAATGGCCGCCAGAGCGTGGGTGAGTCAGACCGCTGGCGCCCTCGCAGCTGCGGTTGTTCAAACGTTGGATCACAGAATCCGCTGCGCAGTATTTCAACCATCGCAACAAACGACCTGTGCCTCGTTGCTTGTCGATTATCACGCGAAACGCATCGTCGACCGCGCAACGAGCGAGCTTGATTGAAAGGTTCGAGCCATACCAACGCCGTGATCAGTCTTGAGTATGAAATGACATACAGGGAAACGATCGACGGTCCTTTGCCATCGACCGAGGGCTCTCCGTTCGGAGAGTGTCTGTGTTGGCAAATTGTCGCCGGCACTTTGGTTGGTCCGCGCATAAATGCCAAGATCGCGACGTCGGGAACGGACTGGATGCGCCTTGGGCCGGACGGCGTTCGTCGACAAGATCTGCGGGCGCAGCTCGTCACCGACGATGGCGTGACCATCCTGCTGCACTACGACACGGGCCTGATCAGGGCCAGCGAAACATTTCTAAGGGCGTTGAGGGATGGGGAAGAAACTGCATGGGCCGATCAATACATGCGGATGGTTCCGGAGCTCATCGTCGGCGGAGAACAATACGCTTGGCTGAATTACAGTCTGTTTTTAGCTGAGGGTCGACTCTCCGGGTGCCATGAAATTGAGTATTCCGTCTACAGGGTTTTGTAGTTCACTCCAACCACATGGATGGCACCCAGGATTTATGAGCCTATGGTAAAGGTAGTGCTGAATATTTTTGAAGCCGAACCGCTGAAAAGCCGTGTTTGCAACTGTCGCGGATGTCATGCAGATGTTGAATAGGGTGATACCGCTGCAGATCAGAAGACTCGATGCTTCCGAACTGGGCTGGGCGAACGAGCGATATGCGGAAATCGACTTTCTTCCGTCTGCAGAAACGGACTTGATTGCAGTTGCGCTGGCCGGCGGCACCCCCGCCGGACTCGGACGCATCACCAGGTTGACTGCCAACTCCGGGGAACTTGGCGGCATGTACGTTTTCCCAACGCTCCGCGGTTCGGGAATTGCCAAACGATTGATTGACTACCTCGTTGCAGAGTGCGGCATGAAGACGTTGTTCTGCTTGCCATTCGAGCATCTGCGCGATCTTTACGCCGCCGCAGGTTTCTTGCCGCAGCCTGTCGATGACACTGTTCCCCCAAAGGTGCTCAGGAAATACGCCTGGTGCAATTCGCATTACACAGAGCGCGTGTTGCTCATGGTCCGCAGAGGCCCTCCCAATCTCTCGAAATCGTGATTTTCCCCAAGCCCCACAGAAGTCGATGATCGACGAAGGCAACAAGGCCACAGAGAAGGCATGGCAAATGGACAAGACTGCCCTGACAACGTATCCCATACTTGATGTACTCGCCAAGCGCTGGACAGTGCGAGCTTTTTCCGACCGGCCGATCGAGCCACAAAAACTTAGATGTCTTTTTGAGGCCGCAAGATGGGCGCCGTCGTCATTCAACGAGCAGCCGTGGCGGTTCGTTATTGCCACGAAGGACAACCCTGGCGACTTCGAGACGATGACCTCGTGCCTCCTGGACAAGAATCAGCGATGGGTCAGGGGCGGTGGCGTGCCATTTCTTATGGTCGCGCTCTCGAAGCGGGTATTCACTTACAACGGTAAACCCAATCGCGCTCACACTCACGATGTTGGGCTGGCGTTCGGCAACTTTGTGATTCAAGCCACCGCCATGGGTCTGTCCGTTTGTCAAATGCAGGGCATCCACCGACAACGGGTAATGGAAGTGTACGGCGTGCCTGAGGAGTTCCAGCCGGCGATGGCTTGCGCAGTGGGTTACGCAGGTGAAGTCCGTCGTCTGCCCGAGGAGTTCCACGAGCGAGAGATGCGACTTCGAAGCCGTGCGGCGTTCAGAGACTTCGTTTTTGGCGGACAGTTCGGAACACCGGCCGATTTGTTCAGTTCACCGCTTGACGAAAGCCGTGAGATTTTCCAAAAACGACGGGTCGGGTGATGATCACTTTCGAACGACTCAACCGCAGAGAGTAGAAGCCCTATGGGAACGAAGCGCACCCGTTGGTCTGCCACACTGGTCTTCCTGCTGGCCATGGCGATGATTCCGTGGTTCAGTGCTGCCCAAGCGTCCGCGCCGATGCGCAAGACGCAGCCCGGATACTACCGCATGATGCTGGGCCATTTTGAGATCACCGCACTTTCGGACGGTACCCAGCCAATCCCCGTGGAAAAGCTGCTTACTCCTATAGCACCCCAAAAGACACGCCAGGAGTTGCAAGCTGCCTTTCTATCGACTCCCTACGATATGAGCTTCACCGCCTTCCTGGTCAACACGGGAAGCAGGCTGGTCCTGATCGATACCGGTGCGGGCAACCTGTTGGGCGACCACTTGGGGAAGCTTGTCGGGCACCTTGAGGCAAGCGGATACAGTCCAAGCGACGTGGACGCGATATATATCACCCACATGCATCCCGATCACATCGGGGGCCTGTCTGCAAACGGCAAAGCCATGTTCCCCAATGCCGTGGTGCGCATCAGCCAGCGCGAAGCCGATTTCTGGCTGGATCGTTCCAATCTCAATAGGGTCCCACGCGACCAAAGGGACTACTTCAGAGAAGCTATGGCAGCACTGGCGCCCTACAAGGAGGCGGGTCACTTCAAACCTTTCAGCGGAAACGTGGAATTGGGTCCGGGCATTCGTGCAATCGCCTTGTTTGGGCACACTCCAGGGCACACGGGCTACATGGTCGAGAGCGACGGAGAGAAGATGCTTGTATGGGGTGACGTGGTCCATGTCGCAGCCGTCCAGTTCGCAGATCCCGATGTCAGCATTGAATGGGACGTCGATGGCAAAGAGGCCAAGGCGACGCGTCAACAAGCTCTTGCAAGTGCCTCCCGAAATGGTTGGCTGATTGCAGGCGCACACCTTCCGTTTCCCGGCATCGGACACGTGATCAAGGACGGGGCTGCCTATCAATGGCTTCCAGTCAACTACGCGGAAATCCATCGCGAGACAGACCACAGCCCCTGAACATGGCTTGACACACGCCGGTAAGCGTGGCGCGCTACGGCGTGGCCGGACGTACGCGTTTTATGCTCAATAGTTGGCTTTCACTGAACTGGGCGGAAAAATGGAAGAATACAAATCAGATGGCGAGCGCATCTACCATCTTTGGGACAAGTACGCACGTGAAGTCGATGTTGATGGGCTGCTTTCGCTCTACACGCCAAATGCAATTCTCGAAACGCCCGTAATCACGGCAATCTTCGATACCGACAAGGGCTTCGTGCAAGGCCAGAACGCGTTGCGTGAGTTCTTTATGGAAGGTGGGCGCCGTCGCCCGAACGCGCTCGTTCGCTGGCACCGCAAGCCACATCAGTTTCTCTACGACGGTCGTCGCCTCGTCTGGGAGTACCCGCGCGAGGCACCCGGTGGCAACCAGATCGAGCTTGTCGAGTTCATGGACCTGAGTGACGGGCTAATCGAGCATCACCGTATCTACTGGGGCTGGTTTGGCATCCGGCAACTCATCAAGTCCGCGCTGTCAAAACAGAGGAAGGCTTAAGCAACGTGGCAACTGCGCTCGTCATTGGCGACGTCCAGCGCGGCATCACTGATGCTTATCCCTTCGCTCGGCAAGTCGTGTCACCCCTGACCGAACTGATTCCCCGAGCTCG
>Ga0207707_10000670_pt1 | contig 33986 bp, 31 predicted proteins | sample KBSC83BmetaG_FD_184336 | JGI IMG/M metagenome (GOLD analysis project Ga0207707, IMG submission 184336) | Corn rhizosphere microbial communities from Kellogg Biological Station, Michigan, USA - KBS C8-3B metaG (SPAdes) (version 2) | ecosystem: Host-associated > Plants > Roots > Rhizosphere ... | reverse complement strand
CGGTGTCGGTGCCGGCGGGGCCGCGGGTGCCTGGCGCATCCGGTCGATGTCCGTGCTGAGGCGGTCCATCTGGCCCTGCAGGTCGTCGAACACGGCAGCGGACAGCTCGCCCGCTTCCAGAGCGAATTCGATGCGGCTTTCCATCACGTGCGCGAGCTCGCCGAGACGGATGGCGCCTGCCATCCGCGCGCTGCCCTTCAGCGTATGGAGGCCGCGCTTGACCGCGTCGGCGATCTTGCGGTCCTGCGGATTCGTCTTCCAGTCGCGCAGATCTCCGGCCACCTGCGGCACCAGCTCCTGTGCTTCCTCGAGGAAGATCGGCAGCAGCTCGCCGTCGATGTCGTCCTTGAGGACCCGCTTGTCCTTCGGCTTGGGCGCCGGCTGCACGCGGGCGCGCAGCGCCTGCATCTGGGCGACGAGCTCGTCGGCGGCCGTGGGAGCGTTCTTTTCCGCCACGGCAGCCACCATTTCCGCCAGACGGCCCACCGCGCTCGACACGATGGCCGCATCGGCCTCGTCGACCGTATTGCCCGCCACGGGCATCCACTGCTCGAGTTCGGCGGCGAGGTTGGCGATGGCTTCATAGCCGGCCGTCCGGGAGCTGGACGCCAACGTGTGCGCCGCGCGCATGAATTCGTCCGACGCAGAGGTGCCGCGATTCGCGCACCATGACTTGCATTGCGCCTCGAGAGTGGCGATGTGGCTGCGCGCTTCCTTGAGGTAGATCTGGCCGACCTCGGGCTTCAGCCGCTGCGCCAGGCCGGCAATGACGCCGGGATCGATATGCGGCTTTTCGCCCGCGGCGAGCTTCTCGATCCAGGTCGCGAAATGCTTCGCGGCCGCGGTCGCCATGTCGAGGAGCTCCGGCGTAGCCGGTTGTTTCTCCTCCAGCCAGCGGTTCATCACCTGCTCGACCTCCCATGCAGCATCCCCGAGCGCCGCAAGGCCGACCATGCGGCCGCTGCCCTTGAGGGTGTGGAAGCCACGGCGCAGTGTGGTGAGCGATTCCGCGTTGGCCGGATCAGCGCGTGAAACGGGCAGCGCCGCCTCGATGCTCCCCAGCACCTCACGTGCCTCCTCGAGGAAGATCTGCAGGAGCTCGTCGGATTCGGGGCCTTGCGCCTTGGGCGCTTCCGCGGGGGTCGGGCGCTCGCGCTTCTCAAAGCGCTCGATGAAGAGATCGAGCGGCGATTCGCGCGGCTCGCGGCCGTCGAGGCAGGGGGTGACGTAGAGCCCGATGCTGGACAGTCCTTCCGCGAGCCAGTCGATTTCGCTGCTGCCCGGCGCGATGGAGGATACGAGCTCCTGGCAGCGCTCGAGGACCCCGGCAGCACGCTCCCAGCGCAGCACGGAAAGCGCGCCATGGATCTGCCGCAGCTGCGGACCGAGGGGCTGCAGGTCCTTCACCGCGGTCTGGCCGCGCGCGTAACGGTCCAGCGCCTGCTCGATGTTCTGCAAATTGATGAGGATTTCTCGGGCTACCTGCGCGCGCAGCTTCATCGCGCCGATTTCCTGAACGAGCTCCGGCCGCAGGCCGGCCGGCAGGGAATCGGACGGCTTGCCGTTCGCCGCCTGGAGCAGCCAGCCGGTAAGGAGGCCCACCTGCCCTTCCAGGTCCTCCGCCGGGCGGCCATATGTGTCGAGGATATGGTCGGCGAGCAGGAATGCCGCCGCCATCTCGACCAGCATGTCGTCGCTGTCGCGCGGATGCGGATCCGGCAGTCGCTCGGCGGCTTGCGCTACGGCGTCGAGTAGACGGTCGAGCTGAGCGCTCTGCAGCGCTTTCGCCTTCGGCTGCAGCGTGCGCGAACGTTCGCGGATGACATCTCGCGTCTTCGGTTCCCCGGCGATGTACTGGCGCCAGAATTTCCGCAGCTTGCGCAGCTTCTCGCGAACTTCGTCGAGCACCGGCTGCAGCGAGTCGGCGTCCGCCATCGCCGGCGAGCCGGTCGCGCCGGGCACCAAGGCGTCCAGCCCATAGAGAAACTTGACGTCGCGAATGCGCTGAGTCAGCGGCGCGCAATGGGCGATGGCGAGCAGCAGCTCCCGCAACAGGTCCTCGTTGTCCGGCTGCGCGCCGCTCGCCAGCTCGCGCAGGTAGATGTCGATCTTCGTCCACAGCCGTCGCGCGACAGCCATCTGGCTCGGGTCCGTTGCATCGAGCAGCGCATCGACGAGGCCGACGGCAACCCACCAGACGGCGCGCTTTTCGGGCAGGCGGTGCGCGACGGAGTGGACGGCCTCGAGTGTCTCGCGCATTTCGTCGAGACCGCTCGCGTCCTTGCGCAGCCAGGCGAGGATGCCCCGCTGCCAGCGCGTGCGCTGTGCCTGCAGGAACGATTTCAACTCGGCGCCCTCTTCCGGACGCGGGCTCGGATGCGACGGCGCGGGCGGCGTGAGATCCGGGAAGAACAGCTCGACTTCCGACGCATCGGCGCGGCCGGATAGCTCGACGATGTCGCGATAGGCCGGGTAAAGACGCAGCGCGACATTCGGCTGCCCGTGCACCAGGTCGTCCACGTATTTCTTCAGCTGCACGACGGCGGCATCGATGCGATTCACCTTCGAGGCAGCATCGGCGCTCAGACCGGAGAAGCTCTTTTCGAGCACCTCGCAAAAGCGCGTCGCGCCGCTCAGCCCGACCATGCTCAGCGCGCCGCTGACCTGGTGCAGGTGTTCCGGGCAGTTGCCCAGCACCGAGGTGTCCTGCGGCGTCGCCGCATAGCTCGCGATCTGCGCGCGAACGCGCTCGAGCGCCTGGTCGACTTCGGCGCTGATCCAGGAAAGGATGGTGGTGTCGGCCACTCGCGTTCCGCTATGCCACCTTGAAGCCGGCCACCGAGCTCTTCAGCCCGTCGGCCAGCTGCGTCAGACGGGTTGCCGCGAGGGCGGTCTTCTTGGTGCCCTCGCTCGTGAGCTGCGTGACGCCGAGGATGATCTTCATCTTGCCCGCCACCTGGTCGGCGCTGACCGCCTGCTGGCGGGTGGCGTTCGAAATCGCCGCGATGAGTTCCGCGAGGCGGTTCGAGATCTTCTCGATCTCTCGCAGAGCCTGGTCCGCCTCGTCGGCGGTCTTCGTTCCCTCCACCACCCCGCGCGTGCTGCGCTCCATGGCCTCGACGGCATCCTGGGTGTCCCGCTGAATGCTCTTCACGATCGCGCCGATGTGCTTGGTCGCCTCCGCCGAGCGCTCGGCGAGGCGCTGCACCTCCTCGGCGACCACCGTGAAACCGCGCCCGGCTTCACCGGCGGACGCCGCCTGGATCGCGGCGTTCAGCGCGAGCACGTTGGTCTGCTCGGTAATGTCCGAGATCAGCTGCACGATCTCGCCGATCTCCTGCGAGCTCTCGCCGAGGCGCTTGATGCGCTTCGAGGTCTCCTGGATCTGGTCGCGGATGTCGTTCATGCCGCGGATGGCGTTCTGCACCGCCTGGGCGCCCTTGGCGGCAGCGGAAAGCGACGTCTCGGCCACCTTGGCGGAATCGTCGGCGTTCTCGGAAACCTTGTTCATCGACTGCGCCATGTCGGTCACCGACTTGCCCGTACCCTGGATCTCCGTCGCCTGCTTCTGTGCGGCCTGCAGGAGCTGGGTCGAGATGGTCTGCGCTTCCTGTGTGGCGACCGTCACCTGCTGCGCGGCCGTGGTGATGCCCGCCACGAGGCGCCGCAACTCATCGATGGTGTAGTTGATGGAGTCGGCGATGGCGCCGGTCATGTGCTCGGTCACCTTGGCCCGCACGGTGAGGTCGCCGCTCGCCAGGTTGCCGATCTCGTCCAGCAGCCGCATGATCGCCGCCTCGTTTTCCTTGTTCTGGCGTTCGCTCTGCTCGGCACGCCGGCGGCTGTCGTCGATGTAGATCTTGCCGATGAGTAGCAGCAGCGCCAGCGCGAGCAGCGACACCGCGCCCATGGCGATGAAGTTGGAAGTCCGCGCCGTCAGCAGGCCGTCGTAGCCTTCGGCCAGGCGCTCGGCGCTGCCGAGCAGCGTCTCACTGTCGTTGAAGATGTCCCGCGTGGCGCGCTTCGCATTTACGAGGCGCTGCATGTTGCCGAGGATCTGGCTGACGCCCGTCTGGTACTGCTTGAAGCCGTTCTCGAGCTCGCCCAGCTTGGCGCGGATTTCGTTGTCGCCGACCCGCGCGATGCGCAGGCCTTCGTTGCCCTGCAGCAGGCCCTGCAGCAGGTCGCGGAACGTGTTCGTGTCCTTGCCGAGCAGGAAGGCCACCTCGGGGTCGACCACGTCGCCGGCCAGCATCGCGTTCGCGTTCTTCGCCATGCGCTGGGTAAGCATGACCAGATGCGCGGTTACCGCGTTCTGGCGCGCGCTGCCGCCGTTCTGCACGCTCAGCGCCGCGATCTCGTCGGCCACCTCGAGCAGCGCCGGGTTGTTATCGTTGATCGCCCGCACGGCGGCGCCCAGGGCGACGAGGTTCGGCTCCTCCCGGATCACCAGGCCCGCGTTCCGCTCGGTCTTCTTCCATTCCGTCTCGAGCGCCGCCAATTGCGGCCGTACGGCGCGCGGCGTCGGCGGCAGCGTCACGCCACTCGCCACCCCGCCGCTGGACAGCAGCGTCACGGCGGCGGCGAACTCGTCCCGGCTGTCGCGCAACTGCTTGAACGCCTCGCGGTTGCCCTGCGATGCCTGCTGTGCCGCCTTCGCCAGGCGCTGCGACAACATGCGGATCTTTCCTACCGCTGCCACGTAGAGCGTGTTGAACGTCGCCTCGCGTGCGTCGTACACGACGATCGCCGCGTCGATCACGATGACGACCGCCAGAAGCGCCGCGAGGGCGGGCAGCTTGCGGCTGCCAAACGCCTGCCCAAGACGCGCGCGCCAGCCGACGGAGCCGCCCGTCAAGCTCGGCTCAGCGGCCGGCGTGCGGGCCATGAAAGGCATCTTGAAGAATTCGAGTCGGTTTCCCATGGACATCCCCTAGCGCAGGAACTTGCCGTTGTGGCCGATGATCGTCAGGTCGACGAATTTCGAGCCGGCATGATTTTTCGGCGAATAGCTGACGTAGAAACCGCCGAGGTCCACGTCCTGCATCCGCTCCAATGCATCCACCAGGCCTTCGCGCGTCGGATTCTTGCCCGCGCGGCGCAATCCCTCGACCATCACCTTGGCGGTGAGGAAGCCTTCCATTGCGCTGAAGTTGTAGTCCTTGAACCCGCTCCTGGCGGAGAGCGCCTGGTACTCCTTGACTACGGGCACCGACGTTCCCCAAGGAAACGGCACCACCTGCGAAATGGCGACGCCGCTGCCGGCATCGCCGAGCGCATCCGAAAGCGCCTTGCTGCCCACGAACGAAACGTTGTAGAACGTGGCGCCGCTGCCGGCTTTCTTCATCTGCTTGATGAACTCGGCGCAGGCGGCGTAGGCGCCGACCATGACGACCGCGTCGGGCTCCGACGCGCTGATGGTCTTCACCGCGTTTTCGACCTTCAGCGTGTTGCGCTCCACCGTGCCGTTCGAGTAAATCTTCATCGATCGCTTGGCGAGCGCGATCTCGGTGCCCTTGCGACCCGCCTCGCCGTAGGCGTCGTTCTGGTAGAAGACCGCGATCTTCTTGCCGCCCGTAGAGACGACTTGCTCGACGATCTTTTCCGTCTCGTCGTAGTAGCTCGCGCGGACATGGAACACGTAGCGGTTGAGCGGCGCGCGCAGTGCTTCCGCGCCCGTGAACATGCCGACCAGCGGCACCTTAGCCTGCGTGACGACGGGCAGGTGGGCCATGCCGGTCGGCGTGCCCACGTACCCGAGCAGGGCGAACACCTTGTGCTCATCGATGAGTTTCTTGCTCGCGGCCGGCGCCACCGACGGTTCGTAGCGGTCGTCCTCGGAGACGAGCTCCAGCTTGCGGCCGTTCACGCCGCCGTGCTCGTTGACGTAGTCCAGATAGGTCTTGATGCCGTTTCGCATCTGGATGCCGAGCTGGGCGGCCGGGCCGCTGAAGACGGCGGCCTGCCCGAGCAGGATACGGTTCGCGGTGACGCCGTCCTCGGCGGCCGCCAGCGACGAAAAAACAGCGGCCCCGGCCAGCAGCCAGGCAGCAGGGTCTTTCATACGCTCACCTCCAGGAATGCTTCGTCGTGGATCAACGCCGCGACGTCGAGTTCCTTCCAGATTTTTCCGTCCGCGTCCTCGTAATGGGCGCGCACCCAGCGTTGCGCCGCTTCGCCGGCGCTCGGCTTGAGGTCCTCCGCGTTGCGCAGGCCAAGGGAACCTTCGACAAGGAGCGCCGCACCGGCGCGGAACCGGTCCGCGACGAGCAGCAGGCGCGCGTGGTCGGAGAGCGGCGTCGCCGGCCGGCCGAGCAACCCGGCAAGGTCGCTCACGCTGTAGAGGTTGCCGCGCACGTTTGCCACGCCTTTGAACCATGGCCGCGCGAGCGGGACCGGCGAAATCACCGGCACGGGGATTACCTCGCCGGCTTCCTTCAAGTCAACTAGCCATGCCTCGCCGCCCGCGCGCAGGCCGAGCTTGGTCGGCACCCGCGTGCCGGCCGCAGCACCCTGCAGCCGCTCGGAAAGCGCGAGCTGATACTCGCGGAGCGAGGCGTGCGCCATCAGCCGAGCGCCTTGATCTTGGCGAGGAGATCAGTCTGGTTCACCGGCTTCACGATGTAGTCCTTCGCTCCCTGGCGCATGCCCCATACCTTGTCGGTTTCCTGTCCCTTGCTCGTGCAGAGAATGATGGGAATGTTCTTCGTCGCATCATCACGGCTGAGCGTGCGCGTGGCCTGGAAGCCGTTCTGGCCGGGCAGCACGACGTCCATGAGCACGAGGTCCGGAAGCGATTGCTTGACCTTGTTGAACGCGTCCTCGGCGCTATCAGCGGTGGACACGCTGAAGCCGTTCTTCGACAGGAGATCGGTCAGAAACTGCCGATCCGTGGGCGAGTCGTCGACGACCAGAATCTTTTTGATAGCCATTGGAGCCTTTCTAGGAAGCGACCGAAGTCGGTTTGATGTATTCGTTGACCGCGGCAATGAGCCCTTCCTTGGTGAAGGGCTTCGTGAGGTAGCGATCCGATCCGGCGAGGCGCCCACGCGCGCGGTCGAACACGCCATCCTTCGAAGACAGCATGATCACCGGCGTGGATTTCAGCTTGGGGTTCTGCTTGATGAGCGCGCACGTCTGGTAGCCGTCCAGGCGCGGCATCATGATGTCGACGAAGATGACACGCGGCTGATGGTCGGCGATCTTGGACAACGCGTCGAAGCCATCCTCGGCGAGGATGACCTCGTAGCCAGCCTGCTTGAGAAATAGCTCAGCGCTTCGACGGATAGTGTTGCTATCGTCGATGACGAGTACTTTGACCGCCGCCGCCTGCTCGGCCTGATGGCCCTCGGCCACGCTGCCTCCCCCGGTTTCTGGTGCGACTTCTCTTTATGAGTCCTGCATTTACTAGCGTTTCTTTAAGTGAATAATGCATGGGGGCCTTTATTCCGTCAAACAAGAAAGTCTCAACGCCTACCTTAGGGGTTTACCCCTCCGTCCAATGCCTGCGTGCCTCGCACCAGGGGACCGGCGACCCGTCGCCTTAATATTCGCCGCCATGAAAAAGCTTCTGTGGGTTCTTCTAGCCGCTCCTTTGATGGCTAACGCGCAGGCATGGCCGTCGAAACCGATTCGTTGGGTAGTGCCCTATACCGGCGGAGGAATCACCGATGTCGTGACCCGCGTCGTGACGCAGAAGATGCAGGGGCCGCTCGGGCAACCCATAGTCGTCGATAACCGTCCGGGCGCAAACAGTATTTTGGGGTCCGAGATCGTCTCGAAAGCCGCTCCGGACGGCTACACGATCCTCACCGTGATCGCGGGCTACGCCGCCAACGTCACGCTTTATTCCGGCAAGCTACCTTTCGACCCGCGCAAGGATCTGGTCCCGGTTTCGCTCGCCGGAATTGCGCCGCTCATCCTCACCGCGAACAACGACTTTCCGGCCAAGGACGTTAAGGAGCTGATCGCGTACGCGAAGGCCCATCCGGGCAAAGTGAACTTCGGTTCCTCGGGCATCGGCGCCGCCGCCCACCTGACGACCGAGCTTCTCAAGCAGACGAGCGGTATCGACATGGTCCACGTCCCCTACAAGGGAACCGCCCCCGCCTTGACGGCCTTGATGGCGAATGACATCCAGATCCTCGTCGACGTGCCGAGCACGCTGATGCCGCACGTGCGCGGCGGCAAAATCAAGGCGCTGGGCATGTTCTCCGGAAGGCGCATCCAGGGCGCGCCGGAGGTTCCGACCGTTGCCGAAGCGGGCGGCCCGCCGCTCGATTCTTCCACCTGGGTGCTGTTCATGGCGCCGGGCAGCACACCGAAGGCCGTTGTCGATCGCCTCGCGCAGGAGACGGCCAGGGCGATCCATGACTCCGACATCAAGGAACGGTTCAACCAGATCGGCATTGAGCCGGTCGGCAACACGCCGCAGCAGGCCGCCCGATTCCTCGACGACGAGATCGCGAAGTGGGCCAAGGTGATTACCACGGCCGGCGTCAGGGCCGAGCAATGAAAATCGCCGATGTCCGCGCCTATCCGACCTCGTTCCCGATCCCGGCCGCGAACCGCGTTGCATTAGGCATCGGCACGGCAGTCAAGCGGGATGCCGTGGTCGTCAAGGTGACGACCGACGACGGCATCGTCGGCTGGGGCGAAGCGCACCACGGGCGAGCGCATACCGCGGTCGCGAAGCTGATCGAGACGACGCTCAAGCAGCTTGTCGTCGGCATGGATGCGCACGATGTGAACGGCGTCTGGGAAAAGATGTATCGCTTTCAGCTCGCCAGCCATGGCATGGGCGCCGGCGCTTGCCTCGCCATCAGCGGCATCGACATGGCACTGTGGGACATCCGCGGCAAGGCGCTCGGCCTTCCGCTCTATCGTCTCCTCGGCGGCGGTCGCAAGGCCATTCCCGCGTATGCCGGCGGCGTCTCGCTCGGCTACCAGCCGCCATCCCAGCTCATCGACGAGGCGCGAAAGAGCGTCGACGCGGGCTACAAGGCGATCAAGCTACGCGTGGGCGATTCGCCGAAGGCCGACGTGGAGCGCATGCGCGCCGTGCGCAAGGCTTTTCCGGAAATGACCATTCTCACGGACGCGAACATCGGCTATCGGGTTGAGGACGCGCGTCGGGTAATGCCGGCGATGGACGAGCTCGGCATCGGCTGGCTCGAAGAGCCCTTCCCCGCGCATGACCACCGCAGCTACCGCGAGGCGCGGACCTTCGGCCGTACGCCACTCGCGGCCGGCGAAAACCACTACACCCGCTTCGAATTCGATCGCGTGATCGAGGACGGCGCGATCACCATCCTGCAGCCCGACCTCTCCAAGACCGGCGGCGTCACGGAGGCGCTGCGCATCGCCGCGCTCGCCTCCGCGTGGAAGCTGCCGATCCACCCGCACAGCTCGATGACCGGCCTGAACCACGCCGCGACGATCCATTTCCTGGCCGCGATCGACAACGGCGGCTACTTCGAGGGCGACGTGTCGCGCGCCAACAAGTTTCGCGACGAGCTCGTCTCCAATCCCGGCGAGATCGACCGCGACGGTAACGTCTGGCCGCTCGAGGCGCCCGGCCTCGGGCTCGAAGTGAACGAGGCGTTTCTCTCTGCGCACCCGGCCATCGAAGGCCCCGGCTATATTTGACCCATGAGACTAGTTCTCGCCGTTCTGCTCCTCTGCGCGGCACCCGCGTGGGCCCAGCAGTGGCCCTCGAAGCCGCTGCGCTACATAGTCCCCTTCCCGCCCGGCGCCTTCAACGACACGCTCGCGCGGACGCTGTCCGCCGAGCTGCCGAAGTCGCTCGGGCAGCCGGTCATCGTCGAGAACCGCCCCGGCGGCAACACCATCATCGGCACTGAGCTCGCCGCCAAGTCGCCCGCGGACGGCTATACGCTGTTCGGTGCCGCACTGCCCTTCTCCGTCGTCCAGTCGCTTTACAAGACCTCATTCGATGTCACCCGGGATTTCGCGCCCATCACGCTGGCGGGAGTCACGCCGAACTTGCTCGTCGCCAACCCAGGCGTGCCATTCAATGACGTGAAAGGGTTGATCGCCTACGCGAAGGCGAATCCCGGCAAGCTGAACTACGCGTCCACCGGGAACGGGACATCGAACCATCTTTCGTTCGAGCTCTTCAAGACCATGACCGGCACGCAGGTCACGCACGTGGCGTATAAGGGAAGCGCACCCGCGGTGACGGACCTGATCGCCGGCCAGGTGCAGGTCATGTTCGACAACACGCCCAACGTGCTGCCGCACGTCAAAGCCGGCAAACTGAAAGCGCTGGGCGTCTCCTCGCGCTCGCGGACCGGGCTGGCGCCCGAGATTCCCACGGTCGATGAAGCCGGCGTTCCGGGCTACGACGTCGGCGTGTGGTTTGGCGTCCTCACGGTAGCCGGCACGCCGCGCGATGTGGTGCAGCGCTTGAACGCCGAAATGGTGAAGATTCTGACCTCGGCGGAGGTGAAGGAGCGCTTCGGCCGGATGGGCGTCGATGTAGTGGCGGGCTCGCCCGAGCAGTTCTCGCAGTTCCTGAAGAGCGAAGTCGGGCGCTGGGCGAAAGTCATCCACGACGCCGGCATCAAGGCGGATTAATGGCACGCAAGTCACTCAAGTCGGACCTCGCCTGGTCGACGGTCGATCGCATCACCGTGCGGGGCAAGGACCTGCCCGGCGAGATCCTCGGCCACCTCAATCTCGGCGACATGGCATTCCTCGAGCTCACGGGACGCGCGCCGAATCCCAAGGAATCGAAGATCTTCAACGCGATGGTGGTCACGCTGGTGGAGCACGGCGTGACGCCGAGCGCGCTCGTCGCGCGCCTCACCTACCTCGGCGCGCCGGAGGCGCTGCAGGGCGCCGTGGCGGCGGGCCTGCTCGGCCTCGGCAGCGTGTTCGTCGGCTCGATGGAAGGCGTGGCACGCATCCTCGGCGACGCGGTCGCGAACGGCAAGGATGCGAAGACCGTGCTCGCCGAGAACAAGCGCATGCCGGGCATCGGCCACCCGATCCACAAGCCGATCGATCCGCGCAGCCAGCGGCTGTTCGAGATCGCCCGCGAGACCGGCCACTATGGGAAGTACTGTCGACTGATGGAAGAGATCGCCCGGACGAGGGGAATCACGCTCAACGCGACCGGCGCGATCGGCGCCCTCGCCTGCGAGCTCGGCCTCGACTGGAAAGTCGTGAAAGGGCTCGGCGTCATGGCGCGCGCCGTCGGCCTCGTGGGACACATCCTCGAGGAGACGCGCGAGCCGATGGCCGAGGAGATCTGGCACCGCGTGGACGAGGAAGCGTCCGCGCACTTGAAGCCGAAGAAATGAACCTCGCGAGAGACAACCATCCGGAGCTGCGCGACGCCGTGCGCCAGCTCTGCAACCAATTCGATTCCGCGTACTGGCAGAAGGTCGACGAGGAACGCGCCTACCCGGAAGCCTTCGTCGATGCGCTGACCAAGGCGGGCTGGATGTCGGCGCTGATCCCCGAGGAGTTCGGAGGCTCCGGGCTTTCACTGACCGAAGCCAGCGTGATCATGGAGGAAGTGTCGCGCTCAGGCGGCCAGGCCGGCAGCTGCCACGGCCAGATGTACAACATGAACACGCTGCTGCGGAACGGCTCGCCCGCGCAGAAGAAGAAGTACCTGCCGAAGATCGCTTCCGGTGAGCTGCGCATGCAGGCGATGGGCGTCACGGAGCCGACGGCGGGCACCGACACGACCAAGATCAAGACCGTCGCGGTGCGCAAGGGCGATCGCTACGTCGTGAACGGGCAGAAGGTGTGGACCTCGCGCCTGCAGCACTCGGATCTCATGATTTTGCTCGCGCGCACGACACCGCTCGCCGAGGTGAAGAAGAAGAGCGAGGGCATGTCGGTGTTTCTCGTCGAGACCAAGTCCAAGGGGCTGGAAGTCAAGCCCATTCGGAACATGGTTAACCACGAGACGAACCAGGTATTCATCGACAACCTGGAGATCCCGGCGGAGAACCTGATCGGCGAGGAAGGCAAGGGCTTTCGCTACATCCTCGACGGCCTGAATGCCGAGCGCATCCTCATCGCCGCCGAATGCATCGGCGACGGCTACTGGTTCATCGAGAAGGCGACGAAGTATGCCAACGAGCGCGTCGTCTTCGACCGGCCGATCGGCCAGAACCAGGGCATCCAGTTTCCGATCGCCGAGAGCTACATGGAGATAGAGGCGGCGAACCTGATGCGCTACAAGGCGACCAGCCTCTACGACCAGCACAAGCCGTGCGGCGCGGAAGCGAACATGGCGAAGCACCTCGCCGCGAAAGCGTCCTGGGAAGCGGGCAACGTGTGCCTGCAGACCCACGGCGGCTTCGGCTTCGCCGCCGAGTACGACGTCGAGCGCAAGTTCCGCGAGACGCGGCTCTACCTCGTCGCGCCGATCTCGACCAACCTCATCCTGTCGTACCTGGCCGAGCACGTCCTGGGACTGCCCCGCTCGTTCTGACGTGCTCTGGCCGGAAGCCCAGGCCGATGATCCGCGCCGGGATGCGCGAGAGGATGGGCAGCGCGCCGAGCAGCCGCACGAAGGCGGGCGGCGCGAAATCCGTCTCTGCCGACAGCGCGCGGGCGATCAATTGCTTCTGGATCATGAGCTGGAACCGCTGCGTCATCCGCGTCGGCCAGTCGCGCCGCCTTTGAACCGCCGCCAGATGCTCGAGCGTCACGTTTCCGTGCAGTAGCGGCCCGCCCAGGATGTTGGCGGCCGCGACCGCATCCTGGATCGCGAGGTTGATGCCGACACCGCCGATCGGTGACATGGCGTGCGCCGCGTCGCCGATGCAGAGAAGCCCCGGGTTCCACCATCGGACCAGCCGATCGACCCGCACGGTGAGAAGCTTCACCTTGTCCCAGTCGCCGATTTCCTCGACGCGATCGGCGAGCCATGACTGGATCTTCACGATGCTGTCTCGGAACCACGGCAGGCCGCGGCGGCGCACCTCGTCCGCCGCGCCTTTGTCGATCACGTACGCGCACTGCCAGTAGTCGCCGCGATTCAGCATCACCATGAGCCGCCCGGGGCCGAAGACGGCCTGCGTCTCGCCGGGGTCGGACGCGCGGTGCGAAAGCCGGAACCACAGCACGTCCATCGGCGCGCCGAACTCCTCGGACGGCAGCTTTGCCGCCTGGCGCAGCGTGGAATGGCGGCCATCGGCGGCGATCACCAGATCGGCTTTCAGCTGCGCGGCGTCGGTGACCTCCGAGTTCATGTGCAGCGAAAAACCCGGGTAGCGCTTCGCCTCGGCGGCGAGGAAATTGAGGAAGTCCCACTGCGGCATGAGGGCCAGGAACCCGCAGTGCACCGGCAGCCGCGAAAGGTCGGCGATGGTGACGTCCCGGTTCCCGATGCGAACCGAAAAGCGCGGCACCTTCTGATGGGGCAGCTTGAGCAGCCGCTCGAGCAGGCCGAGCTCGTGCATCACCTCGAGCGTCGACGGATGCAGCGTGTCGCCGCGGAAGTCGCGCAGGAAGTCGCCGTGCTTCTCGTGCACGGCGACCTCGACCCCGGCCCGCGCCAGCAGGAGCCCCAACATCATGCCGGCGGGACCGCCGCCGGCGATCGCTATGCGCGCGACAGTGCGGCCTTTACGTACTCTGGGCTAAGCGGTGCGCGGCGCATGCGCACGCCGGTGGCATCGAAGAATGCGTTCGCCACCGCCGCCGGGATGCACCGGATGGTCGGCTCGCCCGCGCCGCTCGGCGCGATCTCCGGCCGGTCGATGAGCGTGACGTCGATCGACTCGGGCGCGTCCGCCACGTCGAGGATCGGATAGCTCGCCCAGTCGACGCTGGTCACCGAGTCGCGGTCGAACTTCACCTCCTCGAAGAGCGTGCGCGACAGGCCCTGCACCACGTTGCCTTCTATGGTGGTGCGCAAAATCTCCGGATTGATGATCAGGCCGCAATCATGCGCGACCCAGAAGCGGCGCGCCCACACGCGCCCGCTCGTGCGATCGACCTCGACCTGCACCACCACCGCCACCGCGGTGTGGTTGCGGTCGGCGAACGCGATGCCCTTGCCCCTGCCGAGGTTAGCCCAGCCCGATTTCTCGGCCACGGCTTTGATGACCGCCTGATGCCGCGGATTCGTCAGGTACTTGAGGCGGAAGGCGACGGGGTCTTCGCCCGCGGCATGCGCGAGCTCGTCGATGAACTGCTCCGACCCGAAGTGGATCTCGGGACCCACCGGGTCGCGCAGGTGCGAGGTGCGCAGCGGCGAGCAGTGCTCGACGAACTGCGGGATCGTCTCCCAGCCGAGCAGCTTGTTGTCGAAGCCATAGGACTCCTCCGGCGTGCCGAAGATCTGGTTCGGCTTCGGCGGCACGCCCATCGCCTGGCCGATCAGGCTGTCCGCGGGCTGCGATTCGTTGGTCGCGATGTGCTGGCGCGAGAAGCCCTTGGAGATGAATTCGTACGCCACGACCTTGCCCGAGCCGTCGATCGCCGCCCGCGCGCGATGCACGCACGCCGGCCCCTTCGGGTCCCACGCGGTCCCATCAGCGCGCATCCCTTGCACGCGCACCGGCTTGCCGGTCGCCTTGGCGAGGAACGCGGCGTCCATCGCGGCATCGCCCGCATCGTTGCGGCCATACGAGCCGGGGCCGGCGACCCAGATGGCCCGTACCTTGTCCATAGGCAAGTCGAGAAGTCGCGCCACGCCGTCGCGCACGAAGTGCGGCTTCTGCGAGCCCGTCCACACCGTGCAGCTGCCTTTGTCGATCTCGGCGACCGCGCATGCCGGCCCCATGCTGGCGTGCGACTGGAACGGCCACTCGTATTCCGCCTGCACCAGCTTGTTGCCCGGCGCAGCGAGGGCCGCGGCGACGTCGCCCTTCTTCACCGGCTCTTCGCGCTTCACCACCTGCGCGCCACGGATGTACTGGTGGAGCTCGGCCATCGGCGGGAACGGCGCCTCGAGAAAGTCCCATTCGACCCTCAGCGCCCGCGCGGCTCGCACCGCGTCCCACTCCTTCGGCGCCACGACGGCGACGAAGTCCTTCTCGCGTATGACGCGCGCGCCGCGAATGCCCTTGATCGAGCCCGCGTCCACGCTTTTCACCTTGCAGGCGGCGCGCGGCGGGCGAATCACGCGTGCGTGCAGCATTCCTTTGCGGCGCACGTCGGTGACGAACCCATCGGTGCCGTAAACCTTCCAGGCAACATCGCGGCGCGGCGCGGGCTTGCCCACGACCTTGTATTCGGCGGGCGCCTTCGGCTTCGCCGGCACCTTGATGTCCATCGGATTGCCGACCTGCTTGTTCCACTCCACCTGGTGATGGAAGTAACGGCCGCCGACCAGCTCCGCGTAGCTCGTCTTTCCGTTCGGGCCGGTGACCATGCCGTCGTCGACGCTGACGGGCGTACCGACCTTCTCGGCCGCGCGCTCGCCGAGCACGCGGCGCGCCTCCGCTGCGGCACGGCGCAGAAGCCGCGCACCGTTCGACACGCCGGTGCTGCCTGACGCCCCGCCCTGGTTGCACGAGGTAGCGGTATCGCCCATCACGACCTGCACCTTGTCCGCGCCAAGGTCCATCTCCTCGGCGACGATCTGCGCCACGGCGACATCGAGGCCCTGCCCCATGTCCATCTTGCCGAAGAAGGCCTGCACGGTGCCGTTCGGCAGCACGGCGATCCACGAGTCGAGCTCGTTCGGCACGAGCGATGGTTTGCCCGCGCCTTGCGCGAGCATTTCGGTTGGCACCGCAAAGGAGACGACGAGGCCACCGCTGGTCTTGAGAAATTCGCGACGGTCCATGGCGTCCTCCTAGACCATGCTCGACTGCGCGCGCTTGATGGCACGCAGGATCGCCGTGTGGGTTCCACAGCGGCACTTGAGCCCGGCGAGCGCGTCGCGCATCTGCGCATCGGTCGCCTTCGGATTTTTTTCCAGCACGGCGGCGGCAGTCATGATCCAGCCGTTGATGCAATACCCGCACTGCGGCACGCCCTCGGCCACATACGCGACCTGCAGAGGATGCGGCTTCTCCGGCGTGCCAAGGCCCGCGAGCGTCGTCACCTTCTTGCCGGCGGCGGCGGAGACCGGCATCACGCAGGAGCGGACCGGCTCGCCGTTCAGCTGGACCGTGCAGGCACCGCATTGCGCGAGGCCGCAGCCGAAGTGCGGATTCTTGAGAGCGAGGTCGTCGCGCAGCGCATAGAGCAGCGGCATGTCGGGCTGCGCGTCCACCGAAACGCTCTTCCCGTCCACGGTGAACCGGTAGGTGGCCATCTCTCCTCCTCAGGAAATCTGCAGGACGATCTTACCCCTGCCGTGTCCTCCTTCGGACGCCGCGTATGCCGCGTGCGCTTCGTCGAGGCGAAACTGACGCGCGACTTGCGGACGCAATTTGCCGCTCGCTGCCCATTCGAAGATTCGTTCGAGCCGCTCGCGCGTCGCCTGGATCATCGGCCTCTCGATGCGCACGTCGGCTCTCGGCTGATGCGCCGGGACCGGGGTAGCGGACAATGCGACAAGGACTCCGCCCGGTTTCAGCGCCTGCTGTGATCGCACATGCGTTTCGCCGCCCACCGTGTCCAGCACGGCATCGAAAGGCCCCGCTTCGCGGAAATCGTCCGTCCGGTAGTCGATGACGCGCTCCGCACCCAGCCCGCGGCAATACTCGCCCTGGCTGGAGGTCGCGACGACAGCGGCACCGAGCTGCCGCGCGATCTGGATGGCGAGGCTGCCGACGCCGCCCGCGCCGCCATGCACCAGCACTCGCATGCCCCGCTCCACCTTCGCCGCCTCCATGAGCGGAATCCAGGCCGAGAGCCCGGCCACGCACAGGCTCGCTGCAGCGGCCGCGTCCAGCCCGGCCGGCACCGGCGCCGTCGCGGCGGCGGGAAGCACCGCATATTCGGCATGCGTGCCCTCGCCGCGCGCATCGGCGACGCCGGCGATGAGCTTGCCGTCCGACTCGCCGGCGCAATCCCGGCCGAGCGTGCGCGGGAAGGTGATCGGCATCATGCTCCGCAGCAGGCCGCGTCGGATCTTCCAGTCGATCGGGTTGACCGACGCCGCCCGCACGCGCACGAGAACTTCTCCGCTGGGAATCGGGACATCATCGATCCGCATCACCTCCGGGCCGCCGTATCCATGGATCCGGACTGCCCGCATCAGTGGCTGATCTTCGGCAGCCAGATGGCGAGCGGCGGGAAGACGATCACGAGACCGATCAGGAGAAACACGCAGGCGATGAAGGGCATGCCGGCGAGGTAGATGTCGCGCATCGTCGTGCCGGGCGGCGCGACGCCCTTCATCACGAAGAGCAGCAGCCCAAAAGGCGGCGTGGTGTAGCCGATCTCGAGCGCCAGCAGCATGATCAGGCCAAACCAGGTGAGGTCGAAGCCGAGCTTCTGCGCGAGCGGGAAGAAGATCGGCGCGGTGAGCAGCATCTTGGAGAGCGGATCCATGAAGCTGCCGAGGAAGATGATGACGCCGATCATGATGAGCAGCATGCCGATCGGCGTGACGTCGAAGCCGATGGCCCAGTTCATGAGGCCCGTCGACGCGCCGGTGAAGGCCAGCACCTGGGCGAAAGTGGCGGAGCCGAGGATGACGAGGAACGCCATCACGGTCACGCGCAGCGTGCCGTCGAGCGATTTCACGAACGCCTTCCACGTCATGTCGCCATAGCACGCGGCGAGCACGATCACCGACACCGCGCCCAATGCCGCCGCTTCCGTCGGCGTCGACCAGCCCGTGACCATGACCAGCACCGAGAAGACGATGATCACGATCATCGGCACTACGTCGACGAAGAAGAGCCGCCACTTCTCGCGCGCGCTGACGTTGCCCGCGTCGTACATCGGCGCCGCGCTCGGGTCGATCACCGTCCAGCCCCAGATCAGCACGCCGTACATCACGGCCAGCACGATGCCCGGGATCACGCCCGCGACGAGCAGATCGCCGACGTCGGTGCGGCCAAGCGTCGCGAGCAGGACGGTGAGCGCGGACGGCGGGATGATCACCGCCAGCCCGCCCACGCCCATGATCGGCCCGAGCGACAGGTACTTGCTGTAGCCGCGCTTCATCATGTCCGGCACCATCAGGCGCCCGAGCAGGGCACAGGCGCCCATGGAGGAGCCGGCGGGACCGGCGTAGGCCGTGCCGCCGATCAGCGTGACGTAGGCGAGGCGGCCGCGGATGTTGCCGAGGAGCTTGTCGGCGGCATTGAAGCAGCGCGTGGCGAGGCCCGTGTGATAGAAGAGCTCGCCCATGAAGAGGAACATCGGGATCGGCACGAGCGCGAAATTGGTCATCGCGCCGAAGCCGTTGTTGACGATCTGCTGGATGCCGATCGGGCCGCCCATGAACAGCATGGCGGCGATGACGTTGGTGATGAAGAAGCCGACCGCGACCGGGATGCCGAGCATCATCAGCCCGAGCGCGGAGCCGAAGAGGATCACGGCCACCCAGTACCAGGCCATCTAGCTGCCGAGCGTCTCGACGAACGAGCCGAGGAAGTTCTCGCCGCGCACGAGGTAACGCGCGAACTCGATCGCCATCATGAGGAAGCCGAGCGGGATCCAGCCGACGATCATCCAGCGCGGCATGTCGAAGGAGCGCACGTCCTTCTCGTTACCGACGAAGTCGGCGATCGTGATGCCGAAGCCGTACCAGGCGATGATCAGGCACACCGCAATGCAGGCGACGCCGATGAAGCGCAGCAGCCATTTGCGCGCCGCCGGCCCCAGGTGCATGAACAGGATCTCGACGTAGATGTGGCCCTTCTCGCGCACCAGCCACGGCGCGCCCATGCAGGGCACCATGAGCAGCGCGTACTCGGTGAAGGTGAAGAAGTGCGCCGAGCTTTGGTAGCCCAGGTTCCTCAGCGCGACGTCGAGCGTGATGATCACCATCATCGCGGCGATGAGGAACGCGGCGAGCCACGCCATGCCGTACAGCAGGGCGTCGTAGGTCTTCGCGAGGAGGCGCAAAAAGCCTTACTTCGGCAGCGGGCCCGGCGTGAAGAGGTTGATGATCTTCTCGAAGTTCTCCATGCCGCCGGCCTTCTCCATGCGCTCCTTCATGCGCGTGAGGCTCGCCTGGCGCGCGCCCTCGACGAAGCGCTTGGAAGCCTCCGGCGATTGCGCGATGGTCTTGATGCCGCGCTTCTTGAGCTCCGCCTCCTCCTCCTTCCACAGCTTCTGCAGCGCGTTCAGGCTGCTCGTCTCGTGCTCGATGGCGACGCGCTGCAGGATCTCCCGCGACTTCGGCGAGAGCGACTGCCACTTCTTGAGGTTGACGAGGATGTGCAGGTCCGCGGAGAAGAAGTTCGGCAGGATGCGGTACTTGAGGAAGCGATCCCAGTTGAGGTCCATCAGGCCGATCTGCGTCCACGGCGTCATCTCGACCGTGCCGCGCTCGAGCGCCGTGTAGAGGTCGGGGGAATTGACGTTGATGACCTGCGCGCCGAGATAGTTCGTCAGGAAGGCGTTGTAGATCGGGTGGCCGCGGACCTTGAAGCCGCGGATGTCGATGTGGCCGGTCGAATCGAGCTTCGGCTCCTTCGTCGACCACAGGTTGAAGTGGATGCCGCTATCCACCCATCCGAGGTTGTAGACCCCGGCGCGCTTCTGGTGGATCTGGTTGAGGAGGTCCATGCCGCCGTTCTTGCGCGCGGTCGGCCCGTCGATCGACGAAGCCGAAACGGCGTCGCATTCCGGCACCACCGCCGCATAGAACGCGCAGGGCGTGTAGACCATGTCGACGAAGCCGTTGCGCACGGCGCCCGGCTGCTCCATGAAGGGGATCGCCTCGGGACCGCCGCGCACCTGGATGGTGAACTCGCCCTTGCCGGCTTCGTTCGCCTTCTTCACGTACTCGAGGAAGCTGCGGGAGTAGATCTGCGACGCCGGGAACACATGCGTCGCGCTGATGGTGTCGACCGCAAATGCCGGTGCAGCGCAGGCGAGCAGGATGCCCGCCGCGATGAAATGCCTTGCCTTCATTCCCCCTCCTACCGTTGTCGGAACAGCGCGCGGCATCTTACCATCCCGTCCGGTGACGACGGTCTTCACGGCGTTCGAGCAAACCGCCCGCGCGCACGGCGCCAAGCCCTTCCTGCAGGTGTATCCCGAGAAGCTCGAGCTTTCGTACGCGCAGGCGCGCGAGCGCATCGCCGACATCGCGGGCGTCTATGCACGCAAGGGTTATGGCGCCGGGCATCGCGTCGCGCTCAGGCTGCCGAACTGCGCCGATTTCCTGCTGCACTTCCTCGCGCTCAACTCGCTCGGCGTCGCCGTGGTGCCGGTGAACCCGGATTACCACCGCGCCGAGCTCGACTATGTCCTCGCGCACAGCGAGGCCGCTCTGGTCGTCGACGGTTCGTCGCTCGCGCGGTTCGATCCGCCCGCGGCGCCGCCTCCCGGCCATGCGTCCGAATGCGCCCTGCTCTACACGTCGGGCACCACCGGCAAGCCGAAAGGCTGCCTGCTCAGCCATTTCTATTTCCTCTACGTCGGCCAGCGGTACGTCGATGAAGGCGGCCTGTGCGCCCTCAAGCCTGGCGAGGAGCGGCTCATCACGCCGCTGCCGCTCTTCCATATGAACGCGCTCGCCGTCTCGACCACGGCGATGATCCTCACGGCCGGCTGCGTGGTGCAGCTGGATCGCTTTCATCCGAAGACGTGGTGGCGGGATGTCGTCGACTCGCGGGCGACCATCGTGCACTATCTCGGCGTCATGCCGGCGATCCTGCTGCAGCTCGAGCGAAGCCCGCTCGATCGCGCGCACCGCGTGCGCTTCGGCTTCGGCGCCAACGCCAACCCCAAGGACCATGCGGCGTTCGAAGAGCGCTTCGGCTTCCCCTTGATCGAGGCCTGGGCGATGACCGAGACCGGCGGCGCCGGCTACATCGCGGCGAGCCGGGAGCCGCGCCACGTCGGCACCCGCTGCATCGGCAAGCCTCGCGGCGAGCTCGAAGTCCGCATCGTCGACGAGACGCAGGAGCTGCTCGTGCGCCACTCCGGCCCGGATCCGCGGCGCGGCTTCTTTTCCGGCTACCTGAAGGACGACGCCGCCACCGAGGAAGCCTGGCGCGACGGCTGGTTCCACACCGGCGACTGCGTGCGCCGGGGTGAGGACGGCAGCCTGCACTTCGTCGACCGCCGCAAGAACATCATCCGCCGCGCCGGCGAGAACATCGCCGCGCTCGAAGTCGAAGCCGCGCTCGCCGGCCACCCAGCGGTCGCGCAGGTCGCGGTGATCGCCGCGCCCGACAGCGTGCGAGACGAAGAGGTCATGGCCTGCGTGGTCCTCAAGCCGGGCGCGACCGCGAGCCGCGAGACGGCGCTCTCGATCCAGGACTGGTGCCTCGAGCGCCTCGCCTACTTCAAGGCGCCTGGACATGTCGCGTTCCTCGGCGAGCTGCCGGTCACCTCGACCAACAAGGTGCAGAAAGCCAGGCTCGCCGACTTCGCGGTGAAGCCGAGCAACTCCTTCGACCTGCGCGAGCGTAAGCGCCGCAAGTGAAAACCGGGACAGACCACGTTTGTTTCCATCCGGACGGCCGCAACCGTCGTCCGTTCCTGATTTAGTTCGATGGCGCGCAAGAGCTATGAGGGCGTCGCGGTGGCGGTTCCGGTGACCGTGCCCTACGTCCGCTACTCGATCCGCGCCGCTCATTGGTGGCTCGCGCGCTGCCTTGCCGGGCTGTTGACGGCCTCCGGCCTGAAGAAAGAGGAGATCGACGGCTTCTCGATCTCGAGCTTCACGCTGGCGCCCGATACGGCCATCGGGCTCACCCAGCATCTCGGCCTTTCTCCGCGCTGGCTCGATCACGTGCCTTACGGTGGCGCGAGCGGCGTGGTGGCGCTGCGCCGTGCCGCGCGAGCGGTCCAGGCAGGCGACGTGGACATCGTCGCCTGCCTCGCCGGCGACACGAACCATGTCGACTCCTTTCGGCTCACGCTCGCCAACTTCAGCCAGTTCGCACGCGATGCCGTTTATCCCTACGGCGCCGGCGGGCCGAACGCGAGCTTCGCCTTCCTCACCGCGTACTACATGCGGAACTTCGGCGCCACGCGCGAGGACTTCGGCAAGCTCTGCGTGGCGCAGCGCGCGAATGCGCTGAAGTTTCCGCATGCGCTCTTCAAGAAGCCACTCACGCTGGACGAGTACATGAAGGCGCGGCAGATCGCCGATCCGCTGCACCTCTTCGACTGCGTCATGCCCTGTGCCGGGGCCGACGGCTTTCTGGTGATGAGCGAGGAGCGCGCGAAGAAATCGGGCCTTTCCCATGCCCGCCTGCTCGGCACCATCGAGCGGCACAATGCCTTCGCATCCGACCCGGTGCAGATGCGCGCCGGCTGGGCGCTCGACCGCGCCGACCTCTATGAACAGGCCGGCGCCGGCCCGGAAGACATGGATTTCGTGCAGACCTACGACGACTATCCGGTCATCTCGGTCATGCAGCTCGAGGACCTCGGTTTCTGCGGCAAGGGCGAAGGCCCCTCGTTCATCCGCAAGCACACGTTCACGTGGGACGGCTCGCTGCCGCTCAATACGTCCGGCGGTCAGCTATCGGTCGGCCAGGCCGGCGCCGCGGGCGGCGCGCTCGGCATGGTGGAGGCGTTGCGCCAGCTCACGCGCCAGGCCGAAGGCCGGCAGGTGAAGGATGCGAAACTCGGCCTGGTGAGCGGATTCGGGATGATCAACTTCGATCGCGGCCTCGGCTCCGGCGCTGCAATCCTCGGATGCTAGAGCGACCGAAACGAAAGAACCCGGTCCTGCGCACGCGCATGCCGACGCTGCCGCCGGCGGCGCGCAGCCGCGTCGCGCTCGGCCTCACGGCCGCGGCGGCGCTCGGGCGGTTCGAGCTCCAGCAATGCCGCGACTGCGGCACGGTGCAATATCCGCCGCGCGAGGCATGCCAGAAGTGCCTGTCGATCCGCCTGGACTGGAAGCCCCAGTCGACCGACGGCGAGCTTCTTTCCGCGACAGTGCTCCACCACAGCAACGATCTCTTCTTCCGCGAGCGCCTGCCGTGGCGGCTGGGACTCGTGAAGCTCGATTGCGGCCCCACGGTGGTCGCTCATCTGCATGAACGGGTGGCGACAGCGCCGAGCCGCGTCTTCGTCGCCGCGAAGCTCGACCGCGCCGGCCAGGCCGTGCTCGTCGCGCTACCCGATAAGGAGGCAAACATGGCTGAAGACCGACAACTGCGCGAGTTCACCTGCGATCCGAAATTCCGCAAGGTGCTCGTCACGGACGGGAAGACCGCGCTCGGGCAGGCGACCGTCAAGGCGCTCGCCGCCGCCGGGGCGGATCTGATCTGGGTCGGGCACTCGGAGCCGTGGAAGAAGTTCGCCGGGTTCGACGAGCTGAAGGCGATCCCGCAGGTCACGCTGCTGCCGCTGGACGTCACGGACTCGAAGAACGTGAAAGAGGTGGCCGCCGAGATCGGCGGCAAGGTGGACATCCTCGTGAACAACGCGGAGTACCACCGTACGCACGGTATCGCGGCTCGCTACGGCGTCGACACCGCGCGCGCGGAGATGGACGTCAACTATTTCGGGCTGCTGCGCCTCGCGCAGGAGTTCGGTCCCGCCCTGCGCGGGCGCGGCGCCGACGGCCTGGCGAGCGCGGTGGCGTGGGTCAACGTCCTTTCGATCTACGCGCTGGCGAATTTCCCGCCCCATGGCACGTTCTCGGCGTCGAAGGCCGCGGCGCATTCGCTTTCGCAATGCCTGCGCGCCGAGATGCGCCCGGCGGGCGTGCGCGTGATCAACGTCTTTCCAGGCCCGATCGACGACGAGTGGAACCAGCTCCTGCCGCCGCCGAAGGTCGCTCCCGCCGCTCTCTCGGGCGCGATCGTCAAGGCGCTGCGCGAAGGCGTCGAGGACGTCTATCCGGGCGACGTGGCGCAGGAATGGCTGGCCCGTTGGCGCGACAATCCGAAGGCTTTGGAAAAGGAACTCTCGACTTGAGCGCGCTCGCCGAACTCGCCAACGGCCTCGCCGCCGGAAAGATCAAGGTCGTCGACCTGACGGAAACGCTGTCGCCGGAATTCCCGTACATCTCGCTGCCGCCGGAAATGGGCCAGGCCTGGCCGTTTCGCATCGAGGAGGTCTCGCACTACGATGACCGCGGCCCGGCCTGGTACTGGAACAACTTTTCGTGCGGCGAGCACACCGGCACGCACTTCGACGCGCCGATCCACTGGGTCTCGGGCAAGGACCTGCCGCACAATTCCGTGGACACGATCCAGCCCGAGCGCTTCATAGGTCCCGCATTCGTCGTCGATTGCAGCCAGGAGTCGGCGACCAATGCGGACTTCCTGCTGACCAAGAAATACCTCCTCGACTGGGAGAAGCAGCACGGCAAGATCTCGCCGCGCTCGTGGGTGCTGATGCGCACCGACTGGTCGAGGAAGAGCGCCGACCCGGAGGCGTACCAGAACTACGACGAGACCGGGCAGCACACCCCGGGGCCGGATACGGACGCGGTGCGCTTCCTGGTCGAAGAGCGCGACATCCTGGGCTTCGGCACCGAGTCGATCGGCACGGACGCCGGCCAGGCCTATCACCTGCGCCCGCCGTACCCCTGCCATTACTACATGCACGGCGCCGGCCGCTATGGCCTGCAGTGCCTGAAGAACCTCGATCAACTGCCGCCGACCGGCTCGATCGTCTTCGCGGCCCCGCTCAAGATTCGCAATGGCAGCGGCAGCCCGCTGCGCGTGTTGGCTTTAGTGGAGAGCAAATGAGCAAGTACAAGTTGTGGTTCCAGGGCGCCACCGACCGCCAGTTCATGGCGCCGTACATCGCCAAGGTCGAGTCGCACCTGAAGGAAATCCTCGATCCTGACTTCTCCGCCACCTTCCACAGCACCACGCCTCCGGCGACCACGACCCACGCCATCACCGAATTCCGCATCGCGCGCGCGTTGATCAAGAACGCGGTGGAGGCCGAGCGCCAGGGCTATGCCGCCATGGTGATCAACCATTTCCAGGATGCCGGGCTTGCCGAGGTGAAGTCGGTGGTCGATATCCCGGTCATCGGGCTCGGCGAAACCACCCTTCTCCACTCGTGCATGCTAGGCCGCAAGCTCGGCCTGGTCACCATCAATCCGGTCTTCATCCCGTGGCACGAGGACCAGGTGACCCGCTACGGCCTGCAGAGCCGCGTGGTCGGCGTGCGCGCGGTACAGGCCACGGTCGCCGACTTCATCGACTCGTTCGCGAGCGAAGAGGCGAAGGCAAAACTCGCGCCGAAATGGCAACGCGAGTGCCGTATCCTCCTCGACCAGGGAGCCGACGTGATCGTGCCCGCCGGCGGCCTGCCGATGATGCTTTTCGGCATGGAGCGCGGCGCGAACATCGACGGAGCCCCGATCGTCAACGGCGTTACGCTCGCGGCGAAGACGGCGGAGCTCGCCGTCCGCATGCGCGAGAAGAGCGGCATGTTTGCGGTGAGTCGGCGCTCCAACTATGTGAAGCCGCCTGAGAAGGCGCTCAAGGAATTCATCGAACAGGGCTAACGGAGGAAACATGGACGGCAACAAGAACCGCAGGCAATTCCTGATCAACACCACCGCCCTCGCGGCGAGCGCGGCGCTGCCGCTCGGCGTGCGCGCGCAAACGAGCACCGTGAAGGTGGGCGTCATCCACCCGGTGACGGGCTTCCTCGCCTACTCCGGCAACCTCTCGCGCCTCGGCGCGCAGATGGCGATCGACGACCTCAACAAGGCGGGCGGCATCAAGTCGCTCGGCGGCGCGAAGCTCGAGGCGGTGCTGGGCGACGCGCAGTCGAAGCCGGAGGTCGGCGCCGCCGAAGTGGAGAAGATGAACGAGTCCGGCGTCTCGGCCATCGTCGGCGCCTATGCCTCCGCGATCTGCCTCGCGACCACCCAGGCGGCGGCGAGGCACGGCATACCGCACGTGGTCGACGTCGGCGTCGCCGACCAGATCGTCGAGCGCGGCCTGAAGAACACCTTCCGCTTCGCGCCGGGCTACAAGGTGTGCGCCGACACGGCGATGAACGATCTGGTGCTCCTCAACAACCTGGCCGGCAAGCCGGCGAAGACGGTGTTCATCGTGCACGAGGAGTCGCTTTTCGGCACCGGCACCGCCAATCTGCTCGCGCAGCAGCTGCCCCAGCTGGGCTTCGAGGTGAAGGAGGTCGTGAAGCACGCCAACCCGACGCGCGACTTCAACAACATCGTGCTGCGCGTGAAGGCGGCCAATCCGGACATCGTCATCCCGGCGAACTACTACAACGAGTACGCGCTCTTCGTGCGCACCATGAAGCAGCAGAACGTGCGGCCGAAGGCGATCTACTCGGTGCTGGGCGGCGCCGCCTCCTCGTACAAGTTCGTCAAGGAGTTCTCGGACGCCGCGAACGGCGTGATCGACGTGAACCACTGGTTCAATCCGAAGGACAAGCGGGCCTGGGCGCTGAAGAAGCGAGTCGACGCGATGAAGGACCAGTTCTTCACCTACGAGGTGTACCTCAACTACTCCGCTGTGCACCTGCTCGCCGACGCCATCGAGCGCGCGAAGTCGACAAAGCGCGAGGACATCATCAACGCGCTGGCGAGCTCGACCTGGGACAAGCACATCATGCCGTACGGACCGACCAAGTTCGTCAACGGGCAGAACGAAGGCGCGCGGCCGCTCATGATGCAGGTGCTGAAGAACGACATCAAAGTCGTCCTGCCCAATACCTACGCGGAGAGCGAGCCGGCGTTCCCCTGGAAGGGTTAGTTGTTCGAGCTGTCCATCCTCTGGCCGGCGTTCCTTAACGGCCTGACGACCGGCGCGGTCTACGCCCTGATCGCGCTCGGTCTCACGCTGATCTACGGCGTGCTGCACATCATCAACTTCGCGCACGGCGCGGCGCTGATGATGGCGCTCTACGGCGTGTACTACCTGCAGAAGAGCCTGGGCCTCGATCCGTACGTCTCGCTCCTGGTCATGGTGCCGGCGATGTTCGCGGCCGGGTATCTCGCCTACCGGTACGTGATCGGCGTGGCGAGCCACGGGCGCGACGAGAACATCCTGCTCGTCACGCTCGGCGTCGCCATCGTGCTCGAGAACCTGGCGCTTTTCCTCTTCAAGTCCGACACGCGCACCATCGACACGGCGTACACGTTCACCACGATCCCGATCGGCACGGCGATGATTGCGCTGCCGAAGATCGTCGCCTTTTTCGGCGCCGCCGCGGCCGCCGCCATCCTGCTGCTCATCATGCGCGCCACCGACCTCGGACGCGCCATACGCGCCTGCGCGCGCGAGAGGCAGGGCGCGCGGCTGGTCGGCATCGACGTCGAGCACGTGTTCGCGATGAGCTTCGGCATCGGCCTCGGCTGCCTGGGCGCCGCCGCCTGCTTCCTCCTGCCCGCTTATTACGTGAATCCCGGTGTCGGAAACGGCTTCGTGCTCATCGCGTTCACCATCGTCGTGCTCGGCGGCATGGGCAGCTTCGCCGGCGCGCTCGTCGGCGGGCTGCTGATCGGCGTGGTGGAATCGCTGGGCGGCCTGTGGCTCGGCGAGTCGCTCGGCCAGATCGGCATCTTCCTCATCTTCATCGCGGTGCTCCTCTTCCGGCCGCAGGGTCTTTTCGGAGCGCGCGCCTGAGACCGCTCGCCGTGATCGGAATGTTCGGCATCGCGGTGGCCTTGCTCCCGGCCGTCTCCTCCTCCGGGGTAGTGCTGAACACCGCCATCATGATGCTGTACACCGCCCTCCTCGGCCTGGCATGGAACATCCTCGCCGGCTTCGGCGGCCAGTTCTCCTTCGGCCACGCGGTGTTCTTCGGCACCGGCGCCTATGCCGCCGCGGTGCTGCAGGCGAAGCTCGGCTGGAACGCCTGGGCCACGCTGCCCGCGGCCCTCGCGCTCGGCGCGGCGGTCGGCGCCTTCATCGGCGCGCTTTCCTTCCGCTACGGGCTGCGCGGGTCCTACTTCGCGCTGGTCACGCTCGCCTTCGCCGAGCTGTTCCGCATCCTCGCCAACAACGTCGACTTCACCGGCGCGGGCGTGGGCATCATGGTGAAGCTCGACGCCGGCGCGGAGAATTTCCAGTTCTCGACCAAGGCCGGCTACCTCTACGTAGTGCTCGCATTCGTGCTGGCGGCGCTGCTCGTCTGCTGGTGGCTGAAGAACTCGCGCTACGGCGCGTGGCTGCAGGCGGTGCGCGACAACGAGGACTCGGCCAAGGCGGTCGGGGTGAACGTCTTTCGCGTGAAGCTAGGCGCCATCGCGCTCTCCGGCGCGCTCATGGCCGCGGGAGGCGTTTTCTACGCGCAGTACTTCCAATACGTCGATCCGGGACTCGCCTACGGGCCGGGCGTATCGATCGAGGCACTGCTCGGGCCGATCATCGGCGGCCTCGGCACGCTATGGGGCCCGGTCCTCGGCGCCGTGCTGCTGCAACTCCTCGGCGAAGGGACGCGCGGCCTGTTCGAAAACGCGCCCGGGCTGAGCCTGATGGTGTACGGCGCGCTCCTCGTGCTCATGGTCACGTTCATGCCAAGCGGCGTCCTCGGCGCCTTCCGGCGTCGATGATGCTGCAGGCGGAAAAGCTCTCGGTTCGGTTCGGCGGCCTGGCGGCCGTGGACGAGGTTTCGCTCGCCGTGCCGGCCGGAAAGATCGTGGCCCTCATCGGCCCGAATGGCGCCGGCAAGACCACGGTGTTCAACCTGATCTCGGGCTTCATTCGCCCGGATCAGGGTCGCGTGCTCTTCGACGGGCGCGACATCACCGGCATTTCGCCGCACGAGGCCTGCCGCCTCGGCATGGCGCGCACCTTTCAGATCGTGCAGCCCTTCGGTGCGCAGTCGGTGCGCGAGAACATCGCTGTCGGCGCGCACCTGCGCCACCGCTCGCGCGCCGAAGCCCTGCGCGCGGCCGAGGCGGTGGCGCAGCGCGTAGGACTTGCAGCGCAGCTCGGCAAGCTGGCGGCGAACCTCACGGTCGCCGGGCGCAAGCGGCTCGAGCTCGCGCGCGCCCTGGCGACCCAGCCGAAGCTCTTGCTGCTGGACGAAGTGCTGGCGGGCCTGAACCCCCGGGAGATCGACGAAGTGCTACCCGTCATCCGGGGCATCCGGGACGGCGGTGTCACGGTGCTGATGGTCGAGCACGTGCTGCGCGCGGTGATGAACCTGTCCGACGAGGCGTGGGTGCTCTCGAACGGGCGCCTCATCGCGCACGGCACGCCTCGCGAAGTCACCTCCGACCCGGCGGTCGTCGAGGCTTATCTCGGGCAGGGCACGGCCGCGCGCATGAAGGCGACCTATGCTTGACGTCGCGGGCCTGCGCGGCGGCTACGGCCGCGTGGAAGTGCTGCGCGGCATCGACCTCGCGGTGCGCCCCGGCGAGATCGTGGCGCTGCTCGGCTCGAACGGCGCCGGCAAGACCACGCTCAACAACACGCTGTCCGGTCTGCTGCCCGCCTTTTCCGGCAAAATCCGCTTTGCGGATCAGGACCTCACCGGCGCGCGCTACACCGACATCGTCGCGGCGGGACTGATCCACGTACCCGAAGGCCGCCGCGTGTTTCCCAATCTCACCGTGCAGGAGAACCTCGAGCTCGGCAGCTATCGCCGCGCGCGCTCGGCGCGGGCCGGAAACCTGCAGCGCGTTTTCGACGTTTTTCCCAAGCTGAAGCAAAGGTCATCGCAGCGCGCCGGCACCCTTTCAGGCGGCGAGCAGCAGATGCTCGCCATCGGCCGAGGCCTGATGGCGGAGCCGCGCCTGCTGGTCCTGGACGAGCCGTCGCTCGGCCTTTCACCGGTCGCGGTGGAGGAGCTCTTCGCCCTCATCGGCCGGCTGAACAAGGAAGGGCTGCCCATCCTGCTCGTCGAGCAGAACGTCGGCCAGTCGCTCGAGATCGCGAAGCGCGCCTACGTGCTCGAGAATGGCGCCATCGTCTTCCAGGGCACGCCGGCCGAGCTGCTCGCCAACGCCGAGCTGAAACGCGCTTATTTAGGCCTCTGATGGCGCAAACGCTCGCTCAAAAGTTGGTCGCCCGCGCCGCCGGCAAGCCGTCGGTTACGCCGGGCGAGATCGTCACCTGCAAGGTCGACCTCGCGATGGTGCACGACTCGAGCGGCCCGCGGCGCCTCAAGCCGCGCCTCGAGCGGCTCGGCGCGAAGGTCTGGGACCCATCGAAGCTGGTGGTGATCACCGACCACTACCTCCCGGCCTACGACGACGAGAGCCGCAAGATCATCCAGATCGCGCGCGACTGGGTGAAGGAAGCCGGCGTCGACGCGTTCTACGACGCGCAAGGCATCTGCCACGTCGTGCTACCCGAGCGCGGCCACCTGCGGCCCGGCATGTTCGCCGTCGGCGGCGACAGCCATTCGCCCACCGGCGGCGCCTTCGCCGCGTACATGTTCGGCATCGGCGCGACCGAGATGCTCGGCGTCGTCGTCACCGGCGAGATCTGGCTCAAGGTGCCGCAGACCATCGCCATGCATTTCGACGGCGCGCTGCGTCCGGGCGTCTCGGCGAAGGACGTGATGCTCTTCCTCATCGGGCGCTTCGGCATGGACGGCGGCCAGTACCAGGCGGTCGAGTACCGCGGCCCTGCGATCCGCGCGCTCTCCATGCAGGAGCGCATGACCCTCTGCAACATGACCGCGGAGCTCGGCGGGCAGACCGGCCTGGTCGCTTCCGACGAAGTCACCCTGGCCTATCTGGGCAAAGGCGATGTCTGGGACAGCGATCCGGACGCGCCTTTGCTCGCGCACCACCGGTTCGATGCGGCGGACCTCGCACCGCAGGTCGCCGCCCCGCACAGCCCGGCCAACACGCGGCCGGTCACGGAATTCCGCGAAAAGCTGGACCTCGCCTACATAGGCGCGTGCACCGGCGCCAAGCTCGAGGATCTGCGCATGGCGGCCAAGGTGCTGAAGGGCCGCAAGGCCCGCACCCGGCTGCTCGTCGCGCCCGCCAGCCTTCGAGACCAGCAGGCGGCAGAGCGTGAAGGCACGCTCGGCATCCTGCTCGACGCGGGTGCCGAGCTCCTCGCCAACTCGTGCGGCATGTGTGCCGGCTATGGCCCGAACCTGCTCGCGGCGAACACGGTGACGATCTCGAGTACCGCGCGCAACTTCAAGGGCCGCATGGGCGATCCCGCGGCGCAGGTGTACCTCGCCTCCCCGTACACCGTCGCCGCCTCCGCGGTCGCCGGGCGCATCGCCGATCCGCGGGACCTGCTCGCATGAAGGCCTGGGTCTTCGGCGACAACGTCGACACGGACGTCATCGCGCCCGGCCGCTACATGAAGTTCGGCATCGAGGAAATCGCGAAGCACTGCCTCGAATCGGCGTCGCCCGCCTTCGCCAGGGAAGTGAAACCGGGGGACATCGTCGTCGGCGGCCGCAACTTCGGCGCCGGGTCGTCGCGCGAGCAGGCGCCGGAGGCGCTCAGGCACCTGGGCGTCGCCGTCCTCATCGCGGAATCGTTCGCGGGCCTGTTCTACCGCAACGCGATCAACCTGGGGCTCCCGGCCGTCGTTTGCGCGCAGGCAACGCGCATCCGCCCAGGCGACGAGCTCGACGTGGACCTGGAGCTCGGCCGGGTCCGCAACCGCACGACGGGGGAGACGCTCGAGTGCGAGCCGCTCCCGCCGTTCCTCATGACCATCGTCCGCGATGGCGGACTGCTGCCGCACCTGGAGAAAAAGCTTGCGCGAACGACTTAGCAGCGGGTCTCTGGTCCTCGCCCCCGGCGTCTATGACGCATTGACCGCTCTTCTCGCCGAGCAGGCGGGCTTCGAGGCGATCTATCTCTCCGGCGCGAGCATCGCCTATACCCGGCTCGGCCGCCCGGACATCGGCCTCGTCACGGCGAGCGAGGTGGCGGACACGCTGGAGAACATCCGCGAGCGCGTTTCGCTCCCCATCATCGTCGACGCCGATACCGGATTCGGCAACGCGCTCAATGTCGCGCGCACCGTAAAGCAGTTCGAGCGCGCCGGCGCGGGCGTGATCCAGCTCGAGGACCAGGTGACGCCCAAGCGCTGCGGCCACCTCGACGGCAAGGCGCTGGTCGGCGCCGCCGAGATGACCGGCAAGATCAAGGCGGCGCTCGACGCGCGCGGCGATGCGCTCATCATGGCGCGCACCGATGCCATCGCGGTGGAGGGCATCGATGCCGCCATCGAGCGCGCCGAGCGCTACATCGAAGCGGGCGCCGACGTGCTGTTCATCGAGGCGCCGCAGAGCGAGGCGCAGATGAAAGCCATCACCGCGCGCTTCGCGAAGCGCGTGCCGCTGCTCGCCAACATGGTGGAAGGCGGCAAGACGCCGCTGCTGGATGCCGGCAGCCTGCAAGCGCTTGGCTATCGCATCGCCATCTTCCCGGGCGGCCTCGCGCGCTGCCTCGCCTTCGCCGCGCAGGAATACTTCTCGACCCTCAGGCGCGACGGCACGACCGCCGCGCTTCGCAACCGCATGCTCGACTTCCAGGGCCTGAACCGGGCCATCGGCACGCCGCAGATGCTCGAGCTCGGAAAGCGCTACGAAGAGTGAGCGAGCGTCACGACGTCATCGTCGTCGGCGCGGGGCCGGTCGGGCTGACCTGCGCCGTCAAGCTCTCGCGCGCCGGCATCGACACGCTGCTCATCGAGGCCGGTGCCGAGCTCAACCAGGAATTGCGCGCCTCCACCTTCCATCCGCCGACGCTCGACATGCTGGAGGAGTTCGGCGTCACGGCGACCGTCATCCGCCAGGGGCTCATCACGCCGACCTGGCAGGTGCGCATGCACGAGACCGGCGAGCGCGCCGAGTTCGATCTCTCGATCCTCAAAGACCACACGCGCCATCCCTACCGCGTGCAGTGCGAGCAATGGAAGCTCTCGCGCATGCTGGTCACGCAGCTCACGGGCGAGCTGTGGTTCGGCACGCGCGCGACCGCCGTCGAACAGACGCCGGACGCGGTAAAGCTGACGGTCGAGCGAGACGGCGAGCCGCTGGAGCTCGAATGCTCGTACCTCGTCGGCGCCGATGGCGCGCGCAGCGTGGTGCGCAAGGCGCTCGGCCTCGACTTCCAGGGCGTCACGTTCCCCGAGACGACGATTCTCGCCACGACCGGCTTCGACTTCGCGCAGCATCTCGCAGGCCTGTCGGGCGTGAATTACTGCTGGGCGCCGACGGGCACGTTCAGCCTGCTGCGCCTGCCGGGCGAGTGGCGCGTCTCGCTCTATCCCGACGACGGCGAAGCCATCGAAGCCGCGCTCGAGCCGGATGCCATCGAGCGAAAGATGCAGCGCATCGTGCCGCGTGCGCAGCGCTATGAAGTGCTGCAGACGCGGCCGTACCGCATCCATCAGCGCGTGGTAGACAGGTATCGCGCCGGCCGCGTCATCCTGGCCGGCGACGCGGCGCACCTCAATAGCCCGTCGGGCGGCATGGGCATGAACGGCGGCATCCATGACGCCTTCAACCTGTCGGAGAAGCTCGCGCGCGTGCTGCGCGGCGCGGACCCGGCGCTGCTCGATCTTTACGAGCGCCAGCGCCGGCCGGTGGCGCTCGAGCAGATCCTCGCGCAGTCGGGGCGCAACCGCGCGCGCATGCAGGAGCGCGATCCTGCCAAGCGGCTCGCCGCGCTGCGCGAGCTGCAGGCGCTCGCCGCGGATCCCGGGCGCGCGCTCAAGCATCTGCTGCGCACCTCGATGATCGAAGGACTGCGGCAGGCGGAGGCGATCGCGGCGTGAGCGACTACGGCGCCCGCGGCCTCGTCGGCGTGCTGCCGCCGCAGGCCAACACCACGGTGGAAGCCGAGCTCGGCGTGCTGCTCGAGCCGGACGTGGCGATGATCGTGTCGCGCCTCACCTGCTTCGAAGAAGATTCACGGGCGCGGCTGCTCGGCTATTTCCACGGTGTGGAAGCCGCCATGCGGGCGTTCGATGCCGCGCGACCGCAGGTCGTGCTGTTTGCGTGCACGGGGTCCACGTACCTGGTAGGCCTCGACGACGAAGACCGGCGCTTCGCCGCCCAGCCGG
>Ga0207707_10000669_pt1 | contig 34026 bp, 28 predicted proteins | sample KBSC83BmetaG_FD_184336 | JGI IMG/M metagenome (GOLD analysis project Ga0207707, IMG submission 184336) | Corn rhizosphere microbial communities from Kellogg Biological Station, Michigan, USA - KBS C8-3B metaG (SPAdes) (version 2) | ecosystem: Host-associated > Plants > Roots > Rhizosphere ... | reverse complement strand
GCCCCACGCACCGAGCGCACTGGACAACGAACCGGCGGGGATGTCGTACTGGCGAATCGATTCGCTGGATGCAGCGGACTGCGCATAGGCGGCCGGCGCGGTCGCATACAACGCCGCACAGAGCGCCACCCACAAGATGTTCATGATGGCTCCCTTGCAGCGCCGACTGCTCACCTTGCTCATGTGCCCCCTCCTCTGATGGGCGGGCACCAAGTTGGTACCCTCTTGCATGGAGGTAACAATCGAACGCCGCGCAACCCTACCTGCGCGAGAAGACACGCGGGAACTCAGCGCGGCATCAGCACGATTTCTTGGGCGTCGTGGCGGACCACGCGCACCGGGAATACGGCGGAGAGAGCCGCGGCAATCGCGGCATTGTCACCGGCGCGGAAACTGCCGCCCACCGGCATGTCGGCCAGTTTCGGATCGCCCAGGCGCAACTTGACCGCGGAGTAGCGGTTGGCATCGGCGATCGCCTGGGCCAACGGCATGCCGTTGAAATCCAAGCGACCACGCACCCACGCGGTGACGGCGGTCGGATCCACCTTGCGCACACTGATGCCTGCGACGCGTGCGCCGTAACGAGCCTGTTCGCCCGGCGTCAGTTGCCTGCGCTCGTCCCGGGCGGCGATCTCCACACGCCCCTGCAGCAAGGTGACGATGGCCGTCCCGCTGTCGTCGCGTATCGCGAACCTGGTACCGAGGTCGGTGACGCTGCCGTCACCGGCGGTAACGACGAAAGGACGCGCAGCGTCATGAACGACATCGAACAAGGCTTCGCCATGTTGCAACACGACTTCGCGCTGGCCGTGACCGTAGCGCACCTGCAACGCGGTTTCGGTGTTGAGGGTCACCCGCGTGCCGTCAGGTAGTTGCTCGGTCCGCTGCTCGCCCAACGCGGTGCTGTACGTCACCGGCGGCGACGACAGCAGCCGGGGCAGCAGTCCGATGCCGCCGATTATCATGGCGGCCACGATGCACGCCGCCGCAAGCAACGGCACCCAACGCCGACCGGCAGCAACGCTCCGCCGTCGTGGCGCCGTGGCAGCCATCGCCGCCGCGGCCATCTCACGCATGCGATCAGAACTTTGCAATTGCTTCCAGTGATGCCACGCATGTTCGGTTTCCGCGTAGGCAACGGCGTGCGCTTCACTGCGTTCGCGCCATTCCTCGAAAGCAGCCTCTTCGCTTGGCATGCAAGTGCCGTCGCGCCGCCTGGCGAACCAGGCTGCGGCTTCTTCACGGATGGCGTCGTGCATGGAATCCATATCGGTGCCAACACTCAAGTGTCGAAATTCCCCACCCGCGCGCGACACGCAAGGATGGCCTTGGCAAGGTGTTTTTCGACCATCTTCACGGAAATGCCGCAGCGCTCGGCCACTTCGGCATTGCTCAACCCTTCGATGCGGCTGAGCAGGAATACCGTGCGGCATTTGTGTGGCAGCGTGATGACTGCCGCCTCCAATGCTTCCAGGTCGAGCGACGCCTGCAGATGACGATCCGGGCCAGGCGCGTCGGAGGACACTTCCAGTTCGGCGAAGTCGGTGGATTGCTCGATCTGGCGCAATGCGCTCCAGCGCCAGTGGTTCTTCAGCACGTTGCGCGCAATGGTGAACAATAGGCCGCGCGAGGACCCAACCGTATCGAGCCGGTAGTGCATCATCCGACTCCATGATTCCTGCGCCAGGTCGGCGGCGTCCTGTGGCCGCCTGACGCGTCCGCGGAAAAAGTTGAGCAGCTCGGCTTGGTGCTCACGCACGAAGGCATCAACGTTGGCGTCGCTGGACGGCAGCGTTTCCGCTCTCCTGCATTCAGCCGAACGTTTCAACACAACGTCACCCGCCTGCTGCCCGACACCTGCAATGTGCCCTTGCGCTGGAGCGGGGTCAATCCTTCGCCGTGCAAAATCTGGCCAACTGCGATTTACGCCAGCAGGCAAGGACGACCGACCTCATGAACACAAGGTGCGTCGTTGGACAAACACGCGAGCGGCTGCCAACCCTACCTTTTCGTGAGTAGTTGCACCCGGGGATGACAAGAATTTGCCTCTCATCACCTCCGCAAACGCTTACCGAGGGTTCCGCCCAAGTGAAAGGCCTGCCGACGGAGGAATGGGTGGATACTCCGAATTCGGAATGCCTTTTGGGCCTCACGTGGCACCTTAGGCTCCAAAGGACCTTCAGAAGGAATAATTCGAACGTGGTGACAGCACTTTGATGCTTAGGCTCGCCGCCTGAAAAATTTGAACAGAGACTTCAATTTCGCCGCATGCTGGCAAACCTGCCTTGGCTTGAGAACGACCAGACGCTATACAGCTGGTGTGCCCACGCGCATGCGATGAACGGAGCGTCTGACGCACGTACGACGAGTCGAGCGCTGTTCGATGCTCCCTACGCCGCACTTTGTCACGACTTTCCTTCGAGGCTGAGCTATCTGGCAACCCACTTTCCGGACGCTGGGTTTGGTGAGGTCGAGCTGGCATTGCGGCACACGCTTCTCGGTTACTTTCTGATCCTGCAGCCACGTGTGGTTGCGTATCGGCTCCTCGCGTTGGTGACTGACGGGAGTTTGCCATCGATCAAGATGCGGCTTGGCATCACTGCAAGCCGGGTCGGTGGCCACCATCCCCTGAAAGGCTGCGACGCCTGCGTTGTTGAGGACACCAACCGGGTCGGCGTTGCCTACTGGCACATCGGGCATCAGTTTCCGTCATCGATGGTTTGTACACGGCACAAGCAGCCGCTGTTCATTGCTTGGGATCCCGTGACGCCAGTTCATCGCCGCAGGTGGTTGTTGCCGGTCGGCGGCTTTGGTTGGGAACGCCTCGAGGTGCCTGTGCGGGATGATCGGCAACTCCAACAGCTGTACCGACTAGCGGAGTTCTCCCTCAAGTTCGCGAGCTGCGCGCCGGCGACATTCGACGTCTCTCAGCTCGCAAGATGCTACCAGCACGGGCTGCGCAACCATGGCTTCGTGACAGTGATGGGTTCGCTGCGTCTTAAAACGCTCGTGAATGAGATGAGGAGCCGGTATTCGGGATTGGAAGACCTCGCGGGCTTCGAAGCGCTCAAGTCGGTGACCACCGATTGGCCGGGCCTGATCGGTTCCGCTGCCCGTACGGTACCCCGCCGCCTCCATCCGCTGAAACATCTCTTGATGATCGCGCTTGTCTTCGACACATGGCGGGATTTTCTGGTCAGCTACGAGGAAGCTGGTTCGCTAGAAATGGAACCGCCGCAGCCGGCGGCGACGCCGGACCCTGCCGATCCGACGGCGGATCTCGCTTGCTTGGTCGCGGGTGGATTGTCCGTCTCGGCTGCCGCGCGGGAGCTTGGAATCACCACGATCACGGCGACCCAAATCGCGCGGCGCGCCGACATCCGGTTCACCCAGCGGCGAAAGGTGCTCAAGGGACCTCACCTGCGGCAGATCGAACGGTTACTGCGTCGGGGCTGGTCTTCGAAGCGTGTGTCGGAGGCGACGGATCGGTCGGTCGTGTCCATCAACCGCTTGTTGGCTGCGGACCCCGATCTGAAGCAGGCTTGGCAGACCGCCGCTTTTTTGGCGCGACGCAAGATTTCGCGGAAGGCGCTCATGACGGCGATTCGGCGCCACCCCGGAGCGACCAACAAGGAACTTAGAAGAATGCGGTACGCCGATTACACATGGCTATACCGGCATGATCGCGAGTGGCTGCGCACGACGATTCCGTCACTTTGGAACTCCTGAGATCGGCCGATCATATGCTGGGTCGCGGCGCGCCTTGCCGCCGCTTGCGCCCAGCACGACTGGCGCCTGCCTTCTCCAATTTGACGGCGAGTCAACCGTTACACGGTTACGGCATACCGTATCCTGTTTTTCCACGCACGCGCTACGTTGCGCTCATGAATAATTTCGTGTGCCCGACGTTGTCTGATATCCGCTTGGCTGCCGCACGCATTGCGCCATATGCGGTAGTGACCCCTGTACTCCGTAACGATATCCTGGACGAAACGGCTGGTGCATCGGTGTACTTCAAGTGCGAGCACCTTTGACAAGGCGGAGCTTTCAAGTTTCGCGGCGCCTGTAACGCGGTGTGGGCCTTGCCGAACGATGAGGCCAAACGTGGCGTCGTGACCCCTTCATCCGGCAACCACGGCGCCGCCTTGGCGTTGGCGGATCGTACTCGGGACATTCCGGCGCATATCGTGGTGCCGGACGGTGCGGTCGAAGCAAAGATCGCCAACATCAAGCGCGCAGGTGGAATCGTGCATCGCTGCGCACTAACCCAAGCGGCTCGCGAAGAGATGCGCCCAGGTGCAGCATGTAACCGGCGCAACGCTGGTCCACCCGTACGCCGATGGCCTGCGCCCGCCACGCGGAACCGCTGTTTATTGCGTGGGATCCAATCACGCCCGTCCACCGTCGAGGCTGGTTGCTTCCGCAAGGTGGTCAGCCGTGGGAGCGCATTGAAATACCCGTGCGCGATGACCGGCAGTTGCACCAACTGGCCCGGCTAGCGAAGTTTTCTGCTCGGTGGGCCGCGAGTGAGCCAGAGGCATTCGACCCGCAGCGGCTTGCTGCCTGCTATCAGCGAGGATTGCGTGACCGCGGGTTGGCCACCAGCGGGGGGTCGCTCCGGATCAAGAACCTGATTGGCGAAATTCGCCAGCGATATAGGGGTATTGAGGACATCACCGGGTTCGAGGCGCTCAATGCGATTACGCCGGATTGGGCGGGGCTGGTCGGTTCGGTGGCGCGGCGATCACCACGGCACGCCCATCCGCTGAAGCACCTGTTGATGATCGCGTTGGTGTACGACACGTGGGAAGACTTCGAGCGCAGCTACGCGACAAAGGAGCCGACACCCCTCGTCCAGCCTGAGTTGGTGCCGAAGGCGCCGAACCTCGCCGTTGACTTGCTTACCCTCGTTTGCGGAGCCGGGATCTCGATCAGTGCAGCGGCACGCTGTCTTGGGATCTCCACAACGACGGCGGCCCAGATGGCTCGACGCGAGGGACTGCCGTTCACGGCGCGGAGGAAATCGCTCAAAGGACGGCGATTGCAGCAAGCAGTGCGGCTGCTTAGCAAGGGGTTGCCCGCCCGACGCGTTGCGCAAAAGTGCGGCATATCGGTGGTGTCCGTCAACCGAATTGTGGCCGCTGATAGCGATCTGAAACAGGTGTGGCAGACCGCTGCCTTGCTGGCCCGACGCCGGCTCGCGCGAACGGCTTTCCTGTCGGTGGCCCGGCGATGCCATGAGGCGACCATCAAAGAGTTGCGGCGTGTTCCAGGAAGCAACTATATGTGGCTGTATCGGCATGATCGAGTATGGCTGCGCGACGCGATCCCCTCTTTGTGGCACAAGTGACGTAGACGTTCACCTTCTTGCGGGTGTGATCTCCTCAGGTCACCAATTTTGGTCATGACCGTGACAAGCTGGCGACGGCGACGCGCGCCTATCCGAATCCGACCCAAGCCCGGAACCCGGGATTGTACTTCCAAGCCAGCAGCGCAAGGCCCGTGACGATCGGCAACCATGCGAGTACTCGTAAGACCCACAGGGTCCGGAACAGGAACGATCGCTGTTTAGTAAACCCGTCGCGGGCCTCGGTCAAGCGGTCCGCAATCGACGTAGGGTAGCTCTCGACCTTCTTGCTGAACTGGTCGACGATCACCCCGAAACTATGAACTATGCGTGCCAGCTGCAAGAGCTGATTGTGGATCATGCCGGAAAAGAGCATCACGATCACTAGCGAGCCGATAAATAGCAAATAGGCTTCCACGATTCCATCGGCCTTGTAAATGACTGCCAGCACAGCAATTGGGAGCGGGAGCGCAAGGAACTTGGCCGCACTATCCCCCATGACCGAACTGAGCTTGCTGGAGAAGTCCAGCTCCATCTGCGCTATTTCCAGCCGGATTTTCTCGAACGAGAAGTTGCTGATGTAGCAATCGACGTCGAATCTATATTTCTCGAGCACATCTGGCCAATGGGCCGTGAGGAAGGTGAATGCATTCTCGCTCGCGGGTGCACGACCAACCGTATCAGCGACTGCCAGTCGGAACAGCGCGCGAAGCTCCTGGACATGCAGCAAATATGTACTCTCATCCGAGACGAGCCTGCGCAACGGCTCGAGATCAAGCCGCTGCTCGGCAAGTACCAACGGCTCCAATCGCGTCGACAGGGTCAGGGTTCGTGGCGGCGCTTTTTCCCCTGCCGGGATGACGAAGATGAGTTCCTTGGGCTGCGTGGTCGCCCTGAGATCCGCTGTCAGGGAGATGCTTCCGAGAAGCTGGATAAGCTCACACAACTCGTAGGCATGACTCAGTTGTTCTGGCGGACTGTCTTCCCCTGCGTAATAGTCGTCCTCGATCAGATAGAAATTCTGCGGCCGCTGTCCCCGGCTCAACGCTTGAGAGCGAGCAACTAAGTCGGCAACGTTCGCATAGAAACGACCATGTTCGTTGTCACCCACAAGCCAACAAAACTCGACGTGATCGTCCGTCCACTCCGGCGCATCTTCGAAGTGGCCAAACGTGTCGTTCAGGCCATCGCAACGCGCGATGACGGCCCGCAGAGACGCCGAAGCCACCCCAGAATAACGAAATCGCCCTGCATCGAATGCAGGGCGCTGGGCTTCGCGATACAGTGAGACGACATCTGCAAACATCGGTCTAGTCTTCTGCTGCGTCCGGTGACAACTGCGCCCGCGCCGCCAACGCCTCCTCCACTTTGGCGATCATCTCGGGTGGCAGTTGGGTGAGTTTCAGGCTTTTCTCATTCGCGTCGTAGATAATCTCGGCGTCGCGCTCGCCCAGCGCACCGTTTTCGAAGCTGATCTGCCAACGCGACGCCTTGCCCGAGATCCGGGTATACGAGCGCAACGCTGTGGCGCTCACCGGGAATTCGTCCGGAATCTGCACGCCTTCACCATTCAGATGGTTTTTCAGGCCATTGACATGCTGTTCCAGATCTACCCCGATGGCACGGCGCGCCACGGCAACGACCTTGTCGAGCGACACCATCGCGCCGTCTTCTTGGGCTTGCAGGTACTCGATGACGGCCAAGTGAACCGCGGGCGCCTTCTCTCTGATTTCGGGAATGGATTTGACGTATTTGCGAATCTCCGTGACGACCGCCTTGGTCGTACGGCCCGAGGCGACGCCCTTCTCGCAGCCCAGCGCCTCGACGAAATACTCCGCCACATCCGAGTGGGACTTACGGTTGATGAAGCAGAGGTAGGTTTTCTCGGTACTGTCTTCCGCGGCATCCGGTGCTGAGCTCGCTTTCCCCTTAGCCGGTGCCAGGAACGCGCCGTAGCGGTCTAGATTGACCCGGGCCGCTTGGTGCAGCTTCGACAGATCAATCTCCGTGATTTCAGTCGGTTCGAGATCGGCTGAAAGCACCATGCCGCCCCGCTCCTTGACCATGGCGACCAGCAGAAAGCTTGACGTCTGGATGCGATACACGAAGAAGCAGACATGACCGCCAGTGGCAAAGCTTTCCTCGGAGGCCTTGCCGCGAAGTTCGTCCATCGCCACCTTCGACATCGCGATGAAGGCCTCTTCCGTACAGCTAGAGATCAATGGCTTCACATGCGAAGGGAACAAGCCTTCGCGGCGATTGGTGCCGAACTGCCCCCAATACACCGAGCTACCGTCCTTCCCCACCAACTTGGCCAGTGTCTCAGCCAAATCTTTGATCACCGGCTTCTGGATATCGAGGACCTTGTCCCGCGTGCGCACGCTGGCGGACAAAGCGCCCTTCGTCTTTTCCAGTGAATGAATAATTGCAAATTTGAGTTCATCCATGGCTACCCCCTATGTAGCTGTTATCCGTCGCAGGCCCTGAGAATGCTCCTGCGACAGCTCCGCCGTCCGTAGCATGGTGGGTGGGTTCAGGGTGCGCAACCAGGCAGCCCTGCAAGACTCAAATCACCCGTCGCACCTGTCGTCGCTTAGACCATGTAGATCAACATCGTGCGGTCCAGCGAGGAGCGCCTACGGCGTCTCCGTCATGGGGTCGTGAACGAAAGCGCCGCCTCAAAGGGCGGCGCTGGCCGGGATAGCCGGCCGCATCGCATCCATGACGATCGCCAGACAACCGGCTGAAAGATCGTCGCCTATCAGGTAGAGCGTCGTCTGTCGGCAAAGGTCGCGTAGGAATGTAGGAGTCGCCTTACAAGCCGCTGTTGCTATCAACACGAACGTCGGCCTGGATGCCTAGGGGTAGAAACAGCCTGGTGAGCCAAACCATCGTCAGATCTCCATAAAAGGACTGCGGCATATGCGCACTAGCTTGGTCGCCTAGGTCGTAGACTGCATCTTGGCGCGTTTTCGACCAAATGGTATAAGTGCTTGAGTGCACCGTTGCGGGAGATACTCGGCTTCTGACATACGTTCCGAAGGGAACGGCTGCAAGGGGTCAAGAACATGAAACTCTCTGGCTTGGTGTGATCACTGCAAGCGTGATAGTTAGTTCTCGAGACATCTGGCCCAACGATCTCGGATCCCCTGTGTCGCTAAAACCATGCGCTGGGTCCCCTCCTGTTTCCGAGGTCGCTTCTGTGCGGAGCATAAAAAATCAGATCCGAACATTTCGCGAAGCGCAGAATTTGTCCTTGGAGTCGTTGGCATCTCTCGTCGGTACGACCAATCAACAGATAAGCCTTCTTGAAGCCGGCAAACGCCGGCTGACCGTGGAGTGGCTGGTCCGGTTGTCGAAGGCCCTGTCTTGCCATCCTTGGGCACTCGTTGCCGACGAATTGCCGCAACAGATGAGCCCGGAAGATCTGCGGCTGCTCGAACATTTTCGACGTATGACGGGAAACCAGCGGGCGGAGCTCCTGCGCTTTCTCGAGGCGATCGTTCCGTCGGCGCATCCTCGCAGAGTCAAGGCACAAAAGTAGCTTACTGTACAAACGTTGGAATTGCTTGACATTCTCCAACAATTTGTCTAATGATAGTCACTTCGATACTTGGCGTTCCTCCGGGTGCGGTCATGGGCTCGCGGAGAGGCACTTCTGGTTCGACTGCTCCCGGCGACCCGGTGAAGGTGGCCCAGTATGTGCGCATGTCGACGGATCATCAGCGCTATTCGACCGAGAACCAGCGCGACGCCATCAAGAAATATGCTGACAGCCACGGAATGGTCATCGTTCGGACTTACGCGGACGAAGGCAAGAGCGGCCTAAGCCTCGAAGGTCGCGACGGGCTGAAGCAGCTCATCGGCGATGTCCAGAGCGGCCGAGCGGGGTTTCAGGCCATCGTGGTTTACGACATCAGCCGCTGGGGTCGATTCCAGGACGCCGACGAGAGCGCCTATTACGAGTATCTGTGCCGACGCTCCGGCATCCGCGTTCTCTATTGCGCGGAGCCTTTCCAGGATGACGGCAGTCCGATGACCGTCGTCATGAAGAGCATCAAGCGAGTAATGGCCGGCGAGTACAGCCGGGAGCTCTCCAACAAGGTTTTCGCCGGCCAGTGCCGTCTAATCGAACTTGGATTCCGACAAGGTGGCTGCCCCGGTTTTGGGCTGCGGCGCATGCTGCTCGACCAATCCCGCGCGCCCAAGGGTCTGCTCGGTGCGGGGGAACAGAAAAGTCTTCAGACCGATCGTGTCGTGCTCGTGCCCGGCCCCGAGGACGAAATCGCGATCGTCCAGCGCATATATCGCGATTTCGTCGAATCGGGCAAGGCAGAGCAGGAAATTGCCGACTCACTCAACGAGGCTGGCTTGCGTACCGACCACGGTCGAGCGTGGTCCCGTGGCACGGTGCATCAAGTTCTCACCAACGAGAAGTACGTAGGCAACAATGTCTACAACCGTACCTCATTCAAACTGAAACAGCGGCATGTCCGTAACGAACCCCAGATGTGGATTCGTCGAGATGGAGCTTTCGAAGCCATCGTTCCGCCGGATCTATTTGCCCGCGCCCAAGCGATCGTCGCTGCGCGCTCCGAGAGTCTCGACGATGCATCGATGCTCGATCTTCTCCATAAGCTGTATGAAAGAAGCGGTGTCCTGTCGGGCCTGTTGATTGACGAGCAGGAAAGTATGCCGTCCAGCAGCACTTACCGAGCCCGTTTCGGTGGTTTGGTGCGCGCTTATTCGCTAATCGGGTTTCGCCCACAGCGCGATTACCGATACTTGGAAATCAACCGGATACTGCGGGCTCGATTGCCGGAAATCGTGTCCGATGTGCTGGCCGGGTTCACCGCTGCAGGCGGAACGGCCGTTCGGGATCCAATCACCGATCTCCTGACGATCAACCGGGAATTCACGCTCTCCGTCGTGATTGCTCGATGTATGCAGCTTGCAAGCGGAACTTTCCGCTGGAGGCTCAGGTTCGATACCAGCTTGGCGCCCGACGTCACGATTGCCGTGCGCATGGCGGCCGATCAGCATCACGTGTTCGACTACTACGTCTTCCCGCATATCGATTTGCCGCTACACCCAATTCGACTCGCCGAGGAGAACAACGAGACATCGCTTGACGCGTACCGGTTCGATTCGCTGGAAGCGCTCTACGCTCTCGGCGAGCGTGTTCCGTTTGCCATGGCAGCATGACCTAGAGGAACCTATATGCGTTCCGTTGAAATGGTTCCCATCGAAAAGATTCAGGTATTGAACCCGCGCGTGCGCAACCGTCGGCACCATCGGGAAATTGTCGACAACATCGATGCCATCGGCCTGAAGCGCCCAATCACTGTAAGCCGACGTCAGCACCCGGAAGGGGAAATCGAATTCGATCTCGTGTGCGGGCAGGGGAGGCTGGAGGCTTACCAGATGCTCGGCCAGTCACAAATCCCTGCTTTCGTGATCTCAGCGAAAGAGGAGGACTGTCTGGTCATGAGTCTGGTCGAGAACGTCGCGCGGCGCCAGCATCCTGCGATCGAGCTGATGCATGGAATCGAAAATCTGCACCAGCGCGGCTACAACGAAACCGAAATTGCGGACAAACTCGGGGTCACCTCCTCGTGGATAAGCATGTTGCTAGGCCTGCTCGAACGCGGCGAGGAGCGATTAGTCGCCGCCGTGGAAACGGGGCTGATACCGATCAGCCTCGCAGTGGACATTGCCCGTAGCGATGACGCCGGCATACAGGAAGCGCTCGCCGAGGCCTACACGAACGGTAGTTTGAGGGGCAAGAAAGTTGGTGTCGTGCGGCGTCTGTTGGAACGGCGTTCCCGTATCAGCCGCAAGGTCTCGAAGCCCACCTATGGTCGCAGGGGGAGCCGAAAGCTCACCGCCGAGTATCTGCGACGGATCTACGAGCGGGAAGTCGACAAGCAGAAGTTGTTGGCCAAAAGGGCCGAGTTCACTCAGACGCGCTTGTTGTTTGTCACCCGGGCATTGTCCGAGTTGCGGGCAATTCCTGCTTTTGTTGCTCTGGCTCGCGAAGAGGGAATCGACACGATCCCCGCGGCGCTGGAAAAGAGCGTAACCGCGAGGGCAATACGATGAACGCAACCGTCAAACCGACGAAGGTCGGGTTCGAATTGGCGACGCGCCAAGTGCCTATCGCGTCGATTGTGCCTTTGAAACCATTGCGGGCAACGGCCAAAACCAGTCAGAAGTACAGGCAGATTGTCGCCTCCATTCGCGCAGTCGGTTTGGTGGAATGCCCTGTCGTTACGCCTGACGCGAAAAAGAAGGGTATGTACTATCTTCTGGACGGACTGATGAGACTCGAAGCAACCAAGGATCTTGGCTGGAAGGAGGTGGAATGTCTTGTCTCGACCGACGATGAAGCCTATACCTACAACAAGCGAATCAATCGCCTTTCGTCGGTGCAGGAACACAGGATGATCGTTCGCGCGGTCGAGCGCGGCGTCCCCGATGAGCGCATTGCAGAGGCTTTGGATATCGAAGCGCGTTCAGTGCGTCGCAGGTTCCGGCTTCTGGAGGGTATCTGCCAGGAGGCGATCGACTCCTTGGCAGACAAACCGTGCCCCATGGCGGTTTTCGATGTACTCAAACGGATGAAGCCTCTCCGCCAGATTGAAGCGGCCGATCTGATGGTGGGGCAGAAGAATTATTCCTCTCCATTTGTCAGAGCTATCTTGGCGGCGACCCCGCCAGACCAACTTGTCGCCCCTCCCGGGAAGCCAAAGGACGCGGACATTTCTCGGGAGCAGATTGCGCGCCTCGAACGCGAGCTTGAGGCTGCTCAACGCCGAACGCGGTACGTGGAAGAAACCTATGGTGAGGACAATCTGCAGCTCACGATTGCTAAGACGTACCTGGCCAAGCTGCTGCGCAAGCCCCGCATCGCGAGTTGGCTGCGAAACAATCGGCCCGAGTATCTCGCCGAGTTCCAGGAGATCGCTGAAATATCAGCGCTAGCTACTGGATAACTACTATATAAGATGCTGCGACGTTTCGAGCCAGCCAGCACATCGTCGAAGATCATTGAAGCTCCGAGACATGGATCAGTCAATCCAATCGCGTTAGCCTTTGCTCTGCTGTTCGAATTGGAATTACTGTTCCGCTAAGTTGGTCGAGCCAGATCAGTCCGAGAATAGTTCGCTGACCTCATTGCTCGCCGTCGCAGGCGCTCTCGACACTTCCATTCGCACTTGTCGTCTGATCCCAAATTTCCATCTGCTCGCCCACCGTTAAGGAAGTTCAAAACCGATATTTCGCTGTAGTGGAACGGCGACTTCAACACGGTGTGCTTCAGCAGCGCAGCACCAAGCAGCAGCGCGGCCGCCAGTGAAACAAATCCGACGGAAAATTGAGCTGGCGCGCGTGTTGCGAAGTCATTGAGTGCCGCCTCGCCGATGCTTCCGCACTGCGGATTGGCGAGGAATTCTTCAATAGCCTCGACATTCAATCCCTGCTCGGCCAGAAATCTCCGCCGCTCCTCGTTCGCCATCAGGCGAAGCTGGGCCTCTAGGCTGCGGATTTTTTCACCGTCGCGTTCTTTTGGATTGAAACACGCTAGGCAGGCTGCGCCTGGTCGAAACGAATACCAGTTGGTTCGAGCCGAAAGATCCAACGTGCTTCCGCCCATCAATAACCGCGGCTGCAGTGCTTGGATGTCTTGGCGGGAAGTTCCCTTGTCTACACATGATGCGACCACTTCGAACACGGAATTGTCAACCAGGTCGGCGACATCGGAACGAAGATCTTGGCGGCTGTCCGAGACATACTCCCTCACAGTGCCATGGAAAGGGTATGTTTCAATTTCGTAGGCTCGCAACGCTGAAGAAACAACATCAACTTTTCTTTGCGTGACGTTTTCTGCTCCAGCAAGAAAGCAGCGGTTCAAATTCGTGCTGTCGAAGCTGTCGTCATCCACCAAAACGAAGTATCCGTGATCCAGCTCCATGTTCTGCATCAAATAAGCAAGCCCGTTGCCGACGGCGCCTAAACCAAAAACATGAATGGGATCCAAGCGTAGCCCTGAGACCTCGGGGCCTTGCTCCAGCATGCTCCAATCCTCCTGAGAGTTCCCGGACCATAAGGAGTAGCCGGCTGAGCTGAGGAATTTGCCTCGGGTGATCCCTCGCGTACGCTTGAAAACTTCGCCGGCAGCTAATGCCGCTCCCAGGAATGGCCCGATTGGGCACCTCGACTTTGGAGATGTGTAGCGTGGAGCGTTCTTCGGCTCACCAACCCAGGCGCACCAGCCATCAGCAACCACCGTAATGACTTGGCGCCTGGCGAACAGAGGCTTCGAAGTGGCAGAGCTGCCGATGAGAATGAGGTGATCTGCCTGCTGGTTAGTTTCCGAAGTAGAGATTGAAACCTTATCGCCCACCGCCCACCGTACGAGTGTTTCAAGACAGTTTGGAAAGGCTCCAGCCGCTTGACCGTTGGGCAGTCGAACTGCTCCGGCTGTGGGGTGCGCTACGACCTCCAGGTGGCTGACCAATCCAACTTGTCGACACAGGAGATTCACCAAGCACGTGACGAGCAGCTGCCCTGCGCGAGAACCTCCCCAGTCGTCTGCGACGACAATGCGCACGTACTGGGAATCGGACTCAAGCGTATCGGAAAGACCGTCCGCAAGCTGAAGATGCCGATCGCCAATTTCGCGGTCGTCACTCATCTCAGGTCCTCCACCTTGACTTCTCCCGGAACGAGAACTACACGGGCTTTTGCTGATTCCTGGTCTAGGAGGTGCCAGTATTCGTTCTGCCACTCGTGGACGCCAACTTCGCTCGGAAATGCTGGAGTACCTCGACCATAAAATGGGAAGACAATGGATAGCGCCTTGCGGCTGCACGCCATCTCGTCGTCGTAGCCTGAATGCTCCACATGCCCACCTGGGTGACTATGAATCTGTGCCAAGGGTTTCCATGGGTCGGGCAAGCGACGAACTACATCGGTCAAAGCTTGCGCGGGCACCAAGTAGTTGCCCCAGCTCATGCGCTGGCGCGGGGCCACCACGTAAGCCACGGTGCCGTTGCCCGAGGCGTCTCGCACCCCGTACCACAGCACTCCACTTTCACGACGTCCTGCTTTCCGCAGCAGATTAAGCGTAGATGCCAAGGCCGAGAACGGCACTCGAAGTTGGAGTCCATTAGGCTCGTACGATCGTGCTGCCACAGGACGCGAGATATCGCCTTCACTGTCCATGCTTCGGAAACCGCCCCTGATAGAAAGATCCCATTGCTCGCTTTATTGCATTGACAGTAGTCCAAAAGTTGTCGGTGTCGGACCACAGATGCTCGGGATTGACGTTGTGCTTGACTTCGTAGAATTCCAGCGTGGCCGAACAGCAAATGAGCTGAATCCTTTTTGTGCCATGGCAGTACTCGGCATGGGTCCGACATTCTCCGCTCGTAAGCTGTGGGACAAAGTGCTGATCTTGAGGGTAGGAATAGCTCTGCGTTTGTGGGTTTACAAATTGCGCGCTCGGTGGCCATGCCCGGTAGGCATGAAACCCCAAACGCAACGTGTAGTCATCCGTGTGCCCTTGATAGACACCTGAGAGAGGAATTAACAACGTAAGCTTGTTCGGGCGCGTCCAACCCAGTTCTTCCATCGAAGCGCCCAGCATCCTCAAGACGCGCGGAAGGTCTTCCTCCAGGGCCGCCGCGCCCGCCTCGGGATCCATCGTCGGGTACTCATTTGCTTGCGCCATGATCTATGCGCCCCCGGTCTCCGACGCGATGCTGAACCGATAGTCATTGATGATGCCCTGATCGCGCGCTTGCTCGAGAGTCAGCTCGAGATGACTCATCAAAGACTTCGGATTGTGACCCTCCGTTTGAAAAATATCCTTTGGTCTCCGCGCGATCTTGAGCTCGACATAGGCCTTATCCCAGACCTGCATCAGGGTTGCGGTGATGGAGTCAGGGAAGGTGACCCTCTCCGCCTCTTTAATGTCCTGCACATGAATCTCCACGTGCTTACCATGCTGCTTGGATTCTTCTACTTGTTCGTTCATGGGGAGACCTTCTTGACTGAGCGCTTCGGTTGTGATTCTATTCGTTGCAGTCGTAGGACGTATTTTATGTTAGACATATCGTCTTACTTGCGAAACACTGTACTTGGCAGCGCCTGAGTCGTCAAGACTCGGGCGCTCTTTATGTGCACGGAGGTAAAGTGACTTTAAAAATCAATGATTTAGGTAAGATGATCGTCGCCAAGCGCGGAACTCGTGGCGTAAGGGCTGCGGCCTTGGAGGCAGATGTGAGCCCCGCGACTCTATCCAGAGTGGAGAACGGTCACATGCCCGATCTAGCTACCTTTGCCAAGCTCTGCAAATGGGTCGAACGAGACCCTCGGGAGTTCCTTGGTATGGAAGTCAGCAACGACGAAGCACAGCAACCAGCCGCAGTTGCACACTTTAAAAAGAAGAAGACAGTGTCGATGGAAACTGCGACTGCCTTAGGGAACCTCATCATCGCTGCGCAGAATGCAATGCGTGCGCGCGAAAGCCTCATGGGTAAGTAGCCTTGCGCCGCGGCTTCAAAGCTCAAGCGGAACGGAACTCCGCTGCGGCAAGGGCTTCATTGGGATTAACAGAGGTGGCCCCCCTGGACCCGTGGGCGTATGCCGAGCATCTCCACGTGAGCGTTTTCGACTTCGCTGCGCTTGGGTTGGAGCACGAAGTCATCCGCCAGTTGACAGAAACTGATGCTTCGAGCTGGTCTGCTTTGACGCTGCAAGAAAATGGTGCCTTTGCGATCGTGATCAACCCTGCTCACGCGAAAGTACGGCAACGGAATGACCTTGCGCATGAGTTATCGCACATTCTTCTGCGACACGTTCCTGCTCGTGTAGATGTCGCACCGTCAAAGCTGCTTCTCTTGAGTGACTACTCCGACGAACAGGAGCAGGAAGCAGACTGGCAGGCAGGAGCGCTTCTTGTCCCGCGGGATGGCCTAGTGGGTTTGCGCTCGCGCCAGCAAAGCGTGGCAGATATCGCCGAACACTTTGGAGTTAGCACCACACTTTGCGAATGGCGCTTGCGAATGACCGGCGTAGACGTGCAAATACGTCGCTCGGCGAACGGCTGATCTTCTGGTCGAAGTGATCACGCATCTCGCGTTCTACGCAGGCTGGCCGGTTGGTTAGCACCGCCCTGACGATATGAACGTATGTTTGAGAGAGCCAGTGTCTGAACGTACGAATCTCAGGGGATCGTAATGCTGCACGTCATCGTCAGGCTCTAGCCGAGGAAAGGCGAACTCGTTGCAACCGCCGCATAAAACATTGCAACGATTGATGTACGGTGCGTTCCCCCGAGTTGACGTGCACGCAATTGACCCCCATAATGCGATCTACTCAAGGCTTCCCCACCATCGGTGCGGAGGCCTTTCGCGTCCTCGGCGCTCGGAAGTTGGTCATCGTAGGCCATACTTGTCGGGTCACACTTAAGGGGACGTATCCGTGGCAGATACCAGCGAAGCAGACGCACGCATCCTGATCGACGATCAGTTGCGCGCTGCCGGCTGGAATCCGGCAGACAAGTCGCAAGTCCGAACCGAAGTGCCCGTCGCCCCCTATGCCGGCGTCGCGCATCATGGCAGCGACCAGGCTTTTCCCCGCACGTCCAATAGCGACGACAAATCCATTCCGGGGCGATCGGACTACGTCCTGCTCAATCAACAGGGCCGTCCACTGGCTGTGGTCGAGGCGAAGAAGCAGGCCATCAACCCCTACGTCGCCAAGCAGCAGGCGCTGCCCTACGCGAAGCAAATCAACGCGTCTTTCATCTTCCTCGCCAACGGCGAACTGATCTACTTCTGGGACTATCAGAACGATGATGCACGCATCGTCGATTCGTTCTTCTCGCGCCGCGATCTCGAACGCATCGTGCAGATGCGCGAGGACCGCAAATCGCTCGCGACCATTCCCATTCCGGACACCTACGCCCGCCAGGGCGAAACCCGCTCGCTGCGTCCGTACCAGCAGGAAGCGATGCGGGCAATGGATCACGCGGTCGAGCTCGGCAAGCGGCGCTTCCTGATCGAATTGCCCACCGGCTGCGGCAAGACTGACCTGATCGTGCTCTACCTGAAGCGCCTGTTCCAGGCCGGGCACGCCGAACGCGTGTTGTTCCTCGTGGATCGCGAACAACTCGCCAAGCAGGCGATCGAGGCCATCCAGGACTTGCTGCCCGGCTATTCCAGCTATTGGCTGAAATCCGGCACGGTGCGGCAGGAAAAGCAGATCACGGTTTGTCTGCTGCAAACCATGATCGGCCGCTATCACGAATACACCAGCGGTTACTTCGATGTTGTCGTCGCCGACGAGTGCCATCGCTCCATTTACGGTGCATGGCAGACCGCACTCACCCATTTCGATGCTTTCCATGTCGGTCTGACCGCCACGCCCGCGGTCTACATCGAACGCAATACTTTCGATTTCTACCACTGCAAGAACAACACGCCGGACTTCGCCTACACCATCCAGGAAGCCTTCGCGCAGGGTTACCTGGTGCCTTACAAGTTTGCCACCGGCATTACGGAACTGATGTCCGGCGGTGCGGACATGGGCGACCAGCACTACGACCCGGAAAAATTCGAGCGTGAGTGGACCAACGAAGCCAGCAATCGCCTGATGATGGAAGAGTTCGACCGGCTTGCGTGGCAGGACTACAAGGACCTCGCACCCGGCCAGAAGACCGGCCCCGGCAAGGCAGTGGTCTTCGCCATCACCAAGCACCACGCCACCCGACTAGCGCGGTACCTCAACGAATTGCATCCCGAACACAAGGGTCGCTACGCGGAAGTCATCACCTCGGACGTCGCCGACGCCAGCGATCTGATCCGCCGCTTCAAGCGCGAGGATTACCCCCAGGTCGCAGTTAGCGTCGGCATGCTGGATACCGGTTTCGACTGCCGCGAAGTGCTGCATCTTGTGATGTGCCGGCGCGTGCGCAGTCCCATCCTCTACCAGCAGATGCGCGGTCGTGGCACCCGCACCGCGCCGCACATCGACAAAAAGAAGTTCGTGATCTACGACTTCTTCGGCAACCACGAATACTTCAACGATTCCGACACCGACATCTTCGTCGGCACGGGCGGCGGGGGTATACGCAAGCCCGGACCGCGTCCGCATGAGCCGCGCGAACTGGTCGAATTGAGTCTGGAAGACGAGTGGCTTAACGCCGTGCACTACATCGAGGTCGGTCCCGACGGCGAGCGTGTGGACAAGCGCGAATACGTCACCGACTGGGAAAAGGCCGTGCGCGAAAAGGCCACGAACGATCCCGTGCTGGCCAAGATCGAGGCCGGCGAGGCGCTGACGGACGAGGAAGAAACCAATCTCGCCAAGCGCCTCAACCAGCCCGAGCGCTACTTTAACGAAGACAACCTGCGTCGGGCCTACAAGCAGCCCAGCGGCACGCTGGTGGATTTCGTGCGCAGCGCGCTGGGCATGCTCAAGCTCAAGAGCCGTGAAGAGCGCGTGGAGGAAAACTTCCGCGCCTGGCTGGTCAACCGCAACTTCTCGCCGCAACAGGCGCAATACCTCGCCCTGCTCAAGAACCGCGCGCTGGTCCGTGGCAAGGTCGAACTGGACGACCTGTTCGCGCCACCGCTGTCCATCCTCGGCGCGGCCAACACCGGCGTCGAACTGTTCGGCGAGCAGGGCCTGAAGGACGTTATCAACGAAATCAACCAGACGCTCGTCGCCGCCTGAAATCCTGGAATAGCAAGTGAATCAAGAATTACGTCGCAAGCTCGACCACATCACCAACACCCTCTGGGCCGGTGGCGTCACCAACCCGGTGACCTATATCGAGCAGATTTCCTATCTGATCTTCCTCAAGCTGCTGGACGAGGAGGAAAACGATCGCGAGCTGCGTGCGCGCATGGACGGCAAGAACGGCAACGGCAACCAGCGCCGCCTGTTCCCCGACCAGGCCGAGCGCTATCGCTGGAGCAAGTGGCGCTTCAAGAGCGGCCCCGAGTTGCGCGATTTCCTGCGTGACGAGGTATTTCCGTACATGGCCTCGCTGGCCAGGGACGAGCCGGAAGTGGCGGAATACTTCCGCGATGCGGTGCTGGAGATCGTCGACCCCAATGTGCTGAAGCAGGTGATCGACGAACTGGATGGCTTCGACTTCCGCAAGCTCGGTCCGGACGTCAAGGGCGACATCTTCGAATACCTGCTGACGCACCTCGGCTCCAGCGCGCTCAACGGCCAGTTCCGCACGCCGCACCAGATCCGCGCCTTCATGGTCGCGACGGTGAACCCGGATTTCGGCGATTCGGTTTACGACCCTGCCTGCGGTACCGCCGGTTTCCTGATCGACGTGGTGGATTACCTGCTGGCCAAGTATTCCGATCCCGCGCACGTTACCGAAGTGCCGATCTACGGCGAGGACTGGCTGGACAAGCGCGGCCAGACCATCGCCGAAGCAAAGAAGGCCATCCCCAACCTGCAAACCTATCGCAAGGGTGCGGGCGAGCGGATTCCCGACTGGAAAGTGCTGGAGGCTTCCATCTACGGCACCGACGTGTCGCGCCAGATGATGCGCATCAGCATGATGAACCTGGTGCTGCACGGTATCCGTCATGCGCGTCTGAAGCGCGCCAACGCACTGTCGGAAATGGGCGGCCTGTCGGAAGAAGACCTCACCCGCAAGTACAACATCATTCTCGCCAACCCACCGTTCGCCGGCCAGTTGCCGAAGGATTCGATCCGCTCCGACCTGCCCACGCAATCCAAGAAAAGCGAGCTGCTGTTCCTGTCGCTAATGATGCAGCATCTGGCGCCGGGCGGCCGCTGTGCGGTGGTGGTGCCGGAGGGCCTGCTGTTTGGCTCCACCGGCGCGCACGTGGAACTGCGCAAGAAGCTCGTCGAGGATTTCGACCTGCTCGCCGTGGTGAGTCTGCCCGCAGGTGTGTTCAAGCCCTACGCCGGCGTCAAGACCGCTGTGCTGGTGTTCCGCAATCCGGCTTCGGAATCCGCGAAGCGCGTGGACAACATCTGGTTCTACGAGGTGAAGAACGACGGCTACGACCCGGACAAGATTTCCGGCGGTGGCCGCGTGGAAACGCCGGAACTCAACAACATCCCGGACCTGCTGGCGCAGTGGAAGGCGTACAAGGCAGGCGGCTTCAAGCAGCCGCCCGGCGTGGAAGCCAACGCGCTGTTGCCCGCCGGCAGCGCCGAACCATCGTGCTGGTGGACGACGAAGGAGCGTCTGGCGGAATCCGGTTACAACCTCGGCGCCGGCCAATGGAAACCGCGCATCGCCGAACCGGTCAGCGAAGAAGACCCGCACGAGCTGATCGAGGATGTGTTGGGCGACTATCGTGGCGTGGTGGCTGGGTTGGAGGCGCTACTTAAGGAAGTGGCGGAATGAGTTGGCACGCACTTCCAATCACGCGAGTAGTTCGAATCGTCGGCGGCGGAACACCTTCAAAAGCCAACACTAACTTCTGGAACGGTGACATTCCTTGGGTATCACCCAAGGACATGACGAGCGCGGAAATTGCCGACACGGAAGATCACATAACACAAGCTGCACTTGAACAGAGCGCGACACAAGTCGTCCCTCCGTCCAGCGTGCTCATGGTTGTCCGCTCCGGAATCTTGGCACACAAACTTCCGGTTGCTTTGACACAGAATGCAGCCGCCTTGAATCAAGACATGAAGGCGCTCATTTGCGAACCTTCTCTACAGCCCAGGTTTCTAGCCTACTTCCTTCAATTCAAGGAGCGTGAAATTCTTTCCAACTTCGTGAAACGCGGGGCAACAGTTCACAGTATTGAGATGTCACGGTTCAACAAGATTCATGTGCCACTTCCAGCGCTCTTGGAACAAAACCGCATCGTCGAAATCCTCGACCAGGCCGACGCCCTGCGCAAACGCGCACGCGAGACCGACGCCAAGGCCGCCCGTATCCTGCCCGCCCTGTTCCTCAAGATGTTCGGCGACCCCGCCACCAACTCGATGGGTTGGCCTATGACGACCGTAGGCGAATTGTTGATCTCTGCAGATTACGGCACGAGCACGCGGGCATCCGACGACGGGCGAGGGTCGCCACTCATTCGCATGGGCAACGTCGCAGTCGATGGTTCGTTACAACTGGACAATCTGAAGTACGTCAAGTTGCCCGACAGGGAGGTGGAAAAATACGCGCTCGCCAACGGCGACATCTTGTTCAATCGGACGAATAGCTTGGATCTTGTTGGAAAAACCGGGCTCTGGCGCGGAGAGATGGAGGCAGTGCTAGCGTCCTACTTCATTCGCTTGCGCGTCGACCGCAAGAAGGTCGCTCCTCTTTTCCTGTGGGCTTACATGAATACGGCTCACATGAAGCGGGTTTTGCGAGCCACGGCGCGCGGCGCCATCGGGCAGGCAAACATCAATACGCGTGAGCTTCGCGCATTCGCGATCTACCGACCGCCGCCTGCGGCGCAGAAGCGATTTGCGGAGCTGGTCGGCAGGGTCAATGCCGCTGTTCCCACATCGCAGTTGCGGAGCCGCCTTGATGCGCTATTCGATGGATTGCTGCAACGCGCCTTCTCCGGCCAGCTCACCGCCAAATGGCGCGAAGCGCACATGCAGGATCTGCTGGCCGAGATGGAAGAACAGGCCAGCCTGCTGAACCTGCCCGCACCCAACTGATCGACATTCAAGACGCCGGGGAGACGTCCAATGACGCAACGCAGCCTTACCGCACTTCACATCGGCAACTTCAAGGCCTTCGCCGACACCCAGCGCATCCCGCTGAAGCCCATCACCCTGATCTTCGGCCCCAACAGCGCCGGCAAGTCCAGCTTCATCCAGAGCCTCGCCTTTGCGCATCAGGTGCAACTGGGCCGCACGCTGCACGATGGCGCGCTGCTCGATGTTCATGCCACCGAAATTGGCGGTGATTCCATTGAACTCGGTGGATTCCGGCAATTCGTGCATCTGAGGGACGCCAGTCTGCGCGTGATGTGGGGGGCCGACCTTGAAGTTGCAGGGCTGGACAAAAGGCTGCGCGAGTTGCTGGAAGAGGTAAAGATGGTTTCGCTTGCGATCGAGATCGCGATCGAGCTGGACGATCAGAAGCGCGCGAAACCGGGTGCCGCGCCACGTGTCGACAATGTGGAGATCACGGCGGACGGCGAGATCGTCCTGCGCATGAGTCGACGAGGATTCCATAGCGGCAGCGCGCGGATGCGCGTGGACCGCTTGGCTTCATCGCACCGCGTCTGGCGCGCGGTCACACGGGCAGTCATCGAGTCCTCGACCACGGCGACCACCTTCACGGACGAAGATTTCGCGCACATCGACAGTGCACTTGTCGACCTGCTCCCAGAACTGGACGTTCGTTGTCCCCGTCTGTTTCCGGACGGCGTCGAATTGCGGGGCGCTGACAATGAGCGTACCCCTTTGGGAGAGCTGTTTGTTCCAATTGGTCGGGGCACTCGGCCGGAAGATATCGCCCGCGCACTCCGTATCTACCTTCCTGGCATCCTGAATGAGTTCGTTGGTGGTTTGTCGCGGGGCCTGGATGCGGAACTCGGAACACTGCGCTATCTCGGCCCGGTGCGCGAACGCCCGACCCGACATTCCGTACCGGTGGAACACCGCGATGCGAACTGGTCCGCCGGTGGTGGCTTCGCGTGGGATGTGCTCGTCCATGACGCGGGAATTCGAGAGCGCGTGAACGAATGGCTGGAAGGCCACCCCGGAGTGTCGCGTACGGAGGCGCGCATTGCCGCAACGCGGAACCCGGATAAACGCTCAAGTTGGAGAAAGCGATACCGACTGATCGTCGATCGCTATACGGCGAATACCGAGCTTCGCGAAGCCTTGACGGCAGCATTCTTCGAGCGCCCGCTGACCTTGCTCCAACGCCGGGAATTGCTGACCAAGAATCTGGCGCAAGTGTATGAGGCGCTGCAAGAGCAATACGAAACGGATCAGGCGCGGGCCGAGGAGTATGCCAAGGAACTGGAGCCCTGGATCGAGCGGATCGAAGCGGCACGATCGAACGAAGAGGCCGAAGCGATCCGTCAGGAGGCCATGGCCTTCTTTGAAGCGCAACAAGCGAGAAAGCTCGATTCTCCGGAAGCGCAATGGGAAATGTTCCAGGAGCAACAGGCGGAAAGCGCTCCGATGGAAGAAGCGGTGGCGCGCACAGCCGAGTTCATGACCACATTGGACAAGCGCGGTGTACCGACCATCGAAGAACTGCGTTTGCAAGAAGTGGACGAAAAGTTGAGGCCATCGGGTACGGTTGTTGCACTGTGCGATGTCGGCTTCGGCATCTCGCAGGTACTTCCTGTTCTCACGCTCGCCTATGCGAATCAGGGCGAACTCATTGCCATCGAGCAGCCCGAAATCCATCTTCACCCAGCACTACAGGCCGAACTCGGTGATGTTTTCATCGAGTCCGCCTTGGGCGAGCATGGGAATACCTTCATTCTGGAAACCCACAGCGAACATTTGATCCTGCGAATCATGCGGCGGATGCGGGAAACCTGGCAAAAAAAGGACACTGGACTACCGTCGATCACCCCGAATGATGTGTCCATCCTCTACGTGGAGCCCGCTTCCCAAGGCTTACGTAGCATCGTGCGCGAGATGCCTTTGAATGAAGCGGGTCAGTTGGTCAAATCGTGGCCCGGGGGGTTCTTCGAGGAAGGATTGAGGGAGCAATTCGACGATGCTTGAGGAATACGCTCTTGTGCCTGACGTGTTCGATCCGGCCGCCTATTCCAATCCGGCATATGCGGACATCTGCCTGGCGCACCTCAAGAGGCCCCTCTTGCACGAAGCATTGGTACGCGACTTGCGTAATGGTGCCTGGAGCCGTTTCTGTGTTGCTCAAGCCGGGTTTCACAGGCTGGCCGGAGAGATCCTTCGGAAGCTCGCCACTGCGAACCGCCTCCACCCCTGTCCAGCTTGTGGACCGGAGGAACCCCATGATGCTGCGGGCTGGTGCAAAGAGTCGTTGGCCACATCGAATATCCAGCCGCTAACTGGAGTGATTGCCGCACATGGGACGAAAGCAGAGGGACTTTTTTGCAGGGATGCGCGAGTGGCATCCATCGAAAAGCTGGCTGGTACCAATTGGTGGCGAAACCAGGAGTCACACCGCATCCGCCGCGAAACAAATGAGTTTCTGCGCTTGATCGCTCGAATGCTCGAGCAAGCCAATTCGTTCATGTTCATTGACCCGAATCTCGACCCGGCGGCTCACAACTATCGTGAATTCCACAAGCTGCTGGCTCCACTCCAATCACGGAATCCGAGGCCATTGATTGAATTACATCGAAGTGTACGCATGGGAGATGGACACGATGCGGAGGTACTGACCGAACCTCAATGGAGAGACAGGTTTCGCGGATTGAGCGCTGTGCTGGCCCCGTTAGGACTGTCTGCTCAAGTATTTCTCTGGGATGACTTCCACGACCGATACCTCATCACGGACATCATCGGCGTTTCGGTTCCCGCTGGGTTCGACACGACGAGGCGACCGGACGACATAACCACATGGAGCCGTTTGAGCCCAGAAGATCGCGAAAAATGGCAACGCTGGTATGACCCGGCGGATGCGGTGAGGAAATTGCAGTTCAAGATTGATATCGGTGCATAAAACGGAGGAGCCATATACCAGTCTGCGCGGTGGCTCTTCAGTACGTTCTCGATAAGAAAGCAATTAGCTGTGGCCCAGCTTGATGCCTAAGTATGACGGCATGCGATTGGTTTGCAATTTGACCGTCGAAGACCGCCTGCGCCATTGTGCCTTGTGGGAACGCTAGCGACTTGCGCGCTACGGCGCACGGACAGAATTGGTGTGTCGCTTGCTGGAGTCGACTGCACCGTATAAAACGTACGCGGAGCTCATCCGCTATGCCCCCAATACAACGAATCCTGGACCCCGCCCCCATAGGGTTCCTGCCCCTGATCCGGGAAGGGGAGTTGCTGTTCAATGCGATGGCGTTGCAGCGGCGCATCGTTGATGGCACCACATTGGATCAGGCAATTGTCGATGTGCGGGGAAGTCTGAGCAGGCAGCGAAACGTAATGGGAACGGACCCGGCGATCGTCGCTCGAAGGATCTTCGGCGCACGTCAGTCAGACCCGACCATCTTGCTCCGCCACACCTTGTCTGGCGTGTATTGCCGTGCCATGCCATCTGACGTGGAGCGCATCTGGCTACAACGTTTTGGCCATAAGCGATACCGGGGTGGAATGTGCTCGGCACTTGGGTTGCGCTTCTGGAGGGACGGCGTCATCTGTTCGAATTGCCTGAGATTCTGCAGAAAGTGCGTGGAAGCCGACGTTGAAGATCACGGATTTGCCGCGTGGAAAGTCTTGCATCAAGTACCATCCATCGAACGCTGTCCGAGTCATGGCGAGGTGCTTGCGAACGGCCTTGCGCCGCACCATCGAGAGAAGCGCGAGCCTCCCCTTTGGCCTCTTCGCTTGCCAAGCGGAGTGGCACCATTGCAGCCGGGCGCTCCCTTGCCTCTGTCTGAAGGGTACGCTCAATATCTCAAGCTGTGGCGAGTCCTGTTTCGAGGGGAACTTCCCGTGGTACGGGCAGACCGGTGGCGCGCGCTGGTTTTTGTGCAGACCCAAGCAGCAAGCGGCCTACAGTCGCTACGAGGCGCGATCGAGGACCAAATCGAGCGGTCGTGGGAGACGCCGCTGGCGGTTCTTGCGAAGCACCTGTCGTTGGATGGTGGTGCAACGTTTGTCGCACACGAACTTCAGTTGCGAACGAAGCCAAAAGACATCGCGAGGCGACTCATTGTGTATTCCGCTGCACTAGCACTCATGTTGTTCACCTCTGACAGCGCTCAGCTCGAGTTGAACCTGGTCGCGAAGCAGCAACGAGATCGCACATTTGGAGAGACTGAAGCGGAACACGCGCTTCGGGTCGCTATCGCCGCGCATGGTTTCTCGATTGCGCTGGAGGAAGTCTTACTCAGGGGTGGGGCGCCCAAAGCAGTAATTCGCTCGGGCGGAACCACCTGCCAAAAACTGAACCACTTTAGGCGTCAATTGCCGACCCCGCTACTGGAAGCTTTGGTCGAAAGCGGCCGTTTTCGCAGGCTTTCGTGGGTCAGGTGCGAATTGCGTCGGCGCATCAAACGACGCGCAAAACACTGAACCACGCGTGTTCTAGGTTTATGCGCCGATTTGAGGTGCCAGCCTCATCATCACGGTGTTGGCGTCGTGTCACTCCCTGTTGGGCTTCGGCACGTCACGCTGCAGCTCATCCAAACCGTCGAGCAGTTCCATGGATAGGTTGCTAATTCGTACGTCATCGGGCGGCAGTGACTTCTCGAGTTCAGCGGTACGTTTGGCATGGCGAGCAACCTGTTTCTGCCTTCGCAAGTCGGCTGCGCGCAATTTGTGTACGACGCGTTTCCTGCCCGCTGGGACGTCAATCGTCCCCTTGCTGGGCTTTCGTCGCACACGCGGCGGCCGTTTTGCCTCAGCCATCGCGCCCGCGTCGGCGTAGTCGCCCGTGCCCTCAGCATCCATTCGTGCCGCTTCCTGCATCAATTCGACGATGGCTTGGCACTTGGATGCCTTGATGAAATCCTCTGGGGTCAATGTTGTCGTGCGGCCCGCGCGTCGGAGCGCCAACCGTTGGGCTTCTTTCCATACGCAAGCGAAAAATCCGGGCACGCCGGCCGCTACATCACGCGACATCTGGGTGATTTCTTCCGGCCGATCCACTGCCTCGCATAGATTAAAGCGCATGATGCCCGGAACCAATTGCGTCACCCACCACTCTTGGTTGGTGGGGGATGCAGGTTCAAGCGTGAAGTTGCCTATCTCGGAGAAGCGTCGGAGTGTCTGGCGCTCTTGCTTGATTCCGATGAACGCACCCGGCTGCCCACAGATCATCGTCGGGATCCCGAGATTCAGCAGGGATAGCAAAAACAGCACGACCTCTTGATGCCACGGGGAGCATGCGAAATTGCTCTGCTGCATCTCGTCGAGCACTAGCATGCCCACGCGGTGCACGCTGAGGACCTTCATGACCGCGACGAGAGACGCATCCAGATTGCGCATCCGTCCGTTGCGTTCCGCATAGGTGGTACCAAGGATGCGATCCAGTTGCGAAAGGATTCGTTGGACGAGTCCACCGCGAGTCCCGTTTGAAGGGAAGTCAAGCTTCAAGTAGGAGACTTGCATGAGTTTCGACCACCCACAGGCCTCCGATCGCGCATGCACGATCACTTGTTGCGTTGCGATTGCCCGGAGTGTGCGTTCAACAAGGCAACTCTTGCCCATGCCGGTGATCGCCGCAATGACTCCACCGGTGGCAGGATTGGAAAGCGCGGGCAGTACATCCCGCGCGTCCTCCGTCCGGAGCAGTGCAAGCTGATTGATCCTTATTTGTTCAGCAGGATCGAGCGGATTTCGTCGCGAAAGGCCTCCGAGGATCGCGGCATGCATGCGCACCGCGATGTCAACCGCCGCTCCGGTCGGGAAAAAGTGCTCTTTCAGCAGCTCGAGGTATGGCTCGCGAAGCTCGGGTGGCATGCTCCGCCAAGGTACGTGCGCCAACGGATCGTGAAACAACTTTGCAGGCATTTTTGAGACCGAAACGAAGGGTGCAAAGGCCTCGAGAAGCGGGTTCTGTATTGGGTCATGCGCGTTCATTTGGAACCCGGCTTGCTATTGAGCTCGGCAGCGAATGACGCCGCGGCCGCTGATGCCGCGTCGTCTGCGCGAATAGTTTGAGCATTGGGCGCCGCAGGGTGCGGCAATACTACTGCTCGGGGACGTTTGTCGAGCACACGGGACCGGATGAATGCCTGCTCGCGCACCACGTTGGCCCTCAGGTTTCCAAGTTGCGTGGCCTTGGAAATCCGCGCTCCCGATTTCTCGCGTTGGCGCTTCAACTCCCGCGCGGCGTTAGCCGTCGTTGTCTCGCGGCGCTGCACGATCTCGGCGTCAGCCTGGTCCTCACTCTGTTGCAGCTTGACCTGGCGAGCTATCTCGCTCTCTCGGTGCTGCGCAAGGTCGGCGAGCGTCGCGTGATCCAGGAGGTAACGGTCAGACGATACGTTGGGAACACGCAGCAGGCCGCTAGCCTGCGGCAGCCAAAGCTCGGCCAAATTTTCACCCTGAAATCGGACCTGCGTGGGTATAACACGTCCCGTCTTGCCGGCTTTGATGAATCGCGGATCGCTGCGCAATGCGTCGCACATGAACCGCAGCTCGTGAATCCTGGCGCGGGTACCCGGATAGTTGAGAAAGATGCCGTTGCGCTGTATGACTGCGTCGAAGGTTGGTAGCGTCCATGCGCGAAGCATGTCGAGATCGAAAGGGACGTCCGCGCGCTGCCCGTGACTGATAAACCACTTCAGTATGTTGATGCGGGTGGGCCTGATGCCGGCCACAAGCATCTCGGTAGGAGCGAGTGCGGGGACCTCGGTATGGTTGTGTGCGATACACAGCAGCAGGTACTCCCGCATGTACTCGTCATAATTCCAGAGCGCACTTAATGCTGCGTGCTGCTCGCCGCGCTCCCGCTGGCGACCGCGCGTGGTGCCGGGTAGCAGATGATCGAGATGCTTGTGGTCGGCGTGGTGCTGTGACTCGACGTCGCCCTTCGCCGCACCCTTGTAGGAAGGAGCAAATTCGAAGTCAAATCCAAGCTGCTCTGCCGCCTCCAGCGCCTCGGCCGTACGTGCTTCGCCGTTATCCGTGAAATATTTGCGGCAGAGCAAGCCCGGCCAGTCGTCGGGGCCAATCGTGATGCCATATCTTGCGCAGAGTGCGACCTTGTCGGATGCGCCAAGCAAAACCGCCTGCAGGAACGTAGAACCACTGGGATGTTCCCAGTTGACCAACGGCGCAAGGATCACCTCGGAGCGCTGCTCGATGATGATCGATCGAGTCGGAGGCGACAGCTTCGCCTGGCGATCGAAGAGGCTCGTCAAGTAGGCATCGGCGCTGGTCGCGTCGAACGGCGCCGATTCACCCACCGCCTCTGCAAGTTCGCGCGACGAGCCGCCCTGGTGAAATTGTTTCACCCGAATTTCTGGCAATCCATTTTGCTTCCGGAATTCGGGCACGTTCACGAGCTTGGGACCCCAGTAGTGGAATTGCCGGCGCGTCGGACGCTCGTATGTGGGATGGAGGACAAAATGCGGATTGCCGTCTGCACCGACCTCCGGATCGGAATAGAACGCGTTGTTCATCTGCGCGAAGGCGTAGCCGATGGTGACCCCTTGGTTCGTCAGCGCGTAGGCCTGCCCCATGTGCCGCTTGTCGTCGTCCGTCAAAATGCGTTGGCGCGGCGCATCGGGTTGGGCGGCCAACCGCATCGGTGGTCTTCCCACGGGCCGACGTGGATGTCGCTCCACGCCGGGCGCGCCACACCTGCATGTCATGGGCATCAACCCATTCACAACCGAACCATTCGCCCAATAGACGTGCAAGAGCCGGTACACAGTCGGGACGGTTCGTTCGCACTCGCGCGCACGCCGCAAGATCAGCGACCGCTTCAATGCGGCGTCCTGCAACAAATCCACCAGCGCATGGTTCTTGACTATGCGAGCGACGATCGCCCAAGCCTGCTTGCGCCGCTGGATGCGGTTTGCACGCCGCGCAAGCTCCGTGTCGGGAAGGTGGTGGGCAAGATAATCCGCATCGGTCATGGCCCAGTGCCTAGGCGGCTCGTATGCAGCCTGGGCAATCTCGCCTCCGTCAATCGCTGCGAGTATCGCGTCCATTTCCAATGCGCTAGGGCCCCGCACGTAGCCTGCCGGCCGACCTTTGCGGGCGTGTGGCAACGCGATGCACCAGATGCAGCCATGGCACGCGTCGATGTGAAGTATCCGGTGCGGGACAGGCAGGAAGCTGCTTGCTGCGACCGGTGTCAATACTTTGCCTGCGATCAGTTGCATGACCAGCCCTCCCCGAAGATGCGGCGGCGAATCTCTCGACGCAGTGCAACCCCACCGGGTTGGAGTGGCGCGTGCAGCAGAACAGGAACAGACAAATCCACATCAACATCAAGAAGCCAAATGGCGGTGCGCCCCATTTGGTCGGACGTTGGCTCGTTCCAACCGATGGCCCGGCCCGCAGCGCGGATCGCTCTAGATGCCGGCGTGGTGTAGAGGCGATCCCGCAGCCGCTCAACAAACTTGTTGTACGCCGTGGACTGCCTGAGTGCATCCAGCTCACGCTGTGTTGTACGGGGAGCCAACCATTCGAGTTGCCGCACCAGGGTTCGCGGCAGCTGCTCAGGATGCAGCAGCAAATAATGGATTCCACCGGCATCGCAATAGCGGTGGTCCAGCTCCAAGCGCTCGCGCAGCCGGTCGGCGGGTCCGGCGTGGAGATACTGATCTTGCGGTTTGCAGCTGATGCCGATGAGACGAGGGGGCGTTTCGCCCTGCTGCCGGACCGTCACCATAAGGTCGATCGTCAGGACCGCGGGAATCGGCAGACCGGGGTACCGGTAGAGTTTGATTCCTGCGTCCTTGGCAACCTCGATTATGCCGGGGTGCTGTGGCCATTCCGGCACACCATCGAGTTCCTGGTGCGGATTGGGATGCGGCCAAGGCCACAGCGGGAATTGTTCCCGGACGTCCAGTGCTCCCGCCCACCAAAGCACATGGGCAAGAAAGCGTTCGCTCCGCGACAGGAACGCGCAGTGCCGGGCGAGGCACGGCATCCGCACGAAACTCTGGTTACTCACGCCGGATGTATTGTGCCGGGCGAGGGCAATCCAGGGTTGGTACCCGTCGCCTACACCCAATCCGCGGCCAAGCTCGATCAATTCCGTAAGCTTGGAAACTGTCATTTTTATCGAACGCATGGCGGACACTCCCGAATGGGCCCGCTGACGCGCGGGCTGCGCCAAGGCAAAAACGATCTCGAGCCTGCCGCAAGGGAGGCTTGCAATCGTCATCGAAGGAGGGGCACAATGCGCTTGCGGAAGAACGCAAGCATTAAAGACAGGCCCCGGGTGCAACCGGGGCTTTGTCGTTCTTGGGCCCGTTGACTCGCGAATGGCCTATGTCATGGGCTGATCCTCCATGCCGTGCTGACTGTGCGAATCCGGGTCCGCAACGCGATGGCCAGCCGCCATCCGCCTCTTGGCAAGTACCTGCTCCAAATCCTCGACGGATTCGTCAACGCCGGCCTTGATTCCAAGGGCAACGGCGATCGCGTGGGACTGCCCACGCGAACACGGGTTGCGGCCAGCAAGAACCTGGTAGACCAGTTGCGGGGAGTAGCCGTGGCTGCGCGCCCAAGCGGCAATCGGAACCCCTCGGACGCGAAACTCATTCCGGACGTCTTCCAAGCCGTCGCGCACGGGACACCTCGCCGTACCCTGACTTGAGTAAATTCTAATTCTAATCTGATATATAATGCAACATACAAGAGAATTTTAAGCGTTCTGATTGACGATTGTTATTACTACACGCAACTTTAAAAAATTCGGCACATATTCAAGACAAATTATGTAGCTTGTATTATTTTGCGCATAAAACAAAAGGCATACCGGAAAAGATATAACTACCCGCAACGGCCCCGGTAGCGATTGAACCCTTTGAAGGGAGGCCTCTTGCCGGGCCAGTCGTTCATTGCGCCAACGGACCACGATCTGTGCAGTTGCAAGACAGGTTCAGGCGAGTGACAGTGGTGTTCTGATGCAGCGCCAAAGACCCAGCGGCAACGCAAGGCGATGGCGATCTACGCCGCCCGGCATTGCGGCACCGAATGCGGGCTCCACTACACACGGGCTTGAGTTAGCGAAATGACTTCCGCCCGAGAACTGGAACGCCTGATGAAGCGCGCACAGGCTGACGTGCGTGCAGATCCGTTATTTTTCACGGCGTTGCTCGATGCCACGATCTATGCTCACGCCTCAACCACGGCGCCGCTGGGACATGACGGTTTCCTGTCGTTCCGCCACCCCAGGAATGGCGTCACGATGGTGGCGTTCTTCACCGACGAGCCCCGAGCCCAACATGCAACGCAGGGTGTCGCGCGTGTGGTGTCGCTGAATGGCCGCGCTTTCATGGAGGCCACGCGTGGCGCGACCTTGGCGCTAAACCCGCAGGACACGCCGACGTGCGTGCTCCATCCGGAAGAGGTAGGCGCACTTCTGGATCAAGGGTACATGGCCGAATGCCGGACGCTCAGTCTGGATAATGACACGATGCGCGTCGGCAGGCTCGACAAACCTCCGGACGGCCTACTCGAGATCGTCGTAGGTGTACTCCGCGAATTTCCCTACGTGGAGGCGGCTTACCTTGCAGCTCGCGCGAGCGACGACGGCATCGAGCCCGCCTCGATCCTGCTCGCCGTCGGATGCGAGCCCCGATACGCCGAGCGCGCCGCGCATGCGCTGGGCTCAGTGTTGCAAACGCAATCCGATCGATTCGGAGTCGCGCTCGACATGTTGGGCTTTGACCCAAGCGAGCCACCGTCTTGGATTGGGGCACTGAAGTTGGAGCCCGTGTACCGGAGTTTGACGGTCGCTCCGTACGAGCAGGCAAGTCCCCGATACGGGCCAAGCTGACTGGTGAGTGACACGCTTTTGGTGGCGAGGAAAGCAGGTTCGCGCCGATCTCGATGGCCACGCATTCGCGAGTGTATTCGTCCAGCACGCACAGCAGCTTCAGCGATCGACCGTCGACCAACTGGTCGTGGACGAAGTCGTAGCACCACACCGCATTCGGGCGCACGGCGCCTGGAAGACGGATCTCGCTGCTGGAACGCCGGCCCGTGGCCTGCGACGCGGGATGTTCAAGCCCATCTGCCGCCACATTCGTCAAAACCGCGATTCAGCAAGACCCAGCCATGCCGCCATGCGTCGATAGCCGATTAGGAAGGACCGCTCCCTGGAAAGCCGCCGTACTACGGCAACCCTGAAGTCATCGCCGATGTATCCGGGACTTGGACTGAGCAAGGCGCGACGCTCAGCAGTCCTGGCACCTACGCGTGGCAATTTGCGTAGTGCTTCCGCCGTGGTCGTCTTCAGAACGGGTAGAACCCGTTCAGGCGAGCACAGCCTTGCTCGCGAGCCAGCTAACGCGCGACACGCTCGGCGTGGTGGCGCTCGCCGGCTGCGATCACGTCGTCGATCGAGCTCGATGCATTGGCGAGCAGGCGCTTGCACAGCGCTTTCAGTTCTTCGGAGGTAAGGTCGTCAAGCAAGTCCCCGGGCGTGGATTGCTTTTCGCTCTTGTCGTGCTTTGCCAGGTAGTGTCGAGCGACGTGACCTAGAATCGCCATAAGAACAAGAAAACCAGTGATACCGAAGCAAAATCCCAAGAACATTGCTGGTCGCCTCCTTGGCGGCGCCCGCGCGATGAAGTGTTGACAGCACGGAGGCCACACTATGACAGATTCAGATCCGACGCGTCCGACCGCGCGAAAGCCCATGCGCCGCCGGCAATTTTCACACGCAACGCTGTTAAAAACTTTATTGTCCGGGTCTCGCGGAAAAACCACGTTTTGTTAAAAGCTTAATTGTCACGTTAAAAACTATTTTGTCACCTACCAACGATTACGTTTCGAGCTTGTAGCGCTACTCGACCGTCACGGATTTGGCGAGGTTGCGCGGCTGGTCCACGTCGGTGCCGCGCAGCACCGCGACGTGGTAAGCCAAAAGTTGCAGCGGCACCGTGAGC
>Ga0207707_10000667_pt1 | contig 34050 bp, 25 predicted proteins | sample KBSC83BmetaG_FD_184336 | JGI IMG/M metagenome (GOLD analysis project Ga0207707, IMG submission 184336) | Corn rhizosphere microbial communities from Kellogg Biological Station, Michigan, USA - KBS C8-3B metaG (SPAdes) (version 2) | ecosystem: Host-associated > Plants > Roots > Rhizosphere ... | reverse complement strand
ACTTTTGGCCTACCACGTCGCGGTGCTGCGCGGCACCGACGTGGACCAGCCGCGCAACCTCGCCAAATCCGTGACGGTCGAGTAGCGCTACAAGCTCGAAACGTAATCGTGGTAAGAGCTAATTTAGTTTTTAACGCGCAAATATGTGTTTAACAGATTAGCCGATTCCGCCAAACGTCGAATAATTATGTTTTTAACGGCTAGGGGCCGTGAAAACCGCATTGCGACGCGGTTTTCAGAGCATCCGGAATCCTGTTCCTGCGTTTACCCGAGCGCCGCGGGAGCCGGTCACACCGAGTTTCGGGATTTTGTGCGTTCCTGAGCACGCTACGGCCATCCACCACCGGACCGCGGCTGCGCTCGACGGCATCCGCTCCCAGTGAGCAGTGATCGCTGATCAGCCACCGGCGCTTCCCACGAGCGTCTCGGCCATTGCGACGCCAATCGGCTAACCTTCGCGGTGGCGAACGGCGACGCACAGCGTCATCGCTCGACAGCGAGTCAGGAGAACCCAAATACCTGGCACGTTGCACCGTCAACCAGCGGCTGTAACCCCTCGGACTGCCTGAACCCTAACTAGTGGAAGCACGCTGCGCATGGCACTCAAGAAATCCGACCTGTACTCCTCGCTGTGGGCCTCGTGCGACCAGCTGCGTGGCGGCATGGATGCAAGTCAGTACAAGGACTACGTGCTGTTTATGCTGTTCATCAAGTACGTGTCCGACAAGTATGCGAACTACGCGGGCTTCGAACCGCCGGTGGTGATCCCCAAGGGCGCAAGCTTTGCAGACATGGCGGCGCTCAAGGGCAAGCCCGACATGGGCGAGCGGATTAACACTGACATCATCCAGCCGCTGGTCGAAGCCAACCAGCGCCTCTCGGGCAGCGACTTCCCCAACTTCAACGACCCGGCGAAGCTCGGCGACGGCAAGGAGATGGTGCAGCGCCTCACCAACCTAGTCGCGATTTTCGAAAACCCGGCGCTCGACTTCGCCAAGCACCGCGCCGAGAACGATGACCTTTTGGGCGATGCCTACGAATACCTGATGCGCCACTTCGCGACCGAAAGTGGCAAGAGCAAGGGCCAGTTCTACACGCCGTCGGAAGTCAGCCGCGTGATCGCCGAGGTCATCGGCATTAGTCCCGACAACACCGTCGCAGCGACCACCGCGTATGACCCCACATGCGGATCGGGATCGCTACTGTTGAAGGTCGGCGCGCAAGCGGGCAAGCGCATTACGCTCGAAGGTCAGGAGCGTGACCAATCGACTGCCGGCCTCGCGCGGATGAATATGATCCTGCACGACTGCCCGACGGCGACGATCCTGCAGGGCAACACGCTGGCCGATCCCAAGTTCAAGAATGGCCAGCACCTTCGCACCTACGACTACGTCATTGCCAATCCGCCGTTTTCCGACAAGGGCTGGCGCAACGGCATCAACCCGGCGCAGGATCCGTGGCAGCGTTTTGCGTGGGGCGAGCCGCCCGCCAAGCAGGGCGACTACGCCTACCTGCTGCACATCATCCGCAGTCTGAAGGCCACCGGCAAAGGCGCCTGCGTAATGCCGCACGGCGTGCTGTTTCGCGGCAACGCCGAGGCCACAATCCGTAAAAAGCTGATCGAAAGCGGCATCTTGAAAGGCATCATCGGCCTGCCCGCGAACCTTTTCTATGGTACCGGCATCCCGGCCTGCATCCTGGTGCTGGACAAACAGAATGCCGCCGGCCGGCGTGGCGTCTACATGGTCGATGCGAGCCGCGGGTTCATGAAGGACGGCCCCAAGAACCGCCTGCGCGAGCGCGACATCCACCGCATCGTCGCGGCGTTCCGTCATCTTGCCGACATTCCTCACTACGCGCGCATGGTGTCGCTGGCGGAAATCGCCGACGCGAAAAATGATTACAACCTCAACCTACCTCGCTATCTCGACACTGCGGAACCCGAGGATCTGCAAGACTTGTCCGCGCACTTGAACGGCGGCATCCCGAAGCGCGACATCGACGCGCTGGATGATTACTGGCGGGTGCTGCCGAACGTACGCAAGGTACTGTTCGAGCGCGCGGATCGTGCAGGCTACGTGCGCCTCACGCTGCCCACCGCTGAGGTACGCAGCGCGATACTCGATCATGCGGACTTCGCGGCATTCACCATCATCATTACCGAGCGCTTCGCTGCATGGCGCGAGGACAACCTGCCGTGGCTCGAAGACTTTAACGTGGACGACCGCCCCAAGGTGCTGATCCACGACCTTTCGGAATCACTGCTCGCGGCATTCCGCGACGCCCCGCTGGTCGATCCCTATGCGTTGTACCAGGCGCTGATGGATTACTGGGCGACGACCATGCAGGACGACGCCTATCTCATTGGCGCCGAGGGCTGGAAGCATGGCGCAGTGGCGCGGGAACTCCACAAGATAAAGGACAAGAATGACAAGCTGGTGTGGCCCAGCGACGCCGACTACATGATCGGCAAGCAACGCTGGAAGTCTGATCTTGTTCCTGCCGCGTTGTTGGTGGCGCGGTGTTTCAAGACGGAGCAGCAAACGATCGACGAGCTTGAAGCCAAACTTGCCGCCATTGAGCTGCAACTCGACGAGCAATGCGAGGAACAGGGCGGCGAGGACGGCCTGCTTGCAGAAGTCATCGACGGCGGAGGCGACAAGCAGAGGATCACCGCCAAGGCCGTCAGGGATCGCTTGACCGCCATCGCGGGCGACCCCGAGTTTATCGACGAAGCCTCAGCGCTGAAAGGCTATGACAAACTGCTGGCACAACAGGCAAAGTTGAAAAAGGCCGTTAAGGCCGCCCGCGAAGACCTGAATGCCAAGCTGCACGCGAAATATCCCAGGCTAAGCGAAGCGGAAATCAAGCGGCTCGTGGTCCACGACAAGTGGCTGGCCACGCTGGCCGTCGCCATGCAGGCTGAAGTCGAGCGCATCTCGCAAACCTTGACCTACCGCATTCGCCAACTTGCCGAACGCTACGCCGAGCCGTTGCCCGACCTCACCGCTGAAGTCGAGCGGCTTGCCGCAAAAGTCGACGGGCATCTCACGTGCATGGGCATCACCTACGGCGGGCCCGATGATCGGGTCGTTCCCTTCGCGCGCGTGGCGGAGCAGTAAGCGTGGCACAGGGGATTCCGGCGGGGTACAAGCAGACGGAAATCGGGGTGATTCCGTACGACTGGCGCGTGACAACGCTCAACTGCGTCGCGACGAGAATCACGGACGGCGACCATGCAACGCCGATGCGTTCGAAGCATGGGCACTATCTGTTGTCCGCACGGAACGTAATGAACGGCCGTTTGGACTTGTCGGATGTCGATTACGTCGGTAATGAAGAATTCAAACGGATGCGGGAAAGGTGCAGCCCCGACTTTGGCGACGTGCTGATCTCGTGCTCGGGAACAATTGGCCGCGTTGCGAGCGTTCCCGCTGACATCCGCTGCGTCCTCGTTCGAAGCGTGGCGCTCGTCAAACTCAATAACAATATCGTTTGCGGAAAGTTCGTGCAGTATTGGCTACAGGGCTGCACCGCGCAACGGCAAATCGACGCCAGCGTTAACCAGGGCGCTCAGCCGAATTTATTTTTGAATCACATTGAGCGCATTCCATTACTGGTTCCGCCGCTCAGAGAGCAACGGGCCATTACCGACGCGCTTGGCGACGTGGACGCCCTGCTGGGCGCGCTGGACCGACTGATCGCCAAGCAGCGCAACCTCAAGCAGGCTTCCATGCAACAGCTTCTCACCGGCCGCACCCGCCTCCCCGGCTTCGCCGATGAGTGGGTCGTGCGGCGTCTCGGCGATGTCGCGCGCATCAAGACCGGGAGTAGGAATAATGAGAACAAGGTCAATAACGGTCGATATCCGTTTTTCGTGCGTTCCGAAATAGTGGAACGGATCAACACCTACGCCTACGATTGTGAAGCAATCTTGGTGCCGGGCGAAGGCCGTATTGGTGACATCTTCCACTACGTGAATGGCCGCTTCGATGTTCACCAACGTGTTTACGCTATTACCAGTTTCGCGCCCAGCGTGTACGCTCGGTTCGTCCACTTTTACCTCGCGCAGTATTTTGGCTCCTGGGCGATGCAGAACACTGTGAAGGCAACGGTCGACTCGCTCCGCCTACCGACGTTTCAAAATTTCCAGATGTACATTCCGTCGACGGTCGCCGAGCAAAGCGCCATCGCCACCGTCCTCTCCGACATGGACGCCGAGATCGCCGCGCTCGAAGCCCGCCGCGCCAAGACCTGCCACCTGAAGCAGGCGATGATGCAGGAGCTGCTGACAGGAAAAACGCGATTGGTCTGAGCAGGGGGCTGCGATGAGTGATGTAACACAGGAAATCGTGGGCTGGTTGCACCAGCAACAGGACTGGCTCCAGGAGGCCGCGGAGCACGTCGTCACCTCGGGTGGGGTATCGGACGCAGAGATCGACCATTTCGTATCGCGTCTCATGTCGAAAGAAGGCCGGGCGGTCACCACTAATCGCACCTTCGAGGCGCTGAATGCGACAGCGGTCGTGTCAAGTGAGCTGCGGCTACGCAGCATCGGTGACATCACAGGTATTGAGAATCTTGCCCCAGACAGGCCACTCAAGTTCGGTAACGGCAACCTCGTTGTTGTGTATGGGCCGAACGGATCGGGCAAGTCGGGTTATACACGAATCATCAAGAACGCATGTGGTGTCCCGTCGGCCCAGCCGCTCGAGTCCAACGTCTTCGAAGCCCCACCCGTCGCACAAAAATGTTCAGTCGGATATAGCATCGGCGACGATGAGAGGACGGTGGAGTGGCACGTTTCCGATTCGGCAGTTGCCGAAATGCGTGCAATAGACATTTTCGATGCTGACGCAGCAAATGCGTACCTTTGCGAAGAAGCCGAGCCCACCTATACGCCACGCGTTCTTGCATTGTTCAGGGGAATGGCGCTGTGTTGTAATCGGGTGAAAGCCAAACTCGACGAGAAGCGATCTCACCTAGTGAGTTCGCTGCCCGGTCTTCCCCCGCCATACACTGGATCCGCGGCCGGTAAGTCATATCGGCAGTTGCACGCTCGCATTTCAGAGGCCGAGCTTTCAAGCCTCGTCGAATGGACGGCCGCCGACCAGGCAACCCTTGATCAACTGACAGAACGATTGAGGGCAGGAGATCCCGCCGCTGCCGCAAAGCAAAGGCGTGCAACGAAAGTCCAGCTGGATCGACTCGTGGAGGAGATGGAAGGTGCCGGCGCGATCCTAAGCCAAACATGGCTCCAAGCACTGCGCATAACGCGCAGCAGCGCGCAGCAAAAGCGTCGCATGGCAATCGAAACCGCCAAGGCGTGTTCGGAATCTGCGGAGCTGACAGGCATCGGTACCGACACTTGGCGTGCCATGTGGCACGCTGCGCGCGAATATTCGGGGATTCCTTATCCCGATCAAGACTTCCCTGTCACGACAGTTGGCTCAAGATGTGTACTGTGCCATCAGGAGCTTTCCGACGACGCGAAGAAACGGCTACACGACTTCGAAGCCTACGTTCAGGGTAAGGCCGAGGCCGAAGCGAAGTCGGCAGAGGAAGACTACGTCAACTTGCTGTCCGCGGTACCCGTTGTGCCGTCTGATGGCGACTTTCTTTCGCGCTGCGAAGCAGTGGGCATCACTATGGAGCCACATCGAACGGCGGTGACGTCGTTTTGGTCATCCATGCGCGACGCGAGTGACAAGCTCAAGAGTGGCGAGCCGGAGGGTGAAGTTGCAGCCGTACCATTGCCTTTCGAGTTTATGCGTGACCTGAAGGCGAAGTCAGTGGCCTTAGAGCGGGAGACCCAGAAGTACGACGAAGATGCAGCGACCGGCAATCGCATGTTGGCGCAACGCCAAAAACACGAGCTCGATGCACGCAAGTGGGTCTCTCAGCAAGCTGAAGCCATCCGTTTGGAAGTTACACGCCTGAAACAGACTGCGATCCTGGAGAGGTTAGCTTCGTTTGCGAATTCGCGTCAGAGCTCCATCAAGGCAGGCGAAATCGCGGAAAAGGTCATCACCAATGCCTACATTCAGAGATTCAACGCAGAACTGAAGGCTCTTGGCGCGGAACGTATTCAAGTCGAACTGGAAAAAACACATACGGAGCGCGGCCGAGCCAAACACAGGATTGTCTTGAAAGGTACCCGGTTGCCAGATGCCATGCCGGAGACGGTGTTGAGCGACGGTGAACGACGCATCGTTGCGCTAGCTGCTTTTCTGGCAGATGTCGCTGATAAGCCGTATGCCGCTCCGTTCGTGTTCGACGACCCAATCTCATCGTTGGATAGTGATTATGAGGGTTACGTGGCAGCGCGTTTGTCTAGGCTGGCGCAGGTGCGACAAGTTCTGATCTTTACCCACCGATTGTCTTTGTATGGGGCCTTGGAGGATGCTGCCGAAAAACAAGGTGCCGCTTGGTGCAGGGACAACCTGGAGAAGCGGCACATAGTGTCTTTTGACGGACATTCTGGCTTTCCCGCAGATGAGCAAGTGTGGAACGCCCCCAGTACAGGCGGGGCAAACGACTTGCTACTCAGACAGCTCGAGACGGCGGGGAAGGCTGGAGACGTGGACGCGTACCGGCGACACGCGCGCGGCATCTGCTCCGACTTCCGGATTCTGGTCGAGCGAACTATCGAGGAGGATCTGCTCAACAAGGTCGTGCTGCGACACCGCAGGAGCGTGACGACCAACAATCGCCTTGATGCTCTATCCCGGATCGATCCGCGTGATTGCGCCTACTTTGACAAGCTGATGACTAAGTATTCGTGCTACGAACACAGTCAGTCGCCGGAAACATCAGTGTGCATTCCGGAGCCCGCCGAGTTACGCGCTGACCTGGAGGAGCTTAAGCAATGGCGCAGTGAATTCAAAAAGCGAAGCGTTGACCGTGCACACACTGTCTCGCTGGGTTGACCGCCTTCTGGGCGGAGAGAAGGTGATCGAATGCCCGCACATGGAACTGCTTGGGCGCGACCATGAGCCCCCGGTGTTCACCGGGCCTGGACACATTACGATCAACCCGGATACGTGCATGCGATTTGTCATGCACGCGACGCCGCGCGACGGTTCCGATGCGTTCAAAAGGATCGTTCAGGCACAGCAGCATCCATACGACTACCGTCATCAATTCAGGGTCAACGCCGTGGGATATGGCGGCACGGAATGGTCCGGCGGATGGACGTCGGTCACACTTGGAGACGTAACAGACGACGTCTGGCGGCTGTCTGGACCAATCCGTAGTCTGCACACAGGCGCCGAGGGGTTCGGTGTGGCCGAAGACAGCAGCGTCGAACTCGTCTACGACCGTGAACTTCGACTTCCAATCCCCATGAACATGGTCAGGACCGTCGTTCGCGATGGCAAGCAGGTGCTAGAGTCGCGGAGTGCGGGAAGCAAAATCGTCAAGGTCCTTGATGTGGAGATCGAGTTCTTCCGCGACGCAGAGCGCGAGCATCTCTGGGCAGTCGCACGGACTTCACCGAACTTTCCTCACCCGCATCTTGAAAATTGGATCAGCGAACCGCTCAACATGCTCCTGGGTGAGATTGTCACGCCAAGACTAGTAGCGCGGAATTTCGGTGGTGGTCGCGCGTTCATTACGCTGCATGAGGCGTCCGGTCGTCCCGCAGACTCCCTTGTCGCCACTATCTTGCGCGAGGATCCACTCGGTTCAGGGGACGGACTCTGGTCTTTGTACAAGGACATCCTCACGTTTGTCGCCATGGCCAGAGACGCCGACGGTGGCAGAAATTTCGAAGCCCATCCTCTTACCCGGTTTTATTGGGAGATCATTCAGGCCACAAAGGGCTCGAACTGGGTACTGTGCATGACCCTGGCAAGTGTCGTGGAAGGCCTCACAAAGTTGACATACCCGATGGCGCCACAAGAAGCGAACTGGCCGGAAGAAGACATACGATCGCTTAGAGAAGCCATCGAATCGTGGAAAGGCAACGACCATCTGCGGGGCTCCGTTTTGAACTACTTCAGCAGGCGCACCACGAAGGGGCTCGCCGGCGTATTGCGATCGCTCACTCGTGAGGGTGTGATCTCCAAGCCGCAAACCAAAGCTTGGGAGACGCTGCGGAATTCCTCGATGCACGGAGAGATGGTCGTCCCGTGGTCGGATCAGGAGCAGGATGCACAAATTAACCACCTGGTCGAGCTCACCCACCGTATGGCTAAGCTGTACATCGAGAGCGAACTTGGGAAGGCTGCATCAATCCCTCCATTAAATGACATGCCCAATGCGTGATCGCCTTCGTAGCGAGCGTCGCACCCAGAACCGCGTCGTTGCGCTGTTTACCGACCCGGCGCAGGCGGGCAGCTTGGGCTATCGCTATCTTGGCAACTGGACGGACCGGTCGGGCAACCGTTGCATCGAAGCCGAGTTGCTGCGTACCAATTTGCGCAAACGTAATTACTCTGATGCCCAGATTACTGCCAGCTTGCGCGAGTTGGACATTGCCACCGATGTCACCGGCACTACGCTGTACCAGGCCAACCTGCGCACTTACCAGTTGCTGCGTTACGGCGTGAAAGTGCAGACCGCAGCAGGCGAGCATCACAAGACGGTGCACCTGATCGACTGGGATCACATAGACGCCAATGACTTTGCGCTGGCCGAGGAAGTTACGCTGCGCGGTGGTCACGAGCGGCGGCCGGACCTGGTGCTGTACGTGAACGGTATCGCCATCGTCGTGGTCGAGTTGAAGCGCAGCTCGGTGGACGTAGGCGACGGCGTCCGCCAGATCATCACCAATCAGGAGGCCGAATTCAACCGGCCTTTCTTTGCGACTGTGCAATTGGTACTGGCCGGCAGCGATTCGCAAGGCCTGCATTTCGGCACCACGGCCACCCCAGAAAAGTTTTTCACCCGCTGGAAGCCGATGGAGAACCATGCCGATGTACCTGGTGTGCATCTGGATGGCCCGCTGTCGGAACTGTGTACTAAGGCTCGATTGCTGGACCTGATCCGGCATTTCGTGATCTTCGACGCCGGGCAGAAGAAGGTTCCGCGCCCTCACCAGTACGCCGCAATTAAAGCCGCACAAGAACGCACCCGTCAGCGCGAGGGTGGGGTGATTTGGCACACACAAGGCAGCGGCAAGAGCATCTTGATGGTGTTGCTGGCCAAATGGCTGCTGGAGCACGACCCCACGGCGAGGGTGTTGGTGGTGACTGACCGTGACGAACTCGACCAACAGATCGAGGGCGTGATGCAAAATGCGGGGGTGGTCGGCAACGATTCGCCGTCACCACGGATAAAGACACGCGCCGAGTTCGTGCAGAAACTGGGTGATTCGTTACCACGCCTCCTGTGCGCGCTGATTCACAAGTTCGACCCGGCCGATCTTGAGGGCGAGCCACCACGCGTGCACGGTCAGTTCTATGTGTTCGTGGACGAAGCACATCGCACCCAGGGCGGCGACATGCATCGGCAGATGAAACGCTGGCTCCCCGGCGCGATCTTCATCGGCTTCACCGGTACGCCTCTGTTACGCCGTGATCGCAAGACCACGCGCGAGATATTCGGCACCTACATCCACACCTACCGCTTCCCAGAAGCGGTGGCGGACAAGGTGGTGCTGGATTTGAAATATGAAGCGCGCGACGTGCCTCAGCGGCTTACCTCGCGCGCTGCGCTGGATGCGTGGTTCGAATCGAAGACCCGCGCGCTCAACAAGTTCCAGAAGGCCGTGATTCGTGCGCGTTGGGCAACGATGGAGGAACTGCAGAGTTCGCAGGAACGCAAGCAGCGCATCATCGCGAGCCTCGTCGAGGATTTCGAGTTGAAGCCACGACTCAACAACGACCGCGGCACGGCGTTGTTGGTGGCCGACGAGATTTACGACGCATGCCATTACTACCGGCTGTTTCAAAACACGAACTTTGCGCCGCACGTCGGCATTGTGACTTCGTACCAGCCCAATCACAACGCGATTTCGCGCGAGCCCGCGCAAAGCGACGAACGCTACAAGTACGACACCTATACCAAGCACGTACTGCCGGGCTTCAAGAATACGGAAGCCTACGAGAAGGAAATCAAGCGCCGCTTCATCGAAGAACCGGCGACAACCAAGCTGCTGATTGTCGTCAGCAAGCTGCTGACTGGCTTCGACGCGCCGAGTTGCACGTACATTTACCTCGACAAGCGCTTGAAGGACCATAACCTATTTCAGGCGATCTGCCGCACCAATCGGCTGGATGGTGAGGACAAGCCGTACGGCATGGTGGTGGACTTCGAGCGCCAGTTCCACGACGTGGAGCAGGCCATTGCGGTGTACAGCTCAGATGAACTCGCGATCGACGACGGCGGTAACGCCAGCGACAACAACATCGAGCTTAAGGGTTGGCTGGCGGAGGGCCGCAAACGGCTGGATGAGGCGCGCGAAGCATTGGCCTACTTAACCGAGCCAGTTTCGCCACCGCGTGAGGTGGAGCAGTTCATCGCTTACTTCTGCGGCAACGCCGAAGACGCCGAGGCGCTCGACCGCACCGAGCCGCTGCGCATCGCTTTCTACAAAGGGGTGGCGGTGTTCGTGCGTACGTACGCCGAGATTTCGAGCGATTTGGGTCGTGCAGGTTACCTCGCAGCGGAAGCGGATGCTATTCAACATGATGTCGCGTTTTATGGCGAGATGCGCGGGGCCATCAAAAAGCACTCGGGCGAGGAGCTGGACATCAAGCCCTGGGAAGCCGACATGCGGCAGCTTTTGAACACCTATGTTCAAGCCGACCGCGCAACGCCCATCGGCGAGCTCGGTGAGAAATCGCTCGTGGAATTGATCGTCGAGACTGGTATTCACGACGCGATCGCACGCAAGCTGAATGCGGCGCACGAGAGCCACAAGTCGGTTGCCGAAGGCATCATCAACAACGTGCGCAAGACCATCATCCGCGACAAGCTGACTGACCCGCGGTTCTACGCCGAAATGTCGAAGCTGCTGGATGACCTGATCCAGCAATCGCGCAAGGATGCGGCTGCGTATGAGGAATTCCTGCGCAAGGCCGAGACGTTGGCAAAGCGTCTTGCTGCGCATGACGCGGCGGGCGACGGTCTACCAGCAACCCTGCACGGGAAACTTGAGGCGGCCGTGATCTACCGAAACTTGCCGGACCTCTTGGGGGCGACGAAGTCTGACGCGAAGGTGGCCGAAGGCGCCGAACTGCTTCCAGAAGAGCGTCTCAATCTGACCCTCAAGATCGACCGCGCGATGCGCGAGCACGTCCCGGCAGGCTGGAAGGGCGACCAAGCCAAGGAAGCGCAGGTTAAGAATGTCCTGTTCGACATCCTTCGGCCCAACCGGGAGGCCACACAGCGCCTGTTCGAGTTGGTGAAGAATCAGCCGGGTTACCGCTGATGGCCGCGATCCGGTTGGGCGATCTGTCGATTGCCATTACGCGCAAGGCGGTCAAACATACGCACCTGTCCGTGCATCCGCCACGCGGCCGCGTCACCCTGGTGGCGCCGCTCGATACACGCACCGAAGTCATGCGCGCTTACGCGATCTCGAAGCTGGGTTGGATTCGCCGCCAGCAGGAGCAATTCCGCGCCCAAGCGCGCGAAACGCAGCGACGATACGTGACTCGCGAAACCGAATGGCTATGGGGCAAGCGCTATTTGCTGAAAGTGGACCACGATGACGCCAAGCCGTCGGTTACGCTGAATCATCTGCAAATCGTCCTGCGCGTGCGGCCAGGTAGCGACGGGGAGGCACGCGCAAGAATCATGCAAGCGTGGTACCGCCAACAAATGCACGCCGCCATCCCGAAGCTCATCGCCGAGTGGGAACCCCGGCTAGGCTTGTGCGTCGAGGGTTATTTCCTGCAGCGCATGAAGACGAAGTGGGGCAGCTGCAACAACCGTGCGCGACACATCCGTCTGAACACAGAGCTCGTGAAGAAACCACGTGCATTGCTCGAGTACGTGGTCGTACACGAGATGTTGCACATTCTCGAACCCAAACACAGCGAGCGCTTTTTTGAACTGCTGACGCGGCATTACCCCGCTTGGCGCAATGCCCAGACGGAACTGAACGCGCTGCCGCTGGGCGCGGAGCCGTGGCGTGAGTAACTACTGCTCAAGGCGACCCGCGCAGGTAGCCCGATTGATTGATCGGCCAGCGGCCTAGCTGCACCGCACGCAAGATATCGCCCTCCGATCGGAACCAACTCCGCACCGAATCCGGCGCGCCAATGCTCCCGCATAGATGGACGTATCCGCAGCAACGTCTGTTGCGTGTACTAGTAAGATCATGAATCGCTTGACTTTTTTGCGTTCATGTGGCTATGGTGGCCACCAACAGCAGCAGGACACACAGAGCGTGAATGACCGCAACGCCATGGGAGCTTCGCCAACGGTTCGTTGGCTCTTACGGGTGCACGGCCCCCTGCTGTCGGCACCTGCGATGGCCAAGATCCTCGGGTTCAGCAATACGGATGCGCTCCGCCAAGCCCGTCTGCAGAAAAGGCTACCTGTCCCGATGTTTGCCATTCAGGGTCGACGTGGCTGGTTTGCTTCGACACTGGCAGTCGGAGAATGGATCGAGCGCACCATTGACGGTGCGAACTACAACCCCGCGCAAATCCAAGACCACACCGAAGCGGCGCCGGCGTCCGCTATTTCGCCGATGGTGACCTTCGCGGCGAATGCCGGACCAAGAGGGGTAGCCAACCACTCTGAGGTCGGGGAGGTCGAGCCATGACATAGCCAGGCAAATCCTGGGCACCAAAACGACAAAACCCGGGTGGCTGCCCGGGTTCGTCGTGGTACTTGCACTGGTTCCGCAAGTCCATTGTGCCCCTCCCTTGCCACGAGTGCAAGTCTGCCACTAGGCGGACTAGAGCTTGCTGCGCCCTCGTTCGCCCTTAATCGCGGTGAGCCGGGCCTTGCGGAGGTACATATGCACGCAAAAATGACGCTCTCCAAGATGATGGAGTGGATCGAGAACGGCCGCGGTATCGGGGTCGGTGACTCCTACACCCCGTGGCTATTGCCTACCAAGCGAGGCACATCTTCAACCAGCAACCAGAGCTATGTCCCGATGCCACTGTTGCGTCGGCACTGCTATTTCCTGTCCCGGGGCGAACGTCATTTGGCGCATGTGTTTTGGTGGCTTGGTGCGGTCGACGTTCGTGAGCAGTTCCCTCTTTGGCCATGGCCGCACCCGCATCCGATGAGCGAGGTCGTGCCTGGGCGGGAGTGGCCGGATCACCCTGGCATGGACGCAGTCGCAGACGATGCGGGAATCCACGTCTATTGCTACGCAGGGGTGGGAATATCGCACGTACTGACGATCGACTTGATGGTAACCCTTCGCGCGCCTGATGGGAGCGTCCGCTTGCTCGGTGTCAGCTGTAAACCGCGGGAGCGATTCGAGCGCGCTGAATTCGGCAATCGTCTTCGTGAGCGCCTAGAACTCGACAGGCGCTATTGCAACGCCGGCGGCATTTCGCACATGTTGGTCCACCCAGAGCAATTGCCGCCGGTCCTGGTCAGGCAACTGGAGTGGCTGGCTCCGCTTGCACCATACGAGTTCGTCCAGAGCCTCATCGCTTCGGATCGCTATCAGTGCTTCCTGAAGCACCTCCGTGAGACCGCGTACATCAAGCCAATACGCACGGCGGCGATCGCGGCGGGCGAAAAGCTTCGCTGGAACTCTGAGCAGATCCGCTTTGCGACGCATACGGCGCTGTGGCGTCAAGACCTTGAAGCGGACTTGTCTCGGCCCCTTTCGACTGCCTCCCCGCTGCCGCTCGGCGGCGAGGGGTTTCGCCAGAAGCTCTCGGCGCGGTTACTGGGGGAAAGCGCATGAACCTGGAACGAAACGCACTGCTGGTCCCCGCACTTTCTACCAAAGTGTTGGATCGGCCCTACCGACTCCTGATGTACGACCTTCCGGCCGATCAAGTTTGGTGCATTGAGCTCCCACGGATGAGCGACAGCGGGCGCGTCAAGGGATATGTACCCGGGCCTCGGGTACTCAAAGCAACAGATATCTTGGACGCGCTTGAGCATGGCCATGTGAAGCAAGAGCCCTTCGTTGCACCTGGGTTCTGGGCAATGAGTGACGCAGACTATCTCGCCGAAACCTGTGGCGAAGTGGAAAAGGTCCGAAGAGAGAAACGACTGAAAATACGTGATGCGGCTTGGGACATCATTGCACCCATTGTCACGAGTAACTCCCTTCAGTCGTTGCTGCGCGCCTCAACTCTTCGACCCCAGATTTTGAAGCAAGCCAGCGCACATGACGTCAGCACCGTCACGGTGTACCGGCTGCTGCATCTCTACTGGGCGCACGGCTCAATACGGAATGGCCTGATCCCCAGCACGCATCGATGTGGTGGCCCGGGGCAGGAACGCCGCATAGGCGATCGCCACATCGGCAGAGTGCCTCGCGCGTTCCAACGTGGCGAAATACAAACAAAAGGCTACAAGCTCGCTGAGCTTGATAAAACGCGCATCGCCACCGCATACGGGCTTCCGAGCAAGACAAAGGCCGAAGCGTACAACGTCCTGTGTGCTGCGTTTTACTCCGACGAAATTGTCGACTCAAGAGGGACTCGCACATACTGCATCCGCCCACGAGGCGAACGTCCATCCAAGGAACAGTTCCTCTACTGGGGCGAGAAGCTGTCACGTTTGCTATACGAGGACCACTTTTCAAGTGCTGTTCGACGAAAGTCGCCGACGCATAACGGTGGCTCGTCGCAAGATCTTGCCGCTGCCGTGGGGCAGTGCGCGATGTTCGACTCTACATCGACGGACGTTTACCTCGTCTCGATGTACAACCGTCAAGTGAAGCTACCTCCCATGACCCGATCGCTATTGATCGAGGTCCGCTCGACCGCATGCATCGGTGTGTATTGCGGCTGGGATTCGCCGAGCCAGGCCACGGCGCTGAAGACACTTTATTGCGGGGCCACAAACAAGAAGGAGTATTGCCGTCGATTTGAGATTGAAATTGGTGATGACGACTGGCCCGGCATGCTGTGTAGAACCAATCTTGTCGATAACGGTGAAATGCGCGGAAATAGCATTTGTGAGGCGGAACGGCAGTTTTCTTTCGGCATTGAATATGCGAAGACCTACTCTGGTCAGAGCAAGGGAGACGTGGAGTCTCGGCACCATGCGGACCACAAAGGGTTTGATCATACGTTGCCTGGTAACACGGGCGGTAAGCCCCGTCAGCGCGGCGCTCCCCATCCTGCCGACTCAGCCTGCCTGAACTACTTTGAATATATGCAGGCGCTGTTGCGCTACATCATCCGCTACAACGAGAAAGAGGTGCCCTCCCTGGCTCCTACCGAAATGCGCGTCGCTGGCATCCGGCCGACCCGAATCAATATCTTGAAATGGCTGCGTGATCATGACCAGCGCGCAGATGTCCCATTCAACCTTGACGTGCTCCGGGCGCTCACGCTCCCCGAATGGAAGGCAACCTTCCAGTACAACGGGATCGTATTGAAGACTCCCGATGGTCGGCGGAACATCCCTGGCCTTCGTTACTTCTCAGAGGCGCTGAAGCGCGATGAGCGCTTCGTACTTGCGAACACGACGCGGAAGGTAGTGCCGGTGTCGCTTCGAATCGATCCGGAGTCTCTATCCGAAATATGGCTTCCTTCGGCCGCAGGGCTCCTCCGCCTACCCAACGTGTCTTCCGATGAGCTACTAAAGAAGTGCAGCACGATCGCAGACGAAGTGCAGTTCATGGACAGCGAGGCAACCTACCGCGACCAACACCAGCAGGAGCGGGACCAAGCCGGCCTCGCTGAAACCATTGCTCAGGAGCAGACAATAGCCGATGCTAAGCAGGAACTCAGAAAACAAGCGCGAGGCCTGCCACACCCGGTCAGCAAACGCGAGGCACGCGCCAATATGCGCGCCAGTGCTGCCGCAGAGCAGCACGCGCTTGCGTCGCCGTTGAGTCTCCCATTCGATCCCACAACTTCGCCAGCGCCGCGCACTGCCGAGGTTCAGACTCCAATGGCACCCGCGGCCGGCCCGTGCGCGGCGATGAACGACTTCCTCGATTCACTAGATAGCAAGGAAGTCATTCAATGACCGGCTGCCCATCCTTGCCAGATGTAAACCCGCTTCTCGAAGGGTTGGCGCCTTTCATCCCGTTCTCCCGCGTGCCCGAAGCGCTGCTCAACGAGCCACTTCAGTTCGTCCCGTGGAGAACTATGACTCCCGAGCTTCGTGAGCAATTCCTGGCAAGCTACAAGCAGCATTTTTTCCCAACCTCATTTGGGATCGATGTCGTCACTCGCATTCAAATCGCGGTCCGCCATGGTTTGGATCTTCGCGATCCCCGGTCGCCAGCCGAACAAAAGCGTATCAACCAATTGTTGATGGTGGATCTTGATCATCCCGACATCCTGCCATCGCTCACGAACCCGGCCATGGGCGGGATCATTGACGGATGGACGGGATCGGGAAAGTCGTCGCTGGTGACCAGAGTCCTCAATGTCATTGCGCCCGACCAAATTATTCGGCACCCAAAGTCCAAGGCATGCGGCTGGTCGACCCTGATGCAGATCACGTATCTCTATCTGGACTTCCCATCGAATGGGACTCGCGGCGGTCTCGTAGCAAGAATACTTGGGGCCATCGATGCGTTGATTGGCACCAATTACGTGGAACGGAGCCGCCGACTTCGAAACCTCGATAGTTCGCTGATTTTTGTAATGCAAATGCTATCGATGCATCGGATAGGTGTCTTGGTCATCGACGAAGGGCAGCCAGAAACGCTCGACAGAAGTCCTTGGCACCGCGAGCTTGTGCAGTTTTTCTTGGCACTATTGAACCTCGGGATCCCGGTCATATTGTGTGGACAGCCACGCGCCTTCGAAAATTTCCAGCGGAGTGCGCAAGTGTCACGACGGTTCTGCGAGATTGGTCACTTCGAGCTTCGACGCGCGGACTCCGACACCCACGAATGGTGGCGCAAAGAATTTGTCCGTGGAATGATGCGCTTCAGTTTGTGTGAACAGGTGCTCGATCGCGACGAGATCATGCGGGAGTCTCGTCACACCGCCGCAGGCGTACCCGGTTACTTCGCCCGTCAATGGATTGAAGCACAGCGTATCGCACTACGCAAAGGCGGCTCCAAAGCTACGCTTGGACTTAGTGATTTCCACGCAGGAGCACAATCTCCTGAGATTGCCAAGATTGCGAAAGCTGCTCGCTGGCTGGAGGCCGGGGGGCCAGATGATTTTGAGTATGATGACTTGGAGCGCAGGCCGATGGTCAAAGCGGCGGCAGTTTCGAGTCCTACTGTCGCCCAATCGGAACCTCCGCGCCAGCCACCGTCGAAAAACGATGTTGTCGACCAATTGCGAGGCAACCTAGAGCGCCGCACGAAGCAAGGCACGGTGGCCCGAAATTGCACCGCAAAGCTCGCGGTATCTGCTGATCCCGACGATTTACGATTCAACCGAGCCATCAACATACTCGCTGGACTAGAGAAGTCACAAAAAGACCTTCCTCTCACCCCACCGGAAGGTCATGTAGATGCTCAAGAGGACTCGTCCAGCGTTCGTTCAACAGGCACGAAACAGCGTTGAGCCTGACCTAGCGGTGCCGCAGTTCGCACGCAAGCCATGAGTCCTCGCGGAAGTGCTTGCAATTTTGCAAGTCTTGGAGCAATTGGGTAGGAAGGCGGCGCCTAAATCTGCGCAAGGCCATAGGCGATATCTCACCACTGCGGGTGGTGGCGCTATTGCTCCATCCCGCAAGAAGTACGTCTCCGAGAGCGACCGGAAATCCGTACATCGCGATAGCAGCTCTGAGCGCGCTTTCCGGCGTAGTATCTGGTGTGGCAGACGACAGCTTTGCGCCTGCGACAAGGGGCATCTCAATCTGACCTTCGTTCGGAACAACAAGCCCGAGTTGCACCGCAGAGGAATAGACAACCAGGCGCCGGGCGATATCCTTTGGCGTCGTCCGGAGTAGCAATTCCTCGGCTACGAACGATGGACCGCCAGCGAGCGAGAAGTGCTCCGCCAATACGCTGAGTGACACACTCCACGACAATTCAATCTGGCGCTCCAGCAGTAATTGCAGCGCACTCGTCCCGCCCACTTTGTCGGCGCACGCTCCAATCAGTACCCGCCACCAATCTGCACGTACAGCTGGCAACTCTCCTTTAAATAGCGCGGGCCATAGCTTCAAATACTCGGCATGCCCTTGTGTAAGTGGCAACGGCGCGTTCGCTTCGGATGATGCATTTCCCGTCGGTAATCGAGGGTGCCAGAGCGGCGGATCTTTTCTTTCCCGATAGGGTGGAGCAAGTTCTTGTACAAGTACTGTGCCGTGATAGGGGCAGCGTTCCAGTGCAGGCACCTGATGCAGAACTTTCCACGCAGCGAAACCGCGTGCACTGATATCCTCGTCGACGCACGCTTGGCACGATCGCAAGTACGCCGAACAGACATCACCGGCCCTCCACGTCCGCAGTCCAAGCGCCCTACATATCATTGGACCCCGCTTAGCCTCGCTCTGTTGTACCCAGGCAGCCGCAGCGGCTTCCGAAATGGCACGGCCATACACCCCTGCCAAGGTGTGATCCAGCAATACACGTGTACCTTGCCCCTGCTTTCCAAATATCCTCCACCCTGTAAGCGACGGGTTCCGTCCCATGGAATTACGCTGCCTGCTCATGTAGCCACGTACGTCAACGATGGCTTCATCAACAGTCGTGCCCCCCACGATCTGCCGCTGCATCGCGATCGCGGTAAACAGAAGATCGCCAGGCCTAAGAAGAGGTAGAAAGCCAATCGGTGATGGGCGTGCGCGTCTTTTTGTCATAGCCGGTCCCACCACAAACTGGCAGCAAGTTTCCACTCGAGCCTAATGCGTTTCGCGGGCCGGATAGCCACGGCATTTAAACGTTTACTGAGGAGCCGTGCGCCCCTGCACGTGCGTTCGCCCGCGCATTGCTGCGACCGATCCGCTCGCCCAAATCCGCTAGCGCGTTCAGGAACGCGCGGACTTCGGAGGGGCTGATGTCGCCTATTTCCAGACGTGCTCGAACCCATTCGGACACCGGCAGACCCGCCTTCCTGGCTTGCTCCCGCAATTCGCGCTTCAGCTCAGGGGCCGCCTGCACGGCAAGGTATTCCCAATCGCCGCGATTTGGGTGGGCAGGCTTGGTACCGTGTGCCTTCTTGGCGGCTGTTTTTGTGGGCTTGGAACTCGGCCCTACTTGGAAGCATATAGTGTCTGGTACGCTCGTTGGTTGGTCGCTCAGGCCAGCATGTCCTCTCACGCACTTTTCGCTGGGCTGCGTCCGGTTCATGCTCGTATCTGCCACTAGGAGCCGTCGATGAAGGCAGCGCAACAAGATTGCCGTACCGTCTTCGCGTTGATGGGCAACTTGCTGGGTCGCCAAGTCATGAGCGAGGCCGACGTCTTGACTCTCACTTGCAAGGGAGTAGTTATCGGTACCTACAAGCGGCTCGCCCGGAATCTACAACTCGAGCCCGGAGCGGTTGTGTCTGCAGCAACGCTGCGGCGTCGATCAAAACCTCGCGGCCGCCTTACGCCAGCAGAGTCCGACCGGCTGTTGCGAATCCTGCGCATCCATTGCAAAGCTATCCAGTTCTTTGGGGACGCGACTCTCGCCACCGAGTGGATGCACAGACCAGCACAACTCATCCCCGGGAAACCACCCATCGCTCCACAAGCTTTAGCGACCTTCGATAGCGGAGCTCGACTGCTGGAGGCGCTGATGGAAAGAACCGCCCATGGAATGTTGTGATGTTGCTTCATCCGATCGAGGTGCCTACTCCGCCGAAACCCGGCAGCACCGCCGATTGCGAGCTGCTGAACGCGGTTCGGATGAACACATCGCATATTGGCGACAACCCGCAGCTTGAGGATCCATGCAGGCTCGGCCACCAAGGAATCTCCTTCAACATCAGCTCAGCCTCAGAAAGGCGAAAACCACCGCGCCGAGTTCAATGATCACTCGAATCGCCATCGAAGAAGCATCCGATGCCCGGGCGCCGGGCAGGAGCCGTGCGAATTGGGAGCGCCTGTCCATGCAGGTCGCCCCCGAATTCAAGCGCAAGCTGCAGAACCAAGCCAAACGTGCTGGTCTGTCGCTATCGGAATGGGTGCGGATACGATTGGAAGCTGGCACTGTCAGCCCCCGCGAAGTGCGCTCCTTCCTGAATGCGTTGGTCTACTTGGGCCAACGCATTGACCAGATCGATCGCGATCCCGACCGCCGGGGAAACGTTTCGACCGACGCCGAATTCGAAGCGGCTCTAATCGACGCCCGTCGCGGGCGGTTCCGAAATCTAGAGAAGCTGCTGTTGCATAAGGAAGCGGTGCGCGCGAATCGATCTGACCCGCGACGCCAGCGCGACTCTCGATGATGCCTCGCTGCTTCGCGGCAGACCTCGCCTTAAGAGTCCTCTGATGCGTAACCCCGAAGTGCTACAGCCTTCCTGAAAGCGGACCAGCGCCAGTGACCGAGATGGGGTTTTTTTGTCAACTGGCCTCTGGCATCTTTACCCGGTGTACTTGGAATTACCGAGGTCGACCGCGCCGACGTGACGGGACATTGGCATCCGGATCACTGCCACCAAGCTGTTCCAGACGACGCACGGCCTCGCTCTGATTGGCACGATCCGCACGCGATCGAATGTCCTGCGCCGTGGCCATCGGCAGCGCAATGAAATCATCCTCTGCCATCGCGACATAGGCTTCCAGAAATGGCAGGTACAAGTCGACCATCCATGTACCTCGCTGCTTATGACCTGCGTAGGGGTGGAGAATTTCTCCATCATCGCGACGCCGATCGAATCGGAGCACGCCTTCATGTGGATAGCGATGCGCGCGCCGCGCTTTCATCATCCGCTTGACGACGTCTGCCGGATAGCCGGGGTGACGGCTTGTTTCGTTGTTGAGAGCGGCCACAGAGATCGCATCTTCGATCGTCAAATGGCAGAGACCAATCTCCACCTCATCGAACACTATTTCCTCGGTGATGTACGGAGGCCCTTGGTACCAAGCTGGACTCCTGTGGTTGAGCTGGATGGCCAGGATGGTTCGCGTGCCAACATCGGTACAACGATATCGAATACCTCCGGCACCCACGAATTCCAAGCCTATATAGAAATCCGAGTGGTTCATAAGGCACCTATCACGTTGGGGTCAAAGCTGCGGCTAAGTGATCTCGGAGCTTCACACTCTTGGGCCGAGCGGAAAGCCTCCCGGCCCCGCTTGTCATTGCGTACCGTCGACCCTTTTGCGCAATTGATCCGCAATGGCCGATTGGCCTGAGCGCCGTTGGCCCACAACTGTGCTCGGGCCCGCTCGTTCGACATAGTAGTCATGACGCTCCCGGGATACTTGCCATGAAGTCTCGGCGTCGGCCATCTCACGGATTGCGAATTGGAAGGCGGCGGAAAGCCAGGCCGCTACACCAGTTACCGACGGCGAAGGGACCTGGCCCTCGGTGTCGCCTCAGCGACCTATGTGATTGCGGTGCACCACACCTCCCGCGCGGGCCTGCGCTCTCGATGCAGCCAGCATCCTCACAAGGAAACCGCCGTTTGCCCGACGAGACGACCGTATAAGTAAGGACGTCGTGCTTTTCCCCAGGCGCCGTGGCCGTGGCGTAGGATGGAATGAAAGGGAAGCGCGAGAAAGCATGCATGAATGGGCATTCCCGCCGGGTCCTAACGTCGGCGCAGGTCGCATCCGCCTGCGAGCTGATCGATCGCGGCGGATACACCGTGAAGGCAATGGCCGCAAAGTTGGGTGTGCACCGCTCCACCTTGTATCGAGCGATCAGGCAGGATGCGGTTGACCGCATCTTGCACACCGGGCGGTACAGCGTCGGCGTCCCCGTGTCGCCGGACCATCGGAGGGCCATGGATCGCGAGGCTGCACGCGAATCACGCCTTGCAAATCGTGCGGATACTGAAGACGCCGAGCTGGAAAAATTCTTGGATGCCGCTTTGGACGAAATCACCGACCTTGAATGAGCGGTTGCCTACTTCGTAATCCCGCGTAGGGCTTCTCCTACACTTCCACCTGGCCGGCCCCTACACGCCATCGGGACGTAACCTGATGTGCAGGGCGCCCCGCGTCGACAACACGGTGCTGGCGCCGGGGAAGTCAGGGACGCTACGGAGAGCGATGTACCGATGCACCCGGCGCGTCTCAATGCGTGAGCCGGAAACTCCCAAAATGAGTCTATGCCCCATCGCCGCCCCACCAAGGCCGAGCGCGAACGCGTCATTACCGTGACCTGCACGCGGATTGGCATCCCTACGCGGTGCCCTTGCCAGAACCGCGCAGTCAATATGACTGGCGGTACTTCGGGACCATCACCATGGATGGTGAGACGGGTGCCTTGGCGTGGCGAGCGGGGAGCTACGGGTTTGGCGCCGGTGCACTCGTGGAGTAGGACTTTGCGACCTCCAGATCTGTTACTTCACCAGCCACGCAACGCATCTGGGAACTACAATCACCGCGACGATACCTTGTCCGACTCCCGATCCCTGTAGGTGTCCGCCACGAAATCAATAAAGGCTATCGCGCCTGCTACTGCTAATCGCGCATGGCGGGGCTGAAGTCCTCGGTGTTTTCCATCACGACCGTGACCTGTTCCATAGAGCCCGCGTAACTGCGCAAGGTTATTTGTCAGCTGCGTCAGATTGCGCAAAATGAGGCGGATGTTTTCTGCTCCTCTCACTTGGTCGGAGATTCCATCTGGAACGAGCTGGAGCTCCTTGACTAGGAGCTTCGTAAGGTCACCCAAATCGGCGCTCTTGGTAAACGCAACACCGCGCTTCGTTAGGATAGTTTTGCAGCACGATTCCACCAAGTCCTTGGCAGTACCGATTGCCAAATCCGGATCGGAATCAATAGCTCGTTCCAAGCGCTCAATCTCTTTGGCCATCCAGCCTGCATCCAAGGCGTCGGCTACGGTACGGCCTCGAGACACCGAGCGCGCACCGTTGTGAACAAGACGGCGGTAAGCAAAACGCGGTCGGCCACCGATGCGCTCTTCCTCGACAATCTCCCAGCCGGCAGGGCGCAGCTGATCGTTATAGTGCGTCACTATCTTGAGGGCGACATCTCTATCGGGGCGGACCACCGGGTGGACGGTTTCGCAGAGGAAACGAAGGAACTCCTCCGCGGAACCATTGCAAAGACCGAAGCGTTTGTCGGAGAAAATCCAATTGCCATCCCAGTCTTCGTTGTTAATGCAGTGCTGCCAGATATCGCCAGCGGCATCTTTGAAGCGACTATCGTCGGAGGGCAGCTGTGTAAGGTCGTAGAGTCGATTCAGAAACTCTACGTCATCCAGTTGCCCTTGCCAGCTAACTTGCTCCAACCGCAGGCCGTCGATGATGTTGTTCCGGACGTCTTTTGGCAGGTTGGAAATGCTAGTGCGCCAGTCTTGTTTTTGTTCACGGGCGGGCACGATCTTGGCCGAGCACCAGTCTTGGGATTCTGTCTCCATAACCGTCTTCAACCGCGCCGTAATTTGTTCCTCAAGCTGAGTTCGACGAGAGCCCATCCGAGCATATTCCGCAGCCGGCACCTCAAAAGATACATCCCACAATTCGGTGCCGCCGTTCCAGTTGTCATACCCCGTCTGCTCGGCGCGCGCCGGATAGGTACGAACCAGGTGCGCAGCTTCACCCATACCTTCTGCTTTCAACAGAGCATGGATGGTGCCGAGAACGGATTCCAGTTGTGGTAGTTGCATGTTCCTCTCAGCGCTCTGGTGGCGCGGTTAACCGGGCCGGCCTGTCGCCTCCGCGATCGTGCGCTCAATCCCAACGTCGCCAGATCGAGGTTCTCGACGAACGCGCCCACGACCCGCACCGGGTTGTCCTCGCCGATGTAATCATCCAGCCGCTCGGGAAACAACATGCTCTGCGAACGATCCGCCCCTTCGACAAAACGGCTCATCGGCTGGCCCTCGTCGATTCGATGCATGCATTTTATCGAGTGGCTGCGTTTTCACAGAGCCTAGGTCGTATCGCTCCTGCGACCTTCACCAAAGGCGATTCACGGAATGACTCCGTGACAGATCTGCTCCAACAGAAGGATTATGGCATCGGCACCAGCGTCCGTATCCAGCAACTCAACTGGTATCTTCCCCTCCAAGCCCGGCTGACCACGCTTTAGCCAAGATCGGCTATTGCCGTCGCCTTTCAGAATCCTCGTGGCTACGCCCAAGGTTCCCAGCACCCGGTACATTGCGTTTGCCTCGGCTCCCTTGAGGCGGTGCTGCCCCTTTAGCCGCCGGCGCAGTGTCGAGGAGCTGATGTGAAGGAGCCGGGCCATTTGCTCTTGTGTAAGACCGAGAAACCTACTCACCGTCGAAACCAGACTTGCTGGCACCCCATTGCGCAAGAACTGATCGAACTCGATGGGTGTTGTGGGTATTGGCGGCCGCAGTTTGCCTCGATGCGAGGCTAGGAATGCGCCGGCATCTGTAGCTACAGCACGCATCGACTCGCTCCAAATGATTACGGGGTTGGCAGCATACGATGATCCGCGCCGATGAAAGTTTGCCTTGGAATTATTCGTTCAGCAGGGCCGTCCCGTGTAACTCGGCTGCCTTGACCAGCGCCGGGGATTGCGACCGTACCGCCCGCGCGGTAGCGATGGCAAGAAGCGGCCAAGAGCGGACATTCAACGCTCGATGGAAGGGGCTGCCAAGCGACACCGTCACGCTCCGGCCTGTCGAAGTGGCGAGGGTCAAGCTCAGGCAAACTGAACAATCTCGCGGGCCCAGTTCACATTGGACGCCAACCGAGTTCCGCATGCGCGGTCCGGGTTACTCAGCTTGGTCTGCAGTGTCGGGCGGACTGGAATTGGCGAATCGCTCTTGGATCGCGGCGCCGTGGGATCGGACGCGCCGGGTCACGGTCTCGAGCCGCCGAGTCCCAACTAGTGCTTCCAGCTGGGTTCGACCGGCTTCAGTCAGAAGAATTACCGCACCTTCGCCATAAAGGCAATCACCGTGGGTCTGACCATCGGGGCCCCCGTCTCGCCAACAGTACCCGGTAGCCACCAATTGGCCATTGGCATTAAGCCATGCAGTTGCACCGCCCGTCGCTACCTGCCAGTCCAAGCGAACGGCCAGGAGCGGATCGAGGGTCAACTCGAAGCGCGGCAGCGCTACGAGTCCTCGATGAGTAACCGCGCGGACAGGAAAGCCAGTGTCTGGCATTCGGTCAAATAGAGATACGGGGTCACGACCTGAAGGCAATCGGGTTCCAAGCAGACGCATCCGACTCCACTCGTATACGGTGAAACCGGACCGACCTTGGAAGCGGGTGATCTCCGCCAGCACGGTTTGAGTGCCGTCAGATTCGGCAAGATCTTCGTCGACTTGCGCCAGCCACGCTTCGTCCTCCGAGTTGAAACCACGGGGGAGACTCGGCCTGACCACACATTCCGGACGCCGGTTCATCGCACTCCGCATCCATTCTTCCGAGATCGCGAAGTCGCTGAGTAGCGAGTCGACTTCTTCGGAGTCGACGCGGCCGGCGCGGTCCAATTCGCCAACCACATGTCGCAATGCACGCATCCCGCCCAGAAAATGCGGAGCAAAATACTTCAGTTGCAAGCCGAGTCCCTGGAGTCTCCCGCGAAGCTCCGCAGCACCGACTGAGCCAAATGCCTGCACCCCACCCCAACCGACGATCAATTGCTGAACCCTGCGACGGATGTGATCTTCGGAGACACCAGCCATCGCGGCGACCCGCTCAATCAGATCGGAGAACGGCGCAGACCATGCCGCAGGGTCAGATACAAGTGGCGGCCCGAATGGCCTTTCGCGAAGGGTCTCATCGCGCGCGGTAGCATTAAGGGGAGGAAGTACAAGTCCATAAAATGCCGGCAAGGCGCCGTGTTCAACATTGCATTCGCTGCGCCAATGATCAGCCAACTTTCGCGCAAGAACGCGCACACCGAAGTCATCGCTATTTGCCAGTTCGCAAACCCGCGACACGAATGCCTCTCGGATCTCGCTGCTATCGACCGACCTAAGCAATTGAAGCCCTTTGATGATCGAATCACCCGAACCGCTAAGCAGGGAACTGATCAGGCTTCCAAAGGCGAGCGGATCCGACCTTGAAAGCAATAGCGCGCCGCGGCCCGCCTGCCACTGAAGTTCGGAAACAGGCAGCGAGATGAACGTCTCAAAGAGGCGCGCGATTAGTCCCGCGTCCGACAACCCGGTCGATTCGGCGATGTCTCGGCCCAATGCGTAGTCACGAGTGTGGGGCAACTGGTCCTGTACTGACTCCCACATACGGGGCCAGTCGGGGGCATGCTCGAGCAATGGCCAGATGTCATCAATATCCCAAAGCAGCGAGTTAGTTGCGTCATCTCCGGCGGCAAGTGCTGAAGCCAAGTTTGCGTAAGCCAACTCGTGGACGGCTGCCCCCTCCAATTGGAGACGGGCTCGGAAGTAGCGCTGGCGCCCACCACCCATCATCCACGACCAACTAAAACTACGGTCGGCATCCGGCTGATATTCGTTCGTGAGCCGAACGGCAACGTCTCGCCGCCCCACCGCCAAGGCCCGGTCGACCAAGGCAAACCTGGCCCGGTTGTCTTCTTGCACCTTTGGATGGCGATCAAATACTTCCAGCGCCAAGTCGAACTCTGCGGATGACACGAGTCGCCGAAACGCCGATCCGGCTTCAAAGGAGACGGTGTCGGCAGCCGCGTCTGCGTCCAAGCTGTCCGCCAGCTGCCGCATATCCAAGGCATCGTCGTAGCGCATCGGGGAATTGCCGCTGCTTCTGAGCAACGGCACATCGTCAGCGATGTGTGCTCTCGCCGCCTCAACGGAAACCACGTTTGCTCCGCGTTCGGAAAGCGCTGACTTCAATGAATCAACGAGACCTGGTCGAACATCGACCTGGGCATGAATTTCGATACCGCCAAGCAATTGTTGCCCAACGACGTCCAGTGCTTCCGGCCCGGTGGACCGAATCGCCTCGTGAATGAAGTTAGCTTCCTGGGATTCCCGGTAGTAGGCGGCTCGATGGAACGGCAGACAGAGCGATAGCCATGTCTGCACACAGGGAATTACTAACTGTGGGTCGCGCTGAATCATACCTGTCATCAACGCATCCACAATTTCCGGCATTTCGATCAGACCCGCTGCGAGCAGCGCGTCGCCGACACTCGAGCCGAGCTGCGCGCTGTCCGAAGCTGCCTCGAGAATTAGACCGTGCGCAATTCGGCTTGCCGCATCACTCCCTTCGGTTGAAGCCATTCCAATAGCCTGCCGGGTAAGCGCTCGCACGCGCTCAGAGCGCTGCGCCGGATCGACCTCGTTCGCCTTGCGTAACAAAGTCATCCAGAACGCGTACTGCGGATCCTTCTTTGCGCGCAGCGCGTATCCCAAGCTATGGGCGCGCTGTTCCGCCAGAAGGGCCAGGCCGCGGGCCGGGCGACCGATGCGCGCAAACGCTTTGGCGAGTTGCGCCGTGCTCTCGAGAAATTGAGCCGGCGTCCCTTGGTCTCGGCGCTCCAGCAACCCGTCCAGTCGCCGTTCCGCGTCATCTGCGCCTTGGCCTAGCTTAGCAACGGCCTTTGCAATCATAAGCTCGAGCGAGAACATTCGATCGCGGGTGGAAGGATGGTCTTCAAGAATCCGGTCGACCACCTCAATTGACCGCACGAACTCCTCGTGGCTAAGACGCGACGCACTCTGAAGAAGCGAACCCAGCACTTCCGGTGCGGCCCTGTCCAGCCGGTCTGTTACGAAGTACTCGCCACCGCCGCCAGGAACTGTGCGACACACGTAGCGAACAAATGCTGCGCATTCCCGCGCAACCTCGTCGGCGTGCATGCCCCGAGGGTCGCGTCTAGTTTTGGCAGCCAGGATGCCGGCCTTCTCCGCAAATTGTTGAAGCGGAACCAATTGGGGCTTGCTCGAGAGACGCGGTGCAGGCACCGGCTCGCCAAGCAGGGTCATGAGCTCGGCATGCTCGGCCACAGCCGCCGGCACGTCCCTGCTGAGGGTGTAGTCGGTCGAATTGTCCATTTCGGCGACGGCCGGGACCTCCAGGCCGGCCGCCAGCGATTTTGCAGTCGAAAAATCTCCGTGGCGCGCAGTCAACAGCGACACCCTACGTCTCAGCCCACGCGGCACTTCGGCCAAATCCGCGACATTTGTTACGATGTTCGCTATTGCAGCGATCGCAGGGGAAGCGCACTCCCGATCCTGACCCTCGAGGACGCCACGAATCGCAACCATCCGCAGCGTGGCACGATCTGACGCTTCCAATTGGTAGGTTTCGATCAATACGTCCACGTCCACCGCTGGATCTGCGATGACGGTAGCCAGTGCTGCCTGCCAGCGCATTGACCAAGCCAAGTCATCTGGGTTACTGAATCGATCACGCTCCTGTCGAACCACTTCAACAATTCGATCGATGCCCGCCATGATCTCGGCGGGGCTACGAAAATCAATTGCACGTGCAGCCCACCGCTCCAGCTCACGGTGCCGCGTCATTGGACTGCTTACTGATGAGTCCGATCCAAGGTCGTGCAATGGCTCGATGCGCTCGAACAACGCCCTCGCGCGATCGATGTTTCCTTGGTCCTGCCAGGCGTCGACCACCAGATAGCCGTCGCCTCCAGTCTCATCGAAGAGCGCTTCTGCATCGTCAATTCTCCCCAATGCAAGCAATGCCTTGATGGTCTCGTCTTCGTCTTCGAAGGCGGAAGCCCTACGCGAGATTTCGTCGGATGCAAGAATCAGATTGAAGGCAGCCGTCGCGTCCCGCACATGCTTGAGGGAACTGAAGGCCAATCGAATGTCGTCTCGAATGTCTGATGCGCGCCGATCGGCCAGATACTGCGCGCGAAAGAATGAGGGGCTCGCAATTGTGAGCACTTGAGCGTGCTGGCCCACCCGCATCAGGTAGCGCAAGCGGAGGAAGCGTTGCGGCGACTCAGAACCTGCTTGCTCGGCAATTTCGACAAGCTGGCGGTAAAGACGCGAAGCGGATTCCGTATCGGGCTGGCCAAACCTGAATCGGGGAACACGGGCTACATACAACCGGAAGCTGTTGTGGAAAATAGACCAGCCGCCGGGCGAACGCTTAAGCAGGTGACGCGTGGCTTGCCACGCACTCTCAAGTGCTGCCCTCGAATAGAGATGCTCAAGGAGACCAAAGTCCAACGGCGCCTCCGCAAGGGCGACGAGGCCCAGGATGTCCATGACCTCATCATCGTCCGCGAGTTCACGCAATGCTGAGGCGTAGTACGCTTCGATGTCCCCTGCGTACTCAAATCCTTTATCCAGGATGGATTCCCTCGCTTGCTGGTCATCTGCCGAAAGCAAAGCTTGGATCAGGTAATGGGTAGCGAGCGGATGACCTTGGGCGCACTCGCGAAGGCGCGATCTAGGCACCAATGCCGGGAGTCCCATGACATCTGCCATCGACGAAATCGCGCCTTGCGAAAGCGGTGCGATCTCCACGCGCCTTACTGCCGAATTTGCCTGATCCCGCACCGCGGGCGGGATGCCGGGAAGGTCGAGTCGCTGCGTACCAAGCAGGAAGATGACGCCTTGCGGAATCGAGGCAGGAAGCGGAAGTTCGGAGAGCAATGATCGCTCGGGAAGCTCTTCTCGCGGGACGTGATCCAGTCCATCTACCAAGATGAGAGTTCGTACTCCCGATTCCCGAAATCGTTGCCCGGCTGCTGACAACAGGGCTTCGAATTCTTCCCGACGGTCTTGCGACGACTCTCGCCGAAATCGGACGCCCGGTAGGCCGGTCCGGCGTAGTCCAACGATCAGGTCCTCGTGAAAGTCGGCTGCTTCGGCGCGACCAATCCCTTGGGCTGCTCCGGGCACGAACGCGAGATAGCGAACTACGGTGAGTAGGGGTTCGGACTCCAGCGCAATCTGCAGCAGAGTCGACTTCCCTGATCCTGGGGGGCCGACGAGTGACACGTACCCCGACTGGCTTGCACCTAACACCCGTTTCAACTGGGCTTCTGAAGTTGGATTGCGCTGTACCGCAATGCCGATTGGGAACTGATGACGATGGCGGGTCTCCGTATCGCGCCAACCCATTTCTCTCAGTAACTCGTCCCGCGTCCATCGGTCCTGCTCGGGAACACGCGCGACCAGCGTTGGCAGGCGTTGCGCGATCCGGTCAACCTGGGGCCGCAACTGGGCCGTGATGCCGTAGCGCGTTGCAAAGTCGCCTTGGCCACCGTGAATCAGCTCCAGATGACGAAAGAACTCTTCGAAGTCTGGCTCAGCAAGACCGGAAGCTGTCCAGAGACGCTCAATGAACGGCCACCATTGGGAAGCCCTCCACTCAGCCATGCTCCACGTCGGGTTCGACTGCCAGTGCGTGACAAACTGCAGCGTGGGCCCAGCGCCGTCCGCTACGTCATCGTTGGCCGCGGGTGCATCCGATACCACCACCTTTATGCGAACGTTCTGTCCCGGGCAACTGTCTCTGAGCTCCCCCCACGCGACTACCAAGCCGGTGAGAAGCCCGTTCGCGCCAATGAGCAGTGTCGGGATGCGAAATGTTCCAGGGTCGCGCGAGGTCTTGAACTGATGGCCCACAACATCATCGTCGTAACCCAGCACGACGTCATCAGCGATTCCCGCACAACGATCCGCAAGGCCTATCCAACGCAGGTCACCGCGATCCAAGCCGTGATAGATGGCGGCGGCCGCAGCGTCGTATTGGCGGGTGTAGCCGCGCTGGGCTCGCCTTTCGCCCTCCCCCGGCGCCGTTCGCGCACGTCGGGGGCCGGACGCATCGCCGAGGTGGTCCGGATCCGTTGGATCGAGCGTACTCATGGCCATGATAATAATTGAGAGTCCGGGCCGAGCTTTGAGGGACCAGATGAAGTCCGAATCTCGCGCCCATCAACGGCTAATATTTGTGCGAGAACAGAAGCCGATTGCTTGCCTTCAGGCTGGGGGCCGCCTCTCGAATACTCACAGGGGAGTGGCCGAACCGGTGGACTGAGTTCGTGGGAACTGATTGCGCAGACTCTTCTGGCGGCTAGATCGAGTCTGGCGGCGCTTCGGGTCGGTACCGGAAGTTGCAGTCCTGCCATGACCCAGTAACTTTCGCCTACTCGCGTGAGTTCAGCGGTGGCGACTGTCAGTAACAGTCCTTGAGAGCCTGACAGATTTCCCTAGTTCGCATCCCAACGTGAACGCCGCGCGTTTACTTCGCCGTCGATGAGAGACTTAATTCCGTGAGAACATCGTGTTAGACGCAGGGCGGCTGCAATGCGCGTCGCGATCCAGCATATGATCGGTCGTTCAGGAGTTCCAAAATGACGGAATCGTCGAGCGCAGCCACTCGCGATCATGCCGGTATAGCCATGCGTAATCTCTGTACCGTGCCTCTCTGAGCTCCTTGACGGTCGCTCCAGGGTGCCGCTGAATCGCTGTCAGGAGCGCCTTCCGCGAAATCCTGCGTCGCGCCAAGAAAGTGGCGGTCTGCCAAGCCTGCTTCAGATCTGGGTCCGCAGCCAATAAGCGGTTGATGGACACGACCGACCGACCCGTCGCCTCCGACACACGTTTCGAAGGCCAGCCCCGGCGCAGCAATCGCTCGATTTGCCGCAAGTGAGGTCCCTTGAGCATCTTTCGCCGTTGGGTGAACCAAATGCCGGCGCGCCGCGCGATTTGTGTCGCCGTGGTCGTGGCGATTCCAAGTTCCCGCGCGGCAGCCGAGATGGACAATCCACCCCCGACCAAGCAAGCGAGATCCGCCGTCGGATCGGCGATCTCCGGCGTTGCTGCGGGCTGCGGAGATTCCATTTCAAGCGAACCGGCTTCCTCGTAGCTGACCAGAAAATTCCGCCATGTGTCGAAGACAAGCGCGATCATCAAGAGATGTTTCAGCGGATGGAGGCGGCGAGGTACCGTACGGGCAGCGGAACCGATCAGGCCCGGCCAATCGGTGGTCACCGATTTGAGCGCTTCGAAGCCCGCGAGGTCTTCCAACCCCGAATACCGGCTCCTCATCTCATTCACGAGCGTTTTCAGACGCAGCGAACCCATCGCTGTCACGAAGCCATGGTTGCGCAGTCCTTGCTGATAGCACCTTGCGAGCTGCGAGACTTCGAATGTCGCCGGCGCGCAGTTCGCGAACTTGAGGGAGAACTCCGCTAGCCGGTACAACTGTCGGAGGTGTCGATCATCGCGCACCGGCACCTCAATGCGTTCCCAACCAAGGCCACCGACTGGCAACAGCCAACCGCGGCGATGAACCGGCGTCACGGGATCCCAGGCAATGAACAGCGGCCGCCTGTGCCGCGTACAAATCATCGTTGAAGGAAACTGGTGCTCGATATGCCAGTAGGCGACGCCAATCCGTTTGGTGTCCTCGACGACGCAGGCGTCGCAGCCTTTCAGGGGATGGTGCCCACCGACCCGGCTTGCGGTAATGCCGAGCCGCATCTTGATGGACGGCAGACTCCCGTCAGTCACCAATGCGAGCAGCCGATACGCAACCGCGCGTGGCTGCAGGACCAGGAAGTAACCGAGAAGCGTATGCCGTAGTGCCAGCTCGACCTCGCCAAACCCAGCGTCCGGGAAGTGGGTTGCCAGATAGCTCAGCCTCGATGGAAAGTCGTGGCAGAGTGCAGCATAGGGAGCGCCGAACAGCGCTCGACTCGTCGTACGTGCGTCAGACGCTCCGTTCATCGCGTGCACGTGGGCACACCAGCTGTATAGCGTCTGGTCGTTCTCAAGCCAAGGCAGGGTTGCCAGCATGCGCCGGAAGTCTCTGTTCAAACTTTCAAGAGGCAAGCCCAAGCATCAGAGCGTTGTCACCAGGTTCGAATCATTCCTTCTTTGGAGCCTAAGGCGCCCCGTGAGCCCCAAAAAGCCTTCCCGAATTCGGAGTATCCACCCATTCCTCCGTCGTGGAGACGGGCAGGCTTTTCACTTGGGCGGAACCCTCGGTAAGCGTTTGCGGAGGTGATGAGAGTCCAATTCTTGTCATCCCCGGGTGCAACTGCTCCCAAAAAGGTAGGGTTGGCAGCCGCACGCGTGTTTGTCCAACGAGGCACCCTGTGTTCATGAGGTCGGTCGTCCTTGCCTACTGGCGTAATCGCAGTTGGCCAGATTTTGCACGGCAAAGGATTGACCCCGCTCCAGCGCAAGGGCACATTGCAGGTGTCGGGCAGCGGGCGGGTCACGATGTGTTGAAACCTTCGGCTGAATGCAGTAGAGCGGAAACGCTGCCGTCCTGCGACGCTAGCGTTGATGCCTTCGTGCGTGAGCACCAAGCCGAGCTGCTCAACTTTTTCCGCGGTCGCGTCGCGCGCTCGCAGGATGCCGCCGATTTGGCGCAGGAATCCTGGAGCCGGATGATGCATTACCGGCTCGATGCGGTCGCGTCGTCGCGCGGCCTGCTGTTCACCATTGCGCGCAATGTGCTGAAGAACCACTGGCGCTGGAGTGCACTGCGCCAGATCGAACAATCCACCGACTTCAGCGAATTGGAGGTGGAGTCCCATGCGCCCGGTCCGGACCGCCACCTGCAGGCGGCACTCGATCTGGAAGCACTGGAGGCGGCGGTCATCGCGCTGCCACCCAAATGCCGCACGGTATTCCTGCTCAGCCGCATCGAAGGGTTGAGCAATGCCGAAGTGGCCGAGCGCTGCGGCATTTCCGTGAAGATGGTCGAAAAACACCTCGCCAAGGCCATCGTTGCGTGTCGCGCGCGGGTGGGGAATTTCGACACTTGAGTGTTGGCAGCCATATGGATCGCATGCACGACGCCGCCCACGAAGAAGCCGCAGCCTGGTTTGCCAAGCGCCGCGACGGCACTTGCATGCCAAGTGACGAGGCTTCTTTCGAGGAATGGCGCGAACGGAGTGAGGCGCACGCCGTTGCCTACGCGGAAACCGAACATGCATGGCACCAGTGGAAGCAATTGCAAAGTTCTGATCGCATGCGTGAGATGGCCGCCGCGGCGATGGCTGCCACGGCGCCGCGACGGCGGAGCGTTGCTGCCGGTCGGCGTT